>Ga0194044_10000324_pt1 | contig 23112 bp, 22 predicted proteins | sample JunL4417m_MetaG_FD_155460 | JGI IMG/M metagenome (GOLD analysis project Ga0194044, IMG submission 155460) | Anoxic zone freshwater microbial communities from boreal shield lake in IISD Experimental Lakes Area, Ontario, Canada - Jun2016-L442-17m | ecosystem: Environmental > Aquatic > Freshwater...
AGTAGCACTATTTATCGGTGAAGAGGTAAACGGAATAAATAAAGAATTATTAATTCAATGTGACGATATTATTGAAATACCAATGGTTGGTAAAAAAGAGTCATTTAATGTTAGTGTTGCAACCGGCATTGCTCTATACGCTTTAACTATTTAAGGATTACACTTTCCTTATTTAGTATTTTTACTAAGCTATCAATAAGTTGATCGCTAGTCTCTACCTTGAACGGTAATTTAATTGCTGATTTTTTGTCCGCACCAAGGACTAATACAATATCTGAAGCACCAGGATAATCACTGCATATTTTCTTAAGCAGATGAAGTGATTCATGATCATCAGGGTCTTTTATATGAACAAATAGTTTTTTTGCAATTATTGGTTTCTCTGGTTTTATGGATTCGTCGCTTATTTTTTTTATTGATATAGTATTTTTATTTTTTGGTTTATTCATTTTGCGACCAGTAGACTCATAATCCTGAAGCTCCTTATCGCTCACAAATTGTATATCATCAGCAATAATTTTTGCATCAGTGCCCAAATTCCCATCACGGTCACGAGAATTTATTTTTCCAACTACTCGAACTACTGAGTCTTGAACTAATTTTGCACCAACCTTTTCATATATACCGGGAAAGATTATTATCTCACACTCACCAGTCTTGTCTTCTATTCCAACAAAAGCCATTCTTGCGCCATTTTTTGTAACAATCGTTCGAACTGTAGAAATCAAACCTCCAACTGTAACTTTTTTGCCATCATATTCTGGTGATATTTGTGCCAAAGATACAGTCTGTTCATCAAAATACGCATCATAATTATCAAGTGGATGGGCACTGATGTATAACCCCATCAATTCCCTCTCCCATGCAAGGCGTTCTTTTTCAGCATGTTTTATAGGAGATGGTTGAAGTAGAACAGTTTGTTGAATATTAGCCGAATCACTTAAACCGCCAAATAAATCAGTTTGACCACTTAGAGCTTCCTTTTGTATCTTACTAGCAAAAGCCTGAATGGTTTCAAGATTAAACAATAGGTCTGACCTATCAGCTAAACTATCAAACCCACCTGATTTAATGAGTGACTCCCAGGCTTTTTTTGTAAATCTACCTGTTGAAACTCTCTTCGCAAAATCTTCAACACTTGCAAATTTACCATCTATGTCACGAGTGCGCAAAATTTCCTCTACTGCTCCTGTACCAACACCCTTAACTGCAGCCATACCAAATCTAATTTCTTTTTTACCCGGAACTATTGCAAATTCGATAAAACCTTCGTTTACATCTGGTGGTAAAACAGTGATTCCCATATGTTTGCATTCACCAATCTCAATAGCAAGTCTATCAATATCATTTTGGTCACTAGTCATTAAAGCAGCCATAAAAGCCTCAGGATAATTAGCTTTTAAGTATGCCGTCCAATAAGATATTAATCCATAACAAGCAGCATGTGATTTGTTAAAACAGTAATTTGCAAAATCTTCTAATTGAGACCAAAATTTTTCTGCAAGTTTCGGATCAGCACCACTATACTTAACAGCTCCGTCAACAAAGTCTTTTTTTACTTTTCGCATGAGATCAATTTTCTTTTTACCAACCGCTTTTCGAAGAGTATCAGCTTGGCCGCCTGTAAAGCCAGCAAAATCTTTGGATATTTGCATAAATTGTTCTTGGTAGACTAAAATCCCATATGTTTGCTTTAATGCGTCTTCAAACTTTGGATGAAGATATGTAATTTTTTCTTTACCATGTTTACGTTTAATAAAGCTGTCTATAAACTGCATGGGACCAGGCCGATATAATGCAACCATAGCAATTATGTCGTCAAATTGAGTTGGCTTCAAATCCCTCAAATATCGTTTCATCCCGGCAGATTCAATTTGAAATACACCAGTCGTATCACCACGTTGCATTAATTCATACGTTTTTTTATCATCAAGTGGTAGATTATCTAAATCTATTTCTACCCCATTAACTTTTTTTATAATACGCAAAGCATTATTAATTGTTGTCAGGTTTGATAAACCCAAAAAGTCCATCTTAAGTAGACCAAGTTCTTCAACTGGAAACATAGGATATTGAGTGGCCACAACACCTTTTTGTGCCATTTCAAGTGGAATATATTTTACTATATCATCTGGAGCAATCACAACGCCTGCCGCGTGTACTCCATGTGAACGAATTGTGCCCTCTAGTCTAATTGCAAAATCAAATACCTGTTTTGCGACTGGATTTGATTCATATTCTCTTTTTAAATCAGCATCGTCAACTACACTTTTGGCAAGTGGAATATGCCTACCTTGAACTGGTGGTGGAATCATCTTTGAAAAACGATCGGCCTCGGAATATGGCACTTGTAGGACTCTGGCTACATCTCTAACTGCTGCCCTAGCTGCCATTCTGCCAAAAGTTACAATGTTAGCAACACGATTTGAGCCGTATTTATCTGCGCAATATGCTATTACCTCATCTCGTCTCGTATCCTGAATGTCGATATCAACGTCAGGCATACTAATACGATCTGGATTCAAAAAACGTTCAAACAACAAACCAAATTTTAACGGATCAAGTTCGGTAATGCGTAGTGCATATGCCAATATTGATCCAGCAGCACTACCTCGTCCAGGCCCAAAAATAATTCCCTTATCCTTACCCCAATTAATAAAATCTTGAACAATTAAAAAATATCCATTAAATCCCATACTATCTACAACACCTAATTCATATTCAGCTCTTACTAACATTTCTTTGGGAATATTTTTTTTAGCTTCACTAATTGTCATGTTAGTGGTTTTATCGCGATTAATTTTACCGTAACGCCAAGCCAAACCACGATAGACTAGTTCTTCAAGGAATGATTTTTCATTTTCTCCAGATGGTGTTGGAAATACGGGTATTAATATTCCACCAAGTTCAAGCTTTACGTCGCAACGATCGGCAATTCTTTTTGTATTTAATATTGCCTCAGGATTATTTTTTCCCCATTTTTCAATAATGTCTTTTGTATCTGTTACATGTAGATCAAAATCCTTCAAGCTCATACGTTTTTCATCAGTCAAAAATGCACCCGTACCAACACATAATAATATCTCATGAGCATCTTGATCCTCAAAAACTAAATAGTGACCATCATTACTAATTACTAAAGGAATATCCAGATCTTTTGACAACTTCTGAAGATATTCATTCACCTTAACTTGAACATCCCATTCATGGTTTTGCATCTCTAGATAATAACGATCACCAAAAATCGACTTATACCAAATCGCAATTTTTTTTGCTTCTTCGTAATTATCGTTTCTTAAACTATTACCGATTTCACTGCTTGAACATCCTGATAGGATTATTAATCCTTCGTTGTATTTTTCCAAAATTTCATGGTCGATACGTGGTTTATAATACATACCTTCAAGATTAGCTATGGTGCTTAACTCCATTAGGTTTTGATAGCCTTGGTTATTCATGGCTAGGATTGTTAGATGAAACCTTGCCTTATCTTTACTAGGATCTCTATCATGCCTAGACCTAGTAGCTACATAAGCCTCCAAACCAATAATTGGTTTAATACCAGCCTCATTAGCTACTTTGTAAAGCTCTATCGCACTAGACATTGTACCGTGGTCTGTTACGGCAACAGCTGTCATGCCCAAGTCTTTAACTCTATTTACTAAGTCAGGTATCTTTGTTAAACCATCAAGCAAGCTATGGTGTGTGTGATTATGTAAATGCACAAAATCAGATGGTTTTAATTGTACCCCCATGTGTACATACTAGTATAACGAACCTCAGTCTGGTTTGTCTGTAGTAAAATCAACCTAAGGATTAGCGCCTTGTACGGCATCGATGACATGTCTAATATATTCACCTACGTATGGAAAACCAGCAAATTGGCTTAGCACCCATATTAATAAAGCAACTAATAATGTACCGCCTAATATGGTACCAAAACCGAAAAATAAGCCTCTTGTGAAATTCATCCAATAAACCTGAAAACGATTTCTATTGAAGTCGTTGAATAATTCTTCAATTAACTGACGACGAGCGCCGCGTTCGTTATCACTATTAATTTTTTTAGATATTTTTTTTATCATATAAACCCTACATACAAAGATAACACACTTATGTTATTGTGTGTTATCTTTTATAAATTAATAGATTGTCTTATTCTTTGTTAGAAAAACCTTTTTTTGCACCTTCGACAGCTCGTTCAGTACGGGCTTTTAAATCATCAGCATTAACTTTTGCATCTTTGGCAACAGATTTGACTTTATCCTTTACATCTTCAGCGAGATCACTAGCATCAGAAGCTACTTTTTTTGCTTTGATTGAAGCATCTGATTTTACTTTTTTCGCTTTATTCTTTATGTCAGCCCTTGTTTCTTTTCCACTTTTTGGAGCTGTTAATACTCCAGCAATTACACCTGCAGCTGCTCCCAAAAGAGCACCTAATGCAAATTTACCTTTTGACATGATTTATTTCTCCTTCTTTTTATTAAATTTCTTTACGTAACCCGAAACCATTTCAGCAATATATATTGGCGAAATTATCTTTGAAAATCCCGAAACTGTTGATTCAATATTATCAACTGTTCGTTCGGCAGATTTTGTAAATCTTCTAATTTGACGTGTTAATACAATCAAATATATAAATAAAATTATTCCTAATATCAAGAAAAAAGCTAACGCAATAGATAATATAATAACTAATATTTCGGCTGATGAACTCATATTTTATACCTTTCATTTTTGATTTTTTGTCTATCAAATATATAATAACATTATTTTTTGCATATAAGCAAATACCTAGCAAAGTCTTTTTTTCAAATATTTCTCAAAATCCTTGCCATATTTTTTACTCTCAAGTGCCAAATCTACGACTGCTTCGAGATATTTCAGCTGATTACCTGTGTCATGCCAAACGCCTTCAATAAAACAGCCATAGACGGTATCCTTTTTAGCTAATTCATTAATACTATCTGCAAGTGTAATTTCACCATTAACTCCTACTTTTTCTTTTGCAATAAGTGAAATAATATCAGGCGTTAATAAATAACTTCCTACTGATGCATATGATGATGGAGTTTTCTCTTTTCCGGGCTTTTCGATTAGACCATTTATTTTAAAAACTCGTTCGGAAAGCTGGTCGCCAATTTCAGCCATACCATATTTATCAGCATCTTTTTTATCAACCTCAATTAATGAAATTATTGATTTACCTGTTTTATTGTATACCTCTTTTAACTGAATTGGCCAAGCAATGTCAGATCTAAAGAAATCGTCAGCAAAAAACACAAAAAAAGGCTCATCTTTATCAATTAAATGCTGTGCATTCAAAATTGGACGTGCATTTCCTTTTGGCGATCCTTTTTGACGAATATAAATAAAATTAGCAAGCTCGGCTACTGCTTTAATTTGATCGGCTTTGTCGCCCTTACCTTTTTCTCTTAATTCAGACTCGAGTTCATCACTCCTGTCAAAGTGATCTTCAATCGCACGTTTTGTACTACCGGTTACAATAATTATGTCTGTAACCCCTGCTTTTACAGCATTTTCAACAATCAGCTGAATAACTGGTTTGTCTATAATTGGAAGCATTTCTTTTGGCATAGCCTTAGTCTGTGGTAGAAATCTAGTACCTAGTCCAGCAGCACAAATAATAGCCTTGGTTGGCTGTCTCATAAATTTATCCTGTCTCTGATTAGCTTCTGAACTAATGATGGGTTCACGTTTCCGCCAGATTTTTTCATCACCTGCCCAACCAGAAAGCCTATGACTTTTTCGTTACCATTTTTAAAGTCTTGAACTGCTTTTTGAGATGAAATATCACTTAACACCTCGACAATAACAACAGTTATATCATCTTCATTATTAACTTGTAATAACTTTTTTTCACCTGCAATAATACGCGGACCATCTGACCGTTTCGTCATTTCAAAAAGTACTTCTTTGGCTGCAGTTGAACTTAATTCGTTAGCTTCAACCATTTTTGATAGTTTAATAAATTGATCATCAGAAACCGATATAGTACTATTACCCAACAAATCGCTATCTGTTTGTCCATCAATTAGCATTAACAACCATATAGCTACACGTCGAGCTGTTGATTCGTTTGTTTTTTCAAGAATTCTCTGAAGCAGTATTGCAGTTGATTGTGAATTTACCAAAGCATTAGTAACTGTACTGTCTAAGCCCAAACCACTCCATGACTTTCTATAAAATGGCGGAAGATTCGGGACTGTTGATTGAATTTTATCAATCTCTTCATCTGTCAAAATAATTGGTGGAATATCTGCATCGGGCATATACCTGTAATCTTGGGCGTCTTCTTTGCTGCGCTGAGCAGATGTCCTTTGTTTGTTGTCATCCCAGCCGCGAGTTTCTTGAACAACTTTTTCACCACGTTCCAATATCTCTACTTGACGACGAAATTCAAATTCAGCAGCACGCTCAACACTTTTAAAGGAATTTAAATTTTTAACTTCGGAACGTGTTCCAAGTGTGTCTGAATCTTTTAGTGAAGCAGAGATGTTGACGTCAAATCTCATATTGCCATGATATAAATCACCACGAGTAATTCCAGCATATGTCATAAGATGATATAACTCAGTCGCGAATGCTTTTGCCTCAACAGAGGAATGAATATCGGGTTCAGATACAATTTCAATTAAAGGAGTACCAGCTCTATTTAAATCAACTAAACTAAAGTTACTAAAGTGGGTAAGTTTTCCTGCGTCTTCTTCCATATGAGCATGATTAATACGCACATCTATTGATTTTCCATCTTCCAGAGGAATATTTATAATTCCTGGACCAATTATTGGATTATACATCTGAGTAGTTTGATAACCTTTTGGTAAATCGGGATAAAAATAATGTTTTCTATCAAATCGACTCACATGTGCAATTGGACTATTTAAGGCTTTCCCTGCCTTAATTGCTAAATCAACCGCGTTTCTATTTAAAACCGGTAGCATGCCTGGTAAACCAAAATCAATTGGACTAACAACACTATTTGGTGATTTATCACGTTCATCGTTATCAGCACCACTGAATAATTTTGTTTCAGTTGCAAGCTGAACATGGCACTCAATACCTACTGTCATCTTGTATTTAGCTAATATTTCTTCATTAACCATTATATTGCACCTATATCTTTTAATGCTTTTTTAAAACTGGCTATAGCTTGCCGAGCTTGTTCATATGTAACATTTACATCTGACTCGTGAGCAATTTGATTCCGAAGTTTATGAGCTGTCCAAATACCATTTCGATCACTATATAGTGAAACGGAGTTTTTCATACGCTCTGCCATAGTTTTACCTTTAATCCCGAGACCCTTTAATGCCTGATCAACTAACTTATCGGCATTTAGTACAGTCATTTGAAACGAGGAAGGTTGATCTCTTCTTAACTGATTTTCAATCTCTAGGCACTTAACCCTATAACGCTCAACGTTCAGTTTTTTAGAACCTTTTTTTGAATTGAGAATCAAAGTAAGCATTACTGCACCAACAATTAACACTGCAGCCAAGAAAAATATTAACATTTGATCCATTATTTCACCTCCATCGAGCGCGCTAACGACAATAGTGACGCATCACTTCGTCTTGGGCCCATTAATTGCACACCAATCGGCAATCCAGACTTACTGAACCCAAAAGGTACACTAATTGCTGGTAAACCAGCTAGTGATGTTGGCACGGTCATAATATCATTCAAATACATCTTTATCGGATCAGCAGTGTTTTCACCTAATTTAAAAGCTGGGGTTGGTGCAACGGGACCAATTAATACATCGTATTTTTCAAATAGTTTATCAAATTCATTTATTAGAAGTGTTCTGGCTTTTTGAGCTTGCTGATAATATGCATCGAAATATCCACTTGAAAGCACGTAGCTTCCAATCATAATCCTACGTTTATTTTCAGTTACAAATCCCTGATCACGAGTTTTTCCGTAAAGTTCGGCTAGAGTTTTCACGCCACTGGCACGACTACCATAGCGAATACCATCATATCGGGCTAGATTACTGCAAAGTTCAGCTGGAACGATTATGTAATAAATCGCCAGCGCATATTCAGCCATTGGTAAATCTACTTCCTCGACTACATGCCCATCACTTCGTAATTTTTCAACATATTGATTAACTTTTTCTCGCACTTCAGTATCAACGGCATCAGTCATAAAGTCTTTAATCAAGCCAATCTTTTGGTTTGGTTTTGAAGTTTGTTGAATTTCAAAATAATCTGGTAATGTTGTCATATCTCGTTCATCACTACCAGAAATAATATCCATTATCAGTTCTGCATCAGAAATATTAGTCGTGAAATGACCTATTACGTCTGTACTACTAGCCATTGCAACAACACCATAGCGACTGACTGTGCCGTAAGTTGGTTTTACGCCAACTACTCCATTAAAACTAGCGGGTTGCCTGATTGAACCACCAGTATCACTGCCGAGTGCAAAAGGAACGATATTTAGCGCCGTAACCACTGCTGAACCACCACTACTTCCACCCGCCACTCTTTCTTTATCGAAAGCATTTTTAGTTGGTCCAAATGCTGAATTCTCTGTACTACCACCATGTGCAAAGGCATCAAGATTTGCTTTGCCAATACAAATAGCACCTTCGGCCTCTAATTTTTCAACTGCAGTTGATTGCAATGGTGCGTCAAATTTTTCAAGCATTATACTAGCAGCGGTGGTTGGTGCGCCAAATGCCAAAAAATTATCCTTGACTACAAATGGAACACCCGCAAGTTTACCAGTAATCTTTCCTGAATCAACATCATCTGCTCTTTTTAGGGCCCGTTCAGATGTTATGTTTAATAAAGCGTGATAATCAGTATTTTCGTTTGCTTGTTTAATTGAATTTTCAACAACCGCTCGTGCTGAGGTAGCTTTAATTTGAGTTAGTGTGTCAGAAATATTCATTTTTATAATACCTTTGGAACCTTAACTTGAAAATCAACTACTTCTTGCGATCTAGCTAATAATTCTTCGCGTGTTACGCCGTAATTAATAACTTTATCATCACGCCAAACATTACTTAAACCGGTAACCTGATAAGTCGGCTCGACGCCACTAGTGTCGAGTTTACTAAGTTGTTCAACATATCCTAAAATATTACTAATATCAGTCTGTAATCCGTCAATTTCATTTTCGGCAAGTTCCAAACTAGATAGTTGTGCTAAATGTAGCACATCATCACGAGATATCTGTGTCATAAAACTATTATACCGTAAATCTACCTATGTTTGCACTAGTTAAAATCGATATTTTATCTAATAACCCTGATTTTTTTGAAATTTTTACCACCTAAGCCATCAATCTGAACCTCTTCCCATTCAAATTCTGCCGATTCGAGCTGTTTTGGAGTTAATACCATTCTATGATAATCATCACCCGATTTTTTTAATGCGCCGACTCCAGCCCAAAATTTAGCAATTGAATGTTTTGTACTCCCAGGATTAATAAGACCAGGAAATGCACCAGGGCATGTTGGTATAATTGTTGAATCAGTAAGGTATGGGATGAGACTTTTAGTTTCGAAAATTGCTTGATGTTCTAGCTCTACTTTTTCGCGCCATAATGGATCATCATCTTGTCCTGGCTTTAATTTCACATTTAACTCGGTTGAGGCTTTTTGGATATCATCAAGTTCCGGTAAATGTCCATTACCATTGGCAAGTATCACCTTTTTACCTTCTTCAAGCTCTGCGTAATATTCCGATACATCACTGTATTCATCAGCGTGTAAGCTATAGGTTATCGTAATATTTTCTGGTATGTAAGGTTTAATCCATTCAAGCATGGCCTTAAAAGTATCAGTATACCTATCTGTTTCAGACCTTGGAACACCGTTTAATGATTCAATTGATATGTTTTGTGAGTAATATTCAAAATTAGCACCATACTCATAAACACTTGCGATAGATTTCATCCACTGAATATAATATTCTAAACTAAATAATTCTGCCCAATCAATTTCAGGCGCTTCTTCAAACCGCCATAATTTATTTCCACCGAATAATACACCGACTTTTACTGGCTTTTTATTTTCAACAGCATACTTAATAGCAGTTTTCGTTATCTTTATAACGTCATCATCGGCTTTGGTTTTTCTGAACTTTTTAGACATAACCTTAGCGAATATAGCATCTTCTAGCGGTATTTTATCTATATCTTGAATTAGCACTGGTTCGGCCAGTGCTTTCAAGGTTGATAAAATATATTCTTGCGCAGTCATAGTATTTGGAGATACGGGGTAGACATTACACTACCGTACATAGCCTTGCGGGCTATGACCTATTCTCGGTCACCGCATCTATTTTATTTTATCACTATTTCCGAAAGATTATTAATTAACGTCTAGCATCGACGAATGTATGAGCATGTCCTGTTGCACCAGCTCGGCCAGTACGTCCAATTCGGTGAATGTAGTCTTCGTAATTTTGTGGTGTGTCGAAATTAATAACGTGTGAAACGTTTGGAATATCTAGTCCACGGGCCGCAACGTCTGTTGCTACCATTACTCGAACTCGACCATCTTTGAATTGCTTCAAAGCACGGGCTCGTTGTGATTGGTTTTTGTTACCATGAATTGCAATTGATGCAATACCACTGTTATCAAGGTGGTCGCTTAAACGTTGAACGCCAAATTTTGTTTCACCAAATACCAAAACTTTATCGTACGTTGCAGATTCACGTAACATTTCAGTCAGCAGTTCAACTTTATGCATCTTGTCACGAGCTTCAATCACATCTTGTTCGATATGTTCATTGGTTTCACTAGTGCGAACTGATACGGTAACAGGATTTTTTGTGAAACTATTTATAATCGCTGAAATTTCAGGAGTAATAGTTGCACTAAATAATAATGTTTGACGATCAGATGGTGTCTCACCAACAATCGAACGTATATCTGGTAAGAATCCCATGTCAAGCATTCGATCAGCTTCGTCGAGAACTAAGGTTGTAACATTTTCCAATCTTACAAATTTTCGGCTCATTAAGTCTTTCAAACGACCTGGTGTGCCAATAATAAAGTGTGGGCGACGTTTTAAGTCACGAATTTGACGATCTACTGGGACGCCACCAACAACTAAGGCTGAATATAGGTCTAATCCACGAGCGAATGCACGGAATTCTTCGTCAATTTGCTGGGCAAGCTCACGTGTTGGAGCAATAATTAATACACTTGGACGAAGTGATACACCTGTCATTCGTTCAATAATTGGTAGCAAAAATGCTGCAGTTTTACCTGTACCGGTATTTGCTAGTCCAATTACATCTTTTCCTTCAATAACAAATGGAATAGCCTGATCTTGAATTGACGATGTTACTTCATAACCTTTTTTTGAGATATTATGTTGAAGTTGATTTCCAAATGGAAAATCAGAAAATTTATGGACTGATTCGTACTGAATTTCTTCGGCCTTTGGAGTAGCCCTATTTATGAATTTACTAGGGTTAATATATTTTTTAGCAGGTCCACGACTGCCACCACGACCATTTCGTCCGCGGTTAAAACTTGATGTACGGGCACCACTGGGGCGTCCGCCACTTCTTTGTTGATATGCCATATTTAATAGCCTTTCTGTTAGAGCTAATGAATAGCTCGGTAATATATATGCAATTTAGAAACAAGAGAATAATTCGGTGAAAGCGCCTATATAATAAAGGGTGCGCTCGTCTTTGAAAGAGGCCCTAGCATTTCATCGAATGCAATGTTGTAATAATAGCATACTTGGTGTATTTTTGCAAGCATATTAAACTATTTTTTCAACTGATTCAATGCAAATATACTTTATTTGAAATATTTGAAGGACGGACCTTCTAAAATAGGGTTTTATGTTTTAATAAGGTTTTTTACAATTTATTCTTGATTTCAGTGATTTGATCACGTAATTCAGCAGCTTTTTCAAACTCTAAATTAGCGCTGGCTAGTTCCATTTGACCAGTCAATTCGCGTATCAAACCTGGATATTCATCTTTTGGAATCTTTTTAAGATTAAGTTTATGTGAAATATCGGCTTTTTTAGGAATTAATGCTCGCAAGCCCTCACCTACTTCTTTTGCGATACTTTCAGGTGTTATATTGTACTTTTTATTATAAGCAAGTTGTATATAACGTCGTCGATTCATCTCGTCAATTGCCCGTTTCATTGAATCAGTGATTCTATCGGCATACATGTATACTTTACCGTCTACGTGACGTGCTGCCCGACCACTAGTTTGAATTAAAGCACCAGAACTACGCAAAAATCCCTCTTTATCGGCATCAATAATTGCCACCATACTAACCTCTGGCAAATCAAGTCCTTCACGTAGTAGATTAATACCAACCAATACATCATAAACACCATTTCGTAGGTCTTTCAAGATATCACCTCGCTCTAATGTATCGACGTCACTGTGAATATAGGCGGTTTTAATATCCATTTCTTGTAGGTAAGTCGAAAGATCTTCGGCCATCCTCTTAGTCAGTGTTGTCACCAAAACACGTTGTTTCTTATCAACTCTATCGCGAATTTCGGATATTAAATCGTCAATTTGATTCTTGCTTGGTCGAATAATGATTTCTGGCTCGACAAGTCCGGTTGGACGAATAATTTGTTCGGCTGGCTTTGGGCTGTGAGTTAATTCATATTCGGAAGGCGTAGCTGATACATAAATCGCCTGATTAATATGTTTATTAAATTCCGTAAAAGTTAAAGGTCGATTATCAAGCGCTGACGGCAAGCGAAAACCATATTCAACTAACACTTCTTTGCGCGCTCTGTCGCCGTTATACATCCCACGAACTTGAGGTAATGTCATGTGACTTTCATCAACTATCAATAAAAAATCATCAGAAAAATAGTCCATTAATGTGGCTGGCTGTTCACCTGGTTCACGGTTTGTTAGGTATCGACTGTAATTTTCAATTCCTTTTACGAAACCAGTTTCCTCGAGCATTTCAATATCATATTTCGTTCGCTGAGATAACCGTTGCGCCTCGAGTAGTTTATCGTGTTTTTCAAACCATTCTAGACGCTGAGCAAACTCTTTTTTGATATTTTCAATTGCTCTATCAGTTTTAGTCTTTGGAGTTACGTAATGACTGCTAGGGAAAATCGAAACTTCGTTAGGTTCTGCCAATATTTCACCAGTTAATGGGTCAATTCTGGTTAAACGCTCAACCAAGTCACCAAAAAATTCAATTCTATATGCAACATCACTACCTGCAGGAAAAACATCAACAATATCACCACGGACCCTGAAAGTTCCACGATGAAAATCTATATCATTACGTTGATACTGAATATCAGTAAGTAATCGAACAAATCTATCTTGTTGTCGCTTTTCGCCACATTTGACGATTATTGACATATCAGCGTAGTCTTCGGGTGAACCAATGCCGTAAATACAACTAACACTGGCTACTATTATTGTGTCTCGACGTGTTAGAAGTGCTGTAGTAGCGGCATGACGCAATCGGTCTATCTCGTCATTGATTTTACTGTCTTTTTCAATATAAGTATCGCTACTAGCCATATAGGCTTCGGGTTGGTAATAATCGAAATAGCTTACAAAATAATGAACTTCGTTGTCTGGAAAAAATGACTTGAATTCGCTATATAATTGAGCTGCTAGAGTCTTATTATGCGCTAATATCAAAGTCGGAACGTTTCGATTTGCAATAATATTTGCCATCGTGAATGTTTTACCACTACCTGTGACGCCTAATAGAACCTGCTCTTTTTCACCATACTCTAAACCTGCAATTAATTGCTTTATTGCCGACGGTTGATCACCAGTAGGTTGATAATCACTTTTTAATCGAAACTTTTGGCTCATCTAGTCTATTATAGACCAGCAACAATAAATTATTATATTAATCCCACTTTTCATCGTGATGATTGATATTGTCATCAGTGCCATTGTGTTTGAAATCAGAGTATTTCGCATCGAGTGTTTTTATAATTTTCTTTACTAAACGAGCAGGATTTGTGTCATAAATTATGTCTTTTGCATCTAAACATTCGATATTTTCAACCAAAGTCGGAACATAATCTGCAAGACCACCGCTTCCAAGTAATACTCCAATAACTTTACGGCTTTCAATTGCCGTTACAAACTCGTGTAAACTACCCATACGTCCACCAACCGTAATAACAGCATCACTACTGCGAACCAGATGAACATTTCGTCCAACATATGCCATACCAGTAAAATTAATGTAATCAAATTCAACTGTTGGTAATTTATAGACAGTTACGTGTTCACGGAATGAACTGGCTGGTGAAAAACCAATCGAAACGCCTTGGCGATCCTTCACGCTACATGCACCCTGAGCAGCAAACCAAGGTAGACCGACAGTTGCGCCCGTTGTTAGGGTTTTACCCTCTTTCGCGATTGCTTTACCTAGATCATATGCTAATTGGTGAGAGGCTTGAACAGTCACACCAGATGCAGCACCAGATACGCAAATTTGATATTTCACTTTACTACAGACTCCTTGGGTTTTTTATCAATATCTTTTCGATAAGCTTTAGCGTTATTATACCACGCATCACTCTCTTGCAATAAGCCAATTGATGACACCAAATCAATAGTTGAAGCGTTGTGTGTGCTTTTATGATCAATATAACGACCGATTATTTCACCCCTTAAGCTACGCTGTCCATGGCTGATAATCTGTTTTTTATATGGCATTTCATGATGCGCATTTTCGATAACATCAATAAGGTTAAATGAGATAATCTGACCGTCTTTGACGAATAATGCATAATCCGTTTCCGTTAATACAGTTTCAATCTCACTGCCACTTCGATTAACAGCAGCCATCAGTGAGTAATATAACTCGTGGCCTGTCGTGTCAGTAGTGTCTAGACCTAAAAATCTCATAACTTTATGTGATTCTTCCAGAATATCAGCAATAATACGGGTATCGACTCCACTATTTCCAGTAGATTTTTCAAGATCAGCAATACCTTTGCTGAATAATGAACTATCTACGCCGAGAACAGATTGTAGGTAATGTGTCATAGCCCACCCATTTCGATTAAAACTGCTTTTCGCTTAATGGCATTGAATGTAAGACAACGCCTTTATGTAATATTCCAGCCTTTGCACCAATTTTTGTAACAACAGAAGTAGAATTTGCGCTAGCAAAAACAATCGAATCTTTAAGCGATTTGCCACAAGCCAATTTACTTAAAAATCCCGAACCGAATGCATCACCAGAACCAGACCTATCAACTACCTTAACGTCCTCGTACATTCCTGCTCGAACAATAGTTTTCCCGTCACTTGCAATAACGCCATTAGGGCCGTCACTAATTATCGCCAAAGGCACGTAATTTAATAATCGCCTTATTAACTCCTCTAAACTATCGCCGTCAACAATTTCCTGAGCCTCTTGCTTGTTGATTGACAAAACATCTACATCTTCTAGTAGCGCCTTGAGTTTATTTTTTTGTGACAACTCATCATTGCCTGGATTATAAAATACTTTAATAGAAAGTTTTTTGGCTTGTCTAAAAATTTTATCTAAAATTTCCATATTTCCAGCCATACTAGTAACATATATCCAATCAGCTTTTGAATCAGTTAATTTGAAGTTTTTAATGTCATAATGAGTCGAAGCGCCACGATACGTCAAAAAAGTTCTTTCACCATTTGAAGCTAGTAAAACTACTGAATAACCAGTGTTATACTTATCTGAATAACTAACACTTGATGTATCAACACCTTCTTTATCTAAATCCGAAAGAACGGCATCACCAGCCGGGTCATGCGCAATTGTACCCATAAATTCAGTCTCTAGACCTTGTCTAGCAAATGTCACAGCTGAATTAGTCGCGCCACCGCCAGTACTGAAATTAATATCTTCGACATCATTTTTTGTACCTAATTCAATTTTTAGAAAAACCTCGTCATCAGCTTTATCTTTGACGGGTCTTAATTCTGGACTATGACTTAAAAACACATCTTGAACAGCCGCCCCAATTGTTATTATTTTAGTCACTAGATTATCGCCTTGCCTGAACTATTAAATACACTTATTTTTTCTTCTACTACAGCTTGAACTGCATTTTCAACTTCTGGCATTAGTTTTACAACTGCAACTTGATCAGGATTCTCATCAAGAACTTCATCGATTGTAGTTCGAAATGCAAACCTTAAATCGGTATTTACATTAATTTTACTGACACCTATTTTTACAGCATCTTCGAAATAGTGCAGTGGTGTATCACTACCACCATGTAAACTAATAAATGTTTCAGGTTTTAAACCATCACGAACGCGTTTTAATAAATCTAAGTCTAACACTTTCGGTACAGGATATTTACCGTGAAGATTACCGACGGCAGCGGCATAAGTATCAATTCCTGTCGCATCAACGAAAGCTTTTGCTCCATCTGGAGTGCTGAATGTTTTTTTAATTTCTTCATAATCAATATTTTCTTTAAAAACATCTGATGAACCGCCAAAATAATGAGGCTCGCCCTCAACTATAGCACCAGTGTATTTAGCATACTCAACGACTTCTTTTGTACCGTTTATTATTTCCTCGTCACTTGCATTGTGATTACCTTGGCTGATATCAATATGAATAAATTCATAGCCTGCATCAATAGCCCTTTTACAGTCCTCAACAGTAGGACTATGATCAAGATTAATATACATCTCTATACCATATTCTTCTTTGTAATTATCAACCATATCACGAACATTTTCCAAACCCATAGACTCGGCTTCATTTTTACTCAGTTCAACCATTACTGGCGAATTTAGCTTTTTGGCTGCTTTTGCTATTGCTATTAGTGTTTCTTGATTATCAATATTAAAAGCCCCAACTGCAAAATGCTGATCTCTTGATCGTTGTAGTAACTGTCTAGCTTTTGAATTTCCTTCACGAATTTGTTCAAGTGTTAAAGCCATGGTTATTTCTTTCTTCGCAGATAGCGAATTAATATTCCCTGTGGTATTGCGATGATGAATTTATAAAATCCTCTGCTTTTTTTGCAATATGTTCACCAGTCAAGCCAAAATAGTCAAATAATTCTAGTGGTGCTCCACTTTCACCAAATCTATCCTGCATACCAAGTCTTAGTAATGGTGTTGGTAGTTTTTCACTTAGTAGTTCTGCAACTGCGCCACCAAAACCTCCGGCAATTTGCGCCTCTTCGGCTGTTATAACGCGACCTGTTCGATGCGCACTATTAATAATAGTATCACTATCAAGCGGTTTGATAGTAGGAACATGCACAACTTCGGCATTTATGCCTTTTTCAGATAATATATTTGCAGCGATTAACATTTGATATGTTAATGCGCCAGTGCCCATCAACGAAACGTCACTTCCATCTCGCAAAACATATGCCTTTCCGATTTCAAATGGTGACTCTTCTGTACTTATGATTGGAGTCTTTTCTCGGGCTAGCCGTATATAACTAGGTTTTCCGTTATTTGCTATTAGCTTTGTAGCCTTTTCAGCCTCAATACTATCACCTGGTACTACGACAATCATATTTGGCATTACACGCATTAATGCAATATCTTCGAGCATTTGATGTGTTGCTCCGTCTGGACCAACACTAATGCCTGCATGTGAACCTACGATTTTCACAGGTTGATCGTTTAATGCAATTGTAGTTCGTATTTGTTCCCAGTTACGACCGGGATTAAATGCTGCATAACTACTTGCAAAAGGTATCTTTCCTGCCAGCGCCATTCCACTCGCGACCGTTACTAGGTTTTGTTCAGAAATACCAATTTCTACAAATCTATCTGGAAAAGCTTCCCTAAATAAACCTATTTGGGTGCTATCAGTTAAATCAGCGCATAATGCCACTATCTTGTCATTTTCTTCGGCTGCAGCCTTCAAACCACGACCAAAACCTGCCCTAATAGGCTCTTGTTTGACGTCATCATTAAAGACGTCAGGATTCAAAATAAATTCACTCATTATTTTTACCTAAAATTTCTAGTGCTTTGTCAGCTTGTTCAGAATTTGGCGCAACACCGTGCCATTTGTAATCATATTCCATAAAATCAACTCCCTTGCCTGGAATAGTATAGGCGATAATAACACATGGACGATTCGTAATTGCTTTACTCATATTTACAGCGTCTATAATGCTTTTTATATTATGACCATCAATTTCAATTACATGCCAACCAAAAGACTTCCATTTACCACACAAATCCTCTAATGGCATAACTTCCTCAGTAGTCCCATCAATTTGAATATTATTACGATCGATAAACGCAATCAACTTTGATAGTTTGTATTTACCAGCAAACATTGCGGCTTCCCAAACATTACCTTCGTCAAGCTCACCATCGCCCATAATTGTATATACAAAACGATGTCGATTATTATCTAGGTATTGTAGAGAATATGCATAACCTGCCGCTTGCGATAGTCCACTTCCAAGTGGCCCACTAGTTGTCTCTAGACCAGGTAATTTGACTCTTTCGGGATGACCTTGCAACCTACTACCGAGTTTTCGTAGTGTTAATAACTCTTCTTTATCGAAATATCCTGCCTCTGCCATTGCAGCATACTGTATCGGCACCGTGTGACCATTACTGAGAAGAAAAATATCTCTATCTGGCCAGTCAGGATTCTTGGGGTCTATGTTTAAAATATCAAAATATAAAGCCGTCAAAATATCCGCTAAATCCAATGATCCAGCCGTATGACCACTACCTGCCGAAGCGAGCATTTTGATTACATCTTTTCGTAGGTCATTTGCTTTAGTTTGCAATTGAGATATCGTTAATTTACCACTCATTTATCTAGATTATCCCTTGTTTGTTGATTTCTTTTATTAGGGTATCATAAACACTACCGGGGTCTTCGGCATTAGCAAGAGCTCCACCAACATTTAAAACATCGACGCCACCTTGAGTTAACGTAAATGCGTTATCAACACTTACACCACCATCCCATCCAATCTCAACATTTGGATTAATTACTTTTATCAATCTGACTTTCTCTAGTTGCATTAAACTTGCGGTTCCACCGTAATGTCCCAAGTCACCAGAAAAAACCAATACATGATCAGCTGCCCTAATTGCATCAGCAACCGTTTCAGGAACTGTTGGTTTTAATAACGCAATTCCGGCCTTGATTCCGTATTTTTTGACTTTTTCAAAAAGTGGTAATAGGTTAATATTTGTTTCAGCATGAAATATTATCAAGTGAGGTTTTAATTCGATTAGCTTGTCAATGTAATCCATCGGGTGTGAAACCATGGCATGTATATCAACAATCCATTCCTTTGGCCACCATAATTTATCTGGTCCAAACAAGAATACGGGGGCAAAATCACCATCACTTACATCAACTTGAACACGTTGAGCAAACGGCATTATTTTTTCTAAATATGCATTATATAATTCTTCAGTTTCGACTGTCACACATGGTGCTACTATACTCATTACAACTCATCAATCTGCGCGTTACGACGCTTAAAACGAACTGCGCCAGCAAAAGGAGTACTTAGCCATGTCTCGATTATCCCCTGCCAAGCTGAATCATCGTTTTCAAGAACACGAGAAGGTAAACAAAGAATATTGCTATCATTATCATTGCGTGTCATCTTTGCTTCAAATGCATCCCATATAACACTTGCGCGTATTCCACGAAAACGATTTGCTGCCATTGCCATGCCTTGACCACCACCACACAACAAAATCCCACGTGGGTCTTTATCTGTACTGCCAATTATCTGCAATGCTGCTGCCTGGGCAAATTCTGGAAAATCATCGTTTGGATCTAATACTTGGCCGCCAACATCTTCCACATCATAACCACGTTTTACTAAGTATGCAAAAACTTTTTCTTTTAATCTAAAACCCATATGATCACTACCAAGATATATCTTCATAATATAAAGTATAAGCGATATTAGGTTGTTTATACAAGAGCAAGGATAAGTTTAAAATATAAATTTATTATTTATTAATTATAGATATAGCTAATCACAACACTTCCGTCATTACCATTCCCTGTTCCCGGACCAACACCTCCAGATCCAACTGTTATTGCGTAGGCACTGCCGGTATTAACACTCAGGCTTGTTTTGACGAGACTTCCTCCATTGCCACCATTACCACCATAGGCGGCCCAGCCACCTCCCCAAGCCATTTTACTTCCTCCAGCCGACCCTCCGCCAGTTGCTGTAGTCCAACCTGATGGTGTATTGGTTGAACCATTTGCCCCATCGCTTCCGCTACTGACATCTGCGCATCCATCACCTCCTCCACCACCGTATGCTTGCCAATTGACACCCGAAAGAGACATCGAAGTTTGACCACCGGCTGTTCCTGGGTCGCCCCAGTCGTCCCATCCAGAGGAGGGGCTTCCGGCACCACCCCCAGCGCCTTTAATGGTTACATTTATATTTCCACCATTTGTTATTGAAAACGTGCCACTAGTATTGAATGTATGAGTTCGAGTATTACCCGAGACAGTAACTGTACCACCTGAAGCGTCTACTGCTAAATTCACGTTAACTACAATTGCGCTTGCCGCACTAGATACAGTGCCAGTGTAAATGCCACTACCTACAGCTATCAGTTTTATATATTTGCCAGATTCGTTTGATGTCAACACATAAGTAAATGAAGTTGCACCAGATATATTAGAGTACGTACCACCTGAAGTGGTAGCACTTTGCCATTGATATGATACTGTTGCACTCGATGGAGTTCTAGCTCCAGCCGTTAATGTACTACCAACAGTTGTTGTGCCAGAAATAGCGGCAATAGCAGTAAACGGTGTTATCGTAACTGCAACTGGATTCGTATCATTTGTTATTTGATATCCCGTAGTGTTCTTAATGGCGATTAAAGTAAAAGTTTTGGGATATACACTGTTATTGTACTGATAAGAAAAAGTAGTCCCGTCACTATGTTTTAGGCACATATTCGCACTATTTGGGGTTGGACAATCATCTATTATTACTGGGTACTTACCGTATTGACCATGATAAGCTTTTAATTGATTAGAGGCATCAGCTAATTCAGTCTTTAATGAGGCGGCATCGGCTCGCTGAACGACGCCAGTATATGCAACCATCGAAACAGTCGCAATGATTCCTATAACCACTATAACCACTATCAGTTCAACAATCGTAAATGCTGAATTCTTAATGTATTTTATTTTTTGTTTCATCAATAGTCTATTTATAACACTTTTGCTTATATATTTACAAGATTTTACTAATTTCGAAAAAACATATTGGCGACATAATAAAGTATAATAAATATATGAAAAGGGCTGAATTAATAGACCACGCAAAATTACACTATGATAAAAGTCAAGTGAAAAAACTTGAAAGTGCCGTTGAATTTGCTACAAAAGCCCACTTTAGCCAAAAACGAGCAAGTGGTGAACCATATATAATTCATCCAATAATAACTGCTGACACTCTAATATCCTGGGGTATGGATATAGATAGTGTTATTGCAGGAGTTTTACACGATACAGTCGAAGATACAGATGCTACGTTAGAACAAATCAAAGACATGTTTGGTCATGACGTAGCAACACTAGTTGAAGGCGTAACGAAAGTTTCACAAGCTAGTTCAGAAATGAAAGATTTAAAAAATTACCTGCCAAAAACAAAAGATAATCTTTCAAAGTTGCTAATCGCCGTCGGCCAAGATGTAAGAGTTATTATAGTAAAATTAGCTGACAGATTACATAATTTGAATACACTTCAATATATAAAACGCGAAAAACAAATCAAAGTAGCCCGCGAATCACTGGAAGTTTTCGGTCCAATGGCGGATAGATTAGGTATGGGAAGAGTCAGAATGGAGATTGAAGAGCTTGCCTTTAGTTACATAGACCCAACTGAATTTAAAAAACTAAAAATCCTTATGAAAAAAAGGCTAGGTAAAAGCACACGAAAATTAGGTATGATAAAAATTGAGGTGGAAAGTGAATTAAAAAAACACGATATTAATGCCGAGATTAACGGTCGCGTTAAAAGTATATACAGTTTACATAAGAAATTAGCAAAAATTAACACCGACATTGATGATATATACGACTTAATGGCGCTAAGAATAGTTGTTGAAAAAAAGGAAGATTGCTACATAGTTCTTGGAATATTACATAGCCTATATAAACCCATGATTAGTCGCATTAAAGATTATATTGCTACCCCTAAATCAAATGGCTATCAAAGTTTACATACCACAGTGATTACCCCTAATGAACAAATTGTAGAATTCCAAATAAGGACCGAGGAGATGCACGAATTTGCCGAAAGAGGTCTAGCGGCAAGTTTTCATTATCACGACCAAAAACTATCAAAAGATTATATTGAAAATAGAAAGAGTGCCACGCTTCCTAATAATATGAAGTGGATTACTCAATTACAAGAAGTTGTAGTTAAACTGAAAAACGGTGAAGAAATATCGAAAAATCAGCTAAACGTAGACCTTTTCGGTAACCGTATTTTTGTACATTCTCCAAAAGGTGACATTTATGATTTACCAGAAAACGCACTTCCACTAGATTTTGCATATCTTGTTCATAGTGATATTGCAAAACATGCATACAGTTTTCGTGTTAATGGCAAAATGCACCCATTTGATAAACATTTGAAAAACGGTGATATTGTCGAAGTTGTAACTAACAAATTATCTCAACCAAAACAAGCTTGGCTAAACCTTGTTACTACAACTCACGCACGAAATAAACTCCAAGGTCAACTTAGAAAATCTGGTGTTATTGAGTTAATCTCAAGTGCAGCCAGTATCATACGTAGAAAGAAGGCAAAGAAATGAATGTTTTAGTAGAAATATCAAAAGTAAATGATGGCAATATGCTAGTTAAAAAAGATAGTACAAATATTGAAGTAAAATCAAATAGAGCTTCATTTTTAGCAAAACACGGAATAGAGATTAACCAAACTACTCTAGTTAATATTGACTACGATGGCGAAAATTACCTACGATACTATGAAGTATCAGATGGGCATAAAGGAAATGGCATGCTTTTTGATGATATTGTTGCTGCCGACGCTTTAGTTACAAAATCACCAAACCATGCATTGTTTTTACCGATTGCTGACTGTGTCGGTGCTGCTATTTATGATC
>Ga0194044_10000326_pt1 | contig 23101 bp, 24 predicted proteins | sample JunL4417m_MetaG_FD_155460 | JGI IMG/M metagenome (GOLD analysis project Ga0194044, IMG submission 155460) | Anoxic zone freshwater microbial communities from boreal shield lake in IISD Experimental Lakes Area, Ontario, Canada - Jun2016-L442-17m | ecosystem: Environmental > Aquatic > Freshwater...
CGATTGCCCGAGTTGCCATGTGAGCAGCGGTTGGGCCTTCAGCGAGCCTGACGGCGATCTCCAGTGCCACATCAGCCACCTCAGAGGCTTCCGCTAGACGGTTAATAACTCCCCATGAATGAAGTTGGCCGGCAGGTACGAGTTCAGCAAGCATCACAAGCTCGCGCGCGCGACCGTCACCGGCACGAGCGGCGAGCCGCTGCGTGCCTCCCATAGTCGGTGTAAGACCGATTCTCGCTTCGACAAGCCCAAAGGAACAGTCATCAGCAGCAACAATCAGGTCGCAGGCCAGCGCGAGCTCAAATGCCCAAGTCAGTGTCAGCGCATGAGCCGCAAAGACCGTTGGGCAGCGAAGCGCCTCAAGCCGCTCTGTGAAGGTGAGTAGAAAATCGAACAGCTCTGCTGCTGCATCGGTACTTCCCGCCCGACGGAACTGGGAAACATCAACCCCACCACTAACTACGCGCCCCTCGAATCGGATCAACAGTGCTCTTGGAGTGCTCTCTTCAAGCTCCTCAAGGGCAGCACCGAGCGCACCAGCGAGTTCGTCATCCCAGAGATTGACCGGCGGATGATCGATTGTAAGCACCGCCACATCGCCGCGGCGTTCGATCTCAACCGGTGAATCAGTCATTCGACATCTCCTTTGCGGCTGATTCAATTTCAGCCGCGTCAACGTTGTTAGGAATCCATGGCTGTTTAAGCCCGTCGCCTTCATAGCGAGGGATTACATGTAGATGGGTATGAAAGACCGTCTGCCCTGCAGCAGGCTTAGCGAAACTGATTAGTGCCACACCATCAGCGCCTAGCTTCGAGATTGCCCGCTGAGCAAGTTCCTGTGCTGCGATCGAACAGGCGGCAATATCCTCCGGGTCGATCAAGGTCAGATCATCCGAATGCTGCTTAGGGATCACAAGGCAGTGTCCGCGCGTTGCCGGGTTGATGTCCATAAAGGCGAGGGTACGATTGTCCTCGCGGATCACCGTTGCTGGATTTTCACCTGAGACTATTGAACAGAACAGGCAATCAGCTTGGGTCATTGCTAGAGCCTACCGTTCGGCGTTGAGAAGCCGCCAGCGGCGGATGTGCTCAATCGCCTCATCCGCTGACTCGATCTCACCTGCGTAGCGTGCGGCTGCAATCTCCTCAAGCGCAGCTCCGAGCTCGGGACCAGCCTCAAGACCAAGCTGCTCAACCAGCTGATCGCCCCGCAAGAGAGGCGCATCGCGGGACGCCAATTCGGCTTCAACCGCAGCTTCCAACAGAATCGAGGTCACCTCAAGGTGGCGAGCCGAAGCCTGCTCGGACTTTCTTCCTCTCGTTGCCAAACGATCAGCGACCGAGAGGACCGTCACATCGACGGCTACCTTTCCGCAGTCTTGGAGGTACCCAAACACTGCTCTTCGGCTGAGCGGCATTTCGTGGGTGAGGAACCCGGCATCTAGATGATGGGCGATAACTCCTGAGACTGTTTCACGGAGCCTTGAGCTACCCCTTAGACGTGTAATCACTTCTGTGGCAAGGGTCGCTCCCGCTTCGTCATGACCTGGGAAGCCAACTCGCCCCTCCCCATAATCAACCCGTGTAACCGGTTTCGCAGCATCGTGAAGCAGCGCGGCGAAGCGAAGTGCCTGTAAACGCGTGAGCCCATCCGCAAGCGGCTGGCGGAGCAGTTCGAGAGCAGCAGGACCAGCCGGGCCTAGGGCTGTCGGATCGCTCTCAAGACCAACCAGCAGAGCAAGCACCTCAAGCGTGTGGTCGTGAACATCAAGGTGGTGGTAGCGGCTCTGGGTGACGCCTCGCAGCGAAACTAATTCGGGCAGAACAACCGGTAGCGCTTGGCAGTTGTCAATTAGCGAGATGCCATCAAGCGGTGCCGAGCTGACCAATACCCGCGACAGTTCGTGAAAGATCCGCTCCGGGGAAACCGCATCAAGGCTTGCTGCCGAGCCTGCAGCCTCCGTGACTGTTCTCTTCTCTGCACTGAAGCCAAGCTCACAGCAGAATCGAGCTAGCCTCAGCACGCGCAACGGGTCTTCACTAAAGGCAGTGCTTGAGACTGAGCGAACAACTCGGTGTTGCAAATCAGCCTGTCCCGAATGTGGGTCGACGAGTGCTCCGCCTTGCAACGGTTCAGCAATTGCATTGATCGTGAAGTCGCGTCTCAGTAGGTCGGCGTCAAGTCCGCCCTCGGCTAACGGACTTACATCAACCTGCCAGTTGCTGCCCTCAGGTACAACACGCCAGGCTCCGAACTGCTCGGAAAGCTTAAAAACGGCCGCACCAAGGTCTTGCCCAAGCCCGCGAGCAACCTTGCCTGGGTCAGCCTCAACAACGATGTCGATGTCTGTCACTGTTCTGCCTAGCAGCCTGTCGCGAATTGCTCCACCGACAAGCCAGCCATCGAGCTCAGGCGCCCGTTCGCGGAGACGACTTAGCGGGTCAAATCTCGAATCGGCGCTCAACCGAAGTACCTTCGCTTGGGTCGTGAACCAATGCTGGTGACGATTTCGTAGTTAATCGTCTCAGCTGCGTTCGCCCAATCCTCAACAATGACCTGTTCAGTTCCCTGCTCTCCGATCAGCACTACTTCGTCGCCAACGGCAACTTCAAGGCTGTTATCAGCGAGATACAACGACGTGTTGTCCATGCTCACGCGCCCAACGACTGGAACTCGAGACCCCCTAATCAGGACGCTGATTTGGCCTCCTAGTGAGCGTCTCACGCCATCGGCATAACCGATTGGAATCGTCGCAACTTCCGAATCCACTTCGGCTACAAAACCGCGGCCGTAGCCAACGCTCTGCCCCGCATGGACTGTCCTGATCGAGGCTACGAATGACCTCAGTGAAAGCGCCGGTCTGAGCCGGTTGTCAGCAGGGTTGACGCCAAACGGATCAAGGCCGTAAATAGCTATTCCGCAGCGGACCATGTCGAAACCTGCATCGGGCAAGTCGAGTGTTGCCGCGCTATTAGCTGCGTGAGCGAACGCAGATGGGGCAAACTCTTTGACGGCTTTAACCCACAACTCGAACCGCTTGAGCTGCTCAAGTGCGAAATCAGACTGATGCTGGTCTGCTGTAGCGAGATGCGTCATCAGACCGATTAGCTCGACTGCCTCCGATTCAGTTGCTCTAGATGCGAGCCCGACCGCCAGATCAGGGCTTGAGGCTCCCAGCCGACCCATTCCTGTGTCGAGCTTGATGTGGACTCTCGCAGTGCGATCCTTACCGGAGCATGATTCGATTGCTTCGAGAAACTCGTACGTCCAGACGACCATGTCGCAGCGCTGATCGAGGAGTTCAGCTATCTCACTTGACTCCAAGGCACCCATCACGAGCACCGGGCACTTGAAGCCATGCGCGCGAAGACCAAGTGCTTCTCCGGCTGTCGCCACCGCTAACCAAGTTGCGCCGCCATCGAGAGCCGCTTGAGCGACCGGCAGGACACCATGCCCATAGGCATCGGCCTTCACGACCGCGCAGAGGCTGCTCTGAGCTCCGGCTGCGTCTAGGAGCAGCCGGCAGTTGTGCCTAACGGCATCAAGATCAACCGAGACTTCGGCGCGATTCATCTTTTCTCAACTCCGAGCACGTTACGAACCGTAGCGAGCCGACCGACTGCTCGAAAGCGCAGAGCGTGCCTGCCTCAGGCTGCCAACGATATCTCCGGCAATGACGCCGTCAACACCATTGGCTGCAGCGAGCCGGCCAGCCTCCAGATGAATTCGCACTGCCGCGCACGCAGCGCGGAAGGGCTCGACGCCCTGCGCGAGCAGTGCGGCTATCAGACCAGAGAGAATGTCCCCGGAACCGGCCGTGGCGAGTGCCGGAGCGCCGCCCCTACTCACCGCCACCGCCCCAGCGGGATCGGCAATCAGGCTGTCGTCTCCCTTCAGGACTACAACTGCCTCCGATTGCGCTGCAGACAATCTAACGGCCTCCATTCGACGACTCTCGACCTCGGCTCTCGTCCAGCCAATCAGTTGAGCCATCTCCCCAGCGTGAGGAGTGATCACCGTCGGAGCATTACGCTCGCAGAGCATCGCAGCAGATCCGGCGAGTGCTCCGATCGCGTCGGCATCAATTACGAGTGGCCGTTCAATCGTTATGGCCACAGAAAGCGCAAATGCGGCCGCCGATGGCGTCTTGCCTAGTCCAGGCCCAAGCACGACCGCGCCAGCCCTCCTAGAGCGGTCAATTAGCTGAGAGACGCCTAGCGGCGACATGTTGCCTCCGTCGCTGGCGAGCGCAATGCCCATTAGCTCAAGAACCGTGTCGCTAACTGCTAGAAGCTCCTCTGGAAGAGCTACGGCTACGTATCCAGCACCGCCCCTTGCCGCGCCAAGAGCCGCGAGCATTGGCGCGCCGGTGAGTCCTGGTGATCCGCCAGCGACGACGACCTCTCCAGCGGCAAACTTGTCCGAATCAATCGATCGCCGCGGTAAGTCTTGGCAGACTCGGTCGGAAATAAGGCCACAGTCGAAACCGTCGGCAACTTTAGGTATTCCGATGTCGATCAGTTCAACCCTGCCGGCGAGTGCTTTTCCCGGTCGAATCCATAGCCCGATCTTCTCTGCGTCGAAGGTAGCCGTCGCGTCAGCATTAACTGCCTCGCCGGCTGCAACTCCTGTTGAGGACTCAACACCACTTGGCAGGTCACACGCAACTATCTTCGCACCCGCTAGGCGGGACCGGTTGATCATTTCGATCACTTCAGCAATCGGTGACTTCGGTGCTCCGACTGCACCGGTTCCGAGCAGACAATCCACGATCCCTGATGCGCCTTCTAGGAGTGCCGGTGCGAAGGCGACTGGCGGTTCGCCAACGAGCTTTGAGAGCATTGTTTGGCTGTCGCCCTTCCAGTCAGACTCGGCAAACACGCGCGCTAGGTCAACCTCACGCCCGCGCTCACGCAGGATCCTTGCCAGCGCTATGCCATCGCCTCCGTTATTGCCTTTCCCCGAAACGACAACGATTCGGCCATCTGGCACCTCCCGCTCAACTAGATCTGCGAGACCGGTAGCCGCAGCCTCCATCAGCTGCTCTCCTGAAATTCCGTGCTGCTGAATCGCTCGCTGATCAGCCTCGCGACTCCGCTCAGCATCCACGAGCCGATCAAGCCACTGAACCGTCATCGACGTGATCTCAGCGTCGCTGTTGCTGCTGCGATCTCACGCCCATGTGTAATCGAAACAATCAACTCAACTTCGGCCAATTCGGCAATCTCGCGAGCCCGACCATGTAGGCGAATCTCTGGTCGCTGACTGCCACCGCCGACAACCTCAAACTCCTTGATCGTCGCCGAGCGTAAGCCCATCGCTTTTATCGAGGCCTCTTTGGCGCAGAACCTCCCGGCTAGGTGCCGCGCCGGACGCTTCCGGCGGCTACACCATTCGAGTTCAGCTTCTGTGAACAGCCGACCAGCTAGGCCCGGGCGCCGATCGAGTGCTATCTCGAGTCGGTCGATTTCAAGCAGGTCGATGCCAAGACCCGCAAGATTCGTCACTCGACAGTCACCGTCTTGGCCAGATTACGCGGCTGATCAACATTCAATCCAAGCTCTGAAGCAATGCTGTAAGCCAGAAGTTGGAGAGGAATAACGGCAAGTAACGCTCCGATAATCGGATCAGTTGCCGGTACCGCGATCCGCTCCTCTGCAATCCCCTCAAGCGCTGTTGAGCCCTCAGTTTCAACGGCAATCACAACTGCGCCACGGGCGCGGACCTCCATCACATTCGAAACAATTTTCTCGAGTACTGCGGAATCAGTCGCTACGCATACAACTGGCGTTGCTTCATCAAGTAACGCGATCGGGCCATGTTTCATTTCGCCAGCGGCATAGGCATCGGTTGGCACATAGGCGATTTCCTTGAGTTTCAGAGCACCTTCTAGCGCGATTGGCAGACCTGCATGGCGGCCGATGTAGAGGAAGAACCCGGCCTTCGCATAACGGCGGCCGATCTCCATCGCAGTCTCCTCAGTCGCAGCAACCGTCTGATCGACGAGGTGTGGCAGGTGCTTCATGGCCGAGACAAGATCGCTCAGCTGCTTCTCTTCTAGAGATCCCCGCAACTCTGCCAAACGAATCGCCAGCAGAAATAGCGCCGCTACCTGGCTGGAAAAAGTCTTGGTTGCGGCAACGCCAATCTCAAGCCCCGCCCTCGTGAACAGGCAGCCATCAGCCTCACGCTCTGCCTGCGATCCCATGATGTTGGTTAGTGCCAGAACTGTCGCCCCGGCATCGCGGGCACAGCGCATTGCAGCGAGCGTGTCGCGAGTTTCACCGGACTGAGTGATTCCGATTACAAGGTCGTTCTTGCCTACGACGGGAGTCCGGTATCGATACTCGCTGGCCAACTCAACCTCAACCGGGACTCGCGCCCAAGTTTCAATCGCGTAACGCGCAATCAAGCCTGAGTGATACGAAGTTCCGCAGGCAACGATCACAATCCGCGAGATGTCCCTGAGCAACTGATCGTCAATCGATCCGAGGTCGCCGAGGTCAACACCGTCAGCCCGAACAGTACGGTCGGCAACAGTTTCAGCAATTGCATCAGCCTGCTCATGAATCTCCTTGAGCATGAAACTCTCAAAGCCGCCCTTTTCAGCCGTTTCCACGTCCCAGTCAACCTCTGTCGGCTGACGATCAATCGCTTCCCCATCAAGGCCGGTGATCTCAATCCCTTCCGGGCGCATAGCCACCACTTCGCCGTCCTCGATACCGACCACTAAACGCGTGTAATCGAGGAAGGCCGGAACTGCAGAGGCAACGAAGCACTCGCCTTCGCCAACGCCGATCACCAGCGGACACTCGTGACGCGCGCCAACCAGCAAACCGGGTTGAGTTGCTGTCATGGCCACAAAGGCAAAGTGGCCTTCAAGCCTGCGATTAGCTGTCCTCACGGCCTCGACGAGATCGCCTTCGTAGACGGCGGCAACCATGTGTGCAACAACCTCGGCATCGGTCTCAGAGCTGAACGCTGAGCCACCTGCCGCCAGTTCGTTCTTCAGAGTCGCAAAGTTCTCGATGATTCCATTAACAACGACTTGAATCGTCTCCTGATCATCGCAGTGAGGGTGCGCGTTGGCTTCGGTAACTCGTCCGTGCGTTGCCCAGCGGGTGTGACCAATACCTGTAGAGGATGGGAGTTCAGCGATGCCAACCGCACCAGCCGCGCTATCAGTCTCAGCACCAACTACGAGTCCGACCGCCTCGCGCAGTGCGGCGAGGTTCCCCACCGACCTGATCACATCAGCGCCAACGGAAGATTGGACAGCTATGCCAGCGCTGTCGTAGCCGCGGTACTCAAGCCGCTGAAGCCCGGCCATCAATACCTCGCGAGGCTCGCGGCTACCTGTGTATCCAATGATTCCGCACATTTATGCTCGGCTACCTGCGAGTCCTTTCGGGGGAGATCATTTGCAACTAAGGCTGGAGGTTACCGGCGGACGAGGGCGTTCACGCCAGAGAGGCTGTGCTTCGGCTACTACTCGCCCAACCGCTGAGCAATTTCGCCGGCAACTAGCTGGCAGACCGCCTCGGCTTCATCCTGCGTGGGAGCTTCTGCCATAACCCTAATTAACGGTTCAGTTCCGCTTGCTCTGACGAGCAAACGGCCCCGTCCCTCGAGCGCAGCCGACTCCCGGTCGATGATCTCAGCCAACTCAATGTTTGAGGCGAACTGGTTGCGATCGCGAATCCGAACATTGACGAGCCGCTGCGGAAGCCGTTCGAGCAGCGGTCGCTCTACCAACGGCGCTCCTGCAAGCGCCTCTAACGACAGCAGGGCAACGGCAATGCCGTCCCCGCAGGGACCTAATTCAAGGTCGATGATGTGGCCGGATTGCTCACCACCAATTCTCCAGCCGCGCTCGCGCAGCGCCGCAAGGACGTGCCTGTCGCCAACCGGCGTGATTGCGACCTCTACCTCTGCCTCAGAGAGGGCTCCGTGCAGGCCGTAGTTAGCCATCACAGTCACAGCAACGCCACCTGCCAGTGCGCCATTTTCCTGCAGATATCCGGATAGAAGCAGCAGCAGGTCGTCTCCATCAACAACGGCTCCGCTGCCGTCTACTGCGAGGACCCGGTCTCCGTCTCCATCAAATGCAAAGGCGGCATCCCAGCCCTTCTCCGCGACCCGCTCGGCTAGCAACTCGACATGTGTGGAACCACAATTCTCGTTGATGTTACGACCATCGGGCTGGTCATGGATCGAGTCAACGTCGGCGCCAAGCCGCCGAAAGATCTCCGGCGCAGCAGCACTTGTTGCCCCATTCGCGCAGTCGAGCAGAATCCGCATGCCAGTCAGGTCAAGGTCAACATAACGCTGCTCAAGGCCGCGAATGTAATCCTCAAAGGCTCCTCTAAGCTGATCAATGCGACCTGGGTGACTTGGTTCATTGAAGTCTCCGCTGGCAATCAGATCCTCAATTGCGTCCTCCGCAGCATCAGAGATCTTGTCGCCATCCGATCCAAAGATCTTGATCCCGTTATCGCCGAATGGGTTGTGCGAAGCCGAGACTACGAAGGCCAAATCAAAGCCGTATTGGCTAAGTAGCATTGGAGCTGCTGGCGTCGGCAGAACGCCGCCGAGCAGGACATCACCACCGGCAGCAGCTACACCAGCGGCCAAGCCTGCCTCTAAGACCGGCCCGGACTCGCGTGTGTCGCGAATGATTAGTGCTCTCGGACGCTCAGCATCCGCAAGCTGGCTGGCAGCGCGACCGATCGCAAGCGCCAGGTCGACGCTAAGAACGCTGCCGTACGCTCCCCGAACTCCATCCGTACCAAACAGACGAGCAGCCATGGCCGATCCCTCCGAGATTGTCTAGCGCTTGGAGAACTGCGGGCGCTTGCGGGCCTTCTTGAGGCCAGCCTTTTTGCGCTCGACGACACGAGGGTCACGCGTAAGGAAACCTCGCCGCTTCAGCTCGCCGCGAAGTGCAGGGTCAGCCTTTACGAGCGCCCTAGCGATTCCGTGACGGACTGCTTCCGCTCCGGACGAAACCCCGCCACCGTGCAGAAGTACATCAACATCCATCTTGCTCTCATATCCAACGACCTCAAGCGGTTGACGGATGGTCTTCGTAAGTTTGAGTCGCGGGAACATCTCGTCCAAAGCCCGCCCATTAATTGTGTACTCGCCCTTGCCCGGCTTAAGCGTTACGCGAGCGACTGAGGTCTTGCGCTTGCCTGTGGCGTGGTAGCGCGCGTCCTTTGCGAGATCGATTGAGGCTGCAACCACTACCTCGACCTCGGCTACTTCCTCTTCAGCAGTTTCCTCGCTGTCATCTTCGACTTCGAAGGCATCAACATCACCCTCGGTCGGCAGAGCCTGTTCGCCTTCGGCAACGATGTCCGGCACAAGGTCAGCACCAGGAATCGCCGCTTCAGCAGCCTTCTTGGAGTCCTTCTTCTTCGACTTCGGAGCCTTTTCGCTCTTTTCAGCTTCTACGACTGCTTCTTCGATTGCTTCTTCAACGGCTTCAACTTCGGCCTCGACGATTGCTTCCTCTACGGCTTCGATCTCGGCTTCTACGACGGCCTCTTCAATCGCTTCCTCAACAGCTTCAACTTCAGCCTCTACGATCGCTTCCTCAACAGCTTCAATCTCAGCCTCTACCTCTTCAGGCTTTGCAGGTTCGTCGCTCATGCGTCAATCTCCAATGTTTCCGGCTCCTGTGCCTCATGTGGGTGCTCGGGCCCGGCATAAACCTTGAGCTTCGTGATCTGACGGCGTGAAAGCCGGTTCTTCGGAAGCATTCCCTTAACAGCAATCCTGATGACCTCTTCGGGACGACGCTCAATCATCTCCTCAAAAGTGCGGGTACGAAGTCCACCGGGATAGCCGGAGTGACTGTGGTAGAGCTTCTCTTGACGCTTGTTACCGCTGACCGAAACCTTCTCGGCGTTGATAACAACGACAAAGTCGCCGGTGTCCACATGTGGCGTGTAATCAGGCTTACGCTTTCCGCGCAGCAGATCCGCGATCTGAGTTGAGAGACGGCCTAGCGTCTTGCCCTCGGCATCGACAACGAACCAGCGACGGTCGCGATTGGTGGGATTTGCTGTGAAGGTTTTCATTTCGAAAGCTTGTGCCCGTTCAACGAGCGACGGTGAAGCATAGAGGCCCGACGGCAATAACGCCGGGCGGGGCGTCTATTCCCACTCGATTGTGCCCGGTGGCTTGCTCGTAATATCGAGCGCAACCCGGTTCACATCACTGATCTCGCCAATCATTCTAGACGCAATTCGCTCAAGCAGGTCGTACGGCAGGCGCGCCCAGTCAGCAGTCATTGCATCCTCACTGGTTACGGCCCGAATAACTACGAGATTCCCGTAGGTTCGTTCGTCGCCTTGCACTCCAACGGTTCGAATGTCGGGCAGTACACAGAATGATTGCCAGAGATCTCTGTAGAGACCGGCGGCTCGAATCTCTTCCTGAAGGATTGAATCCGCCTCCCGAAGCACCTCAAGCCGCTCGCGAGTTGCCTCGCCGCCAACGATTCTGATTGCTAACCCTGGGCCAGGGAATGGCTGCCGCCAAACCATCTGGTCAGGTAATCCGAGCTCAGTACCGACCGCCCTAACTTCGTCTTTGAAGAGCGTTCGCAGCGGCTCAATAAGTTCAAACTCAAGATCATCAGGCAAGCCGCCAACATTGTGATGCGACTTAATCGTTGAAGCACCAGTGCCACCACCGGACTCGATTACATCCGAATAGAGCGTTCCCTGAACAAGGAAGTCAGCTCCTGAGAGCTTCTCAGCCTCCTCCTCAAATACACGGATGAATTCAGCGCCAATCGCTTTGCGCTTCGCCTCAGGATCGCTAACTCCGGCCAGCCGAGCCAGAAACCGCTCCTCAGCATCGACTGCGACGAGTGGGACGCCGAAATGGTCCCGGAAGGCGGCAACAACCTGTTCGCCTTCGTTCTTACGCATCAATCCATGGTCAACAAATACGCAGGTCAGCTGCTCGCCAATTGCTCGATAGACGAGCAGAGCAGCAACCGATGAATCGACGCCACCAGATAGCCCACAGACCACCCTGCGATCCCCTACTCGCTCACGGATCCGCTCAATCTGCTCGGCAACAATCGAAGCGGGCGTCCAATCGGTACCACAGCCACAGATCTCCTCAAGAAACGTCTTCAGGACCTGCTGCCCATATGGCGTATGAACCACCTCTGGGTGGTACTGGATTGCATAGACCCGGCGAGCATCATCTTCAAATGCAGCAACAGGCGATGCTGGAGAGGAAGCGAGCGCCTTAGCTCCTGGTGGCGGAGTAAAGACAGCGTCACGGTGGCTCATCCAACAGGTCTGCTCAGCCGGCTGTCCTGCCAGCAGCCTGCCTCGATCAGAGACCTCAATCTCGGTGCGGCCGAACTCGCCGTGGTCGGCCGCTCTTACATCGCCTCCCATCTCATTGGCAAGCATCTGCATGCCGTAACAGATCCCCAGCACTGGAATGCCAAGTTCGATAAGCCGGCTGTCAAGTTTCGGAGCTCCATCCGCAAAAACGGAGGCGGGGCCGCCGGAGAGAATCAGCCCCTTCGGTTTACGACGGGCAACCTCCTCAACTCCAACATGATGCGGGAGTAGTTCGGAGCAAACGCCAAGCTCGCGAATTCGCCGGGCAATCAGCTGCGCATACTGACCACCATAGTCAAGGACAACGACCTCCTCATTAGCGAGTGGCGCAGCTGCTACCGAGCTCGATTGCTCAGTCGCGCCCGCATCAGACGGTCCGTCAGTCGGAGGTAACAAGTGCTGCGGTCTTGCCGGTTGAGCCCATGCCAACGCCCTGGTCGCGCTGCAGATACTTGCCCTCTGTTTGCAGCGACGGCGCAACCATCAATTCGGCCCTGTTGAACTCAGCCATGTCCTGGTAACCGCAAGTAGCCATTGAAGTTCGCAGGCCGCCCATCAGGTTGAGTGTGCCGTCGTTCTCCCTAGCTGGACCAATCACGATCTCTTCGAGCGTTCCGGTCTGCGTGGTGGCAACTCGTGTGCCGCGTGGAAGCGTCGGGTGGAAGGTGGCCATCCCCCAATTGAATCCCCGACCGGGAGACTCAACAGCCTTGGCAAGCGGCGAGCCAATCATTACGGCATCAGCACCACAAGCGACGGCCTTGGCGATATCGCCGCCGTTCTTCATTCCGCCATCGGCAATGACCTTCACATACTCGCCAGTTTCAAGCATATGTTGGGCTCGAGCTGCCGCAACATCGGCGATCGCGGTGGCTTGAGGTACACCAATTCCAAGTACACCGCGCGTCGTGCAGATAGCTCCCGGTCCTACGCCGACAAGGACTCCTGCTGCTCCAGTCCGCATCAGGTGAAGACCAGTCTGGTAGGAGGCACAACCTCCAACTACCACCGGAATCGGCAACGAAGCAATGAACTCCTTGAGATTCAGCGGCGGCCTGCTCTCATCCGACGAGACATGTTCAGCCGAAACAACAGTTCCCTGGATCACGAGGATGTCAAGCCCGGCTTCAAGCGCAGTCTCATAGTGGGCCCGCACCCTCTGAGGCGTGAGCGAGGCGGCAACAACTACGCCCTGGGACTTGATCTCAGCGATCCGCTTTGCGATCAGTTCAGTCTTAACAGGCTCGGCATAGATCTTCTGCATCTCGCGAGTTGCCTCATCTCGAGGCAAGGCCGCGATCCGCTCAAGCTGTTCGTCAGCATCCTCGTACCGGCAGTAGATCCCCTCAAGGTTGAGAACCGCTAGACCTCCGAGCTTGCCGAGCAGACCTGCCGTGGCAGGCGAAACAACTCCATCCAAGGCGGAGGCCAGCAGCGGAAGCTCAAACCTGTACGGCCCAAGCGTCCACGAAATGTCTACATCATCAGGATCGCGCGTCCTCCGTGAGGGAACGATCGCGATGTCATCAAAGCCATAGGCACGACGGGCCTTCTTGCCTCGACCGATCTCTATGTCCATTGACAGTCACTCACCTTGGCCGGGGATGAAGAGAAACGCTCTCTGAAGGCGGAATCCAACAAGATCAGCCACATTAGCAGCGCCAACGGCGATCTGTTTCGACGCCTATTTGGCCCAACCTAGCTGCCCTAAATCACTTGAGTCATGGCGCCGAGCTGGTCGGCTGAGCCGACTAAACCGCAGCAGAAACCGATAGCGCGCGGACCGAAACCACTGCCGCGAGCTCGTGGACACCTGCTGGATCAAGAATTCCTGCACCGAAGTGCCGCGTCGATTCCGCACCACAGGCAACCGCTTGCCGGATGCACTCCAACGCTTCGCCGCCGGCATAGCGCGATGCGACATAGCCAGCCAGAAACGCGTCACCGGATCCGATCGCAGAGCGAACATCCTGAGTCGGAACCGTCGCTTTTACAAGCAGCGGCTCTCCGTCGTTCAGCAGCTTCGCAACGCAACCCTCAGCCATCGTAACGACCGCCTCCAGTGGCCCCATTTGGACGATCTCGCCAACGGCATTTGCAGCATCCTCATCCTCAGTGAATTCGTATCCAACGAGTCCTTCGGCCTCGACGAGGTTCGGCGTTACGGCGTCGGGAACCGCTTTTGCAGCGTGCATCAGCGGTTCACCTTCGGTATCGACGATCGTCTCAACACCCATTCGCTTCATGTCAGCAATCATCGTTGCGTAGGCGTCAACTGGAACGCCAAGCGGCAAGCTGCCAGCGAGGACGCAGAGCTTCGCCCCCCGCCCCAGATACCTCAACTTCTCAAGGAACTGCTGGTACTCCGCCTCCGATACAACTGGTCCGCGTTCGTTGATTTCAGTCGACTGTCCGCTAGTTGGGTCGAGTACCGCAGTGTTGGTTCGTGATTCATCATCGATTCGAACAAAATCGTTGAGAACGGATTCCTCAGTCAGCGCCTCAACGATTCGCGAGCCGGCCGATCCACCCGCAAATCCCGTCGCGATCACAGGCTGACCGAGTGCCTTGAGTGCGCGGGCGACATTGACTCCCTTGCCGCCAGGCAGGGTCGCTGCATCAACAGAACGATGCCGGTGCCCAGCGCGCAGCCCGGGCACCTCAAGCGTCTTGTCAATCGCTGCGTTAAGTGTGACTGTGATGATCATTTTAAAGTTGCCCAGCAATTAGCCGGGTTGGTTCCGCGCTCTCCTTCGCTTCACCAGATGCCTAGGGTAGCGACTTGTGAAGAGTTCGCTACCAAAAGGTGATCTGCGACTCAAAAACGACTAGCTAGCGGCTGAAAGCTGCCATGCCAGAGCGCGAAGGCGAGCAGCCTCTGCGGCTGCAGCTTCCGCAGGCTCGGTGCCGCTTGCGGCCCCGGCTCCGACGATTCCACGCGAGACTGTCACTAGCCCGCCAGCTGGGCCTGGTTGCCAAGCTGGGAGCAGTTCCTCGATACGTCCGCCTTGGGCGCCAACCCCGGGCAAAAGAATTGGCGTATTCGGCATCGCATCCCGCAACCTCGCCAAGTGACCAGGAGCTGTTGCGCCTACGACAGCCCCAAGGTCAGCGAGACCGCTGCTCGAGGTGATCCCCTCGTTTGCCACCAGTCGGGCAAGCGCATCACTAACGGTCCCTCCGCTCGCGAGCTCTAGATCCTGAATATCGGCTGCACCTGGATTCGACGTTCGAACCAATGCGAAGACTCCAGCACCCACCGAGCGTGCCACTTCCAGAAACGGACGGATCGTGTCGGCGCCCATCAAAGCATTGACGGTAACCGCGTCGGCTCCAAGCCCCAAGACCTCTCCGTATTCCGTCTCAGTGGCTCCCAGCAGTGATGCTGCGTAGGAAGCTGCAGAAACGTCAATGTCACCTCGCTTCGCGTCAGCGATCACCAAAAGACCAGCATCCCTTGCGAATGCAGCAGTGTCGGATAGCGCAACGCGGCCAGGCGCGCCAAGTCGCTCAAAGGAAGCAAGTTGCAACTTGACCGCAACACAGGACGAGGCAACAGCACCAATTACCTGCCGGCAATGATCCGTGTAACGCTGGCCTGCGATCTCCGCTGCAGCTGAGCCTGATGGCTTCCAACCAATGGAGGTAGGCCACAAGCCGCTCGGAAGCGGATCAAGGCCGAGGACCAGCTGCGATTCCCGCGCCCTGACTGCAGCGTCGAGGCGATCGCCGAAGGGGCTGGCGGTCACAGTGCCTTCAGACACTGGACCGCTGCCCTTCGCCGCGGGGCAAAATGCCCCGGACTGCTACTTGACAGCCTTCTTGAATGCAGCACCTGCTGAGAACTTAGGTGCCTTCGACGCTGCGATCTGAATCGTCGCTCCCGTCGCAGGGTTACGTCCCGTGCGTGCCTTGCGGTGCGTCACGGAGAACTTCCCGAAGCCGGTGAAGCTGACTTCGCCACCGCCCGCCAGGGTGCTCTCAATTACATCCAGGACTGCGTCCACAGCTTCGCCGGCTTCCCTCTTTGAGATGCCTGCCTTTGCTGCAACGCTGTCTACGAACTCGGACTTGTTCACTTGTTCCTCCTCGGGAGGTTGTTTTCCGCGCCATTTTCTACCAGCGTTTGCGGACAACCTCACAGTCGGATGCCGCTGCGACCGTCACAATCAGCAAAATGAACCTCGAAAGAATCGCTTGGATCGGCACCGTAACCGTCGCAGCGCTGATCGCTGTGATCCTGTTTGTTGAGGGTTACGAGGGCTACGGCTGCGTTTCAATTGCGATTGGTCTTGCCGCTTCGGTCAACCTGTTTGGCCACCGAAGCGACTAACCATCAGCGACCGTGCAGCAGCGCCCCTGTGGCTAATCGCATCCTTCTCAGCATCGCTCAGCTCAGCCATAGTGATTGTGCCTCTGCCCTCTGACCGCTTTGCATCAGCTATGAAAATTGGGTCGTAGCCGAAGCCCCCAGATCCACTCGGCTGGGCGGCCATCTTTCCGACACAGCGCCCCTCAAACAGTCGATGACTGCCGTCGCTCGGATCAACCAGCGCGATGACGCATACATATTCAAGTCGGGTTCCCGCTGGCACTCGCTCGATCAGCAGTGCGAGGTTCTCAGCATCGGTTGCCTCTTCTCCGGCGAACCTTGCTGAACGAATACCGGGAGCTCCTCCAAGTGCCTCAGCCTCGATTCCTGAATCGTCAGCGATCGCTAGACGCCCAGTTGCCTGCGCTGCGGCCCGAGCCTTGATCAACGCATTCGCGGAATAGCTGTCGCCCGTCTCCGGTGGCAGGACGACGCCAGCCGGGAGCGGATCGACTTGGATCGGGACTAGTAGCCGCTCGAACTCGCGAACCTTGTGAGCATTTGCGGTTGCGAGCAGCACCGCCTGCTGCGCACTCAAGCTGAGAGCGCAGCAGCCTGCGCAGCCAACAGTTGCTCAATGCCACCGGCAGCCAGCTCAAGAAGCTGGTCAAGGTGAGTCCTCGAGAGCGGCATCCGCTCGCTTGTTGCCTGCACCTCAACCAGTCCGCCAGCACCGGTCATGACCACATTTGCATCAACATCGGCAACGGAGTCCTCCGAGTAGTCAAGATCAAGCAGTGGCTGTGAGCCAACGATCCCGCAGGAGACGGCAGCTAATCCACCGTCACGGATTGGATCTGCTTCAAGATCCCCCGCTTGACGGAGCTTTGCGAGAGCCAAGCCAAGAGCGACCGAGGCGCCGGTGATTGATGCGCATCGCGTGCCCCCGTCAGCCTCGAGTACATCGCAGTCAACCCAGATGCTGCGCTCGCCAAGAGCTTCAAGATCAACAACCGCTCGCAACGAGCGCCCGATCAGACGCTGAATCTCAACTGTTCGCCCGTCGACCTTGCCGCGCGTCGCATCGCGCGACTTACGTTGCCCGGTTGATGCAGGCAGCATTCCGTATTCGGCAGTAACCCAGCCGCGCCCGCTTCCGGCCATCCAACGTGGAACATTCTCGTCGACCGAGGCGGTGCAAATAACCCGCGTAGCTCCGCAGCTGATCAGTGCTGATCCATCCGCAGTCCGAACAAAACCAGGCTCAATCGTCACTGGTCGTAATTCGTCTGGGTTCCGACCGTCATTGCGTGATCCGCTCATTCTGATTCCCCTTTGCCGATTTTGACCCGCTCGACTTCGCCGAGTGGAAGTTGAAGGAAGCGCTCACCGACAGACTTGAACTGGTCGGCACTCCCGCTGCATGCGAAACGGTAGCTGCCTTCACCGCGATTGGCCGAGCGAAGGCCACGAACCGACAGCGCATGCTCCACACGCCTTGCCACTGCATCACCAGAGGTGACAATCGCAACATCGGGCCCAAGCATTCGCTGGAGAAGCGGCCGAACAAGCGGATAATGGGTGCATCCGAGGATCACTGTGTCCACGTCTGCATCTCTGAGTGGCTCGCAATAACTGCGAACGACGGAAACCAGCTGCTCGTCGATTGCACCTCCAGCCTGAATGATCGGTGCCAGATCTGGACAGGCAACACTTGTAAGCCGAGTGTGCGGATCAGCTGTCATCACGGCGCGTTCGTAAGCGCCGCTAGTCACGGTCGCGTTTGTTGCAAGCAAGCCGATCCGACCTGACCGCGTCCGAGCAGCTGCGATCACAGACTCAGGTTCGATCACACCAATTACATCAACCTCTCGTCCCTCAGTCGCAAGCCGCCCGCGCAGATGCTCCAGCGCAGCGGCAGTCGCCGAGTTACAGGCAATGACGATCAGTTTCGCGCCGCTATCCAAAAGGTAGTTTGCGATCTCGTCAGAGAACTCAATTAGCTCAGCACTGCTGCGATCTCCGTAGGGGAATCGCTCCGTGTCGCCGAAGTAGAGATAGTCCTCAGCTGGGAGCGCTACGAGCAGCTCGTGCAGAACCGTGAGCCCACCTACGCCGGAGTCGAAGACCGCAACGGGCTGATCAGCTGTTGGATGCATGGTCACGTGGCAAGTGTTTCGCAAATCACCGCACAGCACTCAGTGGACGCTGTCAAGTGCCTTCTTTAACTGCTTGACGATTGCCTCAGCAATGCCGCTGGCTCCAAACTGCTTGCCTCTAGTTGCGGCGACAACCCCAGCTAGCACGGCGCCAACCAAGAGGATTAGTGCCACGTACTCAACGGTCCCCTGACCGCGCACGTCACTGCTTAGCCGCAGCCATCCCGCATGAACACGACCGTAGAAGCGATAGACCATTTGTCAGCTGACCACCTTTCGATTGATTCCCGTGGGCGAAAACCCGCAGAAATCAGGATTGCCCACCACGGAACGCAGATCAGCTACGAACTGCACAAATTCCTGACCATCTCCGCACAGACACTCCGCCTGCTTGGCTACAGGGGTACCCTCGGTCGCACAGTGCGTGCTCTCGTCGTAACGAACATGTGGCCCAGCCCAGCGCATCCTGAATCAGGAATCTTTGTCGCTGATCAAGTTGATTCCTTAAGAAAGGCTGGAGCCGATGTCGATGTATTTGCATTCGAGGGTGGTACGCCACTCTCTTATCTGAAGGCGTTCGTAACGCTCAAGCGCCGAAACTCGCAGCGCTACGACATCGTCCATGCACACTTCGGGCTCTCAGCCTGGGTTGCGCTTGCGGCCAAAGCACGTGTGCGGGCAGTCACCTTCCACGGAACCGACTTGGAACACCCGCGCAGCCGGCGGATCTCAATGGCTGCGCTCCGGTTTATTGATCTACCAGCGGCAGCTTCAGAGCGGCTTATCGGGAGAATCCCGGTTACGCCAAAGCGACCAACGCCAATTGCACTCCCCTGCGGGATCTCCACGGAGCGGTTTTCGCCGATAGATCGCACTACTGCTCGCGACTCGCTCGGACTGCCACACGACGAGCGTTTGATTCTGTTGCCGTCAGACCCCGCACGCCCGGAGAAGCGAGCTGATCGAGCGAGACTGCTCTGTGAACGAACAGGCTCACGACTGATCACACTCGGCGGAATCGCTCCTGCTGAAGTCAACCTCTACATCAACGCTGCGGACCTAGTCGTGATTCCATCGGAGCGCGAGGGGTTCGGTCTCGCTCTCTTGGAAGCCCTTGCCTGCGATGTACCCGTTTTTAGCACGCCAAATGGCATCGCTCCGGAGGCGCTCGAAGGAGTTGACGGCACACTCTGTTCGGCTTGGGATCTAGACAAATGGTCGGAAGCCGCTTTAGTCCCGCTCTCCTCACCAACGAGAATCAACGGGCGCACCAGTGCCGCGCGATGGTCATCGGATACGGCCGCAACAGCCGTATTGGAGGCTTGGCGTAGCGCGCTCAAGGCGGCGAAGGCCGCCCCGATGCCCGCTGGTACTAGCGTGTAGCTATGGACTCCGTGCTGAAGACTGATGTTGTCGTGGTTGGAGCCGGTGCCGCAGGTCTCTATACGGCGCTGAATGCTGAACGCGCTGGAGCGAATGTCACCCTGATTTCAGCGCTACCGCTCGCCGAATCAGCTAGCTACTGGGCGCAGGGCGGTCTCGCTGTCGCCTTGGCGGCGGACGACAGCCCAGCAATCCACTTTGATGACACCGTCAAGGCCGGTCGTGGCGCAGTCCACGAAGCGGCCGCAAGGGTTCTCTGTGCCGAGGCCAATCTTGTACTTCGTGATCTGACCGATCTCGGAGTTGCTTGGGATCGCGACCGTTTTGGCCGCCCAGCACTTGGCCTCGAGGGAGGCCATAGCGTTCGCCGGATCGTCCACGCGGGTGGAGCGGCTACAGGCAGGAGGATCACTCGCGCACTTTCGGCAGCGGCAGCTGCAGCACCGGGTCTGACGGTCTTAGAGGGCCGCCGTGTTAGCGCGCTGCTCGGTGATGGAACTAGTTGCGCTGGCGTTGTACTCGACGGTGGTGACCGAATCGAAGCACGCGCAGTGGTGCTTGCGACGGGAGGAGCGGCCGCTCTCTGGTCGCGCACCACTAACCCACCGGGAACAGTCGGTCGCGGAATCGTCCTTGCCCACTCGGCTGGCGCGGCGCTCGCCGACCTTGAATTGATCCAGTTCCACCCAACAGCATTAGCGGCTGGGACTCGCCAGGACGGCCTGCTAGTTACCGAAGCAATCCGCGGTGAAGGAGCAACCCTTACCGATGCTCAAGGCAACCGATTTACCGACGAACTAGCTCCCCGCGATGAGGTCTCATTAACCGTCGCCGAGCGAATCCTTTCCGAAGGTTCCAATTCCGTATTCCTTGATATGCGCAACATCGAGCCTCGACACTTCCCGAATGTCTTTGCTTCACTGTCGGCCGCCGGGATCGACGCGACTCGTGAACTTGTCCCCGTAGCTCCAGCAGCCCACTACCTGATGGGTGGCATCGCCACGGACACGAGTGGTCGATCAACACTGGACGGCTTATTTGCTGTTGGTGAGTGCGCATGTACCGGTCTCCATGGCGCTAACCGCCTTGCCTCGAATTCATTGACCGAGTGCTTCGTCTTTGGTCGTCGGGCAGCACTTGCAGCACTTGATCGCCAGGTTCGCCCTCATGGTGCGCTTGAGGCAATCCCCTGCGACCCTGCAGTTGTTCCTTCGGATGCAACCCGTGAAGCACTCTGGCGCCACGCCGGCCTCGTCAGGGATGCAGCAGGACTAAGCCTGCTGCTCGATGACCCACACCCACTTACGCGCCTGATCGCCGCGTCGGCACTGGAGCGTCGTGAGAGCCGCGGTGCTCACCGCCGCAGCGATTTTCCCGAGGCGGATCCAAGGCTTGATGGCGCCCACTCCTCAATCACTCTCGGCGGGAATGCCGCAATGCATCGCTGGGACGGCGATGACTGGCGCTCATCTCAGAGCGCAATTGCTCCAACACCGCAACTTTCGTAGTTCAGCACTGTTGTAGAGTCGAATCACCGGGGTTCTGATTCCAGGAGGGATCGGAGCATGCTGCAACAGATAAGCCGTTCGATTTACCGATCAGTAGCAACAGATATCCGGCCAGACCGCTTTGGCGGAATTGACCAGACAGCCCATATGCGGGTACAGAAGTCATGCGATGAGAATCTCGGCCGCCTACTCAGCGACCGCGAATACTTCGCGAAGCCTGCAAAGACTCTCTTCCAAGAGGTCCGCGCATACTTCCCACTTGACTCGCAGCAGCGTCTCTGGGCTGTAATCGACAGGCATGTGGCCGTTGCCACGCGCTATGTGGATTCACTTCCGAAGACCGGTGTCGACAACCAGGGCAACCCAATTGAGTGTCGTGCAACGACTCGCCGCGGAACTAACTGCCGCCGCACTCCACTCGCTCACAATGGCTACTGCCCGTCGCATCAGCACCTTGCTCAGACCGAGCACGTGCTCTCAATCGCAGCCTGATTGATCGAGGAGTCCTGCCGCGCACCAGACCTGGGGCGCGGCAGCCCGTTTGTCAGCACGTGTGTGTCGGTTGTCACTTATTCTTGTTGCAAAGCACTTGCGTTATTCGCATAACTGCGTAGACTCGTTGACTCACCGGTCAATGGGAACTAGCAGCCCAGCCTGACGGGTCCAAGACACTATCCACCGACGCAGGAGTAGGTAAAGCAGATGCCAATCGCATACAAAGAGTGGGCCGTAACCGTACGAGCACTGGCAGAAGGCGAGCAGCTGCTTACCCTTCGCACCGCACAACCAACTGATAAGGACGGGAAGCTGAAGTTCAAGCACCCCCGCTTCTTCCTCTACCCAACCTTTGACATGCACCGCTCCGAGCTGGTCCGCGAAAGCCACCAGCCCGAGCTTGAGCGCTCACTGGAAGAAGGTGTATGGACCGACGGTGAACCCTCCCCGCTCGAAGTCGCTCCCGACGGAAGCCTCCCCCAGCCTGACCGAATCCGAATTCGTGCGTGGGCTGAAGTTGCCGAGTACTGGACGATCACTGACCGCAGAATCATCACCGATCTTGCACCCTTCCACGTCTGGAACCAGGGCTACGCAGAGCGCCGACTCGGTTGGCGTCGCAGGGACCCACTCCATGTGATCATGCTTCGCACCTACCGGATCCCAAGGCCTGTCACCGTCCGCGTTCAGGACGAGTACGCCACGCCCGACTCATGGGCACAGATCACGCGTGAACTGCCATTCGAAGGCACACCAGTGCTTTCCGACGGCGAGTTCGAGCGGGCAGCAGAGGCAATCAGCGACATTGTCTCGGCATCAGACCGCACAGCAGCACTGGCCTAGCGCAACAGAATCGCGTCACCCCAATCGGGGCGGCGCGAGCGTCAGGCTCGCCTCAGTCGTGATCCTGGGTGCCGAGCAGCTCGCGAGCCTTTGACTCGGCAGCTGCAGGAACCATCACGTCTCTAGGGCCGGCAGCCAGAAACCCAGCGAAGTCAAAGCCGCCGCTTCTTACAAGCATTGAGGGGATCCCCTCGGCGGTAAGGAGACCGGCGATCATCTCGGCCTCAGCGCCATCGTGGGCAACAGCTACGCGGACAAGATCATCGGCCATTTGGTCAGTCTACGACGAACTCGGCTGATTCGGGTGTTGCTCCGCGATCGCGAATCCACCAGGCTTGAACATCAGGCTGATCAGGTTGAGCCAATCCGACGATCAGGTAGATCGAATCAGGGTGAAATGCGAGGTTGCGATCTGTCTCAGACGGGAACGGGGCGCTACGCGTATGCGAGTGATAGATCGCGCCAAGGTCCCAGCCCTGATCATCAATCTCAAGCTCAATCTTCAGCTGCTCGCGCGGATCTAGTTCGTAGCGAAGCGGACTCGCAGCAACATTGATCGCTGGGAAGACTTTGACGGCTACACCGTCCTGGCTAGCAATCATCCCACAGCATTCGTTTGGCGCCTCAGAGAGCGCGTGGACGAGTACCTCGTCGTATAGCTCGCGAGAGATCTTCACTGGCTTGAATCAGACCTGCTTGTCAGTGGTGCTGTCCTCAGCTGGAGTTGTGTCGGTGATTGCCGCCAACTCCTCCTTTGAGGGCACAGCATCACTGAGTGACTTCCTGAATTCGCGTAGACCTTTACCGACTGAGGCAGCTGCGCCGGGCAGGCGCTTTGGTCCAAGAACTAAGAGCGCAATCGCGGCTACGAGGATGATCTCCATTGGGCCTATCTGAGTAAATCCCATCTCTGATGCCTCCCAGTTGACTAACTCTGATGGTAGCGCCAAGCAACAATGCCGGCGTCACCTACCACCAAACAGTTGAATCCAAGTTGGGAACCTCGTCTACGGGGCGCGTGTAAA
>Ga0194044_10000327_pt1 | contig 23085 bp, 21 predicted proteins | sample JunL4417m_MetaG_FD_155460 | JGI IMG/M metagenome (GOLD analysis project Ga0194044, IMG submission 155460) | Anoxic zone freshwater microbial communities from boreal shield lake in IISD Experimental Lakes Area, Ontario, Canada - Jun2016-L442-17m | ecosystem: Environmental > Aquatic > Freshwater...
GAAGCACTCGGGGGCATACTTGCCGTAGTTGTCTGACCCTTGATACGGCGGGATGTCGCTGGAGCTCGGCGCGTCCCAGGTGTCCGGATAGCCCATGAGGTCGTGCGGATTGACCAGCGTGACGATGAGCGCGAACGGCCTCGACGAGCGAGGGTCCGCGCGCTTGAGAAAGGCCGCGGCCTGGGCGGCGTACTGGGCGTCGTAGTCCGTGTCGCCGCCGCCGAACGTCTGCGCCTGCTGGTCCGTGCCGGAGTCGGGCGGGAGCCAGCCGAGGAAGCCGTACTGCCCGAGGTCGCGCGGGCTCTGCACGGCCAGCGTGCCGGTGGGGTCCTTGCTGATGTGCCACTTGCCGCGGTACTGCACGTCGTAGCCGGCCGCCGCCAGCAGATCGGCCATGTTCTTGCGGGACGGCTGCAGGGTCGCCTGGCCGATCGCGTCCATGCCGTACTGCAGCACTTCGGTCACGCCGTGCTCGGCGGGATAGACGCCGGTGAACAGCGAGGCCCGGCTCGGCGAGCACATGGAAGCGCTGCAGAACGCGCGCCTGAAGGTGAGTCCGTGCCTCGCGAGCCGGCGGCGGTTCGGCAGATGCTCGTCGGCCCAGCCCTCGGGCCAGTCCCGCGGAAAGCGCTCCTGGTCCGTGACAAGGATGACCAGGTTCGGGCGCTTCGACGGCCGGCCGGCGCCCTCCGCGCCCTGCTCGGCGCGCGCGTCCGCGACGCCGGAAAGGGAGGGCAGGGCCACGCCGGCGGTCAGCGCAGCCGCGCCCTGCACGAATCGCCGGCGGCTCAGGCCACCGCCTGAAGGATCGGCTTCGTCGAACGGATCCGTTGGCATCTCGCCTCCTGCGGGTGTGCGGGTTCGCATGGGCGCGCGGGCCTGACCGCTGCCTCTAGGATAATGCTTGCGACGACGCGTGGGGAAGCTCGTCCTTCGAGGACTCCGGCAACGGCCGCTCGCCGCGGCAGCGACGGAGGACGGTCAGGCCGGATGACCACAGGGCTACAATAGCGGCCGGGCGGAACCGCGCGTGGAGAGCCGGAGACGGAGGGCACGGATATGACAGACGACCAGCAGCAGGGCGCTGAGGCCACGAGCATGTCGGCGGAGGCCGAGCGCCGGCGTCGCGGGCTCGTGGATCTCGAGTTCGGCATATCGGGCGACTTCGACGACCCGAGTCAGGAGTGGCGGCGCCTGTTCTCCGAGCTGCTCGGCACCTTCCTCCTCGTGCTCGTGGGGGCCGGCGGCGCCGTGGTCGGCGCGCAGTCCGACGGCGCCATCGGTCGCGCGGCCGCGGTCACGGCCCCCGGCCTGATGGTCATGGCGATCATCCTCTTCATGGGCGCCGTGTCGGGGGCGCACCTCAACCCCGCCGTCAGCCTCGCCTTCGCGGCCCGCGGCGACTTCCCCTGGCGACGCGTGCCCGGCTACGTCGTCGTCCAGTTGCTGGGCGCGACCCTCGCCTGTCTGTTCCTGTGGGCCGTCCTCGGCAAGCTCGGCATGCTCGGCGCCACCGAGCCCGGTCCGGGGATCAGCGCCACGCAGGCGATGCTCATGGAGCTGATTCTGACGGTCGGCCTCGTCAGCACCATCCTCGGCACCGCCTCCGGGGCACAGAACGTGGGCGTCCTTGGCGCCCTGGGCGTCGGCGGCTACATCATCCTCGCCGGCCTCTGGTCGAGCCCCATCAGCGGCGCCTCGATGAACCCGGCGCGCTCGTTCGGTCCCGACATGGCGCTGCTCGATTTCACGAACTACTGGGCCTACGTCGTCGGCCCGATCGCGGGAGCGCTCATCGCCGTGGGCTTCGCCTGGATCCTGCGTGGTGGCGGCGGAGGTCGGACCGCGGACGCCGCGGCGCAGGGCCGCGTCGGCGCCCTGCAGACGGGCGACGACCAGAAGTAGACGGCGGCGGCGGCGCGGCGCGGCGGGGCAGAACGCGGCGGGGCGGCACGTCAGGGCGGCGCGGCGGGGCAGAACGCGGCGGGGCGGCACGTCAGGGCGGCGCGCCGGCGCAGAACGCGAAGGGGCGGCCGATTGGCCGCCCCTTCGCGTCACGCGTTGTCTGCAGGCGATGTTACGCCGCTTCGTGCTTCTTCGCACCGAAGGCGTGCTTGAGGTCTTTCTCCTGCTCCTCCGTGAGGTTGGAGCGCACCAGCGTGGCATTGGTGCCCTGCACGGCGGCGAGGAACTTGTCCTCGGTCATCTGATTGATGAGCAGGAACCAGCCGGCCTTGCCCGGCGGCACCGCGTCGCCCATCTGCTCGAGCACCTGCTTGTCGAGGCCGGTCTTGCCGAGCTTGCCGAACAGCGCGCCCATGGCGGCGCCGATGGCGAGGCCGAGGAAGGGCACGAAGAAGAGCAGGCCGAAGAGCATGCCCCAGAAGGCGCCGCCCAGGGCGCCGACGCCGACGAGGCTGGAGCCGTGCTTGACGTGCGGCTTGCCGTCCGGGTCGCGCACGACCTCGGCGGCGTCGCTCAGCTGCACGATCAGGTCTTTCTGCAGCTCCGCGAGCTTGAGGCCGAAGCGGTCGGCCTCCATCTCGTTCTCGAAGCCGAGCACCATCAGTTCACTCATCTGCACTCCCTTTTGTGATGTGTGGTCTGTGTTCGGCCCCGCGGGAGCGAGGCTCTTGACCCTTCTTCAATGCGTCTTGCCCAAGCGGCCTGCCGACGAATCCCTGCAGCTGCCGTCACCGCCGGGTCACTCTACCAGATTCCACCCCCGAGGAATAAGATAGGTCAACGTCTCGTGACCACGCGGTAGCCTCGGCGCACGCGCCGACATCGCCATCTTCCTGAGAGGAGCCCGAACATGGGTTGTTGCCTGCTGGCCGCCGTCGGGAGCTTCTTCCCGCGCATGGCCCTGCTGCTGATGTGGATCTTCACGAGCTACGTCGACCGCGCCTTCACGGGCATCCTGTTGCCGTTGGTCGGCCTCATCTTTCTGCCCTTCACTACCATCATGTTCTGCCTCGTGTATAGTCCTGCCGCCGGCGGAGTGGTGGGCGCCAACTGGATCTGGGTGGCGCTCGGCCTGCTCCTCGACATCATGTCGTACACGAGCGGTGGCTACGGGCAGCGCCAGCGTTCGGGCACGTCCGCAGCCTGAACCGGGATCGCCACACAACGAAGGAGCGTAGATGACTCGTGCACACGAGCCCGGCGAGGGCCGCGGCTGGATTGAGTTCGTCGGCCTGTTCTTCATCGTCGCCGGCGCCTTCAACGTCATCGCCGGCGTCGCGGCGCTGACCAGGCCCGAGGTCTTCCAAGAGGACGCGGCGCTCGTCCAGCACATGTCCTTCTGGGCCTGGGTGTGGTTCGCCCTCGCCCTCGGGCAGGTCGTCATCGGCGCCTTCGTGCTGCGGCGCTCGCGCACCGCGCGCGCCTGGGGCATCGGCTTCGCGCTCGCCGGGTTCATCGTCTGGTTCGTGGCCTTCGGCGCCTTCCCGCTCTGGAGCCTCACGCTGTTCGTCATCTACGGTCTCATCCTGTACGGGCTCACGGCGTACCGGGAGTACTTCCGCTGAAGCTCCCGTGACCACCTCCGAGCTCTTCTCCAGCGTCGTCGGCCCTGCGCTGGCGATCGCCGTGAACCCCGTACCGATCATGGCCTGCGTCACCCTGCTGTCCACCGCTCACGGCAAGCGCAACGCCCTCTACTTCATCGCCACGATGTGGCTCATCATGCTCGGCGTCGGCTCGGTCTTGATCTTCATCGCAGGCAGTTCCGCCAGTTCGTCGGCCAGCACAGGCGGCGCGGGCGTGCAGGCGGCCTTCGGCCTCATCTTCCTCGCGGTCGCCGTGCAGCAGTGGCGCACCAGACCCGAGGAGGGCAAGGACCCCGGGTGGATGAAGGCCCTGGACAAGGCCGGGCTGGTCGCCGGCGTCACGCTCGGCGTCTCGCTGACCAACTATGCGCTGCTCACCAGCGCTGTGGGCGCCATCGTCAAGTCCGGCTTGAGCACGTCGGTGCAGTTCAGCGCCCTGGTCTTCTTCACCATCATCGCGACCTGCACCATCATCCTGCCGCTCATCATCTACCTGGTGCGGCCGGTGTGGGCCAGGGACAAGCTCGGACGCCTCAGAGACTGGCTCATGCTCCACAACCGCGTGATCCTGATCGTCGTCTTCGGGCTCATGGGCCTGTTGTTCACGGTGCAAGGCGTCATCGGCCTCCTGGGCTGAGCGGCGCTTCGCGCGGGGCCGGCCCGCAGACCGCGGCGCGGCGCGGACGCCCGCATGCCTCTCATGCGATAGGCTCCGGTCATGACCCCCGACCGCTCGTCACGCCCGTGGGAGCACGCCGGCATGCGCATCGCGGCCGGGCGCCTGCTCGTCGCGGGACGCGACGCCGAGGCGCTTGCCCGCGCGCACGGCACGCCGCTGTACGTCTACGACCTGCGGCGCATCGGCGAGCAGGCCCGCGCGCTGCGCGACGCGCTCGCGCGCGCCGGCCTGACCCCCCGCGTGCGCCTCGCCATGAAGGCCCTCCGCGATGCGCCCGCGCTGCGCTTTCTTCGCGGTTTTGGCGCGCCCGGCGACCCGCGGGCGGTCGGGCTGGACGCCTGCTCGCCGGGCGAGGTGCTTCACGCCCTCGAGTGCGGCTTTCTGCCCGCGGAGATCAGCTACACGGGCGCCAACGTCTCGGGGCGCGACCTCGACGTCATCGCGCCCCTCGCGCTGCACATCAACGTCGATCTGCTCACCCAGATCGACCGCCTCGGGCGCCGCTGCCCGGGGCGCGCCATCGGTCTGCGCATCAACCCGCGCGCGGGCGTGATGCGCGGCCACGCGCAGAGCCTCTACAGCGGCGCCAAGCCCACCAAGTTCGGCATTTACGACGAGGATCTCGAGGAGGCCGTGGAGCGCGCCGCCCGTCATGGCCTCACCATCGACACGGCGCACTTCCACCTGGCCAACGGGATGCTTGACGACGAGCTTCCCGCCTTCGACGCGGCGCTCGCGGCCGCCGAGCTCATGGTGCGCCGGCTCGCCGCCGCGGGCTGCCCCCTCGAGGAGGTCAACGTCGGCGGCGGCCTGGGGACGCCGCAGCACGAAGGCGAGCGGCCCCTCGATCTCGACGCCTACGCCGGCATCCTGGCGCGGCGCTTCGGCGATCTCGGCGTGGCCGTCGGCGTCGAGCCCGGCGAATTCCTCACCAATGAGTGCGGCCTGCTGCTCGCCGAGGTGGTCACCGTCGAGAAGCGCATGGGCACGACCTTCGTCGGCCTCGACTGCGGCTGGAACGTGATGAACGACCATCACATCTACGGGCACGACCTCGAGTACGTCGTGTGCGGCCGCGTCGATGCGCCCGCGGCGCAGCGCGTCACGGTCGCCGGCCACATCAACGAGGGCGACGACCTCTTCGGCGAGGACGTCCCGTTCCCGGAGGTCTTCGAGGGCGATATCGTCGCCATGCCCAGCCTCGGCGGCTACAGCCAGAGCATGTGGACCGACCACTGCGGCCGGCCGCGCGCCGGCGCGCTTTTCTTCGAGGAGCGCGCCTGAGCGATTCTTAGCGGCGTCGGCGCCGATCGCCGCGCCGGCGGCTCTACCGATGCAGGATGTCGGCGGCGAAGTCGAGCAGTGTTCTTGCACGGCGCAGCGTCGTCGTGAGCTGGCGCCGCGTTATCGGGATGAGCCCGTACTGCGCGGTGTCTTTGAGGTTGAGCAGGTCGATCAGGGCCTTGGCGGCTCGGTCTCCCGACGGAACGATCTGGCGAAGCAGAACCGCGGCTTCGCGGTGATCGTCGCCGCGCGAGCGGCGGCCGAGCGCGGCGCAGCAGGCGGCGTCGGTGGAGGCGATCCCCGAGAGGACGGCGAGCGCCGCGGCAACGCTCCGGGAGGCCGGGATCTCATGCTCCCCGGCTGCGAGCTCGGCGACCTCAAGCGCCTTCTGCGCGTTGTCGAAGCGCGCGCGTGCCTGCGGGCGGTCGCAGCGCTGCGTGCGACCAGTTCGCTCGGTCATCCCTTCGCTCCCAGGAGCTTGGTGGGCGGCGGACCGGCGAGGGTGATCGCATCTCGGCGCAGCTCCGCCACTATCGCCGGACGTTCACGACGGAGCCGGCGTACGTCGGCCGCCGAGACCTCGGAGAGCCCGGCGTGGTTGCCGGTCCAGGCGTAGACATGTTCGGTGAGCCGCTCCAGCTGCGCCCGCCAGCGCGGGTCGTCCTCGGCGACGGGAGCCGGCCGGACGACGAAGACGTCGATGTCGCTGCGCGCGTCGCCGTCACCGCGGGCCGCCGAGCCGAAGAGCGAGACGTGAGCGGGCGCGACCTGCCATGCGGCGATCTCCGCGCGCAGACGGCGCTCGAGCTCAGGACGGATGCCGGCGAGCAGCTCGATCGCGGGGGCTCCGAGATGCTCGCGGTTGAACGTGTACAAGAAAGCGTTGCCGGCTTCCTCTGAGCGCACGACGCCCTCCCCGGCTAGACGCCGGAGGACAGTGTTGACCGCCGGCTGCGACCCGACCCGCACGAGGCGGGCGACCTCCCGGCCCGTCAGAGGACGCGTCGTCCCGCGGAGCACGAGCAGGACCTCCATGTCGATCGGCGAACGGATCAGCGCCCAAGGGTGAGAGAGGTTCATGTCGATAAGTATAGCACTCATGTGAAAGGCTGACTTCTCATTTGAGAGCGACCCGCGCGCCGGCGCGCTCTTCTTCGAGGAGCGCGCCTGAGCGATTCTCCCCCGCAGGTGAGCGCCTGAAGCCGGGCCGGCTACGCCCGCCGGCCGGCCGCCAGCCCCGTGCCGGGGTCGAAGAAGTGCAGGCGCTCGACGTCCACGCAGAGGCGCGCCCGCGTGTTGGCGGTGATGCCGCTGCGCGCGTCGACCTGGGCCGTACACACCGCCTGCTCGGGCTGCGCGCCGGTCTCGAGGAGCGGGGCCTGCGCGGCCGCGACCTCCTCGTCGTGCACCGCCCTGGTCGCGTCGGTCACCACCGGGCAGGCGTCGAGCGTGAAGATCACGTTCATCTCGGCGCCGAGCTCTTCGGTGACGTCGACGTCCACCTCGAGCGCAGGTCGCGAGGCGTCGCGCGCCAGGGCGGCGTCCTCGAGATCGGTCGGGCGGATGCCCACGACGATGCCGCGTCCCTCGTAGGCGGCGAGGTCGCGGCTCGTGGGGAGCGGCCATCGCACGTCCGCGAAACGGAGCTGCCCGTCCTTGACGGTCGCCATGATCAGGTTCATGGAAGGCGACCCCATGAACGCCGCGACAAAGATGTTCGCCGGGGCGTCGTACAACGTCTGGGGGGCGTCGAGCTGCTGGATGCGGCCGGCGTTCATCACCGCGACGCGGTCGCCGAGGGTCATCGCCTCGACCTGGTCGTGAGTGACGTACAGCGTCGTCGTCTTGAGCCGGTCGCGGATCTGCGCGAGCTCGGCGCGCATCTGCACGCGCAGCTTGGCGTCGAGGTTGCTGAGGGGCTCGTCCATGAGAAAGGCGAGCGGCTCGCGCACCATGGCGCGCCCCATGGCCACGCGCTGGCGCTGGCCGCCCGAGAGCTGCGCCGGTTTGCGCTTGAGCAGCGGCGTCAGCCCGAGCACGGCGGCCACCTCGGCAACCTTGGCGGCGCGCCGCGCCCGCGGCACGTGGCGCAGCTTGAGCCCGATGCCGAGGTTCTGCTCGACGGTCATGTGCGGGTACAGCGCGTAGTTCTGGAAGACCATCGCGACGTCGCGCTCCTTGGGCGCCAGGTCGGTCGCCACGCGGTCGCCGATCAGCACCTCGCCGTCGCTCACCTCCTCGAGCCCGGCGACGATGCGCAGGAGGGTCGACTTGCCGCAGCCCGAGGGACCCACGAGGACGACGAACTCGCCGTCCGCCGCCTCCATGGAGACGTCGTCGACGGCGAGCACGTCCTTGTCGAAGTACTTGGTCACATGGTCGATGACGATGCGCGCCACGTCATGCCTCCGGTTCCGTCAGCAGCCTTGTACGGGTGAGAGTGCGTCGCAGCCGGTGGTCGGCCCCGCCGCCCGCCCCGCGACGATCGAGGGCGAGCAGGCCGGCGCCCACCACGGGCGGCACGTCGAGGGGCTTGACCAGGGCGGCCGGCGCGGCGGCGTGGATGCCGGCCGTGATGCGCGCCAGAAAGCCGCCGTCGCCGGCCGGCACGAGGCCGCCGCCCAGCACCACGTGGACGTCGCGCCGCAGGAGGTGCAGGCGGCGGGCGGCCGACACCACCATGGCGACGAGCTCGTCGGCCTGGCGCTCGACGATGCCGCGCGCCACCGCGTCTCCCTCGGCCGCGCAGCGAAAGACGAGCGGCGCCAGCGCCGCGACGTGCTCTTCGAGCGCGCCGCTCTGCACCGCCTCGAGCACCGCGAGCAGCGACCGCTTGCCGAGCGCGGCCGGAACCTCGCGTTCGAGCACCGTGTGCGGGTCGCGCCCGTCGTGCCCGCGCACGGCGGCCCTGACGGCCTGCAGGCCGACCCAGCCGCCGCCGCCGTTGTCGCCCGAGATCTCGCCGAGAGCGGCAAAACGCACCGTGCGTCCGCCCGGCGCCACGCCGCAGCAGTTCATGCCGGCGCCGCAGACGACGCCGATTCCCCAGCCGCGCGCGGTGCCGGCGCGCAGGACGGCAAAGGTGTCGTTGCGCAGCACGAGGTCGCCGGCCAGGCGCAGAGGGCGGATCGCGTGCAGGAGCCGGCGGTCGTCGACCGGCAGGTCGGCGCCGGCGAGGCACAGCGCCCCCACACACGCCACCGGCCGCCGTTCGGGGTCGACGCCGGCGTCGAGGCAGGCGCGGCGCACGGTCCCCAGCAGTACGGCGACCGAGCGCTCCATCTCGCCGGGCGAGAACGGGGCGCCGCCGCCGCGAGCCGCCCCGAGCAGCGTACCGTCGGCGGCGATCAGGGCCACGTCGACCTTGGAGTTGCCGCCGTCGATGGCGAGGACCGCGGGCAAGGTGCTCACGGCGCATCTTCCCGTTGCGCAGGACGCGCCGCCGCAGCGCCCAGATCGTCCAGGCGCACCAGTTCGGCGCCCGCGTCGCGCAGGCGCGTCACGATCCGCGGCGGCGCGATCACGCCGGCGTCGGCGAGCAGGTCCATGGGCACATCGTAATACGAGTGCTTGCCGATCGGGTGGCGGTCGTCGCGGATACGGCCGGCCGGCTCGCGGTTCGCGCCGGCCCAGCGCGCCTGGCGAGGGATGTCGCCGGAGCGCTCTGGGCGATGAGGGCGTCGAGGAGCCGGCCGGGGGAGCCGTCGTCGGCCGGCCGGCCCCTGAGCTCCGTGGCGATCGTCAGCGCGCCGCGCACGGTCATCCCCCGGACGTCACTTTGCCCGCGGCGATGAATCTATCAGGAAACTTTCCTAACGATTTCATTTCTCGCACAGCATACCGTAAGATGCCGGGCATGGGAATCAAGATCGCGGTGATCGGCGGCGGCAGCTCGTACACCCCCGAGCTCGTCGAGGGCATCGGTGTGCGCCGCGACGTCCTCCCGGTCGACGAGCTGGTCCTGCACGACATCGACGCCGCGCGTCTCGAGATCGTCGGCGGCCTCGCCGGGCGGATCCTGCGCAGGCTCGGCTTCACCGGCAGGCTCACGCTGACCATCGACCGTGAAGCCGCTCTCGCGGGAGCGTCGTTCGTGCTCGTCCAGCTGCGCGTCGGCGGTCTGGCGGCGCGGCTCCAGGACGAGACCATCCCGCCGCGCTTCGGCTGCATCGGCCAGGAGACCACCGGTCCCGGCGGCTTCGCCAAGGCGCTGCGCACCATTCCCGTGGTGCTCGGCATCGCCGAGGACACGGCCAGGCTGGGCGCCGCCGGAGCCTGGCTGCTCGACTTCACCAACCCCGCGGGCATCGTCACTCAGGCGCTGCTCGACCAGGGCCATCGCGCTATCGGCCTCTGCAACGTGCCCATCGGCTTCCAGCGCGACCTGGCCGCGCGCCTCGGCGTGGCGCCCGGGCGCGTGCAGCTTGAGCACGTCGGCCTGAACCATCTGAGCTGGGAACGCCGCGTGCTGGTCGACGGCGAGGACCGCCTGCCGGCGCTCCTCGCCGACCACGCCGACGCGATCGCCGCGGAGGTAGAGCTGCCGGCGGCGATCGTGCGCCTCCTGGGAGCCGTCCCGTCGTACTACCTGCGCTACTACTACCTGACCTCCGCGGCGCTCGCCGAGCAACAGCGGGAGACGCCGCGCGCCGAGGAGGTCATGCGCATCGACCGCGACCTCCTTGAGATGTACGCCGACCCGGCGCTCGACGTGAAGCCCGCCCTCCTGGAGGAGCGCGGCGGCGCCTTCTACTCGGAGGCGTCGGCGCAGCTCATCGAGTCGCTCTTTCTCGACCGCAACGACGTGCAGGTCGTGAACACGCGTAACGCGGGCGCGATCCCCGGCCTCGCCGCCGACGCCGTCGTCGAGGTCGCCTGCCGCATCGACCGGGACGGCGCGCATCCCCTGCCCGTGCAGGCGCTGGCCCCCGAGATGCACGGGCTGGTCGAAGCGCTGAAAGCCTACGAACGGCTGACCGTGCAGGCCGCGCTGAGCGGAGACCGCGGCGTCGCCCTGAAGGCCCTCATGGCCAACCCGCTGGTGTGGGACTACAGCGTCGCCGCGCCGCTTCTGGAGGCGCTGCTGGAGGCCAACCGCGAGTACCTGCCGCGATTCTTCCCGCCGGCCTGAGCGGCTGGCGTGCAAGCCCACCGGCCTGTTGACCGGGTGCCTCGACTGCCGTATTCTCCAGAACAAATCGTAAGAGATGTTTCCTATTGATGGAGCACGGATGAGTGTGCGCGGCGCGTTCTTCGGCCTTTGTGCCGTCGTGGGCGTGACGGCCCTTTTCGTTGCTGTGACGCCGCCCGCCGGGGGACGGGCCACGGCGAGTCCGGCGTCCGCCGGCCGCGCCGCCGGCGCCGCGCCCGCAAGCGCGGCGGGCGCGGCCCACGTGCGCGTCAACCAGCTCGGCTACCCGGGCGGCGCGCCGAAGCGCGCCTACCTGATGACGTCGGCCCCCGCGCCGGGCGCCGCGTTCACGGTCATCGACGCCGGCGGCGCGACCGTGCTGTCCGGCGCGGCGGGCGCCGGTCTGGGCTCCTGGAGCGCGGCCTACGGCTTCGTCTATCCGCTCGACTTCTCGTCGGTAGCGACGGCGGGCCGCTATCGCGTCTCCGTCGCCGGGCCGGCCGCCGCCACGTCCCCGGCCTTCTCCATCGGCGGCGGCGCGACCGTCTACGGACAGGCGCTGAGCAACACGCTCCGCTTCTACGAGGTCCAGCGTGACGGCGCGCGGTTCGTCCATTCGCGGCTGCGCACGGCGCCCGCGCATCTGCACGACCGCCACGCCATGACGTACCGGACCCCCAAGGTCGACAGCGACGGCGAGCTGCGCGACGATCTCTCGCCGCTGGGCAGGCGCATCGACGCCTCGGGCGGCTGGTGGGACGCCGGCGACTACCTCAAGTTCGTACACGCCACGAGCTACACCGAGGCGCTCCTGCTCACCGGGGTGCGCGACTTCCCGGATCAGATGGGCGCCTCGTCGCCGGCTTCCGACTTCCGCGCCGAGACGAAGTTCGGGGCGCGCTGGCTGCTGCGCATGTGGGACGATAAGACGCGGACGCTGTACTACCAGGTCGGCATCGGGTCGGGCAATGCGACGACGGCGGGCGACCACGATCTCTGGCGCCTGCCGCAGCGTGACGACGACTGGCGCCCCGGGAACCCCGTGTACCGCTACATCCGCCATCGCCCCGTGTTCCGCGCCGGCCCGCCCGGCTCGCTCATCAGTCCCAATCTGGCCGGGCGCGACGCCGCGGCGCTGGCCCTGGCCGCCCAGGTGTTCGGCGGCGACCCCGCGTTCGCGCGTCGCTGCCTGCTGGCGGCGACGCACATCTTCGACCTCGCCGACCCCCATCCGGGTCGCCTCATGACCGCCATCCCCTACGAGTACTACCCCGAGACGGAGTGGCGCGACGACATGGAGCTCGGCGCCACGGAGCTCTACTTCGCCCTGGCGGGGGCGCCCGCTCCGGCCGGGCTCCCGCACGACGCGGCGGGGGCGCCCGCTCCGGCCGCGGCGCCGCACGACGCGGCCGCGGCGCGCGCTCCAGCCAGACTGCCGCACGACGCGGCCTACTACCTTGAGAAGGCGGCGTACTGGGCCGGCGCCTACATCGCCGGCCCGCAAGACGCCGCCGACTCTCTGAACCTCTACGACGTCTCCGGCCTCGCCCACTACGAGCTCTACCGGGCGCTCGCGCAGGCCGGCGACCCCGGCGGCCTGGCCATCGACAGGGCCGCCGTGCTCGCCGACCTGAAGAAGGCCCTCGACAACGCCGTGGCGACGGCCGCCGGCGACCCGTTCCAGTTCGGCTTCGGCTGGGCGCAGTGGGACACCACGACGCACGGCGCCGGTCTGGCGGTGATGGCCAGTGAATACGACGAGCTCAGCGGCGCCCGGGACTATGCGGTCTGGAGCAGCCGCTGGCTCGGCGCCGTCCTGGGCGCCAACGCCTGGGGCACCTCGCTCATCGTCGGCGCCGGCACGACCTTCCCGCATTGCCTTCAGCATCAGGTCGCCAATCTGCGCGGCACGCTCACCGGCAAGCCCCCGATGCTGCTCGGCGCCTGCGTCGAGGGCCCCAACAGCGAGCAGGACGGCGGCAGGGCGCCGGGCATGCGCGTCGGGCCCCGCAAGGACGCCTTCAAGCAGTTCAACGGGGCCGGCGGCGCCAAGTGGCGCGACGCCGTGCAGAACTACCCCAACACCGAGCCGGCCATCGACCTCACGGCGCCGAGCGCCCTGGCCTTCGCGCGCGCGATGGCCGGTCTGGACCCTTGACTTGCCCCCGGGTCGCGGGCTATCGTCTCAATTGATAAGGAAAGCTTCCTTACTAAATACTTGCTGAGCGTCCTGGAGGGCAGTACCACGGGCTACGACGGAGCGGCCTTCGTGGCCGGGCAGCCACAGCTCCTGCGAGCGATCAACGAGCGCCGTGTGCTCGAGCTCATCCGCGCGACGGGGTCCGCCTCGCGGGCGCAGGTCGCGCGGGCCAGCGGCCTCTCCAAACCCACGGTGTCGCTGGCCCTGGCCGGCCTCGTCGAGGCCGGCCTCGTGCATCAGGTGGGCCGGTCGAGCGGCGGCAAGGGGCCGCGCGCCCTGCTGTACGAGCTCGATCCCGGCTCCGGCTGGGTGGTCGGCATCGACGTCGGCCGCCAGTGGGTGCGCGCCGCAGCCGCCGACATCACCGGCGCGCTCGTCGCGCGTCGCGACGAGCGCGCCCGCCTGCGCAGCACGCGCGCGCTCGTCGCGCAGATCGGCGGGCTCGCCCACCAGGTGGCCGGCGACGCCGGCATCGAGTGGGCGCGCGTGACCCACGCCACCGTGGGGAGCCCCGGAGTGCTGGACCCGAGGCGCGAGCTCGTCGAGCACGCCCCCAACCTCCCGGGATGGGGGCGTCAGGGCCTGGTCGGCGCCATCCGCGACGAGCTCGGCACCGGCGTCACCTTCGAGAACGACGTCAACCTGGCCGCGCTCGGCGAGCGCCGGCACGGCCTGGGACGCGACATCGACGACTTCGTCTTCCTCTGGGCGGGCACCGGCGTGGGCCTCGGCATCGTCATCGGCGGCGAGCTCTACCGTGGCGCCGGCGGGGCGGCCGGTGAGATCGGCTACCTGCCGCTCGGCGAGGGCGACCCGCACGACCGCGCCAACCGCTCTCGCGGCCAGCTCGAGGAGGCGGCCGCGGCGAGCGGCGTCGTGCGCCACGCCCGCGAGTTGGGCATGAAGGCGCCGCTCACGCCGCGGGCGATCTTCGGCGCCGCGAGACGCGGCGACGCCCTCGCCGGCGAGGTCGTCGCCGCCGAGGCGCGGCGCCTCGCGCTGGCGATCGCCGTTATCGTCCCGGTCATCAACCCGGCGCTCGTCATCCTCGGCGGCGGCATCGCCGGCAACGGCGACCTGCTGCTGGCCCCCATCGAAGAGGAGCTGCGCGCCCTCACGCCGTTCCGGCCACGTCTCGCGGTCTCCGCGCTCGGTGAGGAGGCCGTGCTCGCGGGGGCGGTGGCCACGGCCCTGGGCGCCGCGCAAGACACACTGTTCAGCCGCACCGGCGATCTCGCCGTGAAGGAGGTCGGCGCGTGAGCGCCTCGCGCCGCACGCCTCGACGTCAGCACGCACAAAGGGGAGGGTTTCTGCCATGAAACGCCTACTGCTCTACGTCGGGGTCGCCGCCGTGGCGACGCTCGTCCTCATCAGCGCCGCGGCCTGCGGCGGCGGCGGAGACGCCGCCGCCCCGTCGCCCATCGACACCAACGCCAGCCAGCAACCGGTCACGCTCACCGTCTGGCATCCCTGGACGGTCAAGTCCGAGAAGCAGGGCTTCGCCACCGCAGTGGCCCCCTTCGAGACCATGTATCCCTGGATCACCTTGAACATCGTCACGTTCCCGAACTCCGACGAGTTCGACCAGACGCTGATCAAGAACATCAACGCCGGCACGGCGCCCGACGTGGCCATCTCATTCGCCCCGGACTACGTGGGCAAGTACGCCGCCGACGGCCTCTGGGAAGACCTCAAGCCGTACATGGACGCCGACAGCTTCGACATGAGTGTGTTCGCGCCGGCGGCCCTGAGCTACACGTCCTACCAGGGCAAGCAGGTGGCCCTGCCGGTGCTCACCGACGCCTACGGTCTGTACTACAACAAGACGATGTTCGCGAAGGCCGGCCTCAGCGACCCGCCCAAGACGATGAGCGAACTGATGGACTACGCCAGGAAGCTCACCGTGCGCGACCAGAACGGTGACATCGAGATTGCCGGCTTCGTGCCGCTGAACGCGTTCAACGAGCTCGGCCCTTCGGACCTCGCCCACGCCTGGGGCGCCAAATGGTTCGATTCGAGCAACAAGGCCATCCTCGCCGGCGACCCCGGCTGGGCGAGCGCGTTCACCTGGCAGAAGCAGCTCGTCGACTGGTACGGCAAGGACGCCATCACCAGGTTCTACGCCACCTGGGTCGACAAGGAGTGGACCCCGGACCAGGTGTTCGAGACCGGCCACGTGGCGATGATCTGGGACGGCGAGTGGCGCACCAAGATGATCGCCAACGACAAGGCCGCCATCGACTACGACACGGCGCCGTTCCCGGCCGCCGACGACCACCCCGAGATGTACGGCTCCGGCCGCGCCGGCGGCACCATCTGCGGCATCCCGCGCGGCGCCGAGAACGCGGATGCGGCCTGGCTGCTCGTGAAGTACATGTCGACCGACACCGACTTCCTGGTGGCGCTGGCCAACATGCTCGGCAACGTGCCGACGACGACGGCCTCGGCGCAGTCTCCCGATCTGAAGATGCCGGCGCAGATGCAGACCTTCATCGATGTCTGGAACAACCCCAGCTCGCTGTTCCAGCCGCCGCTCCAGGCGGTCGGCGCGACCTACGCGGACTTCCTCAACAACTACAACGACAAGTGGGTGCAGGGCGAGGGCGGCGACCTGCAGGTCGGTCTGCAGACGGTGGATCAGGACATCGACAACGAGCTCACCATGGGGCAGGCGCCGTGACCCGCGGCGGGCTCACGGCGCTCGTCTAGAGGAAGGGCCGGTCATCGCCACCGTCCAGACAGCGATCCCCCGGCGGAGCCCGGCCGCGCGCCGCCGCGCGCGCCGCCGCGCGGCCCTCCGCAAGTACGGCGTCGTGCTGCTGCTGCTGACGCCGTGGATCGTCGGGTTCACCGTCTTCACTCTCGGCCCCATGCTGCTCAGCCTGTACTGGTCGTTCTGCCACTACGACATGGTCAACGCGCCGCGCTGGATCGGCCTCGCCAACTTCAAGTTCATGTTCGGGCTCGGCACGATCAAGGGCCTGCCGCCCGGCGCCCACGACCCCTACTTCTGGCTCTCCGTGCGCAACACGCTGTGGATCATCGCCTTCGGCGTGCCGCTGCGCATCCTCTTCGGCATGCTCACGGCCATGTTGCTCACGCGCCCCAAGCGCGGCGTCAACGCCTACCGCACGCTGTTCTTCGCGCCGTCGATGGTGCCGCGGGTCGCGACGGCGCTCGTCTTCGTCTACCTGCTGAACCCGGTGTCCGGCCCCATCAACAACCTCATCGACGCTATCCCCGGCCTCTCGGCGCCGCTCTGGTTCTTCGACCCGGCCTGGGCCAAGCCGGCGCTGCTCATCATGGGTCTGTGGGGCATCGGCGACGCCATCGTCATCTACCTCGCGGGCCTGCTGAACGTGCCCCGCGACCTCTACGAGGCGATCGCCATCGAGGGCGCCAACGCCTGGCAGCGCTTTCGCCACGTCACGCTGCCGCTGATCACGCCGGTCATCTTCTTCACCCTCATCATGGGCATCATCGACGGTTTCCAGTACTTCGACCAGGCCTACGTGGCGGGTAACGCGGCCAGCGGCCAGAACGCGGTGCTGGGCCAGCCGCAGGGATCGCTGCTGTTCTACGGCCTGTGGCTCTACGAAAAGGCCTTCCGCTCGTTCCAGATGGGCTACGCCTCGGCCATGGCGTGGATGCTCTTCCTCGCCACCATGGCCTGTACGGTGGTGCTGCTGCTCACCTCGCGCCGCTGGGTGCACTACGGAGGGGGGAACCAGTAGCCTCCGTGACGACAGCCGAGCGCCCCGAGAGCACGCGGCCGGTACGCCGCAGGCGGCTGCCGGCCAAAGTCCGCCGCCGCCGCTTTCTGGGGACGATCGCCAACCACGCGCTGCTGATCGCCGCGTCGCTGATGTTCGTGCTGCCGATCGTCTGGATCGCCCTCACGTCTCTCATGACCGAGGAACAGGCGATGACCGCGCAGCTCATCCCCGACCCGGTGCAGTGGTCCAACTTCGTCACCGTGTTCCAGCAGATCGACCTGTGGCGCTACACCTGGAACACCGTGCTCTACGCCGGCATCACGACCATCGGCGTGGTGGTATCGTGCGTGCCGGTCGCCTACGCCTTCTCACGCATCAAGTGGCGCGGCCGCAACATCGTCTTCCTTCTCGTGCTGTCGACGCTGATGCTGCCCGTGCAGATCACCACCGTGCCGCTGTTCGTGGTGTGGGCGCGCGACCTCCCCGCCTGGACCGGCATCCAGTTCATCGGCACGCTCAAGCCGCTCATCATCCCCAGCTTTTTCGGCGACGCCTTCTCGATCTTCCTGCTGCGCCAGTTCTTCATGACCATCCCCGACGAGCTCTGCGACGCGGTGCGCGTCGATGGCGGCGGGCACTGGCAGATCCTGCGGCGCGTCATCGTGCCGCTGTCGATGCCGGCCATCATGGCCGTGGCGCTCTTCCACTTCATCTGGGCGTGGAACGACTTCTACGGGCCGCTGGTCTACCTCGGGCAGAGCCCGCAGGCGCAGACCCTCTCCCTGGCGCTGTCCAACTTCCGCGGCATGCACCACGTGCAGTGGAACCTGACGATGGCGGCGACGCTGATCTTCATGATCCCGGTGGTGGTCATCTTCTTCCTCGCGCAGCGCGTGTTCATCGAGGGCGTGACGCTCACCGGGGTCAAAGGGTAGGCCGGCCGCCGTGAGGCGGCCGGCCGCGGCGGGCGAGCGGCCGGCGCGCAAGAGCGCGCCGGCCTCTCGCCCGTCACTTCTTGTAGAAGCGCATGAGGAGCTCGATCGCCAGGGCGAGGTTGACCCCCGCGAGCACCGCGAGGAACATGCCGCCGGCGCGCCTCCCCATCCTCCAGGCGGCCACCGAGGCGACGGTGAAGAAGACGCCCCCGAAGAGCATGAAGATCGCCAGGACGTTGGACCGCACGCTGCCTCCTCGGGATCACGGCGACCACGAGGCGCGGCCGCGCCGGCAGAGTCTCCGCTTCGCGCGACCGCCGGGCAAGCGCCGAGTGGTGGGCGGGCCATCCCGCCGGCGAGGTTGTCACGGGAAGGGGTGCGGGCACACACTCGGGGCCCGAGCGAACAGCGAGGAGGCGGCAGTGAGCGCGAACGTGCAGTGGCAGAGCGTCATCGAGGCGCTTGCCGACAAGGGCTGGAGCGCGCGCGTCGTCGCGGCCGCGCGCCTCACCGACGTGCGCGCCCGGGTCGCCGCCGTCCTCGAGTCGGGCGACCTGCCCGGCGAGGCGGCCGCGCGCATCGCCGCCGAGGTCGCGTTTGCGCTGCCCGAGGGGCTTGAGGCAGCGCGCTCGGTGATCGTCGGCGCCATCGCGCGACCGCTCACGCAGGCGACGCTGACCATCGGCGGCACGGAGTACACCGTGCCTGTGCCGCCCCACTACGCCGGCTACTTCACCGTGCCGGACAGCCTCGCCGAGGCGGCGGGCGCGGCGCTCGCACCCTTCGGGCGCCGCGCCGTACGCTTCGAGCCGCCGCTCAAGACGCTCGCCGCAGGCGCCGGCCTGGCGAGCTACGGCCGCAACAACATCGCCTACGTTTCCGGCCTCGGCAGTTACTTCATGCTCGCGGCCTGCGCCAGCGACGCCCCGGCGCCCGACGACGCTGTCTGGGCCGACCCGCTGCAGCTCGCACGCTGCGAGCGTTGCAGCGCCTGCGGGCGCGCCTGCCCGACCGGCGCCATCCGCGCCGACCGCTTCCTGCTCGAGACCGAACGCTGCCTCACGTTCCTCAACGAAGACGACGCCCCGTTCCCCGACTGGGTGGACCCCGCCTGGCACACCTGCGCCGTCGGTTGCCTGCGCTGCCAGATGGTGTGCCCTGAGAACGCAGCCGTGGAGCTCGCCGCCGAACCGCCGGTGGAGCTCGATGAGCAGGAATCCGCGGCGATCCTCGCGGCCACCGCAGGCTCCGAGCTCGCCGCGGCGACGCTCGCCAAGCTCGAACGCTGCGGCCTCGACTACTCTCCGGAGCTCATCGCCAGGAACCTGCGCGCGCTGCTCACGGCGTGAGCCGACGGCGACCGCCGCAACGATGAGCCGGCCGCCCCCGGGGTACCACTCAGGTACGGGGAAAGGAGCGGGGATGTCCCAGCCCGTCGTGCCCGGCTACGACGGCTCACCGTGCTCCGCTGCGGCGCTCCCGCCGGGCGGCGCTCCCGCCGCTGATCGCTCCCGGCGGGCGGCGCTCCCGGCGGGCAGCGCTCCCGGCGGGCAGCGCTCCCGGCGGGCAGCGCTCCCGGCGGGCAGCGCTCCCGGCGGGCAGTGCCCCGCGGGGCTGACGCTGACCCTGTGGAGAAGGCCTCATCCTCGACCTTCTCGTCGAGCACGGCCGTCCGCGGGCTCGCTCGCCGGGGGAAGACAGGGAAAGGACGATCCCCGATGGGAAGACCGCTCTTCCTCTCTCATCTTCACCAGCCGCGGGTGGCTTGCCCGCACGCGGCGCATTGCGCTTCAAGCGGCGCGGCTCCGGCGGCCGCGGCTTAATCCTTCCGCCGGGCGCGGAAGGCCGTGCGGGTGGTCGCCGCCCCGGCATAGGTGCTGCGCGACCGAATTCCGTTGGCGGCACCGCTGACGGTACTTCCAACGGTAGCGTTGGAAGTCCCGTCAACGGCTTCGGCCGCTGTCGACCATGCCCCCGCCGGCGGGCCGCGTGCGCGGAGCGCCGACGTCAACGTCGATGCCACCGTCTCGTCTCCTCTGAGAACCCAGCGTTGCCTCGCTCATCCTCACCGGCCACGGGTGGCGAAGCCGCCGGGGAAGCTGAGGAGAACAGAGCGCTGGTTCAAGCCACCGGCTTCTCGCCGGGCGCGCCCGCGGGCGAGCGCGGCGGCTCCGGCGGGCGCGGCTCCGGCCGCCGCGCGCGGGCGGTCGCGGCGACCCCGGCGGGCGCGGCGACCCCGGCGGCCGCGGCGACCCCGGCGGGCGCGGCGCGGGGTAGTACGAAAAGGGAAGACAAGGATTCCTTATCTGTCGGGCCGCGTACGGCCTTCCGCAGGCTCGGTTGCCGGGGGGAAGATAAGGATTCGCCGGAATTCCTTATCTTCCCTCACAGTACTACCCCGCTGCGGCGGGTCCGACGGGCGCGCGTGCGGGCGCGGCGACCCCGGCGGCCGCGGCGGGCGCGCGGGCGGGCGCGGCGGGCCATGTCGGCCTTTTCGCCGCTCGTCGATCCGGAGGCTCAACGCGCAACCGGACGGAGGGGGATGGTCGTGTGCCACGAACCTCCGCCCGGCCTTGCTTGCGAACTGGACCCCGCCTGCGCCGCGGCCAAGGCGCTGCGCGACTACGAGCGCGGCGTCGAAGAGGACGTCCAGGCCATGCTCCACGCCGCTGCGGAACGCGTGCGCGCCGGCGGCGTTGAGACCGAGGCGCTGATGGTGTGGGGCGATTCTTCCCGGGCACTCATCCAGATCGCCGAGGACCGGGGCTCACGGGTGATCGTGGTCGGCTCTCACGATGAAGGCCCACTTCCACGGAGCGCCGCGTCACTGCGCGCCCTACGAGTTGCTCCATCGTAGCTCCATCCCGGTGCTCGTGGCGCCGCGCCGGCCCTGACGCACCGGCGGCCGCGCCGCCGCGCCGTGCCCCCCGGCGGCGGCGCGCCGGCGCCGTGCCCCGGCGGCGGCGTCCCTCGCCGGCCGCGCCCGTCAGGCGTTGCGGCCGGCGAGGTCGAGCACGCAGGCCACCGCGGCGCGCCACCCGGCGAGCAGCGCCTCGCGGTCGGCGCCCGGGTCGGGGGCGAAGGTGCGCGCGGCGCGCCACAGGGCGGCGGTCTCGGCCTCATCGCTCCACAGCCCGACGGCGAGCCCGGCGAGCAGGGCCGCGCCCAGCGCCGTGGACTCCGTCTGCGCGGCGCGCGTGACCGGCACGCCGAGCACGTCGGCCTGGAACTGCAGCAGCAGGTCGTTGTGCGAAGCTCCGCCGTCGGCGCGTACGTCGGCCGGCGTCACGCCGGCGTCGGCGGCCACGGCGCCCACGAGGTCGGCCGCCTGGAAGGCGATGCCCTCGAGCGTGGCGCGCGCGATGTGCGCCGCTGTGCTGCCGCGCGTGAGCCCGAGGATCGCGCCGCGGGCGCGCGGCTCCCAGTACGGCGCCCCGAGCCCAGCGAGCGCGGGCACGAAGTACACGCCGTCGCTGGCCGGCACGCGCGCCGCCAGAGCCTCCGAATCGCGCGCCTCGGCGATGATCCCGAGGCCGTCACGGAGCCACTGGATAGCGGCGCCGCCGATGAACACGCTGCCCTCGAGCGCGTAGGTGCGGCGCCCCCCGCGCTGCAGGGCGACGGTGCTCAGCAGGCCGCTCCGCGACGCCACGGGCTCCTCGCCGGTGTTCATCAGCAGAAAACAGCCCGTGCCGTAGGTGACCTTGGTCATGCCGCGCGCCGTGCAGGCCTGGCCGAAGAGGGCGGCCTGCTGATCCCCGACCATGGCCGCCAGGGGCAGCGGCGCGCCGAAGACCGCGGCGTCGGTCTGCCCCACGACGCCGCTGGTGTCGCACACATCAGGCAACAACGCGCGCGGCACGCCGAAGAGTTCGAGCAGCTCGTCGTCCCAGTCGCCGGCGCGCAGGTCGTAGAGGAGCGTCCGCGAGGCGTTGGTGGCGTCGGTGACGTGCAGGCGACCGGCGCTGAGCCGCCACGCCAGCCAGCAATCCACCGTGCCGAAGGCGAGCTCGCCGCGCGCGGCCCGCTCGCGGGCGCCGGGCACATTGTCGAGGAGCCAGTGGATCTTGGTCGCCGAGAAGTAGGGGTCCAGCACGAGGCCGGTCTTGCGCTTCACCAGTGCCTCGTGGCCCGCGCGGCGCAGCTCTTCGCAGCGCTCCGCGGTGCGCCGGTCCTGCCACACGATCGCCGGCGCGATGGGCAGCGACGTGGCCCTGTCCCAGACGATGGTGGTCTCGCGCTGGTTGGTGATGCCGATGCCGGCGACGTCCGCGATGGCGACGCCGCTGGTCCGCAGCGCCTCGACCGCCATCTCCCGCTGCGCCGTCCAGATCTCGAGGGCGTCCTGCTCCACCCAGCCCGGCTGCGGGAAGTGCAGGCCGATCTCGCGTTGCGCGAGCGAAAGCACGCCGCCGTCGGCGGCGAAGACGATCGCTCGCGAGCTGGTCGTGCCCTGGTCGAGGGCGAGGATCACGCGCCCGTCCTTCGCTTCACCAGCCATCGTGCCCTCCCGTCCTGTGTGCCGTCAGCGCCTCCATCATAGCTTCAGGCGGCGCCGGGGCGCTCGCGGCCGCCGGCGCGGCGCGCCTTGCCGTGATCCCGGCACGATCGCGGGCGCGGCTCGACTCCGCGAGGCGGCGCGCCGATGATCGCCATGCGGGCCTTCGGGACATCCCCGGCGGGAGGTATACTTGCCACCTTCCCCCCGCTGGGAGCCTTGACGCCATGGACGCTCGGCATCGGCGAGAGCGCCGAGGGAGGGGGACGACGTGAGCGGACGACGTGAGGGAACGACGTGAGGGAACGACGCATGCGGATCGCTGAGCGCGCTCTTGCCGGACCGCTCCGGCTGCCGCTGAAGGCGCTGCCCGAGGACAAGCTCAACGTCCTCGAGCTGATCCGGACGCCCACGAAGCGGCGCCTCATGCCGCTCACCGACCTCGACCTCGACCTCGACCCCGGCGCCTGATGGCCGGCCCGCGGCAACCGCGCACGAAGAAGGCCGCGCCGCGCGCCGCCGACGACCTGCGGCGCGCCGACCGCGAACAGGCCGAGGACGCCCTGCGCGAGAGCGAAGAGATGCAGCGCATCCTCCTGGAAGGATCACCAGACCCCATCTTCTCGTTCACACCGGAGGGCCGCTACAGGTATGTCAACCAAGCCTTCGCCGAAGGGGTCGGCAAGACGGTCGAGGGCATCATCGGCAAGACGATCTGGGACATCCTTTCCCAGGAGGAGGCGGACAAGCGCTTCGCCGCCCTGAGCCAGGTCCTTCGCACTGGCGAGGAGGTGGTCATCGAGGGGCGCGTCCCACGGGCTGACGGCGACCGGTATTTCGTGACCACGATCTCGCCGCTCAAGGATCCCGAGGGAAGGGTGACCTCGGCGATCTGCTCGGCCAAAGACATCACCGCGCGCGAGCACGCCGAGGAGGCGCTGCGCCAGAGCGAAGAGCGGCACAGGGAGATGATCGCCGGCATCTCGGACGTCATCGCGATCATGGCCGTGGACGGAACGCTGCGCTACAAGAGTCCCAACATCGAGCGGCACTTCGGCTGGCTTCCCGAGGATCTTGTCGGTACCAACGGC
>Ga0194044_10000328_pt1 | contig 23072 bp, 21 predicted proteins | sample JunL4417m_MetaG_FD_155460 | JGI IMG/M metagenome (GOLD analysis project Ga0194044, IMG submission 155460) | Anoxic zone freshwater microbial communities from boreal shield lake in IISD Experimental Lakes Area, Ontario, Canada - Jun2016-L442-17m | ecosystem: Environmental > Aquatic > Freshwater...
TCTCTCTTTAAAATCCGCGGTCTTTCAACCGCGGATTTGATTTCATATAAACCTTATTTTATTATATTATCTTTAATCAGGGTATTTGCTAACGCAACCGCCAAAGTCCGCGAAAAATCTTTCAAGCTTGAAGGGTTTAATGTCTCGGATTTTGTAGCCCAAAGCATATCATCATTTTTAATATCGAACAATCTTGTTTCCATGAAAACATTTTTGGTTTCAACGTAGTAACCCGGTGTGCTTACAACACCAAAAGTATTGTAAGAGTAGCCGTAGAAACCTCTGTAATATCCGCCATAACCACCAAAATATGACGGCTGATAATATGTCTGTCCCGGGACATAATTTGTTTGTTCTTTAACATCAAGAAGTGACAATACTATTGCACCGTCGTAACCTGCATCTGTTAATTTCTTTATAATTTCATCACGTTTTGTTGTATCAACTTTCCCGTCCTTATCCTTTTCAATTTTGCTGAAATCAACAATGTTTTCGCTTGCCGTGCATTTTACCTTTAAATTCGTAAGTTCATTAACGACTGCTGTTTCAACAATATTCCTTTTAATAATATCGTTGGAAAGAGCAACAACAAGAATATTTTTGAATTGTTTTCCAGTATACCCCGGTTTCGTCCATGTACCTGATATTTCTGTATACGAGGACGCACAGGACCAGATAAATGCGGCCATTAAAAACATAACTGACAGTAATAAATACTTTTTCATTTTGTTTTTCCTTTATTTTAAGTTAACTAATTAGTTTTCTGATTTAAAAATTTAAATCAGTTTATTAATAAAACATTCCGTTTTTCCAGCCGTAACCGAATTTGAGACCAATCCACGATTCGCTGACTGATTTACCCGTTATACTACTAGTAGATGATGTTCCGTAGTTATACGATAACCCGATTACTGCGTCCGAATAATCGTTCAGGTTAAAAATCAGACCTGCCTCTGGCTGCAGCATAAAATGCCAGGTGTTTTCGGTTATGTCATAAACACCAATCTGCAGTCTTCTTCCTAAATACAACGCCCCGAGGTTTGCTCCTACATATGGCCTTATGCCGTTTGTGTTCCTACCGAAATAATACTGTGCACCCGCAAGCATCGGCACCGTATTAATGTATCTGTTCTGTTTGCCCGATACATCGGCATTCGGAAGAGAAATCATATCGGAGCTTTCCTTATAGAATACATTCCAGGAAAAAGATATACTTAAGCTGACGTTCGGTTTTACGAATCTCTTTAAGTTGATTTCAGTACCTATATAGCTAAGTGTGGAAACATAATCCTTTGAATCCCCCAACGGTAATCCTAGGTTATAGCTAAGGAAAACCTCATTGTTGTACTGTGCGTTAGACCTTACAGAAGACATCAGCACCAGTACAATTATTATAATTAAACATTTTATATTTTTCATATTTTATTATTCTATTTTAAGTTAATCATTGTGCTTTCAAATAAAGAGACTGGCTGAAGCATTTATCTATCCCTGCTGATATTCTCTGGTACATTGAAGACGTTGTACCATCAACAACCCCGTTCAGAATACCCATCCATACAATTGCTTTTTTTGTTGTGCCAGGCTGCATCTTTTTCTTGTCGGTCATAGTTGTAACCACAGAGCCTGTAGTAACCGAATAAGCAGATGACCACGGATAATAGTAACCGCCGCCGTATCCCCAGCCCCAGTAATCATCCGGATAATAGTTATCGACATAGTAAGACGTGGAATTTGTTATTGCGAGAGTAATCACAACGTCTGCAGAGAGTGTGTCATAAACTCTTATGTAGCCGAAAGCTGCAAGATTATCTCTTACTTTATTACGGATTAAAGTGTCATAACTTCTTGTAATTGTTGTTCCTGCGGAACCGTCTGTTATGTGTGCAACGGAATCGCGCATTACATATTTTTTATATGAGCCGTTATAATTGCTCAGTGCATCGTGCAGTGTAACAACAACATCATACTCCGCGGGATTAGTGCTGTTGTATGGATAACACGAATAGATTGTCATTGAAGCAGCGGCTAAAAAGCCAAACATCAGCAATCCCAGAACAAAATTCCTTTTCTTCATTTTAGTGTTTTTGATTATTGAATATTACTTATTTATAAAAATTCTTTGTTCGCCGATTTTCAAAGTTTGTGTTTTGTCTTCTATGTTGTATTCTTTAAGAAGTTTTTCAAGTTTATACAAAGGATCGTTAACATCCGCAAGCCTGAACTGAAAAACCCCGTAATGTATAGGCATCAGGACTTTTGCTTTTAAATCCATAAATATTTTTATGGCACCTTCGGGATATACGTGGCGCTTGTTTCCGCAGCCGTTGCATTCATCGCATGGTCCAATTGGTATCATCGCAAGGTCTATGTCAAAACGCTCGCTTAGTTTTTTAAACGATATCGGGTCATATCCCGTATCGCCGCCAAAATAAACAGTTAAGCCGTTGTACTGAAAAATAAATCCCGTGTATGAATGTTCGCCCCAGAGAAATCCGTCCAGTCCGTATCGCCCGCCCCAGTGTCTTGCATAAACAGTGTATATTGTAATACCGTTAACAGTAACCGAATCGCCGATTGGGTTATTTCCGGAATAGCCGTTATGGTTATGCATTCTTATATAATTATAATCATATCCGGGGAGATAAGATTCAACTCCCTCCGGAAATACAACGGGAAGGTTTTTATTCTTATCTTTCAATTCGTTTAAAGTGCCAAGGCTAAGATGATCAATATGCGGATGTGATAAACTCATCAGGTCAAGTTTAGGAATGTTTTCAGTTTCAATCCCCGGTTCTATTAATCTCTTTGAAAAAATACCAATAGTTGTTGTCAGCACAGGGTCGGTAAGAATCTGTTTATCGTCCATCTGAATCAGGCAACTGGCGTGACCTATCCAAAGAACCGAAAGACGTGCATTAGGTAAAACAGGATTTATTATTTTGTTCTTTACTTCCTTCGGCGCTTTAAAAGCAGACGGACCATTACCAGCAATTTCCTGAAATATTGTGCATCCTCCGAACTGGAGGAATAGTGTAATGATTAATATTTTTAATAATAACTTCAATTACTTAATAATATTTTAAATAGAACCCAAGATTATATTTACTGACAGCATTTTGCTTGTAAGCAAACTTAAGCCCGAACATTCCGAACACAGAATATATCCCGGCTTCATACATAATGCCGTCGACTTTACTGTTATACTCATTCTTCTGGCTATAATAACCTGCACCGAGTGAGAAACTTAAGTATTCACCACCCTGTGCCAAAGGGAAATAAACACGTGCACCTGTATTGTACAGATACCTTTGTGCCTTAGAAAAATCAAAACTGCCGAGTGCATACTGCGGAGTGAAAAATAACTCTGCAGAACCCGTAAACTTCTTAACCGGTTTAATCATCAGAACCGATAAATGATTCAAATACTTATTGGGTTTAAAAGTGTATGATAATGGAGTAACCTGCCATTCGAAACCAAACTCTGTTCCGTATTTATTACTGCCATTATCCTCAAAGAACACAGGCGAGGGCAGCAACTGCATAACAGCCCAGGAAGTATATTTAATAAAAGGTTTTTCCCTTTCTGCCTGAGCGTACACGGAAGAAGAAAGGATTACAACAAACAACAAGCACAGCCCGCTTTTCAGGAAGCGGGTTGAGCCTGTACGCATCTTACACTTTATATGATAAAAGTCTGTCAAAAACTATTTGATATAAATAACCTTACTTCATTAATAGCAGTTTTGAACGTACCATACTTGTCATATTTTGATGTTCTTCTATAAAAATTGATTTCTGAACCAACATACATTCCAGGTGTGACAGCAAATCCAATACGGGGGTTAAAGATTAACAGATTGTCTGAACCGTCTGCACCGTCTTCGGTATAGAACTGAAAGTTATACAGGCCAAGGAATAAATACGCTCTGTTCTTTAAGTTAAGCAGGGTTTCAAACTTTGTGGTATATCCTACGCTGAAATTATAATCCCTGTATGCAGTACCATCTGCTTCATATTTAAAAGCTTCAGGTATGTTTGAACCTCCGCCAAGTATAATTCCGGTAAAATGAAGACTCGTTTGAAAATCAACAGTTGGATTAGTCGGGAATTTATACATAATGCCAGGTCCTATACTCTGACCAAAAACTTCATAACCTATGTTATTAAAGTAATCAAAATGCTGGAACAGACCAAAGAGTATTTTTTGATCATCTTTATACTTTAGATTCTTTCCGAATAAAAACCCGTAAACGTTAACCTGATTAACTAAAGGTTGTGTGCCAAAATTAAAGATTGTCTTTACGTTGAAAAAGTCATATGGTTTTCTTGTCTTTTCGGCGTAAGGGTTACCGTAGTACAGGTCAAGCCTTAATGAAACGTTTCCGTTTCCGTTGTACATATTCCCGGGCTCGTGATATAAACTCGGTCCGACGGAAACAGAGCTGTAAACATCTTCAATTTCATAACTGCTCTTTTGTTTAACTTTTCCCATTTCACCGCGGAATAATCTGTTAACACCTCTTGTAGGTGCGAGTAAGAATGCTCCGATTTCACGCCAGACTCTTTCGGCGCCTCTGGTTCTTTCGTCGAGAATCTTTGATGACAACCGGTAAGTCATTTCGCCGAGTGCTATACCGCCCAGCGTTGTTGTGATTATATCGTTTCTTGAAGGATAGTTTGTTTCCATGCACATTTCCCACATAAAGCTACCTGCCATAGAATAAGGTGCGGATTCCCAGAACCCGAGACCACTCGAACGTGCAAAGTTAAAGTACAGGTTTCCGTGGTATGGATGCATAAGTTGATTTGTCGAAAAGTTGTCTGCGTCCCATACCCACTGATGTTTCCAGTTTTCTTTTACAGAATTCAGGCTTATCTGCGCCCATGGCTGAGGAACAACCCATTTACTCATAGACCATACACCGATGTTCAGAACTATTATTTCTGCTACCGGCAGGAGATAATTTTTCTTCGGAACATACGAAGAATCATATGTTAAACCGGGAACATTCAGAAGTGTTGACTTACTGACCAGGGAATGAATCGAATCTTCAAATATAATATTTCTTTCAAAAGACCTGTCGAGTGAAGATTTAGAATAATCTTTTAATGAGGAATTAAGTTTAAGACGAGCATTGTTTTTAAAATCAACCCCGTCTGTCTGAGAGAACGAAATATTGGCAAACAAAATTACGAAGGCAATTAAAATATATCTTTTTATCATAATACCACTATCCCCCCTTCGAAAAGAAAATGATTTTTAAAGACAGAGTCATTATAACTATCGGCAGCCCTTAGAATACCTGCGTTAACAAACAGTCCGAACTTTTTGAAAATGTTTTTCTCAAGACCTGCACGGAACGAAAGACCAAACTGATTACTGCTGGGTTTTCCGGGAGTCTGATCTTTTTCATTTGAAATGTGCATAAAACCAACGTCTGTATTTACGTCAAGAAGTTTTAAATCAAAAGAATAACCGACTCTGTATTCTGTCATAACGGATTTATTGGTAATTGATATAGCAACAGGACCGCCGAGAGTCAGCATTGTATAAACGTTGTTTGTCTTGAACCTGAACCCCAGATTTCCATAAGATATATTACCACCCGACATTAACATCTGAACCTTTGATTTCTCGCCCATATAAAACAGACCAAGCGAAAGTCCTTTTTGCTTTTTATCTACAATATTAAAAATCCCTAACTGAAATCCATCGTTATCCTCTGCAATGTTTACAAGTCCAAACTGTGCACCTCTCTGGAATTTTGTAAGATTAATAGACGCGACCTGAATGCCGCTGTTAGTATTGCCGGCAAGATTAAACAAAAGAGACAACTGCGCACCACTCATCATCTTCCCCGCGACATTACCTGCGACAGCAACCTGAAGCAGGTTTATATTTTTTCCTACAAGATTATAAAGCACTGATGCCTGAACACCTTTTACATTCTCAAAACCAAAGTTTGCAATTGTAGATAACTGAAATCCGGTGAAATCGTCGAACGTCATATTAGCAAGGCCGCCAATCATAGCACCTGTTCCACCTTTAGTGACAACGTTTGCACCTCCAGTCAACTGAATACCTTTAAGTTTATTCCGGGTTTCGGCATAAAGACCATTTATCTGCAATCCGTTTAAATCATTCCCAAGGACAGAGTATAATCCGTTGATACCCAGACCCTTCAGATTATTAAATTGCGAACCGATTATTCCGACGTTGAAATTTACATTATCCTGTTTAGACTGATTAATGCTAACAGGATAGACAAGAGAAAGATTGACAGGCATGTCCTTTCCCTGTGAAAAACTGGAATTAACAACGAGAAGAGTAATTATAAAAACAAATACATATTTGTAAAGTTTTATCATATAATAGAATTTATTTTTTAGGTATAAGTTTCATTAATTCGGTTGTTCCGTTCAGGAGTAAAAGTTCACTACCCGTAATTTTATAACCAGTAGTTTGTCTGAGTGCTGACAGAAATTCTGTTTCGGGAACATCCGCACAGAACATCTTTGTTATTGCGCCAGGGTCGAGTGTGAGTTTTCCGTTTTCAAGTTTATAAGACCCGGTAAAAGTATTACAGCCTGTATTGCCGGTAAAACCGTTACCGGTAGAAAACATAAGGAATGGAATTCCTGATTTTACCGCACCTGCATCGAAAACTTTTCCTGAGACAGCGACCAAATCCCACTGGTTAGCAGTCAGGCTATCGGCATTATTCCGAACCTTTGAAGAACTGCAGGAAACGAGAAGCAACAAACTAATATAAATAAAGGGTAAGAAGACCTTTTTCATGTTACAATAATTAAGTTTTGTAAAATTATATTTAAAGTTAAACTTTGTCCGGTTTATTTAAATTCCAATACACATCTGAAATCTTAATCAACAACAGAACAAAAAATCATAATACTTTACAATATTACCAGGGAAATACATTTTTAATATATTGAAAATACACATCAATATCCCTCGAAAAATTGATGCATAGACAACACAAATTATTTATAGAAATCCAGCACAATTGGTTTTAAGCCGCTGAAGAAAAATTCAACTGCAATAACCATTACGATTAAGCCCATCAGCCTCATCAGTACATTATTCCCTGTTTCGCCAAGTGCCTTTATTATTTTTGATGAACTGAACAGAACCAGGTAGGTTACTGAAAGGACAAAAAATATTACCAGCACCAGTATTATCTTCTTTTCTATTGAGCCCGCCTGTTCCATCAGAACAATAGCATTTGTAATTGCACCAGGGCCGCAAATCATCGGGATTGCAAGTGGGGTGATTGAAATATCATTTACGTATGATTTAATCTCTGAATCTTTAACCTTAACCTGTCCAAGTCTTGCCTGAAGCATATCAAGGCCCATTATAAAAAATATAACCCCGCCAACAATTTTAAAACTGTTTACCGAAATTCCGAAAAACTGAAACATAATCTGTCCTGAAAAAGCAAAGAACAAGATTGAAATAAGGGCGATTATCACAGCTTTTTTAGCAGTCTTATTCCTGTGTTCTGCATCGAGCTGAGACGTCATTGTCATAAATATTGGCATCGTCCCGATAGGATTAATAAGCGTAAAGAAAGAAGTAAAACACAAAAGACCGTACGTAAACAATTCATTCATAATACTTTTGACTTAAGTTTTAACAAGTATGTTTAAATTAATTCAATTCATACCATTTATCAATTGAAATAAAACCAGTATGGGGTTTTTAACCAACTCAAACATTTCCTGCCGGTCATGAGTCGAAGTCCTCATAGATTCCTTAATTTTAACGCATTAAATTTATAAACATTGAATATTTTATCAGATTTCGGGATACAATTATATTTGCATTATTAAAAGTTGCTATTTTTTGTAATATTACTTAAACTGACTATAAAACATTATGACGAATAAAGCCATATATTTAAGTCGTATTCTTTTGATTGCCGTGATACTGATTTCGTTCAGTTGCAGTTCAAAGAAAGACTCTGTAAATTTAGGTACCAAACCTATATCAATAAAGCAATTCGACACACCTCCGGGTGCAGACCCAAGCGTTCCTGCCGACAAAGGCGGTAAAGGTTTTAAAGGCGAGGGGTGGGTTACAAACGAGAAATACAATTCAATAGGAAAAAAGGAATCTGTTAAGGGCGGCAAATTTGTTTTTGCGATGCCTGATTTTCCTGCTTCATTCCGCACTTACGGAAAAGATTCCAATTTTGAACTGAACGATATATTCAGTAATCTGATTTTTGAGTCTTTATTAAATATGGACCCTGCAGACAATACCCTTCATCCCGGGCTTGCAACTCACTGGAAAATGGCGCCTGACAGTTTAACTTATTCGTTCAGGATTAATCCTGATGCCCGATGGGCTGACGGTATGCCTGTTACATCACAGGATTTTATAGCTACATTAAAACTAATGGCTGATACAACGATGCAGCAGCCTTACATGAATGAATTTACAAAAGGGTTTGAAGCACCTGTAGCAGAAAGCAAATATGTATTTTCCATAAAATCGAAAACCAAAAACTGGAGACAACTGTATTATCTGACTACATTCTCTTTATTGCCTGACCATATATTAAAGAACCTGACAGGAAAAGATTATCTCGAGCAGTATCAGTTTAAATATTTAGTCGGAACAGGTCCTTATGCAATACTTGAAAACGACATTAAGAAAGGTGAGTCAATAACTTTCAGAAGAAGAAGTGATTACTGGGGGGAGAACGAAAGGTATAATGCAGGTAAGTATAATTTCGACGAAATAACATTTACGGTTGTAATGGACGACCTTCTTCAGTTTGAAAAGTTCAAAAAGGGTGAACTTGACTATTACAGCATAAGGCAGCCCGAACTATGGAAAACAGGTTTTGATTTTGACTATGCGAACCGCAATATTGTACTGAGAAAAAAGATTTTTAACAACGTTCCTCTGGGGCCCACAGGATTTGCCTTGAACATGCGTGAGTATCCTTTTAATGATATTCGAATAAGAAGAGCATTTATGTATTTATTCGATAAAAAGAAGTTGAACGAAAAATTATTTGATAATACATATACTTTGTTTAATTCATATTTTCCGAATTCGGAATACGCAAACCCTTCAAACCCTGTCACTGGTTATAATTATGATTCCGCAATGACTCTCTTAAACGAAGCAGGATGGATATTCAATAAGGAAAAAGGGACACTCGAAAAAGACGGAAAGAAATTTGAAGTAACCATACCTTTTTCAAAACCGATGGACCAGTATCTGACCATATATCAGGAAGAATTGCAAAAAGCAGGTATTAAACTAAACTTAAAAGAAACTGACGGGACAACAAGGTTCTCGCTCGGAAACGACAGAAGCTTTACGATAATTCCGATGGCATGGATGGGTATAGTATTTCCAAACCCAATAACAGATTTAAGTTCGGAATCAGCTGATATGAAAAACACAAACAACTGGGCAGGTGTAAAAGATAAAAGAATTGACTCCTTGTGTTTACTATACGATGTGGCATATACTAAACAGGAACAGATTAATATATTAAGAGAAATTGATAAAATTGCTTATTCAAATTTTGGGTTGATGGATGGTTTTTACAGGTCGTACAGGACAATTGCTTATCAGAACAAGTTTGGATATCCAGATGGAATAATAAGCAGGTATGACAGATATTCTTCGATATTTTATTACTGGTACATAGATCCTGACAAACTTAAGAACTATGAAAAAGCATTAAACGATAAAAACATGCAGCTTCCGAAAGAAGAGCTGGAAAACGAATACTGGAAAAAGTACGAAAGCGCTAAATAATCCAAAGTACCGTATTTTATGGTTTTATTTTACGTTGGAAATGTCTATTTTTATTATTGTAGCAAAAAGTGTGGGACAGGTAGCTTCCGCCACGGCGGATAGAGCAACGGCCTGAAAAGTTCCGATTCATCGGGATTCGATTTAGAATAAGTTTTAGTGTGGGACAGGTAGCTCAGTAGGTAGAGCAACGGCCTGAAAAGCCGTGTGTCGCCGGTTCGATTCCGGCCCTGTCCACTTGATACCAACCAAAAGGGATGCGAAAGTATCCCTTTTTTAATGTCCTTATCGAATCTTTCAATAAAATCATACCTCAACTAATTTTTGAACTGTGTATATAACTGTGTATATGTTGTATCGCTTTTCAAAGTTCCGTTTTATACCAAATGGAAATGGAGAGAATTATGTTTCTAACCAAGTCAATATATCTTTGAAATTAAAATTAAAATTAAGTACATTTGAAGAGTTTATATATTGAGAGTTGTATTTACCGAATTCAAAAAATAATTTTAGGAAAACAAAATTACTAAAGGGGCTAACAGAATGTATACTTACTCTAGAATTTCGTTCTTTTCTATTCTTTCAAAAAGAATAAGAGAATCCGTTTTTAGAAAATGCAATTTAATTTTGTGCATAACCTCATTTTTTGTGATTACACAGGTTTCCCAGGTCTCTGCCCAAACGGTATTATTTGACTTTGACAATGCTCCGCTATACACAGCACTACCGATAACACTTACGGTGAACGGAGTTACCGCTCACTTTTCTGCAACAGGTCAGGGATATTCAATCCAAAACGCTAACGCGATTGGTTTCACACCACCGGGATTTTCGGGCAGGATTATATATCCCAGCAGCGTTTATCTTGCAGATCTTCGGGTTGGCTTCGATACGACAATTACGGCATTCTCGATTATGTACAGTTGTCAGGAACTGGGATGCGATGATGCAGCGACGATGAGGGTTACTGCATATAAGAACGGAGTTTATGTCGGAACAAATACAAGAACTGCTACTTTTCCAGGTACCTGGCCGGTAGATACGCTGAGGTGCACATTTGTGCAGGGCTTTGACAGCGTAGTTGTTCATTATTCCAGTCCACCTCCAACATGTCAGGACTATGGTGTTATTTTTATGGCAGATAATATGAGGGTAACTCCCATAAACCCTACCGCTATATCAGAAGGAGAACTTCCTGTAATGTTCGAGTTAAAGCAGAACTATCCAAATCCCTTCAACCCGAGCACTACAATCAGCTATCAGCTTCAAAAACAGGACCACGTTATTCTAAAAGTTTTTGATGCTGATGGTAAAGAAGTAGCAATACTTGTAAACAGTGTTGAACAGGCAGGTTATAAGTCGGTGAATTTCAATGCAGGCAATTTAGCAAGCGGGGTTTATTATTACCGATTGCAGACAGGAAGCTCTGTAGAAACCAGGAAATTCGTATTGCTAAGATAAAAGTAATCACTACAATTTAAGAGTTTACAGATAAATACGAGTTTGGTAATATTTACCGTTTTATTGTGCCGTCCGTTACTGCATTTAATTTAACCGTCAAAAACAATATCTGCCTTTAATAATTAGTTTATCATTAATATCTTATCTGCAATCAAAAATACTATATGCATATTATTGACTGGTCAATCGTTGTTGTTTATTTCATAATCAACATACTTATAGGATTATACTATTACAAGAAGGCAAGCGGAAACACGGAGAACTTTTTTCTTTCGGGCAGAAAGATGACCTGGTGGCTTGCAGGGCTTTCAATGGTTGCCACTACATTTGCAGCTGACACTCCCCTTGCGGTAACGGAACTCGTAGGACAGAACGGCATAGCAGGGAACTGGTTATGGTGGAATATGATGTTCGGCGGGATGCTTACGGTTTTCTTCTTTGCAAGATTGTGGAGACGCGCAAACATACTCACAGACGTAGAATTCATTGAATTAAGATATTCTGGTAAGGCGGCTTCATTCCTTCGCGGGTTCAAGGCAATATACCTCGGTATATTTATGAACATAATAATAATGGGCTGGGTTAGTCTTGCACTCGGAAAAATACTTAAAGGTATGTTTCCTGAATCGATTAACGACGGCAACGTTATGTTTTTCATTCTTGCCATAATGATTATTACCGCCGTAATTTCTGCGATGTCGGGGTTATGGGGTGTAGCAGTAACAGATGCATTCCAGTTTGTGATAAAAATGACGGGTTGTATTATACTTGCTATAATTGTCGTTAACTCACCACAGGTTGGCGGGATATCAGGTCTCCAGGCCAAACTTCCTGAATGGGCATTAAGGTTCACTCCGCAAATCGGAGACGGTGCTTCGGGTTCAACGGGTGCGGGAGGTATTTTTATGATGACTATATCAACATTTCTTGCATACATAGGAATTCAATGGTGGTCGAGCTGGTACCCAGGTGCAGAACCCGGCGGCGGCGGTTACGTGGCGCAAAGAATGATGTCTGCAAAGAACGAAAAGCATTCGCTCCTTGCCACTTTATTCTTTCAGGTAGCGCACTTCACACTTCGTCCGTGGCCGTGGATTATAGTTGCATTATCTGCTATAGTATTATATCCTGATTTACCTGCAGCAGATAAAGGACTGGGTTACGTGAAGGCAATGAATGATTTTCTTCCAGTCGGGCTGAAGGGACTTTTACTCGCAACATTCTTTGCGGCATCGATGTCAACGATAGCAACACACTTAAACTGGGGAACGTCATATTTCATAAATGATTTTTACAAGAGGTTTCTTAAACCAAACGAAACTGACAAGCATTATGTATCCGCTTCGAGATGGATGACATTCGTATTTATGATATTAGCGGTACTCGTAACTAGTTTTATGTCCACGATTTCGGGCGTATGGGCATTCGTTATTGAATGCGGAGCAGGACTCGGACTTGTGCTTATACTCAGATGGTTCTGGTGGAGAGTGAATGCAATCAGTGAAATAGTTGCGACAGTAACGCCGTTCATAGTATACGGAGTTTTACACTTTGGAAATTTCGGTATACCATTTCCGCAGACGCTATATATTATAGTACCGATTACAACACTTGCGTGGGTAATAACAGCATTCATAACAAAGCCGACAGAAGAATCAAGGCTTGAAGAATTTTACAAGAGGGTACATCCCGGCGGAATAGGCTGGAAGAAGTTTGCAGCGAGGATGCCCGAAGTAAAACCTGACAAGGGTTACGGAATACTTTTCCTTGACTGGTTTCTGGGGATTGTATTATTATATATGTTCCTTTTCGGAATAGGAAAAATAATTTTCGGGGAATACATATTGGGATTTTTATACTTAGCGATAGGAATAGCGGCTGGCTGGATAATATTAAGGCATGTAAATTATCTTGGATGGGGAGAAGTGAACAAATAAATACAGGTAATTAATAATACTCAACGGCGGTTACAAAGGAATAATACTGTGTATTATTCCTTTGTAGTATTAAGGGTGAATGTTCAACCCCTGCAGGGTTGCGTTGATGGTTTTGCTTTCCCCCGGCTTTGCCGGGGGTTATTCATATTAAACCCAGTTCGGGGTTTTGAAAACAGATTTGTCAGTTATATATAACGGTAAATATTAATGAAGTGTTCAGAACAGACGTAACGGAGTAAAGATTAACAAAGCATTTTAATTCTTGATTAAACATGTCACTTTTATTAAATTCTTTTGTTTATATATTTTAATTCATAAATAGCACGTTAAAATTTAATGGATAATTGAATCAGTCGAAGGACGATGAGGAATGGAAATGAGGGATAATGTTGCAATTGTAACAGGTGCAAGCCGTGGAATAGGTCTTGCGATAGCAACAGAGCTTGCAGGACTGGGATATTCACTGGGAATAGTTGCCCGAACGAAACCAGATATTGAGAGGGCTGCGGAGAGCATAAGGAAGCAATATCCTGAGGTAATGGTTATTGACGAAGCATTTGATGTGGTTGACGGAGCGAGTACGAAAAATTTTGTCCGTCGTGTATCCGAAGAGCTCGGAACCGTGTCTGTGCTTGTAAATAATGCGGGAGATTACAAAACAGGAACATCGTTAATGCCGACAGAAGAAACACAGCGGATGATGGATGTAAATTTTCTTGCCGCCACACGTTTTGTTCAGGCGGTGCTTCCTTCGATGAAGAAGTCAGGACGCGGTTACATATTCAACATTGCTTCGATGTGCGGTGTGCAGGCATTCTCCGATGTTGGAAACTATTGTGCCTCGAAATATGCATTAGTTGGTTACAGTTCTTCTCTTGCTCAGGAACTGGCTGCTACGGGAATAAAAGTAACGGCAGTATGCCCGAGCTGGGTAAACACAAGGCAGGCGGAAGGGGCTCCGATAGAGCCTGATGAAATGATACAAACGAATGATATTGCTTTAACAATCCGGTATTTACTGACACTGGGAATGTCGGCATCAATCCGGGAAATAGTAATTCACTGCAAATAGTTTGCGGTGGAATTGATAATTAATATTCGGGGGTAATACATGGAAGGATTAACAACAACAAAGGCGCCATTTATAGAGAAGGCGCAGGAAAACGGGCAAAGGTTTATTCACCAGCCCTACGAACTTTATTCTGAAGAAAACCACAAGGCGTGGGCAAGTCTTTATGCAAGAATTCAGGAACCCTGGCACCGGTACGCCAATCCGAAATTTCTGGAAGGTGTATCAAAGTTAATGCTTGATTCTAACCGCGTTCCAAGAATCGAAGAAATTAATAAATTTTTGAAACCCCTTACGGGATTCTCAGCAAAACCTGTAAGCGGTTATATACCTGCGTTTATTTTCTTTGATTGTCTCCGAAACAGGGATTTTCCAACAACAATAACAGTACGTGATATTTCCAAACTCGATTATTTGCCTGAACCTGATATGTTTCATGATGTAGCGGGTCACGTTCCGATGCACACAGACAAGGAATTTGCAGATACGCTTGTTCGCTTCGGAGACTGTGCTCTCTCTGCAGCACTGGTGATTCAGGAATTAAAAGACAAAGAACTTCAGGTGAAACTGGCACAGTCTGTCATAAAAGCAATGGCACGTTTCTTCTGGTTCACAGTTGAGTTCGGATTAATCCGTTCAGGAAAAGAACTGAGGGCTTACGGAAGCGGTCTTCTGAGTTCATACGGAGAATTAAAACATTCAATAGAATCGCCCGATGTGCAGCGATATCCTCTTCAGCTTGAATGGGCAGTTAATCAATACTTTGAGATTGACAAATACCAGCCGCTGCTTTTCATAATAGACTCTTTCGACCATTTATTCTCAATGGTTGACGAACTTGAAAAATGGGTTAAGAACGGTAAGCTGAACAATGTGTGTCCCGGAGAACCTTATGTAAGCGAGGCCGACATACAGAGTTTTCTGTCGGCAAAGCTATAAACAGACTTAAAATTTAATCCGATTATACTTAATTAGAAAGGGCTGTAACAGCCCTTTTTAATTTTAATTTTTATTATAAATTCACAAAGAGTTTTTCCGCAGAACGACGTACTTTCTTTGCTTCAGCAAGATGATCATTTTCCGTATCCCTGAAACCGAGTGTTAATAATGCAACACTTTTCAGCCCCTTTGAATTTAAATCAAGTATCTTATCAACTTCATCAGGAACAAATCCTTCCATTGGCGTAGAATCAACCTGTTCGAGCGCGGCCGCGGCCAATGCCGTTCCGAGAGCAAGGTAAACCTGACGTGCTGACCACTCATATTTTTCTTCTTTAGAACGGCCGTTAACGATACCCATCAGCATTCCTTTAAATCCATTAAGACTTTCGGGGGTTACGCCCCTTGTAAGCGCAATGTTTTCAAGATACTCATCGGCGTGCTGTTCTGTTACGTTATCCCAGGCGGCGAAAACAAGAAGATGAGAGCACTCAGTAATCTGAGGCTGATTGTAAGCACCAGGCTGAATCTTTTTTCTGAGTTCTTCGTTTTCCACAACGAATATTGTGTAAGGCTGTAACCCCATCGAAGAGGCGGATAGTCTTACGGATTCAAGAATCCTGTTAAGTTGCTCCTGAGACACCTTTTTACCGTTCATTCTTTTTGTTGCATAACGCCAGTTAAGTGCATCTATAATCTGCATTTGTAAATTATTCCTTTCTTTGATTAGTATAATATTATTATTTAGTTGTTATTTTCTTTCTGTGATTATTACCCCAGTCACTTAGAGCTCTTATTACTTTCTTAAGAGAGTCTGCATAAGGGAGAAGTGTATATTCAACCACCACAGGAAAGCCGGTACGGACAATTCTTTTAATAAGTTTATGGCCGTGCAAGTCCTTTAATTCCTTAGCCAGCACTTTGGAGCTGATACCAGGAATGCTTTTTTCTATCTCCCCGAACCTTTTATTGCCTGAAGAGATTGAAATCAGAATCATGAGTTTCCACTTCCCGTTAATCACGCTTATAGTTTCTCTGACGGACGAAATCATAGTTCCGCACTCAGAGTGCTTAATGTTTGCTGATTTTTTCATTTACGGTTACTTTAGTACAATTACTTACCTAAAGTAAGTAACAACGGAGAGAACATAATAATTCAGACAGATTTTACCGACGGTTCTGCCATGAATTATTTATTGTAGTTTTTGTTTAAGAATATATATTTAAATTAAGCACTAATTATAGAATTACACTATGAAAATATTTCTTCAATATCCGTTTATTGTATCGATAATAATAATATCGGTAATCAGCATAGGTATTTTTTGGGCCGCAGAAAGACTGACAAGAAAAAAGATTCAGCATGATATGCTGATTGAGAATCACGCAGTAAGCGGGTTTATTTACAATGCAGTGTGCGTGATATATGCCGTTCTTATAGCGTTTGTTGTTTTTGTTATCTGGGGAAATCTTGAAAAGACTAATTCAAAAATAGAGGGGGAAGCAAACAACCTGCTTAATATATATTACGATGCGAGTGCATATCCTGATTCAATAAAGAAAGACATACAGTTAACCATCCGAGAATACGTAAAAGGTGTTACAAACGATGAATGGAAATTGATGGCTGAGGGAAGGGCTGATTCTGCGACTGCAAAACAGTTTGTAAAACTCAACAGAATATTCTTATCCATAAAAACAAGTGACGTATCAAACACAGAGATTCTTACGCAGTCTCTGGAGAACATGCACGACTTAAGGGAATTCAGACGGCACCGCATACTTAGCAGCAAACAGAGTATGCCTGATATTTTGTGGCTTGTATTAATATTATCTACGGTAATTATAGTCGCGTTTACATTCTTCTTCAGTGTAAAAAACATCTGGCAGAACAATGTTATGATTTCATTTTTAATCTTCGTCAGCGTAATTGTTTTATACCTGATTTATGTTCTGGACCACCCTTATATGGGTGTGGATGCGATAAAACCAGAGGCCTTCCAGCCACTGATTGATATTATAAACAGAACAAAATGATTTGATTTTCGAAAGAGAACACGAGGATGTTAAAACCAAAAGGAGAGCTATGCTCTCCTTTTGGTTAAAGATTAATATTTACAACCCCTCTATAACTTAAACGAAATAGTAATACCACTAACGATTAACTGAACTGCGATTGCAAGTATAAAGAAACCCATGGTTTTCTTTAAGATTTCAATCCCTGTTTTGCCGAGAATTTTCATTAAAGGAATTGACAGCAGTAAAGCTATGTACACAGAAACGGCAATTAACAGAATTCCTGTACTTATTCCAAGAATATAATCTGCCTGATAGCCCTGCATTGAAAGGCCGATAACGGCTCCGATAGCACCAGGCCCGCTTAAAAGCGGCAATGCCATAGGCGCAAATGAAATATCCTCTTTTGTTTTTCCTTCTTCCTGAACCTCCTCGGAGATTTTTTCCTTACTTGTAAGCATTTCCCAGGCGGTATTCATAACGACAATACCACCGGCAATTTTCAGCACACCCATAGATATACCAAAAAAATCAAGTATAAACTCACCTATAAGGTAAAACACAAGAAGAACAAAGAATACGTTCACAGATGTTTTTAAAGCGGTTTTATTTCTGCTTTTGCTGTTTGAATTTACAGTTAAAGAACAAAATACAGGGATAGCACCAGGAGGATCCACGATAGGAAATAATGCGACAAAAGCAAGCGCAAGAGCGGTAAAAAAACTTTCCATAAACTTTATATTTGAGTTTTGAATTAGATGTTTTTCTCAATTAAATATACCAAACTCATGAAAAACAATAAATGCAAAATATTGATTACAACCATGGGATGAAGGAACAACATCGAACTAATAAAAAGGGGAGCATTGCTCCCCTTTTTTATAAACGGTTTTACTTATGTAAACCCTGAAAGTTTTGTGTGATTATTTTGTTGCTAAATATTCGTAAGTCCCGTCTGCGTTAATCTGCAGTTTAACAAGTTTACAAATATCAATATTCGTGAACGTAATATGTCCGCCTGCTGCATCGGTAATCTTCATATCGAACAAACAGGTTGTTCCATAATCAGGTGGAATTGTAACCTTTATTGTCGAACCGTTTTCGAAAAGGTCATTAGGAAGAATATCTTTTCCCCAGTGGTCTGTTTCTGCCGGGCTGACAAATACATCGACAAGTGTTACACCTGTATGGTTAACTACGTCGTAAGAATAAGTTACACCTGCAGTATTATCGGTGGCTTTATTCTCAGTGGATTTGTTTTCTGTTGACTTGTTTTCTGTTGACTTGTTTTCTGTTGACTTGTTCTCAGTTGTTTTTACAGGTGCTTTTTCTTCTGTTTTTGGTGCTTCTTTTTTTCCGCATCCTGTGATAAATACAAATAATGCTATCACCGCAAACATTGATACGACACTGTAGATTTTGTTGTTTTTCATGTTGTTTTTATTTAGTTTAATAAAGAAAAAACTTAACCTCCCCCATAAAGCCAAGTTAACCCATGTAACTGTACCATATAAATACATGATTTAAATTCAACCATTACGCGCCGATATTCGTTCCGTTGATTTCTGTTAATTTAAAAGCGGGAAAAGCAGAGGCTATGCTCAGAAAGGTTTATAATAAAACCTTATATTGTTGTTTCCTTTGTTAATGTGTACGGACTTAAAAGTGTTAAATAATTTATAAATATTTTCTGGAATACCATTAACTGTTACCTTCCATTTCTCATCCCAGTTATCAATAAAACTGATATAACCGTCAGTATTACTGCTCACGTTTATTTCGAGCAAGTTTCCTGTGTAATCAACAACCTTTATTTCGGGTGAAGATGCATCGGCAAGGAATGGTTTAATGTCATTATAATTAATCTCTTTGCTGAAAAATAGTTTTCTTCCTGTGTTTAACCCAAGAAGTTTATTCAAACTAACCGTGTCCGCACTATGCTTTTTAAGGAATTCAGTGTATCCTGTGTAATACCAGTCAGCGACAACTCCGCTGTTATACACATTATTCAGGGACACTGTTTTATAGAGAAAAGTTCTTTGTGTTTCGAATGCAGTTTTATTATCAAGTGTGAGTTGTTCCCTGATTTTACTTTTCTCTGCTTTAATCCAAAGCCAGGGGGCGAAAGTGTAAGATTCAAGGAATGTAAAAACAAGAATAAAGACAATAACTGTGTTTAATTTCGAAGATAATACCTGATACTTATTGTACTGACGCAGTTTAAGCAAAGCTAAGAATATTAATACAGAAGAAACAAGAAATATGTAACCGTATGATGTCAGCAAAGATTTCAACATAGCTGCATACTTAGGTCTGAACAGAAGAAGCATATCAACTTTGGAATTTACAAAGTATTCCTGCCATTCAACACTCACAATTTTATACGTGGAAAAGAAAACGTTTAATACAATAATCACAGCAGAAACTCCAAAGAGAATAATTTCGGTTCTGCCGAAGTAAAGTTTATTTTCCTTTATCCTTTTGAACAAATCGTGGTAAGCGAGTCCAAGAAGCCAGGCAAAAAGAATAAGAAGAACCTTATTCAGCCTGCCCCATTCCCTGAGACTTGAGAAAAACGGAAAGTAATGCCAGAAAAAGTTGAACAGCAAAGAACCTGAACTGTAAGTGACGTATACCAGAAGGGAAATCCATATTAATAATATCCATTTTTTCCTGTCTCCGGCTCCTCTGTTGGAATTAATAAAGTACACCAGAATTACAAACAGGTTCAGCAAGCCAAGATAGAAACTTGTGTTGATGGATGACAACGGCGGATAAATAAGCGACCCGAGTGTGCTCAGCGGGGATTCAGAAGTTGTGGTTGAATATTCATAATTGTTACCGCCTCTTCCGTTAGTCTGATTCATTAATTCAGACACCGAGTGCAAATAAGGATAACAGAGCAAAAACGCGAAAGCCACAGTAAACACAACAATTATCACAGGAACGATTACGTTATCCCGTTCAAGTTTTAAAACATGTGTCCGTGTGAATTTAAAAAGAAAGAATAAAAAGTATGGTACGAAAACAAACACAGAATAGTATAAATAATACGGATAGCCCGCCGTCACGGAACAAACAAGAAAGAAGAGCAGAAGCAAAGAATACTTAAAGTAAGAAGATTTTCTTTCCGATGTGAAGACACTGCTGACAGCAAAAAGAATCCACGGAAACCAGCACAAAGTATGTATGGCATTTGGAAACCTGATAATTTCAAGGGTTCCGACGGATGACGTAATAAGAAGTGCTGAAATAAACGCAGGTAATATATTTATGTTTAAAGCCCTCAGCCATTTATAAAAACCTGCAGAAAGAATGGAAAAGGCCAGAACAGTAAAACGAACATGGTCAACAGAAGAATAGCCGCCTGCTAATTTATAAAAAACTGCAAGCAGAATGTTCAGGGGATAAAAAGACTGTGTAAACGGACTGAAAACGAACGGATACCCGGACGCTTCCGACGGCGACCAGTATGGTATTTCAAGCCTGCTGAGAAAATGCAGAAGATAAACCTTATAATTGTAGTAAAGTATTCTGAAATCATTTCCAACGGAAACATCAAAACCTGATAAACCAAACGGTAACACATAAGGCAGAAGGTATACAAAAGGAGCAATAACAAGAACAAGCAACAATATTCTTTCCTTATTGTCTTTTATGAATGAATTATTCCCCAATGGATATTATTTAATGTATGATTTAAAGTTTTAAAATATGAAACAATTTACTAAATCCCAGTTCAATTTATTATGGTAAAAAGTAATCTCAGACTCTAATTATTCAATAAATCAACTAAGGTCAGATAATATAACTATTTAAATAATACACCTGATAGGATAAGCGAAAATGACAAGTATGGGGAATAAATAACCACGACTCCTTTTGTTGCATTTGATACTTGTCAATCGAAATGGATTTATTTATATTGCATATAATAATTTTAAAACCTTAATAAAACTTAAAGGGAAAGTAAAAATGAAAAGCAAATTATCCTTAAAGAAAGCAACGGTTGGAATACTTACATTAATATTCTTAATGAGTATTTCACTCCAGATTTATTCGTACCCGACAGGGGTGGCGGGAAGAACATTAAAACCAGGTTCAACAAACGGCTGTACATGTCACCAGGCTGCGCTAAATGCAGCAGTAGTGGTTACCGTAACAGGGCCTGCAACATTAGCACCAGGTGCAACAGGAACATATACTTTTTCTGTCAGCAGATCATCCGGAACATTCAGTACCGGCGGTATTGACATAGCAGTAAGTTCAGGTACATTAGCACTTGCAAGTGGAAGCACAGGACTGAAAATTTTAACAAGTGAATTAGTTCACAGTGCAAAATTTACAGGTGCAACAACAAAGACATTTACAGTGACAGCCCCGGCAACACCAGGCACAATCACAATTTATTGTACAGGTGCAGCAGGAACAAATCCACCAAACTGGAACAACGGTGCAAATTTCACAGTTAATGTAGCAACAGGAATCAGTCAGATTGAAGAAGTTGCACATTCGTATTCTTTATCACAGAATTTCCCAAATCCGTTTAATCCGACAACAAACATTTCTTTCAGTTTACCAAAAGCAGGTTTTGTAAACATTTCAGTTTATGACATTACCGGTAAACTTGTTCAGGAATTAGTAAACAGCAACCAGCCAGCGGGTAAATTCAACGTAACCTGGGATGCAAATAATTTTGCAAGCGGTGTTTATTTCTACAAAATCAAATCAGGTGATTTCACTGAAATGAAAAAGATGAGCTTAATAAAATAAGTTTCATATACAGAATTTGATAAACCCTTGTTGATTCGTCAACAAGGGTTTTTTAATTTACAGAAAACAAAAAGGGGTTACATATATAATGTAACCCCTTTTAAAATATAAGTGTGAATATTACTTAAGCAACATCATTTTCTTTACTTCAGAGAAAGTGCCTGTTTCCAGTTTATAGAAATATATCCCGCTTGCCAGTGATGAGGCATTGTAATTAATTTCATAAGTACCCGCTTCTTTCGTACTGTTCACAAGTTCAGCTACTATTCGTCCCAGTGCATCATAGACAGTCATTTTAACGTGGTCTTTAGTTGGAATTGCAAACTTAATTGTTGTTGACGGATTAAACGGGTTTGGATAATTATTGAAAAGTTTATATTCTGACGGTATTGTAGTATTAACTTCATTACTTCCTGTTATAAGATCAGGATCAAAAACAGAAATACTGTAAAAATTATACAACAGACTTCCACTCACGATTGTTCTCACAAGAGCACCTGTTACTCCGTCAACTTCAAACACACCAAGTCCTGTTGCAAGAAAATTACCATTGGGCAGTTTCCATAAACCACGGATTCCCTGTGCACCTTTTAAAGTATCGGTTAATACTCCGAGTGAGTCATATATTCTGATGCCTGAGAGAACACCACTGAATTCAGCAACACCAACTTTACCTCCGGGAAGGTTTATCATTTGCTGAGGGAAATTTAATGCCGAACCAAGAAAATTTCCTAAGTATGCGCCTGTATTAATATTATGTTTTGTGATATCATTTACGCCGCTTGAATTTGAAACGAGCAAATCATTACTTCTGAACAAGAGACAATAAGGACTGTTTAACATATCGGTTGCAAAGACACCAATGTAAGCACCTGTTGAAGTAAACTGCTGCACTGTGTTCAATGCATTTCCGGTTGTTCCTGCGTTAGTTACAAGGACGGTTCCGTTCGGATGGAATTGTACATCACGAATATTATCAAGAATAGTATTATTTAAACCGCCCAGTGGGGCAAATACTCTTATGTAAGCTCCGCTGGTATCGAACAACTGAACAACATCGCTTAGCTGATCG
>Ga0194044_10000330_pt1 | contig 23021 bp, 28 predicted proteins | sample JunL4417m_MetaG_FD_155460 | JGI IMG/M metagenome (GOLD analysis project Ga0194044, IMG submission 155460) | Anoxic zone freshwater microbial communities from boreal shield lake in IISD Experimental Lakes Area, Ontario, Canada - Jun2016-L442-17m | ecosystem: Environmental > Aquatic > Freshwater...
TTAGTTACTATATCCTGATAAGTATTGACATATAATATATTTTATGGCATACTGCATTTGTCCCGAACGAGCACATAGAACTCGAGCGGGAAAAACAAAACATTAAAACAAAAAACAATTGAGCTGGTACCAACAACGCTTAGTGAACATTAAAAAGAATATATGCGATATACGGGTTGGGCATGCTCTAACCCGTATAAAGCTCCTTAGGTCGGAGCCGACTGATCCGCCCTAAGGAGCTTTATAAAATAATTTATAGAGTAATACCAAATAAGGAGAAAAGTAATAATGAATTACTTAGATAAACAAACTGTAATCGCCGAAGGGTTGGGTGAATACCGTGACGAAAGTGAGGAATATGAATCACCATTTTTATTCGCTCAACAAATGCATCCAGACGGATTGGACGTAAATTGGCAAAACGTTGTAACGATATCTCATAGCTTATGCAATTCTTTGCCGCTACAAGAAGAAAGAGCCAGAGATTACGGTATAACAAACCCAGATCAGATAGCATCGCCAGACAGAGTATATATTGCAACTCATTCTATGGGTGGAAGAGATTGGGTTGGTGAGCCAACACGTCATATTGGCCATGGTATTTCTACCTATGCCGAGTTTAGTCCTGATGATGCTGAATCTTTCGAATGGCAAAGTGCCACTAGTGGTGCAACCATAAGAGCCACAAAGAATAGTGACGGTACCTGGAGGATTCAGTTCGCAGAAGGTGAGCATGAATCAAATGTATATGCAGGTATCTATGCTAACCTTGCAAGATGGGTTGTTAGCCAAGAAGTAAGCTTAGAAGTCTAAGCCATACTTGTGGCTTTGGCTTAACTGACAATTAAGCAATAAAAACCCTCTGCATTTTTACAAAATTTGCAGAGGGTTTTTAATATTATTAAAATTCAGCTACCCAGAGACTCTCAAAAATTGTTCGCAGAGTCTGTGCCACCTCTTTACTTGTTATAACAAACCCTTTAATTTGCTTATCGAAAGTTATAAAAGAAACTTGATTATCTGCAATTGCAATTTCAGTATCTAGGTGAAAAATATCGTCAGGTACGTACTTTCGTTGTATGAGTAGTTGTTTATCTTCTTCTATTTTCTCTTTGGTGGGTATCGTTTGCGAAATCATTTTAGTTTTTGTGCCGTTAAGAGCTCTGCGCTTCTTAAAACTTGTCAAAAAAACCCCGAGTTTATCATCGTCGTGCGTAGACCTAAATACCAATACTTCTTCTGGTTTAGACCTTAAGCCATCTAAATATATATTTTTAATACTTTCCAGCCCATCAAAATAAATAATGCCGGGCTTGCTGCTAGCCAAACTAAATAAACTTATTAATTCTGGCATGTTGGCTTTTAGGGATTTTTGGACCATTTTAGACTCATCTATCTGTTTATCGACCAGTTCGACCAGTTTATTGGGATGTTGCACCTGATAGGCAAGCTTTTTCCTGCGTGATACGACCTCAATCAGCTCTTTTTTTGTTAATGTTTTTAGTGCTGCATAGGTGTTTTGGCGTGCCAGGCCTGTTAGTTCAGATAATCTAGGTGGGGCAAGCTCGCCATATTCTAGCAGTCGTTTATATACCTTTACTTCGCTCTGGTTAAGACCTGCTTGTTCTAATAAAGCTTCTTTTATCATAGATTTAATGATTACATATCTATCTTAATATGTCAAATTTGTTTTGTCATTATTAGATTCTATATCTATTTATTAACTAATATTTATTATAACTCATCATTGACATTAATACAATTATGTAATATTATTATGGCCGTGTCCAATTTTGGACAAGTACCTTTGGGGCAATAGTTTTAGCCATCAACAAATGTAAGAGCACGTAAAAGCACTTAGGGTTTATCACCCAAAGCGCTTTGCGCCTCCCTCTACAGCTACTTTGCTGTACCGATGAGCTCAATTTAAGAGCGAAAGGGATAATTTAAGGATATAATTATGGGAAATCATGAGATGTTATCTCACAACAACGAGGAACTAACAGCTGAGGAGTTAAAGCAAATAATTACTTCGAGAGAATTTATTCGTAGTTGGGATTTTTGTACAAACTTCACTGACAAAGAAGAAGGTAATGAGAGTGGTTTTTTCGTTGTAAAAGATAGAAAAAGCGGAAATACTGAAAGTATTAGTGCTTGTGGTACCAATCATATCAAAGGAATGTTTTTAGGTAGTATTTATCAATCAGACTTATACGATAATGACATAGATCCAGATAATTTTGATGTTGTGATAGACATACATTTTCACCCAAGCTATTTATTTAACTATCTATTTTCACCACGAGATCCCGAGGCCAGAAGCGCTATGGTTCAACTACCTATAATTGTACCTTCAGCAAATGATTTAGTAATTAATAGTTCAGCTAGATTCACTAGGGCAGAGGTATTTCATGACCTAGATGACGACTATATTTATGAATCAGATTGCATGGAAGACAATGAAAATGGAACAAAAATTTCAAAAGTTCCGCTTACCGACGTCCAACCCGTTAGCGTGATAGGTGAATCAACATTTAACAAAAGTATTAAAACAATGCTACTCGTTCAATATATAGGAAACAGTCCAATTCTTTGGTTGGACGATAATAAGTCTGAAATATTCGAGCTATTGCAAGAAGACCTGCAAAATAACAAGGATTCACAAGAAGAAGTACTGGATATTTTAAGAGGCTATGGCTTTAAGGCAGAATACATAATCATTAAAGATAATTTGGTTGACAGTGAAACCGAACAAAAATTACACCGATTTTTAAATAATAATTAAGGCCACGAGAGGTTAATTAAAATGAAAGAATATATAGATTGCCAAAGATTAGGGATAGAAGCCGCACAGCTAGAAGCTGAAGCAATTAAAGATTGTGTAAAGAATAACTATGCCGAAGATTATAAATCAGCACATGCTAAATTTTTAAGAATCGTTGATGCCGGCTGGGCTTCTTGCTTCGAAAAAGTGATGCAAGAAATGGATAAGCACATGTGGAAAGAATGGAACTGGAATGAATACGACTGGGACGTTTTCACTGGCGTAATAGAAACCCCAGCACCAGAGCAAGATGATCTTGGTATTTGGGAAAAAATCGATATTCAACACCACGGTATCGGAAAAGAGTTCCAAATTGATTATGGCCCAGAAGGCTAAGAGAACAGTAGCGCTAATTATCGCAAATTTTTTAAATACAAGGAGACGATAAGATGAAAAAGAATTATGAAGACAATTGGGATAACGATATTAACAATATTAAAAGCCCTCAGAAAGAAAATAAGTATCCGGCCAGACTTGGCAAAGAGCAAGCCGAAGATGAAGCAGTATTGCTAAGGAGTATGGTTGACAGTGGTTTTTCACCTGACTACGAATCAGCTGATGAAATGTGGGGCAGTGATCGACTACTAGAAGATACCGATCAAAATGCATTTTTTTGGAGAACAGTCATTGACCTACGTGATAAATATATAAATGAGTATCAGGCTAATTGGCTTAAGGAACATCGTGATAAACTGCATGAAAGTTATCACCATTGTTTTGCTTGCCACACAGAGCTCATACCTGTGTTTCCTGATGTTTTTCATTTCAATAAAAAGTGCACACAATACGAAAATGCTTTAATAATCGACATCGATGGAGGTTATGGCATGTATATTGATCCAATATTGATAGAAGATATGGAACCCAAGGAAATCTTAAATAATGGCTTGATAGAAAACGAGTATTCGGCAATCATATGCCAGGACTGTGCGCATGATCTTTGCAAACAAATACCATGGATGGACAGATTCATAAACCCTGATTATTCGGATACTTTTGGATACGAAAATAATTTGGATGAACATAAGGGTTGTGGTCTATCGAACAATGATGAGATTGACGGTGAATATGAAATTTTTGATGGTTCTCCAGAAGAATAATTAAGGAGAAAATTATGGAAAATAATAACGATATTCAAAGATACAGTTTGGATGAAGCTCAAACAGAATCTGATAGATTGAAAGGTTTCATCGCAACTGGCGAAGCCGAAGGTTACAAGGATGCGCATCAATATTTGGGTATGCTAGAGAGAGCTGAGCAATTGCTAGAAAAACCCGAGGATATGTTGCCCAACTTTAGGCTTAAACCAAAAAAAACAGTAGAACTTGATTCGCTAGACAAATGGCAAGCAGATGACGGTTATAAGTGGGTGCTTCAAAATGGCAGGTTTGTACCGGCCGATGAGTATTGGCAATCATTAGATTTATCACCTCTTTCACCCACGGAAACCCCTTGGCCTGGTGATTTTTGTTACCTTTCCCAGCACCCGGGTTGTAAAATGCCAGATTGCCATACCGATGAAAAGCAACTTGCCTATTTACATCTAGTTGATGAGGAAGGAGAGTTTGCAAATGTTATGCTTGTGTCAAGAAAACTTGATATGGCGGGTCCGGATGATGTTATCCTTAGCCCCGACGAAACCAGAATACCTTTTGATGTGATGATTGAACAAGTTTGCGGCCCTGTATTTTTTGATCAACTGAGTAAACCAGTAGGATATACCAATCAAGATATTATCGACAAAATAAATGAGAGCACTTACATGGGTGGTGAGCTTGATTTTCCGAAAGAAAAAAGAGGTGAACCCATAATAGACCACGAAGATCCACGACGGGATAGAATACTGCATCGAATGGATGTAATGAAAAAGTTATACTGCTACTGTTTAAACAGAACTTTGTTTGATGCCGACAACGAAATTGATAATAAATCGATAATAGAATAAGGAGATAAGAGATGGAACAATTTAAAGACAGTCAAAGATATGACTATATAGAAGCCGAGAGTGAAGCTTTTTGGCTAAAATGTATTATTGACGGTGATTTAGCCCCTGATTACGATGCCGCCGAAGAAATGTGGAATAGCGATACGTTGATGGAAGACACGAAAGAAAATGAATTGTTTTGGAGTACTGTGGTAGGAATCTACAACGAACAAAGTAACGCCTATCGCGAAGAACTTGATGAAAAAAGAATTGACGCCATTACTGGTAGTTATTGTGGTTGTGAACATGAACACCACCAAGAAAACCCGGAATTGATAAACGAAAATATTCACCAATGTTTTGTTTGTCAAAAAGAGCTAGAGCCTGTATTTCCCAATCAGTTTAAAAAAGGTAGCGTACAGTACAATAACGCTTTGATAGTTAACATGGCTGGTGGTTATAGCATGTTCGTCGATCCGTTTCCACAAGAATGGTTATTCGAAGAAGACAGATTAGATACCAGCGATTGGGTTAAAAAAGGCAGGCTAGATCAATGTACAGCTATTATTTGCCATGATTGCGCACATGATTTATGTGAAAAAGTATCATGGATAAATACACTTATAGAACCTAAAAACACGCACTCTCATCGAATCGATATGGATTGGACAGGCCACACTGGTTGGGATTTACCACACCCCAAAATCATTATCGAAAATGAAAACGATTCTGCTAAATAATTAAGGACTTAGCCATGGAAAAATATAATGCTAATAATTTGGAAAATTACAATATAAACAACGATGATGTAGCGAAAAATAATAATCATGAATTAATAGAGAGATGGGAGCCAGAAGACGGCTACCGCTGGATGCGCCAAAACGGTATTTTTGTACCAGCCGACAAAGAATGGCAACCCTTGGATTTATCGCCAGTATCAATTACAGAAGTCCCCTGGCCGGGTGATTTTTGCTATCTGAGCCAACACCCAGATTGCTTATTAAGTAAGTGCCAAGTCAGCGAAAAACAACTTGGTTGTGTTCTTATGGTTTATGAAGAAGAAGGTTTGGCAAACTTCATGCTAGCCACTAATCAAACAGATATGGCTGTTTCCCGAGATGTAATTCTAGACTCAAAAGATGCAAGAATTCCTTTTGATATTGCAATCGAACTGATAAGTTGTGGAACAGTTTATTATAATCAACTAAGTATGCCAGTCGGATATATTGATCAAGAAAATATTGATAAATTGGCCCTAAGTACTCTAGGATTTGCACCTGACTTTCCTAAAGAAAAAAGAAGCAACCCTATTCTAGACCATAAGGACTCGCGACAAGAACTAATATCAAAGCATTGCGATATTGTAAGTAAACTAAGTTGTTATTGTGTTAGCAAACAAATATTTAACGATGATAATGGAATATAGCCTCTTTTATGAAAGAACAATTTAACGCAAATGAGAAATGGGAGCTAGACGGCTATAGATGGGTTAAGCAAGATGGTTTGTTTACTCCCGCCAATGACAGTTGGCAGTCGCTAGATTTAAATCCTTCGCCCCTTTTGCATCCTCCTATTTTTGGAGATATTTGCTATGTTGACGTACACCCCGATTGTAAAAATTGCTCGGTGGACAAACGAAACATCTTAAAGCAGTTAGCTTTGGTAACGTTTGCTGATGAAGAATATTGTGAAGCTAATGTGTGTTTAGTTTCGCCAAACACTAATATGGCCACCAATCAGGACATAATTCTAGCTCCACAAGAAACCAGAACCCCATTTGATTTAATGATATCAACAGTCTTTGGTGGGCCAGTCTTTTTTAGCCAGCTTAGCCAGCCCGTAGGTTTTTGCGACCCAGATATAGCTAATATGTTTATAGCTTACCATGATTTTTCTGCTTACAATGATTTTTCTGATTTCACAATGGGACCACCAATCATTGATGAAAAAAACGATTCTAGTATAGATTACGAACAAAAACAATATGAAATTTGCAAAAAATTATCTTGCTACTTATTTAGTATGGATAATTTATTGGATGGTTGTTATGACAACTCTTATGATGATGTTTTTGGGGTTAAAACATCTAATCTAAAATTACAAGAAATTGATATTGAATCAGACTATTCCAATTTTTTTAATAACAGTTAACAGACAAAACATTATAGTATGAATAATATTGAGCTCGAAAAGCGCATAGCAAAAATAGAATTGCGCAACAAAAAAGTTACTGCCGATAAGGCATGGGAGCTTAGTAAAACCCGAAAATCAATAATTTTTGTGATTACCTATCTGTTTGCAGGACTATTTCTTGCCTGGCTAAATGCCAGCAAACCTTGGTTTAGCGCTTTGATCCTGCCAAGTACGCTTTTGCTATCTACTTTGGCTATACAAAAAATCAAGATAATTTAGATAAATAAAATATTAAATTAAACTGTTAAATATCGTAAGAGCTAACTTGTATGGAGCAATCTAAAAATCACGAAATACTTTATGACGAACGATTGATTTCATCCGATGGGGATGAATCTCTAGCCAGTGTTAAGTATTTCCTACATGGTACAGCCTCTTTAGCAAACGCCGAAAACATAAAAGATGCAGGTTTTACGGCTCGAGAAGGTAGAGCCACTATTTCTACAGACTTAGCCCATTCATTAAGGTGGGCTATGGGCGAAAATAAACATTTTAGCGAAAGCGAAACATCACGAAACAAAGAAGAGGTAGGTAAAATTTTTATAATAAAAAAGCCCTTAGATTACCGAGTCGATTATGGTTTGTATACTGACGCTATTATCAGTGGCGACGAGATTACTGGCTTCCCGCTAAAATATGTTGCAGGGCGCAAACAACTTGCTTTTTACAAATTGGGGGCTCAAAAGGATGAGTTAGCCAATTTAGCCAAAGACCAGCGAGATAAACTTATAATCTCTGCAGAACAGATAGAGCTAGTGATTGAGCCAACTAAAGAGTTGTTAGAATTCGTCGAGGATTTAAGCGAAAAGACTAAGAGACTAGAAAGAATCAGCATTGATAGTTATTCTCAAGAATTGGCAAGAATTCTAAAATTACAGCAAAATGATAAAACTATAGATGATTTAGAAGTCTTAAGCCATCAACTTATTGTTACGACAATAGAATCTATTGTTATTTCAAAACTACGAAATCTGCAATTGGATGTTTTTGCCTCTAAGGGATATAAAATATTCGAGAACAGTAAGTGGCAAGCGAGAGACCGTAATTTAGTGAATTTGAAAAAAGAGATCACTGAACTTTACGACAAAAGCTATCAAAAAGACTTTGATATTGGTATAGAATGGTTAAATAAACCGATAATTACTAAAACAGAGCTTTTGTTCAAAGCTCTTTAGCTATAGTTCTAGCTTTTATATCCCCATTTTGGTTTAGGGTAACGAGCCTTTGCCCCGGCCTTGGCTAAATTAAAAAGTTGGCGCATGCTTTCGGCAATTTGTGGGCTCTCAATAATCATCCCCACCCCTTCTTTGCCAAACGATATTGCCGATACTTTATCGCCAAATATAGTCCACTCTACCTCGGCATTATAATCGTCTTTATCTACCCAGGTTCTATCTAAATTGCTTCTTTTGTCGTCTTGCCTTGTTGGATTTGTCTCTTTAATGTCTGGGCATATCCCATAGCGCTGGATGCCATATTTTGCAGCCGCCAACCTTATATTGCTAACAAAATCAAAATCGTAGTATTTGATGTCGGCCGAAGATCTTATTAAGTAAATCGTCTGCCGCGTTTCTAACTGCTCCATAAAAATCTTTTTCAATTCTTCCCTACCCCTAAAAAACCTAATTCCTGGCTCTGCATCCGTTTTAAAATACATATCCATTAAACCCGGCATTAGTCGGCGAGCTTTTTCTTGTTTTTCTTCGGCTACTTCTTTTTGATGTCTAACATATTCTTCTAGATGCGTTGGATTAGCGGCTTTATAAACTTTTTTGGTTCCTTTTACTTGCTCTGCTAGCTTAAGACCCACCAATCTGTCCAGCACTGCATAGGTATTTGTTCTACTTTCGTCGATTAAACCTGCTAATACCGTGGGGGTCATAGCACCATGTTTTAAAAGTGCAAGGTAAGCTTTTGCCTGCGACAGAGTTAGGCCGACTTCTACTAGCTGGTCTGTAGTCATATGAGCATATTAACAGATATAATCGTATTTGTTAATCTTACTTTTACAATTATTATTATAACTGTTTAATATTATTGTTAATTATGTATTGACATATAATTGACAATATGCTATATTAGTTTTGTAATAAACGGAGTTACATAGTGAAAACGACTTACGAGGAAGGCACAGAACATGGTGATATGCATATTCTTGCCCTATTAGAAAACGAACTTAAGTCATTAGACAATGGCATTGAGTCTACATTTTATGCGAGAAACTTTGCTAGCCGCAATATGTACGAAATATTTTGTACTAAAATAGCCTACATCTTTGCACAAGCTCAAAAACTTCAAGAACAAATAGCCATTCCAAATGATTTACCCGAACGATTAATAGACCACATACCAGAAACAGCTCAGGTATATCTGCCACAAGAATCAATTCTTGCTGACCACGAAATGCAAGCTCTAGAAGACTTAGTTGGCCGCTCATCAAAAATCGTCCGAGAGCCAAGCTACGAGGAAGTTGACTTCCCTGTTATCAGAATAGAAGAAATTGAACTATTAGGTGATGTAATACTCACCAGAGAATACGAAGAAACTCACGGAGTTTACGCAAGTAGCTCACTGCAAGCTAAAAGAAATTAATTATATAAAGGAGAACAATATGGAAAATTTAGGAAATACATTTAAAGCAGAAAAAAAGACTGTCTCGAATGAAGAAAAAATCAATAATAGCTACCAAACATTGCTGTCATTGATTAAGTCAAAAAGTGAGAAATTAATAAATTCAGTGGACAGTTCTCAATCTTTTTCGATTGAACTAGAGGATAAAACTACGAGCGAAGAGTTATACATAACACCACATAGTTGGCATGATTTTGACCGCCCTATAGTCCATGCCTTTTTTCGAGGTGAAACTTCAGTAGGGTGTCTGTCTATATATGAAGATACGGAAAGCAATGAACAGGTAGCTAACTTGGAGATCAAAGATACCCCAGAAGGTGAGCTTGAAAGCGTGGCGACTTTCAATCTAGACACCGGTATTGGTGTAAGCCATCAAATTAATGGTCTGGCAAGATTAGATGGCGCAATAAATCTTACCACAGAACAGATTAGAGAATATCTAAAATCAAGAATTGCTGATTAAGCATGTATAAAGAGCCAAAATACCCACAAAACTACGAGCAAGAGCCACAAGTGCCAGAAATGAGATTGATTATTGATAGTCAATTAGAACTTTACTACCCTCACCTATACCAAGCAGCTATGTTTGGCATAGATGACGTAGTCCAAATGATGAGCCGTATGCCAAAAGTTAATGTCGATTACGACCAAATAGTTGGTACCGATGCAACACTAGAACAACTGCTAGATGATTCTACAATCTACAATCCTAACCCAAATGTCCAAGAGGGTCAGCTTTTGTTCGATAATTTGTATCACTTAATACAGACCTCAACTGGTCCACAAGGCTACTTCCATAACTTTATTTTAACAGCCAGAGGTATGACCATATCAGATGGCGAAGGTGGTTTAAATAACTTCGTGTTGGGCGCAAATTTAGATAATACAACTGTACAGTCTCTGTACGAATACATCATGTCAGACAATCTTACAGAACAGCAAAAATGTGATGTAACCAGACATATCGCGAGACACGAGTACGGGCATATGGTTGGTTTGGACCAAGCTACAATAGCCAACCCTGACCCACGAGGTGAATTTTTGCCTATTTATGCAGGACACTGTGCAAATTTTTGTACTATGCACCAATCCATTAGCACAGAAGAAGCTGTTGGCCTTTCAAGCGAATTACGACACCATCGCAAAATGGATGCTGGATTTTGCCCAGATTGCGTAAACTATATAAGATCAATTTAGGTAACAACATTGACATTTTTACCATAAGGAGTTATTATATGCGTAACTTTAACCAAGAAAATAACAAAATGAAAAACACAAACAACGAACAACCCAGAGATGTAATAGAAGTGCCCGGCTTAGTAACATACCCCGTCGGTGACGAAACTATATCTGCCATCAGCATGGTTGATGTTGTCGGTAGTACGCTGACAAGAACTTGCCCATCTTTCGAAGAAATTAAATCGCGATACATTACCGAAGGTTTAACACCTACCGAGGCTGTCAAAATGGCAACCACTTATTGCTTGGGTGAATGTGCTAGCAGAGATCTAACCGTTAGCCAAAACCGTGAAAAAGGTAACCTTTGCCCGGAAAAAAACACCTTAGATGCACTTACTTGCTTAGGCATTCAGCCAGAACAAACCATGATTGTTGCCGTGACAGGCAATAATGTCGGTTTTTCTGACGAATTTGATATGTATGTAGCTAATGGCAGTGCTTCTACAAACCCAGAAGGTTGGCGTCAAGTAAATGGCTGTAACGCCTTTTTTTCTGACGCAGAAGATTGCCCAGTGCTAGCCTGCCGTTTAGCTGACTGCGGGGATTTAAATATCGAATTTAAAACACAAGATGGCCGAACAATAATCGGCTTTATGCATCTTACTAGGCCAAATCAATATGGCACCACTGCATGCCCAGATAGCCAAGATGGCTTGCCTTACGTAGAATATGCCTTACGCAAAGCCATTGAACATTATGGTGATGTAGACATAAGTACTATGAGTTTAACTTTACGATCCGCTATAGAAAAACAGGATTTTTTATTCAGCTTTACAGATAGCGAAAAAATGCAACAAGTACTACCTGGTTGGGCCCAAGATGGTTATGTAGAAAATCTAGACAATCCATACTGGAAGCCTGGCGACTCATTTGAACCAACAGATCATTTTACGGCCGATTTTAGAGGTGTAGTAGAGGATAGTATTAATCTAAGTATGCAAAGACTCGGCATAACAGAAGACCAGTACGATAACAGCAATATGATAGATACCATGCACGATCCACATTTTGCCTCTGACCAAGAAGACAAAAAACTTGGTATCCCTGCCCGTCGCGATTTGTACATTACTGCGCATAAATCTGCACTTGCAAAAAACTAATATAACCTACTTATAAAAGGATAAATACATGAAAAAGATAATATTTTTTGATGGCGATGGTACTCTTTGGGAGCCGCCAAAACACAAAAATTACGCCGAGCCTTGGCATATCTATGCCGACGAAGAAGCTGACCCTTTTACAGAGATGCAGGCCGTACCTATAGCGCATGAAACGCTTGAGGCTATAGGCAAATTAGGTATAAAAAGAGTTTTGCTATCTACCAGCCCATTACCACCCAAAGAGGCATTGGTAAACCGCAAGCAAATGGTGCTCAGCATGGGCCTAGATGACGTATTGGATGAAATCCAATTTGCACCAGAATACCCCGAAGGCAAGAGTGAAAGAATAATTGAGCTGCTTGCATCACACGGTTTTAAAAAGAGCGATGCCTTAATGGTCGGCGATATGTACAAGTGGGACTACAAACCGGCCCAAGATATCGAGGTTGATGCCCTATTAATAGAAAGAGATTATTCTTACAAATGGTTCGAAAATGACCATAATGCCAAAACCATAAAACTGATTGCAGAAGTATTAGATTATTTGGAATAAGATTTATTTTGTTAAATTTCTTTAACAATATTTTTTACAAATTGTTTATCTTCTGGGTGAGTTAATTCGTGTTCGATCTCCTCAATTGGTACCCACTTACATTCTGTCACTTCCGCGCTTGCTGTTAGATTTTGCTTTTTAGTACGGAACAATAAATAATGAATATATCTAATGGTGTTATCCTCGTGTGTGGATATCCTCGAATATGCAGGCAGTTCTTTTACATAATTAAGGTTTTTTAAACCCGTTTCTTCTTTGATTTTTCTTGTTGCAGTATCAAAGTAACTTTCATCCTTTTCTACCGTACCTTTTGGGAGTTGCCAGCTTTTTGTGTCTGTAAATACAACTACCACTTCGCTGAACTCGTTAATTATTACCCCGCCAGCTGATTCAACCTTTTTCATAATTTGGTTAGCCGAATTAGTAGTTGTCTCAAATATATTCTCTGCCGTTTCTTGTGGTGTTTGATCTGACGTGTCAATGAAGTTCTCTTCTCCAATACCATTCTTTAAACTAATAAACTCTTCTCGTACAGTTTTTATGCGCTTGACACCAGTTGTCCAGCATTGCCTATCTTTATCTCGCAAAATGGTTTCTTTTTCGCCGGGTAGTAAAACTCTCACCTCAAGATTACTACCAAACTCTTTTTTAAACTTATCAAAAAAATTCAAATAATCTCCAAAAATAATATAATCAAGAACAATATTCTTACCTAGGAGGTAGTCTTTTTTGGTGGCGGTAAGTATCTTGTCATGTGCATTCGCTAATCTCAATTTGTTCTCCGGCAACCACTGTCCACCATCGGGGAAGAATTCGGTATCTAATTGGTCACCATCAATCAGAGTATATCCGTATTTATCATTCAACAGCTCAGCAATTGTAGATTTCCCGGAACCACCGGGGCCCGTAAGTATTAAAACCTTATTGTTTTTCATAATAATCTTCCCATTTTTTGGTGCCGTTGAGCTCAAAAAAGTATTGTAGATATTCTTTTTGGGTTCGTATTTTTAGTTTAATCCCAAGTTTATTGCAAACTTCCCAAAATAATTTCATTCTCTGTAAGCATTCATCTTTGTTGAGTCCGGTATTACTAAATAGATTCAATACTGATTGCTTACCCAGCAAATCTTTTTTATCAAACCAATAAAATAAAGCTGATGAATACGGTAATAATAGCCCGTTTTTGTTGTATATGTAGTGCACCACATGATTTACCAGCCCATTCAATAGTATTTGAGCTTCAACGTATTTTTCAGCATCTACATATCTCGGCAAGTGGTAGTTCAACAACCTTTCTATGACAATAATAATTACATTTAGGTTAGCTTCTGCTTCTTTGGCTGGTAGGTAGGCTTTTTTAGCCAGTAATTGTTTAACTATGTCGTTTTGGTCATAAAGAATTTTGGATTGTTGCCAATTAAAGCGTGTATCTTCTGTCCAAAAATGGCCGAATTCACGAAACATCCTTTCTGGCAAAGATTGGGTAAATAAATATTCGTAATCGTACTTAGTTGGTTCTACAAAATAATCGTTAATTTCCCAGTTAGTGTCTTCTATTTCTTCGACCGCATGTTTGTTGTTACAAATAACAGCAATATCTACATCAGAATGCGGCAATTGCTCACCCCTACCCCAGCTACCATATAACAAAATACCAGCCACCTCCGGTTTTTTGTAATAATCAATGACTGGTTTTATGTCTTGAAGCAGCTTTTCTGTGGTTATTATGTGACTATCTGTCATCTCTATATATCCATTTTTTGAATATGTTAATCATGAATATTGTAACTCATCCTGCTATAAGTAAGCACTTCGTTTGCCTTTAAAGTTTCATTCAAGAGCCAATACTAACACAAGATTTAGGTCAGTTTATTTTAGATTATTCCACATAAACTCAAATATAAATCTATGGGTTTCTGCAATGTTAGGGTCAGTTATTACCGTACAAGAAACCCCATCGACAAAAGTGTTAAAAACTAAATTATTGCCATAAAGTATCAACTGGGATGGCATGGGTTTGTCGTCCGAGTATTTTACGAATATATTATTGGCCAGATTATGATTGTATTTTTCAAAAAGTTTTGGCTCAATAATTTTGCAATTTATTTTAGCTTTATTCAATCTTTTGATTTGCTTTTCGATTTCGATAAGTATTGCTGGATCGTTAGTTTCTTGGGCGCTTCTAATAATCGTTACTTCTGATTTTTCTCTAAAAATATCATCAAAAATGTCTTCGTAAGCATCTACGCCATCCATATGCACCACCCCAGCCTGGTCATGAGATAGGCGGAATTTCGACATTATATTTGGTAATAAGGCGTTTATTTCTTGTAATGTTTTTTGGGCTTGTTGGGCTCTAAAAACAGCCAGCTGTTTTAGTGCGCTAGGGTTCTTGGCCATAAATAAAGATTTTTTACCAGGTGAGGTCTCTACTAATCCAAATTTTTGCAGTTGATTCAAAATGTTATAAACATTGGTTCTAGACTCGCTAATGTCTTCGGCAATCTCTGGCGGTGTAAGTGGCCCGTTGTCAATTAAGTGCAAATAAGTAACAGCTTGCGATTCGTTTAACCCGGCTTTTAGGCAAATGTCTAATTCCATAACCTTAATTATTCAGTAATTTTGTAATTTGTCAATTTTTGTTTGAATGAATCTTATCTAATATAATATTTATTTACTATCGTATATTGACATATTATCAATTTTATATCATAATTACCGAGGCTCATCTAAAGAGCCAAAGACAAACACCTAATAAAATCTGCTTTAATCAGCGCACAAAAATCGTAGGCTTAAATCGCAAAAAGCCTACGTCTAGATATACAAAATTAATAATGATCACTAGATAAAGATCCTCACAAAAAGCGCAGTTGGCAGACCAAATAAATAACGGAACCACTTAAAGGTTCCATAGGCTTGGCAATACTTGCCTATCCTATGGAGCTTTAACAAGCCCAATAAACTAAAAAAGGATTTAAACAATGACAAAAATATTTAGCTTTGACGCAGAGACTAACGGTCTTTGGGGCCAACCATTTGCGGTTGCCGCAATATATTACGAAGGCTGCGACGAGACCGATAGATTTATTGGTCGATGCCCAATTGAAGAAGAAGTTAACGAGTGGGTTGCACAAAATGTATTACCTCAGATGGAGTCGATTGACATATCACATGGCACTTACGATGCCTTATTGAAAGATTTTTCTGACTATTACATCGAAAAGGCCAAGAATTTAGGATCATTGGTTATCGCACACATGGCCACACCGGTAGAGTCTGGGCTTATCAAAGACATGCATGACAGAGGTTATATCGGTGACTTTGATGGCCCCTATCCTCTTATTGATTTATCGGCAAGCTTGCTACAAATAAACGAAGATCCTACTTCGGTAGACAGCTACGCCAAAAAATACGGGATTACTGTTAGCCCAGAAGATTATGCTGGAGGTACTCATAATCCGTTATACGACTCCGCCCAAACAGCAGTCGTGTTCCAACATCTAAGTAAATTTAGGAGATAAACTATGTATAAAAAGAATAAACAAACAAGAAGGCCGATAAATATGTTTGCTCAACCAGTTCACGATGCAGAACTTGCTTACGGTGCTGCTTATATTGAAAAACCATATCGTGAGTCAACTCGCCTTTTTGGCATTCTTGGCGCTTCAGCTCGTAAAATTGCGCAAGGAGAAAAAGCTGCAGACAATTATCTGTGCAGCGAAAGAACCCGATTAGAAGAGATAGAGATCGAAAACGAAAAAAAACGCTATGCGAGCATCGATAGGTTAGTACAAACAATTTCCTTAATAGCAAGAGAATCCGGGCGATTTTATACAATAAGGATACCCTATGGGTTCAATCACATTGAGGGATACAACTCTGTAGCTCATTGCTCAATAGAGTTACCAATTACTCCAGAAATTACTTTAAGCTGGGAAGGCAAAGTGCATCCAGCATCAATCAGCAATAAAAGGAGTGGGGATAAAGATTCCACATATCAATTAAATGAATATAGCTACAACTTTAATGAGTTAAGTATTGAAGACGCTGAAGCATTCCGTTCTGGATTGTCGGAGTACGAAGAAGAATGTTTAGCGAAACGTAAAAAAAGATTGGCCAAAGAGGATGCAGAAGAGCAGCTACGCAGGACAACAATTGATCAGCAAAAAGCCCTTGAAGATCAGGCCAAAATCGAAGAAGAATGCAAGAGACAATCAACACTGCAAAAAGTCCTAGGGGTTGTTGAATAATATGCAAGTAAAATCTGAATTATTGGGTAGTTTGTGGCTAGTCGATCAAGCTGAATTTGCCTGTGTCGATCTTTGTATATTTAAGGTTTTTGGTAAGTAACAAGAGGAAGAGGAATCTAAATAATGAAAACGACCATTAGCACAGATTATTGATCAAAAACTCCGGAACCACTTAAAGGTTCCATAGGTTAGGCAACGCTTACCTGCCCTATGAAGCTTTAACAAGCCCAATATAAAATAACTAAGGAGAGACACTAGATGAATATTTTTAACTTAACCCAACACCAGGCTAACGCCGAGCAAATATCTCAAGGTGTAATTGAGCCAAGCGAAGAAGACAAGCACCATATACAAGCCCTACTGACCTTTGAGGAAATACCAAATATATACGAGATGGTCGCTAGGGCACGGCAATTAGCCGATATTGCACTTAGGTCGAATTGCGAATTGGCAATGATAGGTGGTGCCCCGTATTTTATGAGACCCCTGGAGTATGAACTAACTCAATCGGGTCTAGCTCCAGTTTATGCTTTTTCTAGACGCGAAGTTATTGAAGAACAGGGTGAAGATGGTCAAACCAAAAAAACTGCAATTTTTAGGCACCTGGGATTTGTAGGATTAGAGCATATCAATACCGACAATATTACTAGCAATTTATCCAATAGGGATGAGGCTATAGGCATAACTGAGACCCCAAAACTAAATAATGAATTTAGCAAAAAGTGCCCAGTCGTAGATGAATATGGTGCCGTAACACGTAAAATTCATGGGCTTGAGACAGATGCAAGACTTTCGGATATAGAACCAGTATTTTTGAAGTTATGGGATAGCCTAGGTAGCCATTTGGAGGCAATAGAGCTTTTGCTTGGCCGTAGAGTAGATGCCAAAGAATTACATGACAATCCATTGCTCGGTGATATTTACAGAATAGACGAACCAGAAATAGCTTACATTAGCATACTTATGTTTAAGGATATTAGCGAAAAAGAAGAGAAAGAGGAATCTAAATAATGAAAACGACTATTAGCGAAAAAGAAGCAATAAATGAAGGATTGAGAGAATCCCAAGTAGCTAAGACCGAAGATCTTGCTTTTGAGGAACTTTTTGAAAAAGTTAGGCCTGGCATAGTTATTAGTTTTGCAAATGTTAGCGAAATATCCCAAAGTTTATGCAATGGCCTCCCAACTATAGATAGAATGTATCAATATGAGATATCAAACCTTGAAGAAATAGCCAAACCCGATTGCGTGTACATGGCGACCAACTCTTTTGGTGGCAGGGTATACAGTGGTGAACCACGTCGACATTTACATAACGGGATGTCTGGTTTTGCCGAATTTGGCTCAGAAGATGCCCAATATTTTGAATGGGAAAGCGCAACAAGCGGTGCCCAACTAAAGGTGTCAAGGCTAGAAGAGCTAGAGGATAGCTGGTTGCTAGAATTTAGAGAAGGATATGACGAATCTCAAGTTTACGCTGGAATATTTAGAAACCTTGCAAGGCTAGCATTAAAACAAGAGCTCGACACTATTCGGTAACGATTTTGTATTCCATGACCCAAATATAGCATATAGGTTTTTAGCTCGAATATCTTTAGGTATAAACGTCATGGCGGAGAGGAAGGCGATAGCAGTCGCTTAAGCTCCTTATATCCACTCGGGTTATGCTCTGAGCAAGCTCATGCGCGTGACCGCTCGCTACACGAACCCTCTGCTACGCAGTGCATGTTGAATCCCACTTCTTTCAACAAGGAGAAAATGACCCACCATAAATGGTGAGTCATTTTCTCCTGGCGGAGAGGAAGGGATTCGAACCCTTGATAGAGTTGCCCCTATACCGCCTTTCCAAGGCGGCGCACTAGACCAACTATGCGACCTCTCCTCGTCAAAAAATAGCAATTTTAGTCACAGACAACAGATAAGATTATATATTATTTATCAGCAAATTAATGTTAATAATATATATTTACAAAAATGTTTGAACTTAAGCTTGTCATATTCTACCTCTGTTCGTAAACTATGTGTAATGTCGATAATAAAATTAGACCATATCAGCAAAGTTTACGGCTTTGGCAATGCTACCACACTAGCTCTTGATGACGTTTCTTTGACCGTAGATAAAGGAGAATTTATAGCAATAATGGGCCCTAGCGGTTCTGGCAAAAGTACTTTGCTTAATATTATTGGTTTATTAGATAGATCTAGCCAAGGCGTATACACATTAGACAATCGCATTGTTTCGCGTTTGCGCAGCAATGCACGTGCTAAAGCTCGCCGCGACAAAATTGGTTTTGTTTTCCAAAGTTTTAATTTATTACCACGCATGACGGTAATCGATAATGTCGCCCTGCCCTTGGCATATAGAGGCATGACTAATTTACGCCGCCTACACCGTGCTAGTCAAATACTAGAAAAGGTCGGCCTGCAATCTCGCGAATATTATTACCCCCGCCAATTAAGTGGCGGGCAGACCCAAAAAGTTGCCATTGCTAGGGCATTAGTAAATCGCCCAAGCCTAATAATTGCCGACGAGCCAACTGGCAATCTAGACACTACTAGCAGCGAAGTAATCATGGAGCTACTTAAAGAAATCCATAGAGGCGACAACACTATTATTATGGTCACCCATAACCCTGATTTAACAGCATATGCTAATAGAGTTGTTTATATGCGCGACGGCCGTATACATCAAGATAAAGACCTTAAAACCCACGAGACTGCCAATATTAAACAGTTGCATAACGCGCCAAGCGTAGACGAAGAGCAATTAATTACCGACCGCAACGAATCTAAAAAGAAGAAGCTAGCTAAGGCGGCCATCAAATGATTTTAACTAACATCAAAATGGCATTTGCCAGCATTAAAGTAGCCCGAGTACGTAGTTTACTAACAATGCTAGGCGTAATTATTGGTGTTACAAGCGTAGTAATGATTGTATCTATAGGCGAGGGTGTAAAAAACCAAGTATTAAGCCAAATAAACCAGATAGACAAAAATGTAATTGCTATAAGGCCAGGTAAGGCATTCGATATTAACCCGGCAGCAGGCATAACACATGTCAATATTAGTACCCCAGTCGGCACAAGTACATTGACCGATAAAGATATTGCCGATATTAAAAAAATTTCTGGCGTAAGTAACGTTAGCTATAGCGCCATGATTACCGGCATTGCCAGCACCTACGAAACTCCAAGTTATGCAAATGCAGTAATTATGGCTACAACACCGCAAAACCCCGAGGTATTAGGCCAAAAACTACAGTTCGGCGAATTTTTCACAGAGAGGGATGCCACCCGTTCTACAGCGATAATTGGTAGCAATATTGCAGCCGATTTATTTAAAGTGCGTGACCCAATTGGTCGTGTTATGACCATTAGGGGCCAAGAGTTCACGGTGCGTGGGATATTGTCGATAAATAATGAGAACCCCTTAAACATAGGTACTAATTTTAATAATGCAATCTATATTCCCATAGAAACCGGCAAACAATTGGTTGGTGGTACTTTACCTATTAGCGAATTAGATATAAAAGTTGCTAAAAACGCATCGGTAGAAATTGTAAGCGAAAATATTAAAAAAGTATTGCTAGCTAACCATAGCGGCCAAGAAGATTTTTCTATCATTAAACAAAGTGAATACTTGAATGCTGCTAATCAAGTTTTTGGCATTTTAACTAACTTTGTAGCAGCTATCGCAGCGATATCCTTACTTGTAGGCGGTATTGGCATCATGAACATAATGCTCGCCAGTGTCAGCGAAAGAACACGTGAGATAGGCGTACGCAAGGCCGTAGGGGCAACAAATAATCAAATATTAAGCCAATTTTTGGTAGAGGCGACAACAATCAGCATTTTTGGTGGTATTTTGGGTGTTTTGCTTTCGCTATTTGCCAGCTTTATTATCCGGATAACCACATCTATACACCCATCCTTATCACTTGAAACAATCTTAATAGCCACGGGCGTATCGACTATGGTTGGTATCATTTTTGGTATGGCCCCAGCCATCCAAGCCGCCCGCAAAGACCCAATAGAAGCTCTCCGCTACGAGTAGTTAGAAGATAGACGATAAACACTGGATGATAGATGATGGATAGTAATCTAGACTTTAATATTGACTTATTCATACAATTTTCATACAATTTTTGCTAGAAAGGATCATAATATGGCAGATGCGCAAACGTTTAACATTTCGTTCCCAAGGGCTTTAGTTGAACAAATTGATGCTAAGGCAACAGAGCAGTTTGGCAGCCGTAGCGATTTTTTGCGAGCTGCAGCCATGCAATATCTTAAAAACGAAACAGAATGGGAGTATATTTTCCGTGAAGGCAAAAAAGTTGGCGCCCAAACTAAAACCCAGCCGGAGAAACAAGTGGCTGACACTATTACAGAAACACGCCGCAAATCAGGCCGCTGGTTTACCCAAAAGTAAGAATCGTTACCGTATTGTAGTTGATACAAACATTCTTATAAGTGCGATTTTATATGGTGGCGAACCAGAAATTACATTAAGGCACGTCCTAGCCCACCAAGAGATGGTTTTGTCGGATTACACAATAGATGAGTTTGTAAATTTTTTGAAAATAGTCCGGCCTAAAGTATCACAAAAATTTGTACGCCAAGTAAGACAAAAATTAGTAGAATATTGCCATGATTATGACATACCGTCGAAAGAAGAAATCCGAGACATAAACGACACGGATATTTTGCGTCTTGCTATAGCCCAAAAAGCCTTTATCATTACAGGTGATAAAGATATTTTAGAGCACAAATCCCAAAGCAATGTAGAGATGATGACTATTGCTGAATACTCGGAACTATTTATGATTAACAATAATTAGCTATCCGCAAAGATTCCACAGAAGATCTAAGATACGAATAAAGCATTTAGACAAAATTTACCCCTATAGTAGTACAGATAACAGCAATGTATGCAAAAACAAAACTTATGGCTGCGATGTGCTAGTTCGAAGCCCAGAGACATAAAGCATCCCCTTTAGAAACTGTCGCTAAAATTTTTCGCTAATCAACTGAAGTTTTATTATTTATCATTTTTTTGGGGCTTAATGAATACCCGATACAAGACATAACCATAGAACAAGTACCACTAGAAATCATCATCAGCGGCCTGTTTAAAGCAAACAGCTGAATAATGAGGTTACACTAGTTCTTTTTTGAACTTTTCTATTAAATCTACTGGTGTTGGGTTTAATCCATTCAAGATGGCCGTATACAAAGTCACAAAATCACCAAGTGCCACTGCCCAAAGCATTTGCTCTAGCAATGTTTCGCCTTGTGTCTGTACAACAATTGGTGCTGGCCTGCGACCACTAAGCAGCCTTTCGCTTACTTCAAAACGTTTTTGCACCTGCGGGTGCTCTAAATTAGAACGTAAATCGATAACTGCATAGAGCTTTTCTTGCGGGTGACTAGTCCAACCTAAGAATTCGTTGTGATTAAACTCTGGATATTGGTTGCACCAGGCGATGTTTTTGGCGTTTTCGTTAAAGCTAATCTTCCACTTATAGGCAGCTGGGTACATTAAAGGTCCGCCATAAATTACTGCGCTTTTGCCAATGACCTCTTGGGCGATTTGTTTAGCATAGTTTTGGCCTGTTGCCACATCTGGGCGCCAACCAGCAGTAGATTGTTTTATAGACTTAACGGCCTTATTAATCTCTGCATTAGCAAATTCTTCGTCTAATAAACCAGCTTTTATCAGCCAGCTACATAATGCCTTAAAACTATAAAGCGTAGCATATCTTGGCTGGGTCACTTGGGGTAATATTGCAATTGGGTAACCTTTTTGGCCAGCAATTTCGGTCAATTTGCCGCCAGAGGCAATGATTACAATTTTAGCGCCAGTTTTTTCGGCTTGGTTTAAGGCTTCTATGGTCTCTTCTGTGTTGCCAGAATAGCTTGATGCAAAAAATAATGTTTTTGGGTCTACATATTTTGGTATTTTATAATCACGTGATATTTCAAATGGCACGCTGTATCCTGGCCAAGTAACGCTCAGCAGTGCTCCTAGTGCAGAACCGCCCATACCGGCAAAAACAACATTATCAATATCAGCTACGCCAAAATTTAAATCTGGTAAATTAAAATCGTAATCTAGTTGTTGCCATTGTTTTTCGGCTATGCCTAGCGCATCTTGAGCATCACGTTCATGTATAAGTTTAAGGTCGTCTAGCATTAATGATCTCCAGTAAAAGTTTATTTTATTATATTTATAAAGTAACACGACTTATGTAGTTGTTTAAAATTAGTTTTTACCCTTTTAACAGCTAAGCGCTTATGCTATTGTAC
>Ga0194044_10000331_pt1 | contig 23018 bp, 20 predicted proteins | sample JunL4417m_MetaG_FD_155460 | JGI IMG/M metagenome (GOLD analysis project Ga0194044, IMG submission 155460) | Anoxic zone freshwater microbial communities from boreal shield lake in IISD Experimental Lakes Area, Ontario, Canada - Jun2016-L442-17m | ecosystem: Environmental > Aquatic > Freshwater...
ACTTCAGGGAGCAGCAGTCCGGGCATTTTATGACTGAGGCGATACTGCATCCACTGCATCACAGCGCGGTCGATCTTCTGTTTAAAGGGCGAGTTTGCCAACAACGCACGGGCAACCGCAGAAGTGGCGAAAAATGGCAGGGAAGGGGCTTGTCTGGTGGTTTGGTTATTCAGACGCCGCAAGCCAAGCGTCAATACTTTAGCCGATCCGCTAACGCCTTGACACTCCGATTCACTGATCTACCAATCTTCCGACGCCCCGTCCCGACGAGAGTAACGCGCTATAGTCACTAATCAGTGCATTCTGGGGGTCCAAGCCGGAACCCCCGGATATGTAGTGCACTGCATATTCTGGGATATGCAGAGTCTAGGAATACGCGGAGTTCAAGTGCAGGAGCCTTATGTAGACTGGCACGTTGGCTCCCATCACCCGACATATTCAGGCGCTGCGTAGAGAGGCAATCAGTCTGTCCGGTGCGCGGAACCGTCCTCGTTTAAGCGAGAGCGGCACGACTGCGCCCATCACATCGAGGTTCTCCGTGGGGTCGGCGCGCAAGTAGACTTCGGTCGTTTGGATGTCGGCATGGCCGAGCCAGAGAGAGACCTTGCGGATATCACCCGTGGCCCGCAACACCATCATTGCCGCGCTGTGCCGCAGGCTGTGCGGCGAGATTCTTCTTTGCTCCAGCGCTGGGCAATGTTCTGCCGCTGCCCCGACGTGCTTGTCGAGGATGTACTCAAAACCTGACCGCGTCAAAGGCTGGCCGTGGGCATTGATAAACAACTCCTGTGCCGATGATGGGCCACGTACCGCCAACCATGCGCGCAAGTCCACGCATGTTTGTTTCCAAAGCGGCAGCAATCGTTCTCTGCGTCCCTTTCCCATGATCCGCACATTGGCCGAAGGCTGCCATTCGATCGCGTTGATCGGCAGGTTGACCAACTCGGAAACACGCAATCCGGCAGAGAAGCATAGGTGGAGCATGGCACGATCGCGAATACCGTCACGACGTTGGAGATCCGGTGCGTTGAGAACCGCCTGCATTTCCTCAACGGACAAATAACTGATCAATCGCGTATCCGTGCGTTTTGCAGGGATCGCCAAGATACATCGGCTTTGCTCCAGGAGTGCCGGCACGCGGTGCTCGATGAAGCGCATAAAGGACTTGATCGCTACTAGGCGGGCGTTACGCGTGCGCGGACTGTTGTGCCGATCTGTTTCCAGATATTGCAAGAAATCCATCACCAGCGGCGCGTCGATCTGCTCAAGATTCAGCGCTGATGGCGTCACCCGGTAGCGCAGGCTAGCAAACATAAATAGCAACTGAAAGGCATAGGCGTAACTGTCGCACGTGTGCTCGCTCGCACCGCGCTGCAGCGGAAGGCGTTCACGCAGGAAGGCTGCGATATGGGGAGCAATAGATGTCATGGCGTGTACTCCTCGAACAAGTGCTCGCACACGTCGGATATATCTTCCCTCAGCTGTGGCGAGCTTTCCAAGTACCAGTAAGTGCTGCTCGGAAGCGCATGACCGAGATAGGTCATCAGCGCCAGCATGTGGCTCCCAACATGGTCACGAGCATTCGGGCAAGCCAGCAGCGCATTCGACGCAAACGTATGGCGAAAATCGATCAGCCGTGGCCTCGACTGGCCGGCTTGGCGAGGTAGCCCGCAGGAAACCAGGAGCCTGTGAAATATCGGGTACACGGCATCGAGACTCAATGGCCGCAACTGTGTAGTGAGGAACAGATGATCGTCATCCACAATGATTTGGCGACGTTCGAGCAGATACCGCTCCAGTGCCGCCAACGTTGTGGAATGGATAGGTACCAAGCGACTCTTATGAAATTTGGCCTCACGAATCACCAGGCCGTCTGCAGTGACATCTTCAAAACGTAGCCTGAGAGCCTCGGAAACGCGCAGTCCTGTCGCCGCCAGCAGGCCAATCAGGGTGCTGTAGGTTTGCCCCCGCAACGTTCCCGCTGGGCCGAGACGTGATGCTTGCGCTATGAGTGCACGGATTTCTTCCTCGGTATACAGATACGGTGTTGGCCGATGCCGCTGGTTGCAGAACACGCCTTGCGGCGGGACTTCATGGCGGGTATCAGCGGCATGGGAAAACCGCGCGAAGCGAATGACCATCTTCAAGCGATTGGCGCGCTGCGGTTCCGATTTCCCATTGCCGGCCCAGGCAATCGCGGTCGAAGCGACGACGAACGTATCGCCTTGCGCGCACGCAAACCGGACAAAGCTACGCAGGTGACGTTCAGCGTCGACCAGATCGAACCCAGCTGCTCGCCGCACCGCCAGGTATGTGTCGAGTGCATCGGTCAGCATGATGTTTCTCCCGGCCACGGCCGCACCACTTGGTGCAATAGTCCGATGTCGACCTTGGCGTAAAGGGCGGTGGTGTCAATGCTGCGGTGGCGCATATCCTCCGGTGGCAAATAGCGTGGCAATGACGCCAAGGGCCACTCGGCAATGTTTGGAGCCGCCGCGTCTAGTCCAGGCGAGCACTGCCTGGTCGCGATCAGGAAGCGGCAAAACATGCGGGTTGCCTTCACTCGAGTCCGCACGGCCGCACGGCCGCCATGCTTGGCATAGGCCAGGATGAAGGCATGGAGGCTGGTGGCGCTAAAATGGTCGGGCTGATCGCCCAGTGTTGCGAGCAGATCCAGGATATGCGGGCGATAGGTATCCAGCGACGAGGACTTGATCCCCCTATGAACCGTCATCCAGCGTTCGAACGCTACGACAAGCTCAGGTGTGATAGTTCGTTCCGGTGCCTCGACAGCGACTATCCCATGCTGGACGCGAAGGAATTCAACAAACTGTTGCGCACCTCGCCAGTAGATAGAGTGCTGCCCCCTTGCACCGTGCAGCCGTTTCCGCTTGGCCAAGTGCTCGCAGAAGCCTCTCCAATACCCACTTGGCAACATCGTCAGACCACTTCTGGGTGCCTGTATCCAAGTGGCGAATTCAGTTGCTCCGCGCAGGAGATGTCGAACGGCGTCGCCGTCGTATCCGCGATTCGCCAGCCAAGCGGTGAATGGGTCGAAATAGGCGCCGGCCGGTCCCGCTTGATAGGCTGCGACCGTCGCTGGACGCTTGAAATAGGTGGTAAGCATGCTGCCCTCCTTTGGTTTGGGAACCGTTCAAGGGTGGCAGTAATATGAAGCGTAGATTGAAAGACTGGATCGATGTAATAGACTGAATTGAATCAGAATACTGCCACCTCAGGGCAGCATACTCTTCATATTCTTGGACTCCGCATATCCCAGAATATGTAGTGCACTGCATATTCGGGGGTTCCGGCTTGGACCCCCGACACGACAAGGCAATCGCTACCCGTGCCATTTCGCCCTACCAATTCTCATTTTGGCCTGGCAGGTGGGAGCGACATTGGAAAAAAATGCACTTTTTCTCCTGCAGGTGGGGTGGATTCTCTGAATTTGGATCCGCCAAGGCATTCGGTGGGAAAACAGAAGGCTACGCTCGTCAAATGAGAATTTCTGATTTCGCCCCCAATGCTTACGCAATGCATTCGCCATTGCACTATCGTTGTATATTGTAATATAACACTAACACCTGAAGCGTCGGGGTACATGAAGGTCGCGGGAGTCGCGGCCTTCTGACGCTGGTAATGGGCCGAATTGCCTAGAACGCAGGCGATTCGAACAAAAAAACAGGACGCAGCGGCCTGAAAATACCACGATTCGCCGATGAAATTAAACCGAATTCGGTGACGAGCTTAATCTCGTCGCCGGATTCATTGAAAATCTCAGGTTATTCGAAGTGCCCGTTAGTATGACTTGTCGCCGTGTTCAGTTTTAGCCATCCATGCCGAAACTAATGATGCCGCAAGTCGTGGTGTCGTACTGAACGAAGTGGGTTGAGTCGTTCGTCTTGACAAACATGTAAAGCGACAGGAAGCGATTGCCCAGTGTCGTAGAAGTTGCAGGTAGGCTTATGTTTTTGCAGGGGCCGGCAGATCCATCACTAAGTGGGAATGTGGACGAGCCGGGGTTCGGAAGGCGCCATAAAACTAGAGGAGCATCACCTCCGGTGTACTGTTCAAACCTGACTTTGTCGGCTTTCTCTGTATACAGAACAGTGGCAGCGAAAGATGAAGACGCCGCTAATAAAAGTAGGAGAGAAACTAACGATCTAAAAAATTTCATCACAAAAACCTCCAAAAATATATCAAAAGTTACAACTCGCCCAGCTCTGCTCCATCATTCTGCAAACTGAACCCCACATCGCTACGAACCATACAGACTATTTCGTGCTCATTATCCGTCAATAATCTAGCGAAAATCCATTTAACTAGAGCAGTTGCAATAATCTTGCTTTGGAACACTCCTTGCGATTAACGGAGCCAATCCGGACAGATTCAAGACGAGATCCCGCCTCGCCTTCGACTGATTTTTTAGATCAGCGACGCTCATTCATGACCTCCTGCTCTTTCTGTCGCCCCAACATCATATCCTCAACCCCCCCCAGTTTTTTTCGGAACTCTTCGGTTATCGCCTTGGCCTGGCTTACATTGCTGGCAATTCTTGGCGTAATCAGAACCACCAGCTCGGTTTTTGTAGTGTTATATCCTTGTGTGCCGAACAAGGTTCCAATGACCGGAATACGCGACAGAAAGGGGATGCCCGACGTTTCGAACGTTTTATTCTCCTGAATCATACCTCCCAGAATCGTGGTTTCACCGGATTGTACGGTGACTTGGCTTTTCGCCGTCCGCTTGCTGATCGTTGGAGAGTCTAATGTGGAACTGGTTGTTTTGGTCGCGTTACTGACTTCCTGCAGGACTTCAAGATTAACGACCCCTCCCGCACTAATACGCGGGGTCACCGTTAGGATGATCCCTGTATCAAGATACTGCGTCGAAGTTATCGGCAAACCAGCGGTGGTCACCGTCTGCGGCCCGGAAATAGGAACGCTATCGCCAATCTGAATTTTTGCCTGCTGGTTGTCGGCGACCATGATGTGCGGCGAGGACAGGATGTTGACCCGCTTATCCACGGCCAACATATTAAGCGCCGCCTGAATGCCAGTCCCTGTCGCATTGCGCAGCACGTATGAGAACCCCGGCACCAGAGCGGCGATGCCTGCTTTACCGACATCCAGGGCACCGGTTCTACGGTTTCCGTTATCGAAGGTCCACTCTAGCCCCATGGATAAATCGTCGGTTAACGTCACTTCGGCAATGGTCACATCGATCAACACCTGGCGTGCTGGTGCATCCAGTTTACGCAACGCTTGTTCGATGATTTCGTAGGTTCCCGCATCAGAGACAATGAGCAGGGCGTTGTTGTCCTTGTCCGGTATAACTCGAACTCCTTTTGCCCCCGTACTGCTGCCACCGGCCACGGGAGTCACTGCGCCTCCTGCCTGTGCTGAAGAATTAATCGTGGTTGGGGTGAGACCAGGGGCCACCGAAGCCGTGCTTGTTCTCGCTTGGGTCGTCGCAATGGCCGGACCGCCAAACGCCTGGCTAATCAGGTTGGCGAGATTCTCTGCCTTACCGTTTTGCACCTGGTAAACGAAGATCTTCTCACCTGCTGCGGTACCACCGGCCCGATCCAGGCGCTCGATCCACAGTTTCGCCTGATCCAGATATTTCGGCTGCGTGGTGATAACAATAAATCCGTTAAGGCGCTCGATTGGAATCATTTTAACGATGCCCGCCAGAGGCCCAATACTTTTCTCACCCAGAATTTTGTCCAACTCCACCGCAACCGATTTTACATCTGCGCTTTGCAGGGTAAACAGACCGACCGACATACCGCTCAACCAGTCGACGTCGAACGTTTCGACCGTGTCCATAATATGAACTAGCTCATTTTGCAGACCGCCGACGATTAGCATATTGCGAACGTCGTCGATGCGGATGATTCCACCATCCGGTGCAAATGGCTCAAGAATTTTAGCCATCTCGCGCGCGCCAACATACTGTAGGGGAATAATCTGGACGCTGTAGCCCGATAATTTACCTCCCTGCCTCGGTGAAACAGAACCCTTCAGGGCGTTACTGCCGGGAAGAATCTTATAAACACCGTTCTCTTTGACGATGGTGGCGCCATTCATCTTGAGCAGCGTTTCGAGCGTGGTCAGTAACGCTTCTCTGGGTAATGGACGTACGGTTCGCAGGCTGATTGTGCCGCTCACCTTCGGGTCAACGATGTAGCTTTCGTTAAGAATATCCGCCAGAACTGTCTTGGCTACCTCCCGAATATCAGCCCCTTCAAAATTCAGAGAAACATTGTTTCCTTGATCCGATATTGGCTTCTCCGGTTTTGGATTGACGCAAACACCGGTTCCTTTAAATATCTTCGGCTCAAATGCCACCTTAGAAGTCGGTTTATTAGCCAGGATCGCCGTCGTTCCATGTTCTGAACTGACTTCCGTAGACGCGGAGGGCACAGATTCAGTTAGCGCAACAGGGGTTGTTGTTACCGATGCACATCCAGACATAACTAACATTGTCGATAAAGCGACGACCCGAGAGGGCCGCCGGCAGGAGATTAGTATGCGCTTCATTTATTTACTCATTTTGTTTAATTTGTAGCCACAAGAAGGCGTTATTGCGCATCCTTACTTCCCGCTTAGCGTGGTGGTGATCCGGCTGTTGTGCTTATCGACGCCGGAGCTGGTGCGGCTACCGGCAAAATGGATTTTGACGATAACGCCACAGCTAATCCCAGTTGCTCTTGATCAGCACCCAAAACCAGGGTAACCCCTCCCGGTTCGACATTGGTCATTGTCATATCGTTTATCTTTTCCCCCTCGCGGACAACTTTTGTTTTTTTCGTGGCAATCTCTACCAGAAAAGCAAGTTTCTGATCTCCCGTAATTGATACTCCAGAAAGCTTGAATTGTCCCTTTTTCATCATGCTGGGTGGAACAGGTGGAGGAGGAGGAGGGGCAGGACGGCGAGTAAAAATAAACAAGGGGCGCTCAACGATTTCCAGATATCGCTCTGATGGCTCGATTTTCAAAGCATCTGAAATTACCGGTGCAGCATATTTTGCGGGGTCATAGATGATGGTGATTTCCGGTGCATGCAACTGTTGCCCCCAGTTAATCTGCTGGCCAATCAGCCCGGCAAGCACGCTACATAACAGCAACCAAAAACCAAGTTCAGCAGTGCGTGGATCGATACGTATATTCATTAAGGATTGATAATGGCGTAGCCATGGACAGTCAACTGCAGTGAAAACTCCGGTTCTACCCCTGGCATGGGTCGATAGAGGCGCCCCTGCCCCGCGCGTACCGACATAACATCGACAAAAATATACGGCTCCCGTGAGTCGATTCCATGCAATATTTGCTGCAGCGCCAGTGCCGTTACATTAGCCTGCACTGCCAAACCGATTCGCCGGTACTTCCCTTCGTCTTTGGGCGGGAGAATTTGTACACTCGTCAGTTTCCCGCGTTTGGATTCGATAAATTGTTTGACCATATCTTGCATCTCGGATGCCGCAAGAGAAGGATTATTTACTTTTAAAAAATATTTTTTCGCATTAAGAGACCTTACCTTGTCAATCTCGGCCTGGATAAGCGGTGCCTGTTCAGCAAATCGCCGATAGCGTATCACTTTGTCCTGGTAATCGGAAATTGCTTGACCATAATGGTTATGTAACATCCAGGCGGGAAGCACAACGGTAGATATCAAAGAAAGTAATAATAGAAATAAAATTCCAAGGGCAAATGCCCTGCTTTGATTCGGTGTCAATCGTAAATTCATGCACCGCCTCCAATACTAGGCTTACCGTCTTTTTTTTGTACTCCGGAGGTTGTGGCTGAAACAGGTTGGGCTTGAGGCAAACCAACATCCACTGAATTAGGGGGTGGCGTAGATAGTATTGCCGTATTTCCAGCGGTATGCTGCGATTTTGTTTCTGCAGCAAGATGGAATCTTTCAACGGATGTTCCTGGAATCTGGGTCAATGGTGATTTGTAACTTGCCCCTTTCACCAATCCTGAATTCTCGATTACCTCAATCAATTTTGAAGACGACCCTGTCTCTCCCTGAATCTGCAAATCAGAACCGTTTAACTCGAATAGGCTTACCCAGGTATCTTCTGGAAGCAATTTACTTAACTCGTTCAACAAGACCAAAGTTGATACCCGTGCATTTTTTTTATCGATCGGGAAATTATGCTCGGCCACTAGATCATCGAGCTCGGTACGCAACGCGTCTGTACGTGCCGCATATGCCTTTGCTCCGATAAGCATCGCGTTCAGTGCAACCGCCTGCTCACGTTTGTGCCATAAAGGTATCGTCACCGAAACGGCCAGAAAAACCAAGGCTATCCCGGAAAAAAAAAGATTGAGCCATATCCGTCGCCGAGAAGACTGCGGTTGCATCAAGACGGGCAGGAAATTTGGACTTCTATCCCCATCGCAAACAATATCTTGTTCCAGGACGGCGGCTGTTATCGGCAAACCAAGAACGGCAGCCTGACGAATATGATCTTCGACGATGTCTTTTGGTAAAACAATCAATTCAACCAGCAACTGCTGCTCGACTTGAAGGCGATCAATAACTTTATAATCAAAATAAAGCTGATCTGGCCTAAATGGGGTCTGTCTGTCGAGTTCGAAAGCCAGTGTTTGCCGAATATTTTCCTCTGCCGCGAGAGGAAGGCGTAGCTGTTTACGCAGCATTCGACCTGGCGGTAAGCAAAGAAAAAGCCGGTAAGTCTTACCCTCCGTAATTTGATCAAGGTAACGCTGCGTAGCTCCTTTTCTTTGATCACCCGCTATATTCAAAAAATCGACGCTCCCAACCTCCTTGAGGAACGCTAATTGCAGCTTCTTAAATATTACGCGCTCAGTTTCCAGCGTAACCGTTAAAACATTGCCACGGCCAAAGTACCAGTATCTTAGAGAAGCCGGAACCAAAATCGACAATTCGTGTAACCACCAAGCCATGAGTCGACTAAATAACTGCCTGAGTTTTATCAATTGAACGCTATTTGCCATTCTGTGCTTTCGGAGAGAGTAGTTCCTCCGCATTTTCCTGTCGTGATGCGCTTGGCGCTCGCCAAGCAAGATAGGTTATCTGACGTCCAGGAAGCGTAGACAAGCGAACTATCGCTTCCCGGATGAAAATCGTTTTGTCGGCCAATCTTGCCTCAGATCGAACACTGTAAACCTTGCTATCATCGGAGTGAAACGGCTGCGCCAAGGGAAAAATTGGTTTTGGCATGCCCGCTGGAATAGCCTCGCGAGCTGCGATGAAAGCATCGACCTGCACAGTATCTGCTCCTGGCATTAACAACAACATTTCTCGCGAAGCAATGGCGCTATTGAAACCAGGTTTATCTGAATAAACGGTAATTAGACCCGCCATCCTCTGATGCAAATCATTTGTCATGCCTAAAACTTGACGCAACTCTCCGACGCTTCTGAAACGTCCATTTGTCGGAGTATAAGCTAAACCTGCCGCCGCATAATCCTCTGCCTCAGCACCTTGGGGGCGACGCAAGGAGTCTTCATCACGCCAGTCAAGAACTGCATCCAGCAACGCGCCTCCCCCTTGCTCATCAAGGCCTGCATAACGAAAAAGAGCCTTCAGCAACTCGTTATTGGCAGTGTTGATATCTATTTTTGCCGACTCATCGGAAACGGCCACCAGAATCACCCCATCCTGAAATTCCCAAAGATGCGGTCGCCCATCGGCTTTCCAGGCATCCGTCTGCGCGCCAGGTATCTGTAATTCATAAAATGCACGATGGACGCCGGCATCTGCCAACGCCTCTGCACGCGCCATGTTGATCAGATTGCTGCTAAGGATCGTATTAGTGCGAGTGCTAAACACGAAACCAGTCGCAATAATAGACAACAAAGATAATACCCACAACACCAACACCAAGGCCAAACCATTGGTACGGCGAAGATCACACCAAAGATCTTTCCTGACAGCCATGCCGATTACGGCCCTACGCATCTTTTATAAAAATCGTCCCAGCGACAGTTTGCTTCCTGGGAAATTAGCGGTGAAATAAGTAAATCAGGGAAAGCGATGGGTGTTTCTATATTAACTCGGATCAATTTCGGTAGTTGTTTCGGATTGTTCCACTCGCTTAACCAAACAGAAGGTGCCTCTGGCATGGCATCGACTGATTCAGTACCAAAGTAAGAAAAAACTATACTTTTTGCATTACCCATAATAACGCGCTCCGAGTCTTCATCTCCTATGGAGAAATCTGTATCGGTATTTTTCAAATCACTTCGTCGAAAAACAAGCTCGACCTTTCCGTCATTCTGTTTAGCATCAATAAAAATTTGCTGGAAACCTCCTTTACTTAAATGAGAAGGAAGTTCGGCTACAAACCGAATACTGCTCGGCGTCCCGACAAACGCTAGCCGTTGATTTGGCGATTTTAACCAGCGGTAAGGATATGCTTGTGTCAGTATGTTTTTAAAAAAACTTCGCCCTATCTGTAACTGCGAGTTTTCATCCATATGCCGCTCGGCACTATCCCAACTCGTCGAAGCCAATCTAAATCCAGAAAATAGCAGGGTTAGAATAAAACCCATAATAGTCATGGCAATGAGTAATTCAAGCAAGGAAAACCCTTGACTTCGATTACTCTGAAAACCATAACTCATGGAATTTTCGCAAACACGCGGGCAGTGTTCAAAGTTAGGCTTCGCCGATTAGTGGCATCGCTATCCCATTCGACAATCACTGAGATGCCCATCAAGCCCACAGGCAAAACAGGTGAGATAGCCTGCTGAGAAGTTTGTTCAGATAGTAAATTACTCTCAATGGGTTGTGCTACCATGTGCCAGCTAAATTTTTCTCCATATTTTCCCTGTGTTTCTCCGGGGGTTAATGGAGACTCTATTCCTATAGAAACTAGCTTCTCTTCGGCAATCGCCACCGCTCGTGCATACTCTTCGGATAGACCAACATTACGTAATCCACCCGAAAATATCTGCATCAAGGTACCCATCGATAAGGCAAGGATAGAAAATGCAACCAACACTTCAAGCAGCGAAAATCCTGCCTGTTTCCCTTCTCGATGACTCGGAACTATTTTCATGGCGTTACGGAAACCTTTCCCGTCAACCAGTCAACATCGACGGCGTTACGCGCATTCCCGCTTGATAATGTAACGCGCCCCCCCGTTGAAGTTCCGTCAGGGAAAAACCGAATATTGCCTGTCTGATCCTGCACTTGTTCCGCTTGTGCGGTAAAAAGGCTTAGCTCAACGCGAATAGGTAAAGCATAGGCTTTATTTTCTCCTGTCACCGCAAATTTTTTCCCGGCCACATCAAGGCTAAGAACTGCTTCCTGGCGACTAGTGATAGCAACCCCCCTGGCTTTACGCAAACCAGCCGCCAGTTGCCGCGTTGCGCTCTTCAGTTCTAAACTAGCGGCGCCTGTTCCAATAACCGGAGCCGCCAAAGCGTACGCCAACCCAAGCAAAAAAAGAACAACCAGAACTTCCAACAGCGTGAAGCCGCGGCTTACTCCCAACTGTTAATATCCTTGTTTTCTCCTTCTCCACCCGGTTTTCCATCGGCCCCAAAGGAAATAATTTCATAACTACGCCCCTGCTCTCCAGGAGAGATATATTGGTATTCGTTACCCCAAGGATCTTTAGGAATTGTATTTTTTTTCAGATAAGGGCCTCGCCAACTTCCTGCACCGGCAGGAGCCTTAACCAATGCTTCGAGACCCTCTTGGGTGCTTGGATACCGTGCATTATCGAGCTTATAACCATCCAGTACTTCATCAAATAGATGCACCTGTTGTTTAGCGGTATCTGTCTTTGCACCCCCCAGGTATTTCATAACTTGTGGCCCTGCCAGGCTAGCAATAAGACCAAGAATTACGAGCACAACCAAAAGCTCAATAAGTGTCATGCCACGTTGCTTGTTTTTTTTCTGCCGCATCCTAACTCTCCAAAATTAAGCGTTCATTAAACGTTCAAGCCACCAAACTATTGACCTTGAGAATGGCCATTAATATGGACATGATAATACCGCCGATAACCAGACCAAGACCGAGAATCATCACCGGTTCAAGCAAAGCTAACATGCGCTTGACGGCCGTTTGCACTTCTTTATCATATACATCGGCAACGCGATTAAGCATTTCACCCAGGCTACCCGTTTCTTCACCCACCATGACCATGTGAATCGCCAATGTCGGAAATATTCCTTCCTCCATTAAAGGTTTACCGAGTCCGCGCCCCTCCTTGAGCTTGTTGCGTACGGCTTCAATCCCTGTTACAACGACCAGATTACTGACAGTATCTTTAACTATCGTCATTGCTGGCAACAAAGAAACGCCATTCCCAAGCAGAGTACTCAGCGTTCGCGCAAAACGTGCAATTTCTATCTTCGTCACTAAATCGCCAATCAATGGCAGATTCAGAATTTTCTTATCCCAGCGGTAACGCCGTGTCGGATTACCCATCTGCCACTTGTAATAACGATACAGAAGGAAGCCGACGGCGAATAAAGTCCACCAGTATTGCCTTAAGAAGTCGCCGGCGGAGACAACTATTTGTGTCGCGAAAGGAAGTGCTTTTCCTGACTCCTGAAACATTTGTGAGAATTGCGGTACCACCAACGTTAATAGCAGCATTATCGAAACGACTGCGACGAAAATAAGTATTGTCGGATAAATCAACGCTGATTTAACCGTTTCCTTGAGTTCTTTCGAGCGCTCCATAAATTCGGAAATTCTCGCAAGCACACTGCCCAGCGCACCGCCTGCTTCCCCGGCTTTGATCATGCTCAGGTAAAAACGGCCAAAGACTGCTGGATGTAACTCCATAGCAGACGATAATGCTGCACCGCCTCTTACATCATCCCGTATTTTTAGAATCATAGCGCGCAATGGCGGATTTTCTGCCATGTTCAATAAAAGCTCAAGTGCACGATCAAGAGAAAGACCCGCACGCAACAGCGTCGACAACTCACGAGTCAGGTTGCCTAGCTCATCTTGCGATACCGCTTTACGGGAAAACAGGCTATTACCGGAAAGCAAGCCGCCACTGTGGGTTTCAACGCCTCCTGCATCTATTCGAATCGGAATGTAACCCATCGACTGCAATCTTTCGACCGCAGCCGCCTGATCACGTGCCTCAAGCTCCCCCTGTTCGACCGTCCCACTGCTGCTAGCCGCCTTATACTGAAATAGCGGCACCTCAAACCTCTCTTGTTACACGCAAAACTTCTTCGATAGTTGTTGTACCGACCAGCACCTTACGTAACCCATTGTCGTACATTGTCAGCATTCCTCCGGCTATTGCCGCCTGTTGAATTTCTCCTGAATTAGCATGCCGCATAATCAAACTCCGAATGGGGTCCGTCATCAGCATAATCTCCATTATACTGATTCGGCCAGTGAAACCGGTTCCGGCGCACTCCGGACAGCCTATTGGCCGATACAAAATAATCTCTGACGCGGTAGTAAAACGGGAAAGTTTAAACTCCTCAACGACTTCCGGTAAAGCTTTATATAACTCACGGCATTTCGAACAAAGTGTCCTCACCAAGCGTTGTGCCTGAATACCAATGACAGTCGAAGTTAGCAGATAATCCTCCATGCCCATATCGAGCAATCGATTGACCGTACTCGCTGCATCATTCGTATGTAATGTTGACAGCACCAAATGCCCCGTCAAAGCCGATTGAACAGCAATCTGTGCCGTTTCAAGATCGCGAATCTCGCCAATCATGATCACGTCTGGATCCTGGCGAACAATAGAGCGCAAGGCATTCGCGAAAGTCAAACCTATCTGCGACTTGACCTGAATCTGATTCACGCCTTCAAGCTGATACTCCACTGGGTCTTCGACCGTCAAAATCTTTTTATCGGGGGTATTCAAAGCTTGCAAAGCAGTATAAAGCGTAGTTGTTTTACCGCTACCCGTCGGCCCTGTTACAAGAAGGATACCGTGTGGCCTGGCTAATAATTCAGTGATTGTCTGCTGGATATCCGGATCAAATCCAAGTTTTTCAAAATCAAGCGGAACCCCCCCTTTATCAAGAATCCGCATGACGACGCTTTCCCCGTGCATTGTCGGAACCGTCGACACCCGCAAATCAATCTCTTTTCCAGATATCCTGATTCTAATACGCCCATCTTGCGGCAAACGGCGTTCAGCGATATCAAGATTTGCCATGATTTTTATTCGAGAAATAATAGCCGCCGTCAGCTTTCGAGGAGGCGACTCTTGTTCATGAATGACCCCATCGATTCGATAGCGCACAAAAAGTCGGCTCTCGAAAGGTTCAATATGGATATCGGAAGCTCTTGCCTCTAATGCCTTTCGCATTATCAATCCAACAAGGCGAATAACGGGAGCTTCGCTTGCCAAATCTTTAAGATGCTGGATATCATCGCCTAAATCATCGTTTTCTACTGACTCTATGCCGTCGACGATTTGACCCATCGCCGATTTTCCCGTTCCATAAAGTCTTTCGTAAGCAGCATCGAACTCTTCTTTTGCTGCAATAACTAATATAACTTCTTTATTAGTTAGCGCCATAAAAGCATTCTTTGTATATTGATCCAATGGATCAACAACTGCCAAAACTACCTTGGTACTATCTTCAAATACAGGAATTACTCTCGCCTCTTTGAGAAATCTTGCGGATACCTGCTCTTCTAAAATAGGAAGTTCTGGATACTCATCTGCCCCCATCAGCGACAATCCAATTTGTGTCGCTAATGTTTGAGCGACATCTTGGTAATTGATAACCCCCATTCGTACGAGAATCTCCCCAACAGGAATCCGATCTTCCTGTTGAACACGAAGCGCACGCTGCAAGCTATCGTCGTCAACGCGGCCACGTTGCAACAATATCTCTCCAAAAAGTTTGCCCAAAAAATTACCTTTACTTTTTATGACGTTAGCCACAATTTATCAGCAGATAACTTCATTCACTGAGGCTACGCATCGCCCAATGCGCTTCTTGAACGGCGCACCGCATAAACGTTCCAATTCCCACTGAAAAACGGATGAAATATTCACTTTCATCAACCTCCACTCCCATTACGCCTACTTGGAGAGCCACTGTTTACGGCACTCTCCAGGAATAGCAGTCGGATGTTGGTTATTCATTTGAATAAAAATACGAAAGGCATTATTATTCAATAATTAGCATATAAATCTAAAGATGGAACCTCAAACAGCCATAATTTTCAGTGGAATCAGCAAGGATTGATGCCAGAGACCGAATCCGATTTAATGAGAGGCGTCGTTCCATTTTTGCTTCGAAACACCCGCCTTGAAGGCGATTTGGCCCACTATGTATACCAGTGAGCCAAGGCCGACTCTGCTCAAGAAAACCAGACGCTTGGTTTGTAGAAAAATCCCCCATAAGGATCACAGCACTCTAAGAGCAGACGGTTGCCCCCCTTCTGGATACGGCAACCAGCTTCATTCAGTTTGCCACCGTTCCACGCTTGGGTCGCTTTTGCACCGATTGGCGTACCCAACCACGATCAATATAGTCGTAGTGTAACAATTTCGCCGAGACGCCGTCGAACAGAACCTCCGCTCTCATTTCATCGCTCCGGTTCTCGAAAATACAGATTCGACTGGTGGTACAAACGCTCGAGCACAAGGATACGAACCATCGTCTCGGTCTGAAACGAGGAACACCCGCTTGCCGGCGTGGTGTCACTCAATCCATCTTTGCTATCAGCGCAAAAAAATTTTTTGTGCGCCACAACCACCTACCAATGGGTCGCACAAGTGGTCAATCTTCCATCACCGATACTCGGCCGAAAACAGGCCTGATTGTTCTTGATTACGTTTAGAGACGCTCTTAATTTAGAGAATACCTATCGAGAGCCACCTATCCCTGGTATTCAGGGATTCAACTTTCAGGTAAGAATCTAGGATTCTCTGTAATTGCAAACTGCAACCCGATAACTTTTCTGCCCTCCTTCATGTATTCTACTGTCACTTGTATATCAGAAACTGCATTAATTTCCTCAACGGCTGGTTTAATAATTTTTCGATTTAGATTTTTAAAAAGTTCATACGTACCCCCCGCTTCAACTCCAATAAGTTTTTTCCACGTATCAAGAAGAATAACCCCTGTTGTCCCAGCACTCTTAAATCGATAACAATTTTCGTAGAGACTTAAAGCATAATTTCCAGAAAAACGCTTCTGCACCCTCAAATCAATCCGCGCGAATATTTCCGGATTATACAAAAGCTTGCGTAACATCGGTGGGTAGCTATATGTGATCATCCCATTCTCAATCTGAGCCTCAGCTATCATTGAGCTTACACCCCATTTTTCACGCCCATCAACATTTAAAACGTTCCATTCGATAGCTATATTTCGTAACTGTTTAAGCGAAGATTTTAGCAAGTCATAATCATTCGAATTGAACCCGACGCTTTCCGCCAAATCCCTTACGCGTATTGCATGTATTTCTTTTACCAACAAGTCCGTGTACGCGTTATAGAGTAAAATATTTCCAATTTTTCGCTGTAAAAAACTTAATCTTCCATTTTTACTTGCGATATGAATTGCTGGAGCTGCTTTCTTTAGCTCCATAACGCTGTCTTTCAAATAACCCACTGAAAGTTCTGAAATAGGTTCAATCACTGGAGATCTATTCTTATCGTCAGAACCCGATACAACCCCTTCTAAAAATATTAAGTGGCATTCGTTTTCTGCGGAATTATTTTTCTGTTTTGATCGCATCTAATCTCATCTGAATCAAATCTTCGTTCCACAGAACGAAGATTAGAAAGATATTAGTAACTACTCAGGTAGGAGTAACTAACTTATTTTTAATGATATTAGTTAAATTACAAGATTTTGCCAGCCGCGAATCTAAAAAATAGCTCATTAAAAATCAACAGGTTGCACATAATGCCAATATTTTTCATTGCTGTACAATGTCCGTAACCTGTTGTTTTTATTTGAAACAGCCTACCTGAGTAGTTACAGATATTAAATTGAAAAACGGAAAGTACCAAGCTGTACACAACAACTCTTTGGCATTTTCTGAACATCGTATTGTAGCTGATCGCAACTAAATAACCGGGAAAAAAACCACAATGTAACTATACGACATCTCGGAAAAAGACACCATTGACAACCTCACAAATAATTACACCTTCTTCACAAATAACTACACCAATTCAGCATCAAATGCTAAATAATTAAAAATTATTCTTTATTTATAATCGGATAGCCAAATAAAACGGTTTCACAAAAAACTACACCGAACAGCACAAATAACTACACCTCAAGCACAAGAAACTACACTTCAGTCACAAATAACTACACCTAAGTAACACATAAAACTACACTTCAGACACAAATCTATACACTTTAGTTTTATTTATGTTTTAAAATCAATAGGTTATTTTTTGGTTTACTAGCTAGCTATAAAAAGCTAGCTAGCTAGTGTATTTGATTAGCTTTTGACAAAAAGTATGAGCATGAAGAACAGCAGTTCCCCATCAAATTTTTTAAAGTGTAGTTTTTTGTGTAGACAGATACACTAATATTTTGTATGGTAGAGAAAATACATCCAAATGATGATTAAAATGTCAGAAAAATCAATTCCTCAACAATTAGCATTAGATATTTTTAAAGATATTAGTCTGACAGAAACATCAATCACAGATGTACAAAAGGATATTGGTTATAACAAAAGCAATTTATTAATAGATGTTTCTGATTTAAGCCTTGTTGCACGCAGGGTATTAAATGGGTGCTATTTTTTAGCTGCTGAGAACCCTAACCCGGAATATTATGATCTACCAGTTGAATTCTTCAAATGGTTAATAAATTATGATTCTCGTAATCACTCACATTTAAAAAAAGCTATACGTGAAGCACAAAAAGCATCAGTAATAATTAATATTATTGACAGCAACGATCAAAAACGTGATAAATGGGCATCTGTCCCCATGCTCGGGGCAACAGCAATTTCAAACGGCCGTGTTATTTTCAAAATTCCTGATGAGCTTCGCCATCAACTTCATAATCCTCTCGGATTCACTTACTTAAGTCTTAGAATTACTGCTGCTTTCAATTCTCAATATGCCATTAATTTATATGAAAAACTTTCTTCTCTCAAACAACAAGGGGGATCGGATTGGTTTGAAATGGATAAGTTCAAGGAATGGATAGGGGTTGCAAACATTAAAAGTTATGACGAATACAAGGCTCTACGAAGGAATGTAATTGATCCGTCTATCGCACAAATCAATGATATTTCAGATATTTTTGTAACGCTTGAAGTAAAGAGAACATCAAGAAAAATTAGCCATATACGTTTTATGGTTAGAGATAATCCTGATGGGAAATTCGTACTTCGAATGGATTACAGAAAGTCTATACAAGAACTGTATGACACTCTCGTCCGTGAGTTTGGTTTGTCCGACGAAAACTTAGCTAAAATTGTCGAAAATCGAACTGAGTGGACAAACGAGAGAATTCAAATGGCTATTGAATTTACCCGATTCAGAATAAAACAGGTTCCAGGCAAAATAAAATATCCAGGAATATATTTAATGAACGCGATCGAGAAGGGTTTTTCTCTAGGAGAGGCAGAGAGAAGTCGAGTTCCAGAAAAGAGTGATCAAAAAAATCCAGAAGCTGAAATACAAAAAAATAAAAAAGATAAAGAAACGAATGAAACTTTGTTAAATGCAAAAAAATTGCTTGAGAATATTTCTGTCAAAGAAAAGAAAGAATTTGGAATTAGTTTTTCTCGGTCTCCCGCAGGAGTAATCCTTCAGGGAGAGGTAGATCCAGAAAAAATTATCAACCACCCTAGAGCCGGAGCTGGTTTTGCAACCTTTATATTAAAGGCTGTTGGTAATCGAAAAAAACAACCTGATTAGCAAAGCGGTATTCGCTCAGTTCGGCTTACTCCAACGAGGCTGTTGCCATTCGTCACCTCCGCTAAAGCGGTAGGTGGGCGGCTCTGTGAAAGCCAAAACAAGCCCGGTTGACCAGACTAAGCGCAAAACATCGCGCTCTGTTGCACAGAAGACAAGACGCACCTTGGAATGCTTCCTCAGTTCTGAGCTACTGTAAGTGGCAGGAGCAGACAAGGGTTTATATTATGATAATAAACGAACTTTCAATTTTCTTTGCCAATGCAAAGGGATATTTTTATACATCCAGATACCCAACCAAGTGTAACGAAGGCGCAATATAAAATTGATAAGCATTCGGGGGAAACGGGCATTGCGTATTTTTGAGCTTAAAATTGATTGATGATTGTCTATTGCAGCAGCCAGCAGTCGTTTCTTGCTTAATATCTCGGGCAGTACTTGGTGGAATAGGGGAATATTGAGCCCTGTCAGATATTCCGAATAAACAACGGCCGTTGCTTCGGCCATCGAGGATAACGACGACGGCTTGATTGCAATGGCTAATGCCGTGCGCCGCGAAAAATCGTTCTCGTTTTCTGGCGCACAAATAGCCAGTATTTGATCCAGAATCCGGTCTTCATTTTGCCAGTCATCCATGATCCAACCTGCTCCGAAGTGGATGACTCTTTCACCCAGAGCACCAATAGGCGGTACCAGTGCCGGCCGGCCAAGCGTCCAAGATTCTGATAAGGTATAACTAAAACTTTCCGGCCCAGCCGATGGAAATACCGTCATTCTGATTTTGTAATGTTCAAGCAGGACGTGCAGTTGTCGTGGGGTATAACTGCCGTGAATGGTGAGTGTTTTTTCTTTATCCTGCCAGGGTTGATACTGGTGATCGGTATAACCAATCACCACCCAGCGTAAAGGTAACTGGCGCGCTTTGGTTCTGGCCACTAGTTTTTCCAGACGTCGCGCGCCTTTAACCGGCCCGATGGCGCCGAGTACCCCGATTACCTCATAGTGATCATGTGGCAGCAAGAGTGCGGAGCACATATCGTCAGGATCGTCGTGTATGAGCGCACCGACATCGATACCGTGGGGAATAATGCGGATCGGCACTTCCGAAAAATAGCGCTGAAATGTTTCTGCCACCGATGCCGAGGGGGCCAGTACAAAAGCGGCGCCATCAACCAACTGGCGATGCTGCTCACGCCATTGGACAATTTTTATACCTCGGTACATAGATTGTGCATCAAGGCAGCGCTGGCATTGGTCAGGGTCGTTAATTGCGCCGCAGTACGTTCCTTCGGAATCAAGCAGGGTGACTGTCGGACACGCCAGATAGGAATCATGCAGCGTCAATCCGTAAGGCGTCTCTAACGCAGCCAGAGCAATCAACAACCCGTCGCGTGCCCCGGACAAGTGATGTACATGACACAGCGCGATTTTTAAAGTTCTACATAGGCTATTGATCAGTGCCGACCAGGGTTCGTCATCTTGGCGCTCAATCTTGTAATTCAACCATTCGTCGCCGTTGCCATCTTCCAGTAACCACTTGTTTCCCTGAATAATCAGCAGATAGTGGCGAAAATGACGATCTTCCGCCCGCATCAGGTCGCGAATATGGTTTTCGGTACCGCCTTGCCGACTATGCAGGAGATGCAAAATTCCGGGCATTTTTGCGTTTTCAAGCATGCGCAAGCGGGTTTCGGCCATTTGACGCAGCGGGCGCAGCGGATCGGCTGCGATAAAATTATGTACGTGCTGTGGATATTCGGGGTGTTTGTCGACTAGACGGCGCAGATTGGCCTCCATCAACGCCTGTTTCTTGCTGTCGAACGAACGGCCTCCCGTGTGTGCCACGAAGGTGTCATCGCACAGTACGTTGCGGTAGCCGGCCTTGAGCGCGCGCATACAAAAATCGTTTTCTTCCCCGTAACCCAGGCCGAAAGTTTCTGCATCGAAGGTTCCGATTTTTCCGATTAGCCTACGTCGGATAAACATGCAGAAACCCACTGCTGTCGGAATTTCCGGATAGCTCGGTATTGCGGCCTGCTCCATCGCCTGGTTGATTTGATCAATATCGGGCAATGAGGCCAGATCGTTATTCTGGCAAAAAATAGGGAACGAGCAGATCTCTGCATTATTCGAGAAAGGGGTGATGGTGCCGATATGCGCATCGGAGTCTGCGCAACGTCTAAGTTTTTCCAGCCAGCCCGCCGTAACGATAGTGTCTGAATTGAGCAGCACAACATCGCTATCGGGGTGGAGCGACATACCGAGATTAACGGTACCGACAAAACCTAAATTTTTCGGGTTACGCAGCAACGTCAGAGCCGCATCGTTCTCGGCTTGAAGGGCGGAAAAGTAAGCGCCGATCCGTTCATCTGGCGACCGATCATCGATCAGGATAAGACGATAGCTCTCGGCACGAGTGTGGCGGCGTACACTCGCGACACAGGTGACAACATCCTGCCATGCGTTGTAGACCGGAACGATAACATCGATGGGTGAAACAGAAAAATTCATAAATTTCGCAGTCGGTACACGAGACGACTGGGCCAGTAAAAAAATCGGTGCAACCACCAGGAGAATGAGCGCATTCGGGCGACTTCATTTTGAAGTGTAGAAATTTGTGCTGCTTGGGCGCCTAGCGCGCCACGTTGCATCGAGAGATTATTCTCCAACTGTTCCAAAGCCAGAATTTTCTCAGCGATCACCGCATCTTTAGCCAATAAATTGGCGTCACGCGCGGTGAGTTCGACATCGCGCCTCGCTATTAGAGCTTTGACGGTATTTATCTCTTGGCGAATAGGAGAGGCCACTCGCTCCCACCCTTGTCTGGCCATCTCAAAATCGCCGGACATCGGCCATCCGAGATCAACCATCACCGAAACCGGCACAACGCCCTCACCTTCCGCCCAGGGCAAACCCAGCCATGATTCCGGACTCGTTAGAGTGGCTAGCGTACGGCCGTTGACACTCATGCAGTGCATTCCATCCAGATTTCTATTCAAATCGAGATCCCCGAACTCGGTCGCCCATCGCCAAAGCGTCTCGCCACTTTCACCGAACACAGCCATCGAATACAGCCTGATGAATCCAGGACGGTCGGCTAGACGCAGGCGGAAGCGAGTGGCTTGAGTTTCTTTGGGTAACAAAAAGCGGATCGTTTGACGCTCGATACCCAGCTCTCCCCAGACTACCTGACTGCGGATGTAATCGAACGCCTCCTCTTTTCCGGCCCAGAATAATCGAACCGGGAAGCATTCTGAAAAAGGCTTCTCGGGGAGCTTAGGCGAAATTTCCGGGGCATTCAGCTTCGCTTTGACCAGCCATTGGTAACACTGCAGTGTCGGGCGACTACTCAGCAAGGTGGAAATGGCAGTAGGCAGAGTTTCCAGTCGTGTACGGAACTCGCTGTCAAAGAATGCTCGATCCACCGATTGCCAATCCCAAGGATGCCATCCCGTTTCTCTGAGCAAGGTATCCAAGCTATGCTGCGTGAAGAAGCGCAGATGGGTTCTATCCAGCAGTCCCTCGCTGCGGTAGTCGAATTGACCTTCCAGGAGTGCGGCAATTAATCCGCCGTACGCGATGTTGGGAACGGAAATAAGACAAAATCCATTCTCTCTCAGCATGGCGGGCAGTTGGCGCAGGAGCCGTTCTGGAAAGCGCAGGTGTTCCAATACATCGGCGAGAACGATCACATCGTAGGCGTGAGCATCCAATAATTCAGGCAGCCGCAAAGAGTCAAGATCGCCTTCGAGCAGTCGACGACACCATGGCTTGGCGGCTTCAGCCATTTCGTGATCAATTTCGACGGCATCGACGATACAATGCAAAGATTCTTGCATATGGCGAGTGAAATAACCCCCTGCCGGTCCAAGTTCAAGCACCGTCGCCCCGGGAGGTACCCATTTTGACAACTGGGCTAGAGAGTCCCCGGAGGTCGTGTCAAATTGTCGCTCGTAGCGGTGTGGTGAGGCAGGCATACGGCATTTTGTCGAAAATCGTAACTCAGCATTGTACCGTTCCCCGTCGCTCTCACACAGACGAGTCGTGACGTCCTCCCCTCAAGGGCGAGGTGGCATCAAATAGGGGCGACCCCAAACCACTACCCGTTGACATCCTCCCCGCCCTAAAGGACGGGGATTCCTACGGCGTTCAG
>Ga0194044_10000333_pt1 | contig 22987 bp, 18 predicted proteins | sample JunL4417m_MetaG_FD_155460 | JGI IMG/M metagenome (GOLD analysis project Ga0194044, IMG submission 155460) | Anoxic zone freshwater microbial communities from boreal shield lake in IISD Experimental Lakes Area, Ontario, Canada - Jun2016-L442-17m | ecosystem: Environmental > Aquatic > Freshwater...
GGCAAATGCAACCTACTGGTTGAAAACAGTGGCCGATTGGACCGCAGCCGATCGCAGCAAAAAATCAGAAATGAACGCACAAACAATGAACACACCACGCGAACAACGGACATACTTCAAAGAAATTGCCGAGATGTTGGCGGATGAAAAAATCACGACGGAACATGCGTGTTCATTGATTGAGAACTTGCGCGATGCTGGAATAACTGCCGAAGTAATGCACTCACACCAAGAACAGGAGAAAGGCTTCAAAGAAATTGCCGAACTGTTGGCGGACAGAAAAATCACGACGGAAGAAGCGTGTGGCTTGTTTACGGAGTGGATAACGGAGTGGAGTGGATGGTTGTTGTAAATGCATGCAGCAGATTCGTGAATACACTGCCAAAACAAAAAAAAACATAAAAATACTAACATTTTTTATGTGATTTAATTCCTTCTACTTTTGCTACGCCTCCTTGAGGCACGACGTTTGCGTTTAGTGCCCCTCCGTCCACCAAACCCAGCCCCAGTCCCGGCTGGAATCATAATGGCATACGGTTTTCCTGATATGGTTCCAGATGAAACGCTCCCTGGTATTCCAGATGAAATGCTTACATTTGGTTTCTTTAAACGCGGAGCATCCGTGCTGCTATCATAATAATTTAACAGTTTTCCAATCGTTTTGATTGCTGAAGACACAAATTCGGCTTTTTCCATTTCATGAGCAGTGCAACGATAGTGGTTTTCTTTAAATTCATGAATGGAATTAAAAATCTCGTTGACATAATCCTTTACTGACATTTTGTTTGTGTCCAAATTTGGAAATAACTTATTGCTTTGGTGTTTGAACCCGTCGTGTTCAGATTGGCCAACTCTGTCTCTAGCAGAAAGTGCTTCATCAACTGTCATATTTCTAATGCGTTTGTTGTGAATTTTATCGGGTGCATCGGTGGGTGCTTTGTAACCCAACGAACCATACCATGAATCTGCATTTTCACTCGTTAAAATTTTAAGATAAGCCAATTCAATGTTTTCCCCGCAAAAGATAAATCCTGATGCATCCTGCAATTTCATATATTTTAAATTTGGAATGGATGCTGCCAACCTATCTATCAACCCCATCAATGATTTGCCATTGCGCCCAGATGCCGCATCCCCGCATGTTGACAGTCTGTCAATGTACAAAATAGAAAAATCACTAGAAAACCTAAATCGCAAGCACGTGTTTTCATCGTATGATATTGAATAATACGAGATATCATCTTCAATGAAGTGCGCAACCTTATAGCCATCAAAAATTTCATTCACCATTTTATTTACATAATTGGCAAGATCTGACGCCATGATTGCTTTATATTTTATTACAATATTTTTTTATTTAGTCGTTATTACATTATAGGCAATCCCGACCAGCCCTTTGCTTTTGTTTTTGCATTTACTTGATCTGCATCTGAGGCTTTGGTCTTACTGGCCTTTGATTCCTTTGTCTCACCCAAACCATTGATTTTGGCCACGTGATCCGGCGTCCATTCCACGGGATTATGCGCATCGTATGTCGGGCTGTCCGTCATCAGGATGTCGTAGTTCTGCTTCACGTAGTACGCCCGGCGCTTGTACCACTGGTTCCGGAAGATGTCCTGCTGGTCCACGATGTCAATGACCAGCGGGCGCCCGTGCTTCACGCGCAGAATGCGTCCCACTGACTGGCACACGTCCGTCTTGGGCGATGCCATGACGAGCGTGGTCAGCGTCTTGATGTCCAGCCCCTCGGACGCCATGGCGTACGTGGCAATGATCACCTTGCGCGATTCGCTGGCTTTCAGGTCGGCCTCCTTCATGCCGCCCACATAATACCCCACGGATCCGCCGGCAATCCCCCGGTGCTCAATCGCCTTGTGCAGGTACGTGAGCAGCGACTTGTTATGCGCCAGAATCATGACCTGCTGCTCCGGGTTCTCGGCCAGCTCCCGCTGTAACACACGCAAAATGAACTCGCTGCGGTGCGCGTAGTCACACACGCGCGAAATCATGGTGCTGAATTTGGGATTGCCGCGATAGTCGTATTCCGTCTCGTTGAATGCGGCATCGTTCACGCAGTAGTTGATGGCCTTGATTACCACGCGATGCTCGGACGCCGCCTTCTCCTTGTGCACCACGTCGCCCAGAAACATTTTGAACACCTTGGTGAGTCCGTCCTTGCGCTGCATGGTGCCCGACAGTCCGAGCGTGTACATCGTGGTGACCTTCATCATGCACTGGCAGAACACCTCGGCGCCCATGTGGTGCACCTCGTCAAACACCGTGAGGCCGAAGCTGTCAAACATGTCGGCGGGGTACTCCTTCATGGAGAGCGACTGCAGCATGCCGAGCACGATGTCCTTGTCGTCAATGTCCACGATTTGGCCCTGGATGCGGCCCACGCGCGCGCCCGGCAGAAACTGCTCAATTCTCTCTATCCACTGGTTCATTAAGAAGGATTTGTGCACGACCACCAGCGTTTTTACGCGCAGCTGAGCCAGGATGTAGAGTGCCATGACGGTTTTGCCCTTGCCAGGATCCACGTCCAGCAGGCCACCGCCACCGGAGCCCACGTGGTTCAAATACTTTCGCACGATTTCTTTTTGGTAGTCGCGCATTTCGCCCTGGAAACCAATTGTTATATGATCTCCTGACCCGATTTTGATGGCTTCAGGTGGGCCGTACGCGCCGATTCCGAAATATCGGGGGACATACATTTTTAGCGGAGATTCGCGATAAATGGGATAGGCGGCGGGTTGCACTGGGGCTTTAGGAATGTGTGGCCGAATGGTCAGTTCCGACCGAATGTATTTGCGCTCGTCCTCGTCCAGGTTCTCTTTGTGGATGGTGTATCCGCGGGGGCCCAAACATGTGGCTGCGGTGGCGGCGGCTATGGCAGAGGATCCGGATTCAGGCATGGATAACGTTATGTTGTTATGTTGTGTTGTTATGTTATTATGTTTGTTCCGTTATGTTTCAATTTTAAGCAAAAAAAAATAATATGATATAATTATAAAATAAACAATTACACCAACCACGAAATCAAATGAATCAAATGATGCGCGATACATTTAAATCATGCCATAAGCACGAGATGCTGCTGACTGTGCTCATCATTGTGTACATTGTTCTCTCCGTGCCAACCCCGGACATCATCGCACCCTATGTGGACACGCCTTTAGGCAACATCGTGGTCGTTCTGATTGCGCTGTCGTTCTTCACGCATTCGCACCCCGTGGTGGGCATCCTGGGGCTGTTTGCGGCTTACACGCTGATCCGCCGGTCCAGCGTCACCACCGGCCGCTTTGCGATTGAGGCGTTCGTTCCGAGTGAGAAGCGAAAGAGCGAGGAGCTGACCGCTTACAACCAGTTCCCCGTGACGCTGGAGGAACAGGTTGTGGCGATTATGGCTCCTCTGGCTGAGACCGAAGTTGGTAGCGCCACGGCCACGTTTCATCCAAATCAGCTAGACATGACGACATTGGGCTACACGCAGGTTTAGGGCGCATTGTGATCATGGTGATGCAACAGCCGACAAGTCAGCCGACAAGACGGTGCCCGCGCCATCGGCTGCTGCATTGCTCTTCGTAAATACGTACACAACCCCTAACAACACAATTGCAATTAAAATCCCCCATAGAATGTTAAGCCCAATGGATTGTGATGCAGGCGCGGGTCCATTGTCGGATTTTGGTTCGGTGGCAGCCGTGTCGTCTTCATCTCCAACCAGTTGAAACAGCACATATTGTTCGGCTGAACCCGAGCCCACGCCCGTGTCCGGCCCGGTTTTGCTTTTTTGCAAATTTGTTTTCATGGACTGTGGCACGGTGGCAATGTTGCTGGCCACAATGGTGCTCAGCGGGCCTGCAGCCGAAATGGGGTCCGTGAATGCAGCATAGTAGTAGTTTCCGCTGCATGAGTCATACGGCAGGGTTCCATAGTACACATAATACGGTTTTGCTGGAATGAAAGTGTTCACATTGATGTCATCATTGATCGGGGCGGATGCGTTGATTGCGATCGTGCTGGCACTGATGGAGTTGGCGGCTTGAATAATTGCGGCCAAATCGGAATTCGCAGAGGCGGACGACGCGGTCAGTGTGATGGGAACGCTCACAATCAGTCCCGCATTGGAGCTGGAACTGGAAGTGTGCACAATCAGCATTTCCGCATCTGTTCTGGATCCATTGTACGTGTGCAATGACGGCGCGTAAATACGAATTTCGGACGGCACATAGGGTTTCCCGTAAAATGATATGGTGTTTGAGGTTCCACCGCTGCATGGAATGGACAAATGACTGAGGTCAGCCGAAACCGTGACAGATGCACCAGAACACAAATTGGCATCGTATATGCAGGTAAACTTGCCCTTGATTGGGTTTACATTGGAACCGGTTGGAATGTCAATGGGTGCGGTGGCATTGCATGACGTCATGATTGATTGATGTGATTTATGTTCGTGTGTTTAGAGAGAAAATGCCCTTATTGTTTAATATATTGTTATAAAATAATATATTATGCTTGTTCTATGTTGTCTTAATCTAATCCCATGATCCGAACATTCAATTTAATTCAACAACCCTTTGCTGACTAGTCCATAATCAGGACCGCAATTGTTGTGAATGTCCATCATTGGGGGCGGACTTGCCATTCCGATTAGATTGGTGGGCAACGCGGTTGTTGAACCCAGGCCGTAATTGAATGAAAGTGGCTGGCCGCCCGTGAACTGATGGTATGGCAGGTTGGAAGCGCCCGAAAATGATGCGGGGGAAAATGCGGCCAATCCTCCACGCATGCTGCGCTTCTTATTGCTGCGCTTCTTATTGCTGCGCTTCTTATGCCCGCTGCGCTTCTTATGCCCGCTGCGCTTCTTATTACTGCGCTTATAACCTCCACGGCTATGCGATCCACGGCGATACGAGTTTTGGGTCTCACGGTGCTGCACGGGCGTGCCTTTGCCGCCTTTTTGATGATGATGATGATGCATTTTTTCCATATTGTATCCGGGGTTTGCACAAAGTGCAGCTGCGCTTCCACCGGCCCCGCCGCAGCCACTCACGCCGCCAACAATGCTGGAAAATTGCGGGCCTGGATCTGTGAAGTGTGAATTTGAAGGATTTGCACCGCCCGCAATGTTGGGTTGCAGAATCTGGTTTGAATTGACAGATGAATATCCCAATGTCGTCATATTATGTGTTATGTTTATGAATACTGATGATATTTTTATTTTTCGGTAGGACAATTTCCATTGCATTTGTTTTCAAAGTAGTAGTAATCCAGCGTTTTTGGAGCGCCATCGGGGCCGTGTTTGAAAATGGGACCGTGCTTGTTTCCAGACACGCACGACTCTGCGGAGTTCATGCGGGCCCAAGCGCAGCACGAAGTTGCCGTGCACGCATCTTTGCTTAGCTTACCGCACGCTGTTTCCAATTCTGCGGGTTTTCCTAAATGCGATTTGCAAAACCCGGCTTTTAATTTTGCATCCAATGAATCATTTGCATCATTTGCATCATTTGTGTTCATGTTGTCAAACGTTTCCACGATCACCGTTTTCGTATTTGGACCCCCCGACCCAATGGTGTTATTCTCAGTGATGTCCGTGCCCATTTGCACATGCATTATTTGTTGGTAGACCAAGGCACTGACGAGAATTACAACTACAATGGATATGGCGGTAATGTTTTGTATGAAATATTGGCCGAACCGTTCCGCCAGTTCAACTAAATTGATGCCATTGCTTGGTCCATTGTTATTGGCATTGGTTTGAGCAAGTCCGGTCAGTCCAGGCAACGTGTTCATTGAAACAATAGATGATAAAAATAATATATATTGTGTATATTTTATTTATTTGGTTTGTTTTGATTTGTTGGCGGGGCTTCCAAATACCATTCCGGTGCGGGTCTGTGCTTTTTCCAAGCAGCAATGCGCCGTTTTTCGGGCGACATGTAATATGCGCGATACGACTCCACCGCATTTTGGGCCTTGTATTCGTCGGGCATGGCCAGCGCAAACGGGGTCAGGCCAGCGCGAGGGCACGGGAACAATTCGTCGCGAGGCACATGGCTGCGTATCAACTGGGCGACGGCATACGATTTGTGAAATTCAGTTTCGGGGTGGTCGTATCGGAAACGCCATTCCTCGTGCAGCGCCTCCACAAGATCCAGCGTCCAGATGAAGTTGTCGCGCGATTCACGCACCCAGATGCTGACGGGGTGATTCAAATGCGCCTGCTTGTACAGCGCATCTTTGATTGGATTATCGGGCACTAAAACGCGCATGGCAGTGCAGAGCATTTGCACCGCCTCCAACAGGATCTTGGACACGTGCGCGTCCATGTAGGCTTCGGCGGCTTCGGTCGGGATCAACGAGAGAATGAACAGGTTCATTGTTACAGTGAACAATGGGAACAAGAGAACATGTGAATTGATTTCAAATGCTAAATTGAAATCAATTTTTTTCATTTTCATTTTCATTTTCATTTTCATTTTCATTTTCATTTTCATTTTCATTTTCATTTTCATTTTCATTTTTAAACTTCGCTTGTTTTTTTCAAAATAGCAACATAAATTCCGTTGTGCCAGGTTTGTGATGCGATGAGGGGTGGTGTGTGTGATTCATCCCAAGTCAATCTAATTTCTTTTTCATACAACACGCTGAGATTTAGCTTTTTAATGGAATTGACTGTCCCATCTCTAACAGACTTCCAATTCCAATCATCCACTATAAAAATAAACACATCATCTAAACAATTGTAATAATGCAATAATGCTTTGTAATGACTTTCATTTGTGTGATTTCCATCATACATGTAAATGTTGAATTTTGGCAATGTTGAAACATCCACTTTGTAACAATCATTTTCAATGAAATATGCATTATTTTGTCCTCTGAATTTGTTAAAATTGGTTAAAAACTCGGATTTAGGACCTCCAAATTCACTCCAATTGTCTATACATATGACATTTGCTTTGTTGCTACACATGGCAGAACACACCGAACTGCCCTTCCAGGTTCCTATTTCTAAATATCTTGCATCTGGTGTGTTTAGTAAATTATTGTAAAAATGTCTTGTTTTTGTTCCACTCATTCCATCCATATTAATGATATCATTTGTGATTTTTGAAATATTGTTTTCAGCATTTTTAAATGCGGTGTCAATGAGGGTTTTGTATGTTTCCATATTTATATAAATTATAATATAATTATTTCAAATGAATGCATTTAAATAATTAATATGTGAACACAATGCATACAAACCAATCAACCATAATCACAATGCCGTTGAAAACACTGAAACGGTGTTCGCGCACAGCATATCGTGCGGGCGAGTGTTACAATTTCCAGGCTCTCGGGTGTGACGTGCCGAACAAACCCAGGACGGCTCTTTTTTTCAAAAGTGTGAAGGAGCGTGAAGCATATATTAAATCCAAAACTGGCAAACACGCATTAATGAAATGTGACCGGATCAGCCGGTATTCGGTTGTGAGCGCAACCAAAGGCGGGAAACCTATAAAATCTCGTGTCTCATCCAGGCACGCACACACACAATCGCACTCAAAAAAACGGAAGGGCGCATAGACATTGTCATTTGCAACCGTGCACTTCGTCGTGGCACCGGGTGCATAGCGCCATTAAGTTTGCCACATGGTTTTTCGGCACGTGACCAATGTAATTCAGGTGGTCGGCGTCTTTTTGCGGCAGCAGGTGGTGCACCTCTTGCGCCAACTCCACGGCGCATCGCTCGCACACACCCTTCAGCTTCCGCGCGTTGAAATGCGACGGCTCAAATGAAAGAATGCCGATGTCGGATGGTGGCGCCCTGTAACGCAGTCGCACTGCATTGGCGAATTCCAAAAATGCGTCTGGCAAATGCAGGGATTTGCAGACCTCCAAACCGTACATGCTGGCCCCGGGGCCGTCCGCCAGTTTGCGACTGTAAACCAGCACATCTTTGCCCTTGTCATATGCAACCGTCAAGTGCTTCATGCACATCTTAGTTAATAAGCGCACCTCGTCGTAGCCGTTGATTTCGTGCATGTGCGTTGCAAACAGGAAAGTGCAGCCCACTTTATGCAGGTGCGCCAGTCCGGCGACAAATATGCTGATAGCCGAGTCCATTTCCGTGCCGCTGCAGAGCTCGTCGCCGAGAATGAGGCTTCTATCGGTGGCCATGCGCAGAATGACGCGCAGCTCACTCATTTCCACCTGGAATGTGGACAGCCCTTTAAACAGGTTGTCGTTGCCCAGAATGCGCGTGAAGATGGTGGTGTAAGGACGGAAGGTTAATGCAGAACACGGCACGTAGAGCCCCGCCTGCGCCATGATGATGGCGATGCCGATGGCGCGAATGAGGCTCGTTTTGCCGACGGCATTGGTGCCGTAAATCAGCATCCCGTCCTTCCCATTTGCTGATGCTGAGCCAAGTGCCACGTCGTTGGCCACGTAGGTTTCGGATTCGTTCAGTCGCTCAATCAGGCAGTGGCGCAGATCCCGCGCGTCAAAAAATGACTTCATTGCAACACCATTATCCGCAGACGCAATGATCGGCTTGCAGAACTTGTACTTTGTCGCGATGTAGCACTGGTTCTGCAGCAGGTCCATCGTGGTCGTGAAATGAATGAGCTGGTTGAATTCGGGCTCCCAGTCCCGCAGCTTCTCCACGAAACCGGCGTAAATCTGCCCCACAAGGTCCTTTGTTTTTTGGTTGGACACAATGATGCTGCGGCACAGCTCTCCCAGCTGCGGGCTCGTGATTTCATTGTTTGCGCCGGTGGCGGTGGGATATGTGAGTGCTAATAGAGAAAACCAGCGCTTGTCATCACCAATGCAGACCTGGTCCAGTTTCTGCTGCTTGATTTGATCGGCCAGCAGTTTGGTGCGGCGCTTGGTGGACTGCAGAGAAATGCCGCCCTTTTCAGTTTCGTGGATCTTCACGACATCGGATGATGCATTGGTTCGGCTTTTCTCTCCACATAAAATGAGAGAATCCAAATAAGTTCTTAGTGAGACCAGCGTTTTTGTTGCCGATTCATTTTTTGCTCTTAGTGCATCCAGCTCGGCACTAATGCCGGCGCGCACAAAGTCGCATTCGCCGAGGTCGGCGCCCACATTGGCGCACTTGTCCATGTCAAATGCGTTGTTTAATTGTTGGCGCAGCCGCGCGCAGATCTCAGAAACCGGTTCAGATGCAGTGATTGGGTTAGGATTGGTTGCGCTCAAATACGCGGTAATTGGCGCATCTGACACAACCGATGCATGCAGGTCGCCAATGACGACCAGGTTGCCGTGCAATGCGTGCAACATCTGGGGCGGGCATTTGCGCAGCATGATCAGGCGGTTGAATTTTTCCAGGTCTTTAAGCTGCGCCAGCTGGGGGCGCCATGCATCTGTCGCATCATGTGTTGAAAGCAGGTGCTCGGTAATGTCGTATTCGCGCTGAATCTTCACCTCGCAGCAGGAGGGGTTCAGGAGCCGGGTGCGAAAGTGGCGCGCGCCCATGGGCGTCATGCAGTTGTTCAGGAGTCTGTAGACGGACGAGCACTTGCCGGCGCCGCTTTTGGCGCCGTTGTCGTCGTCAATGATGTTGAGCTGCTTGAGCGAGTGGTTGGCCAGCACCATGCGGTCCGAGCAGTTTTCAAATGCGGGCTCTGCGATGCGGTGCACCAGCTGCGGGTTGTGCTCGTGCACGAAATTCAGCAGGTAAGTGAGCGCCTGCGTGGCGCATTCGTACGTGGTGCACGGTACAAGCGAATGCAATGATGCGTCTCCGAAAAAACGGCTCATTATCTCTCGCTGGTACACCTGCTTCTTGGATTTTTGAAGTTGACCCTGGTTCTGGGTTTGATTTGTCGGATCCAGGCGATGGATCAGCCGGGCGCAGTTGGCAATGCCCGTGAAATTCAACAAATCCTCCACCTGTTTTTGAGAGAAATTCTCAGTAATTAAAATAACCTCGCTGGGCGCGTGCGCCGAAATGAAGCGTTCCAATTCGTCGTACGTGGTGTGCACATGCATGAGCTCCGTTTCCACCTCAAACACGCTGGACCGCCCGGTGAAGACGTCAATGTTGGCCATTCCGATGACGGTTTTGGTGCGCATGCGCTCCAGCCAAATGCAGGCCACGCAATTGGACAGGGCGGCGGATTCCCCCGTAAAGAATGTGCCGGGCGAGTAGACGCCGCTCAGGGCGCGCTCCTCCTTGATTTGCGCGTCCTGGGAATGCACTACCGCAGTGTATCCTGCCTCCTGCAGCCGGTTCAAATACTTTTCCAGACTGTAATCCCGAAATCCGGCCATGACAATGCCGGGTGCCTTGTTGGCGCAGGCCAGCTCGCACGTTCGGCAAAAATCTTCAATGTGTCTGCGATCCACGGTTTCGCCGTAACATTCGTAGAACGCGCCGACCTGCATCAGCAGGACCGTTTTAGCGCCGTATTTAGCAATCGCCTCTTTTAAAAGGCGGAAATACTCTTTGATAAGAGACATCGTGTTATCACATGATGTCTGTTTCTATTTAAATGCATTTTGATTTGATTTTAGCCGAATTTAAATATAATACAAATGTATATAATTTTAAACATGAACAACATGGACCGTTCCCAAACGAGGAAGAACCTTCAAAGTACGGGTCCTCCCGCGAGTCAGTTTAGCAGAAAAAGCAGAAAAAGCAAACAAAACAACCAAAGTCTCAACGATACTATTCCAAGAGTTGACATTAGTGCAGACGACGATGTCTATGCACATTACAATGATATGGGTCTAAAAGATATCATTCCAAAACATGGCCGTGGTGGACCAGCCATTGCCCCTGAGACGATTGCTGTCCCTGAGACCACTGCCCCCGAGACCATTGGTCCCACTATAATAAGCAGCATCGGCAGTAGAAGCAGCAGCACTAGTAGCAGTGTCAGAGGCAGAACTAGTAAAATAAGCAGTACTAGTAGTAGAGGCAGCAGCACCAGCAGAAGTAGTATCAGTAGCAGAAGAAGTAGTAGAAGCGAAATAACCCCTGTTAAGCTTATGCCCCGCACAGCGCCCACGAACCGAATCCGCACAGCGCCCACGAACCAAATCCGCACAGCGCCCATGGACAAAAGAAGGGTCATGTCTGAAGCATTTATGATGAAATCTTATTATTACCCGAACGACGATAGTCCGAATAGCATTAATGGAACATTCGTAATTGACTTCAAAAATTATTCATTGGATAAAAAACAAAAATCACAAAGTGGAGGGGCGCCTGATATACGTAATTGTTCGAATGAACACACTCTAAATGCAGTTGACGCGCCACTCCAAACAATGGCTGCAATTTATGACTGTTTGTGTTTTTCTGCTGCAATTGAATTTGTGCAAATTGCTGAGGACAATTTGATTAATGCTGCTGCTGCTCTTGCTGCTGCTGCTCCTCCTGCTCTTCTTAATTTTCCTCTTGTTCTTATGAATCTTATTCCTCTTCTTGCGGGTGGTGGTGTTGTTGCTCCTCTTGCTGTTGCTATTCGTAGTTCTGCTCTTGCTGCTGCTCTTGCTCTTGCTGCTGCTCCTCGTGCTGCTCCTCGTGCTCTTGCGCTTGCTGCTGCTGCTGCTGCTGCTGCTGCTCCTGGTCCTGCTGCTGCTGCTGCTGCTGCTGCTGCTGCTCCTGGTCCTGCTGCTGCTGTTAACAGGAACATTGAATTTAATGCTGCGAATGATCAGTTGGACGCCGCCCGAAATGCATTGCGTGACATGAAGATTAATTTTGGAGAATCAATTCTTGGGATTGGTCCCATTGGGCATGGCGTAAGAAGGCCAACACAAAATCCGGGGATTGCATATGAAGCGACATGTGCGGCTGCTGCTGATGCTGCCAACATTACTTCAGCGATTTGGAACACGTTCACGACTAACCTTTTCCAATGGATTGGAGCAAATGCCAGAAATAAATTAATGCATATCTCTTTCGGGGATGATTTAATAGTAATTTATATTTATGAACTCCCGGCAATTCCTAATTCGGTTGAAAGAATACCCGGCGGCACCAATTGTTGGAGGATTCAAGGACAAATCGGACAACATGATGAATCGCATTTTACATTTCACCGATCCAACCCAAACTTTCGAGCCGCAAACATTCAGTTGCCTTCAAGTGTTGCGCATGGTGCTGCTGGAGCAATGCATATGGTGAGGAACCGAATGCCCAAATTGGCAATTGGATCCGAATGGGCGCTCTGCGCAAAATTTGATTGTGCATTAGGATATAATGGATTAACTAATCCTAATATTACTTATGAAATGATTAATCCATCTAGCAATGTAATGGTAAACAATCCTCCTGGATTGTTTAGGGTAGGTGGCGACCCACAAGTTAGATTTTTTGAGGGGTTTTTAAGAAAAGTTGGGCAAGAGTTAATTCCAGTTTCAAATACTCATATAACGGTGGTAGTAACAGAAGCAGCAGCAGCATTAGCAGCAGCAGCAGCAGCAATACCAGCACCACGACGAGGAGCAGCACGAGCACCAGCACAAGTAGCAGCGGCAGCGGCAGCGGCAGCGGCAGCAGCAGTATTCACAGCCGCAGCATTAGCAGCCGCAGCATTAGCAGCCGCAGCGGCAGGAGTAGGAGCAGCAGCAGCAGCACCACTAACTCTCATCAATATTCCAACATTGGACAGAACGCTGCGAGGGTCATTGATGAATTTGACACTAACTATCGATAAATACAATGCGGTCAAAAGTTGCATGATAAATGGTGCAGCAGCAGGTCCAGCAGCAGCAGGATGGAATAATGTTTTAACTACGGCAACTATACGTCTGAACGATTTGTGCATGGTAGGTGGCGCCGTGTACCCGGCATGGGTGACACGCAATGATCATCCTGCTAATGGTGTTTTTGTGCAACCAATTAATCAAGCAGCAGCGGATCCGTTGATTCCAGTTCAAAATCAAATTGTTGTCGCACAACCTGGATCAGCAATGGGTGTAGTCGTCAGAAAACCTGACCAGGCAGAATTAAATTCATTCCCTCCAGTTGCATGGGCTGTTAATGGTGTTCAGTGCATGTCTCGTTATCACGATGGGGTGTCATATGAGGTCATAGCATGGCATCCTGCAGTTATTTTGGGTATAAACGCTCCTGATAAAACAGTTCAGGTGAATATGGTCCGTAGGGGAGCACAAGTGAACAACCTAACGGTTTCAATTTATGCAATTAGAGAATACACTCAGGCAGAAGTAAAAGCAGCAGCAGAAAAAGCAGAAAGGGAAAGGAAAGCAGCAGAAGCAGCAGAAGCAGCAGCAGAAGCAGAAAAAGCAGAAAGGGAAAGGAAAGCAGCAGCAGCAGCAGCAGCAGCAGCAGAAGCAAAAGTAAAAGCAGAAGCAGCAGCAGCAGCAGAAGCAAAAGTAAAAGCAGAAGCAGAAGCAAAAGCAAAAGCACCAGGAGCAGCACCAGGAGCAGCAGCAGGAGGACCAGCAGGACCAGAAGAACAAGCAGCAGCAAATAAGTCGCTAATTTTACAGGCAATCGAAGCACAGGCACGAACAAACAAGAGTGTTCCTAATGTTGATGAATTCAAGGCTGTTTATGAAAGAATTGATCCAAAGCATAGGTCTGTTTTACTTACCGAAGAGTCTGTGAAACCAGTGATAACAGAGGTGAGAGAAAAACTTGGGTTTGCTAAAAAAAGTAACCCAAAGACGGCGGCGGCGGCAGCGGCTGGAGCTTTTTTCTCGAATGATCCCTTCTTTCAAGCGTTGGCTGACGGAGCGTATCCAAAAGGCAAATAGGCCTTAGTGATTGTCCGCATTTTCGTGTTCAGACTTCATGAAATTGTGAAGCATCACGTGTTTATTCGTGTTGCTGATTTCCCCCGTCATTTTTGCGGATTCATATATATTGCGCAGCACATCGGGCGGCGCGTCCGATCCCACTTTGATCAATCCATGATCGTGAAGATATTTGCGTATCTCCACGATGGACTCGCGTCGCAAAACGCCGTGTTCTTCCTGAATTCGTCGGCGTGTGTCGCTGTTTTTTATTAGAACCCCTACCACGTTGCTACCGGGGGTTTTGCCGAGTTTGTATTTTTTGGTTATGGTTTGTTTTATTTTGTTTTTCATTTGCACCAGTGGTTCTATTATGGAATCTGATTGTGTCTGTGCCACCTGTGTCTGTGTCTGGAAATTCTCTTGAATCTCTCGCAATTTGCGTTGTCTTTCCTGTATCATTGGGTCCGCATTTTCATCCGGAGAAACAGTAATACCGCTGAACAATGGTTTTTTCACAGTGGTATTATGGGAATCTGTATGGGATTGTGATGGGGGTTCAACAATCTGACCGCGATGATATGTGCGATACGTTGGTTTGTTTCCACCGCGCAAACAACCATACGGCACATCCTTCAATACGATTGGATTTGGATTTGGATTTGGATGCGATGAGTCCAATTGCTCTGATTGGATTTCAATCTGAGGCATAGATGCAGGCATTGGCAAAGTCATGGGCAAAGGCATGGATGCAGGCATGGATAAAGGCATTGATTGTGGAATTATTATTGGATTTAGTTGCAATTCGGGGGGCAATTCAAGCGACACTTGTTGTATTTGTGTCATTGGCTGTATTGGTTGCATTTGTGGTTGCATTTGTGGTTGCATTGGTTGCATTGGTTGCATTGGTTGTTGCATCATTGGTTGTTGCATTTGTGTCATTGGTTGCATTTGTGTCATTGGTTGCATTTGTGTCATTGGTTGCATTTGTGTCATTGGTTGCATTTGTGTCATTGGTTGCATTTGTGTCATTGGTTGCATTTGTGGTTGCATCATTGGTTGTGGTTTTGATAATGATTTTTTATTATGTTTGCGGGCCTCTTTTTTTTTATTTATAAGTTGTTCCAAATAATTGGTTGACATTTTGAATTGGTTTGAGAGGTCTTCATTGGACAAAGTGTTACTGTTGCTGTTGTTGTTGTTGTTGCTGTTGTTGTTGTTGCCGCCACCATGGGTGCCGTTGCCGGGTGTTTCTTCACTTCGTTGTTTGTGTTCCTGTATTTTTTTAAGTAAATTTTGTTTCAATGTGCTGGGGCGAAGGAGGGTTGGCGGGGGTTTGATTTTCCGTTGTCGTTTCAACGTGGTGTTGTTCCCACCCGATGAGAGACTGTTGTGATCAATGATGATCTGTTTTTTTGCAGAATTCATTGTGTAAAACTTCAAACAATATATTCTAAAACATAAAATATTTTGGAATATATACCACATTGATGGTTACAAATACATGGACACAGATGCATTATTAATTGTGTCTTTGCGCTGTTTGACCTCATCATTGGAAATGAACACGGTCATGCCCTTTTCTAAATCCGCGTGAGTCAATTGTCGCCGTTTTTCTGAAGAGGCGCAAAACACGCGCCGACCGTGCGCAATTTTGGCACGGGACAGCAGTGTTTCCATGTCGCGCCCGTAGCACTTGAAATAGCACATATTGGATTCAAACCAGTCAGGGCGCATCGGTTCGCACAATGACCAACCGCAGTCCTGCACTTTCTTTTCATATATTTTCGCAAGTTGTGCCGGCGTGTAGTCGTCAATTTTGAACCGCCACGTGAACCGTGAATTCAGGCCCGGGTTGGCGCTGAAAAAACATTCGTTCAAGTCTTTTTCGTATCCGGCAACAATGACCATGAGGTCGGACTTGTGGTTGCTCAGCGCTTCGCACAGCGTGTCAATGCACTCCTTGGAAAAGGAGTCGCGCTTCTCCGCATTTCCGAGGGCGTACGCTTCGTCAATGAATAGCACGCCACCTAAACACTCCTTGATCACGTCCGCCGTTTTGATGGCGGTTTGTCCTAAATATCCGGCAATCAGGTCGGAGCGCGTCACCTTTCGGAACCGGTTTTTGCGCAGTACGCCCATGCGCGAAAATATGCTGCCGATCAGCTGGGCCACCTCAGTTTTTCCGGTGCCGGGGGGGCCGTAGATTACGGTGTGCATGTAGTCGTTGAATGCACCACTGCTTTTATCGTCTTTGTCACCTTTGTCGCCTTTGGTTTTTTCATTTTTATGCAGGTCCTGCATGAAGTAAATGACTTGGTCCACCACGCGTTCTTTCAGGGAGTCCATGCCGATCATGGCGTCCAGCTTGCGCAGCGGCCCCGAAATGTGATGCAACGCACGCATGTTTATATTGTATTCCACGTTTTCAACCACGGGATACTGGTCGTTTAATCGTATCAAGTCGGCGATGCAGTTGACTTCGCAGCAAATGTCCACGCGTTCAACCACCAGCTGTTTGGCGGGAGGCGCTTCGTGTCGTGGCCCAACGATGTGCGGTTGGTCAAACAACGCGGAAAATGCCGCATTGTTCAATTGGATGCAATCATTGAGATGACTGTTCGTGTTTGTGATCATGTGTTCTGGATTATTGTTGGGTTAATACATATTATGCAATGACTGTTTATATTATTAATGATAATCATTTCATTTGGTTCACGCCCGTTTTAGATATTCTTTTGCTTGTGTGTAAAAATCATTATCTGGAAATAAATCCACATTGACATTTGGCACTTTTCTTTTATCATAATGCGGATCACAGCTGTAATGTGCTATGTAATGTTTATCTTCTAATTTGTTAATATTCGGATAATAACAATTGTCGCCGTTGATCATTTTAATTTTATGATTATGACAAGCAATGTTCAACCCATGCATTGCGCACCACCAAGAATGCGGATCACCATTCATTTTTTCGGTAACTTTTATTGAATACAATATAATGTCATCTATTATGGATTTGATGGTTTTTACTTTACAAATTACATTGAATCCACCATTCATGTATCCGTCTTCATCATGTGACAAAAATTCTTGGATGACATGCCGATTTATTGATGTTGAACTTGATATATGCATGTGCCAATTTTCATAATAATTGTCTGCTATTATTTCATTATCTTTTAGAGTGTGATATGTCATTGGATAGGGTTTCAAATGAACTAAATCAGCATCAATGATTTCTACCAAAATGTCATCATCCAAATTTTCAATAATTTGTTTTGCAGAAGTGAAGACGTTGATTGGCAGGTATATTTTGGGGTCATATTTTGGATTGATCGGTATTAAATCATACACTGAATCTACCATTTTATAAGGAAGAGTTATGTTCCAATCAATGTTTGAAACGGCCTTGTTTTTTTCTCCAAAATAATTGTATTTGATGATTGGAATGATTGCTTTATTTACAGCGTCGGTTGAATATGTTTTGTAATGTTGATGTTGAAAAAAAAGTATTTGTCTTTTGAAATAATCATTTGCAACGGTTGAAGGAATTGAGATGAACCTATTATTCATTACATTTATCATGCGTGTATATTTATATTGTTGTTCACGGTGTATAATAATGTTGAATATTAAAGTATATAAACACAAAAATTGATTTGACAATTAGCCAGTCAAGCGACTATCACATCACAACTCATCCGTCATTCATCAATGTCATCGCATCTTAAGAACGAAATCACTGCCGCCATCGGCCAATACGTGGAGGAGCCATGGGACATGATCGGTTCGTATTTTGAAAACGGGCATTTGGAGCGGTTGGTGCGGCACCAGCTGGAATCTTACAATGAATTTGTAGGTAATCAAATTGAACGCACAATTGAGATGTTCAATCCGGTGCACATTGCATCGGAGCAGGACTACGACCGCAATCTCAAAAAACACCGTCTGGAAATCATCATTGAATTCAAGAGCTTCAATATGTATCGTCCGCAAATACACGAGAACAACGGTGCAACAAAACTCATGTTTCCGCAGGAGGCCCGACTGCGGAATTTCACGTACGCGTCATCCATGACAGTGGATGTGAAAATCCAAATCATAGTTCGCACGGGTGCTGAGCTGGAAAATGTGCAAAATCATCACAAAATGCTGCCCAAAATCCCGATCGGCAAGCTCCCCATCATGCTGAAATCCAATATTTGTGTTTTGAAGCAGTGCCAGCACATGAGCCACCAGGTGACAGGGGAGTGCAAGCATGACGCGGGCGGCTACTTCATCATGCACGGCAGCGAGAAAACGGTGCTGGGACAGGAGCGCGCGGCCGAGAACCGCGTGTATTGTTTCAACGTCTCCAAGGGGAACACCAAATGGAACTGGATAGCGGAAATCAAGTCGGTTCCCGATTTCAAATGCATTTCCCCGAAGCAAATCAACATGATGGTTGCGAACAAAAACAATGGGTTCGGATTCCCGATTTATGTGCAAATCCCACGCATCAAGCAGCCGGTTGCGCTGTTCACGTTGTTTAGAGCGCTGGGCATAACCACCGACCGCGAAATATGCGAAATCATCTTGTTGGATTTGGTGTCCGCCGACAAGACTGCATTGGAGGCGCTGCAGGGGTCCATCATTGATTCCAACTCGGTGCTCACACAGGAAGATGCATTGAAGATTGTGACGAGCCACGTCATGTACACCCCGATCAACATGGACAAGGAGTCGGGTGCCCGAAAGAAGCGTGATTTCACGGTGGAAATTTTGAAGAACGACCTGTTTCCGCACTGCAGCACCGAAAAGCAGCGACTGTGTTTCCTGGGATACATGGCAAACCGACTGATTCGTGCCAGCACCGCAGGAGATGCAACCCGTCAGGATGACCGTGATTCATACATCAATAAGCGCGTAGATACGACGGGGGGGCTGCTGAACAACCTGTATCGCAACTATTTTAACAAGCTGGTCAAGGATATGAGCAAACAAGTGATTCGCGAGATCAACACGGGGTCGTGGCGGTCAACAGACGATTATTTGAACATTATCAACAGCACCAACGTGTACAAAATCATCAAGTCATCCACGATTGAAAACGGGCTCAAGCGCGCGCTGTCCACCGGTGATTTCGGCATAAAGAACGTCAGTACGGCTAAAGTGGGAGTGGCACAAGTGCTGAATCGGCTGACGTATATCTCCAGTTTGAGCCATTTGCGGCGCATCAACACGCCGATTGACAAGAGCGGCAAGCTCATACCGCCGCGCAAGCTGCACAACACCACATGGGGATTCCTGTGTCCCGCAGAGACACCCGAAGGTGGCAGCGTCGGCGTGGTGAAAAATATCAGCTACATGACGCACGTCACCACCATCAGCAATTCGGACAACATTCGCGAACAGATCCGGTCGTTCATGGTGTCGCTGGATGTCGCAACGCATGCCGAAATGCACTCCAACGTGAAGGTGTTTGTGAACGGTGCCTGGATTGGAATAACCACGGATGCGAATAAGCTGTACACTGCATTCAAGGACAAAAAGACGCGTGGAATCATCAACATTTACACGTCGGTTGTGTTCAATTACAAAAATCAGGAAATCCGCATTTGCACGGATGCGGGGCGGATCACGCGTCCCGTTCTGCGCGTGAACGGCCAAACCGGCGGACTCTATATCACCAAAGACATCATTCAGCGGCTGAGAAACAAGGAGCTGGGGTGGGACGACCTGTTGACGGATTTAAAAATTGATAATGCGGTCATAGAATACATTGATCCTGAGGAGCAGAATTTCAGCATGATTGCCATGAAGCCGTCGGACCTGTATTCTCCGCGCGACGACGCGTTTAAATACAAGTACACGCATTGCGAGATTCATCCCAGCACCATATTCGGTGTGATTGCGTCGTGCATTCCGTTCCCGGAGCACAATCAGTCGCCGAGGAACACGTACCAGTCGGCGATGGCCAAGCAGGCGATGGGTATGTACGTGACCAATTTTGACAAGCGCATGGACAAGACGGCATACGTCATGACGAATCCGGCGCGTCCTTTAGTGGACACGCGCGTCATGGGTATGATCAAGCTGGACAAGATTCCGTCGGGTGGGCCCGTCATTGTGGCAATCATGACGCACACGGGCTACAATCAGGAGGACAGCGTGTTGATGAACCAGGGCTCCATTGACCGCGGCCTGTTTCAGACCGTGATTTACCACACTGAGAAGGACGAGGACAAGAAGATCAACGGGGATGAAGAGGTGCGCTGCAAGCCCGATCCCGCCAAAACAAAGGGCATGAAATTCGGCAACTATGAAAAAGTGAATGCCAAGGGCGTCATGCCGGAAAACACGCTGGTGGAGAACCGTGACATCATCATCGCGAAAGTGGTGCCGATCAACCGGAATGATCCCACCAAAGTGCTGAAATACGAGGATCAGAGCCGCGCGTATCGCACGCAGGAGGAATCCTACATTGACCGTAACTTCCTGGAGCGGAACGGGGAGGGGTACTGCATTTGCAAGGTCAAGGTGCGCACCCTGCGAAAGCCGGTTATCGGGGACAAATTCAGCTCGCGACACGGGCAGAAGGGCACGCTGGGCAACATCATTCCGGAACGCGACATGCCGTTCACGGCGGAGGGGCTGCGTCCCGACATCATCATCAATCCGCACGCCATTCCGTCGCGCATGACGATCGGTCAGCTGAAAGAGACGCTGCTGGGAATGGTTTTAGTGGAGCTGGGCTTGTTCGGAGACGGCACCTCGTTTGGTGAGCTGGACATTGAAACCATTCGTAAAGAGCTGTTCAAGCTGGGGTACGAGTGCAACGGTAACCAGCTGATGTACAATGGGTTGACGGGAGAGCAGATTGAGACCAGCGTGTTTATCGGACCCGCATTCTATCAGCGGTTGAAGCACATGGTGAATGACAAGCAGCACAGCCGCTCCATTGGGCCGATGGTGAATTTGACGCGGCAGCCGGCGGAGGGGCGAAGCCGCGATGGCGGGCATCGGTTTGGCGAAATGGAGCGCGACAGCATGGTGGCGCACGGGGCGTGCCGATTCACGCGCGGGCGCATGTATGATTCATCGGACAAGTACCAGGTGTACGTGTGCAAGTGTTGTGGCATGATTGCGGCTGTGAACGATAAGATGGGCATACACTGCTGCCACATGTGCGAGAATCGCACCGAATTTGCGTATGTGGAAATTCCGTATGCGTGCAAGCTGCTGTTTCAGGAGCTGCAGACCATGAACATTGCACCCCGCATCATGACGGAATGAAGGCATGTGGAATCCATTTGCCATGTAACATTTAGTGAATTATGAAGTTTTAACATCGTTGATTTAATCATTTTTTATGAATCTATTTATTTTTATTATATCAATTATATTATATCCTAATTATAAAACCGTAAATCAAACACACATTACGCAATCACAATGACGTCTATCAATTATTCTCGCGGAGTGACCAGTTCCGTTTCCCGAAACCCGAACTCGTTCGTGTCTCCAAACAGCCAGCCCAGCAATTTGGGCGGCGGCTACAATGGATACTCCCCCGCACTTTTGGGTGGCGGTGCGGGCACGCACGGCGGAAGCGGCATGGAGGGTGGCAATGAACGCAGCATGGATCGCAATATATTAAGGCAGGCATGGAACGGCCAATACGCATCAGGTGATGTGAACGGTCGCAAACCGGTGTGCACTCCGTTTCGTCTTGTGAACAATGCTGGTGATTATTTAGGGCGACAAAATTATGTTTCGGGCGGGCCGAACCAGGTGAACAATATACGCAGCTCCACCATTGGTGCCTGGAAGATGTTTGCCGGGCACGTGCAGGCCACCAACGACGGCACGGGCATTCCCTCGTCCACGTGCAACGTGAAATACGTGTATGACGGCTCGGATTACACCACATTTAAGAAGAACCAGGCCATTAACCGCACTTATAATGATTATTCATTTGGTGGGAATGCAAGCAGCGGTTCTCAGAGCGCTTGGCGTCGTGTTCACCATTTTTAGAGTCCATTTGGTGCAGTAGAACATTTAAATTAAAAATGTAGGCACATGTTATAACCCCCTTTGACCCCTACTCCGCTTCTTTCACTAATGATGGCCCCTATCCATTTAAGACGCCCTTCAACTTTAATGAACACAAACCCAATTGCGATGAGCTTTTCTGGTTCCAATCAGCCCGAACAAAAGGGGTTCTTGCAAAAGAAAGTCATTCCCGTCATCCGGCGTATCGGATCGGTTGCCGGAAAAGTCAGCGACGTTGCCGGAAAGGTGGCAATCGTTGCCAGCATTCTTTAAGAGAGCTCCCAAAAAATAAAACATGTCATTATATTAATATAACAAAACAATTAATATAACGTACGCAGACTAATCAATAAAACACGATGGTTAAATTAGTGTATAATCCAATCCTGAGAGCCCAGTTCAACGGGCCGCCCGATCAGGGCATGCTGATCAAGCAGGCCGACAACAATGCGGTGCTTAAAAGCCCGTCGGCCATGCCCTCCAAGTTTTACCCGAGTGACGGCGGCAACGAGTTTGCTATGGGTCGTAACGTGTACTTGCGCACTTTAGCCGGCGCAAATTATGAAAGCCCGTTAAGCAGCGCATACTGTGATGGCGGTTCTAAAAAATGGGCCACACAGTATCATGACTCCGAGCTCTACATTGAGAGAAAGCGCAACAACGCAATCGGGCAGTCTTCCATTAACGCCAACGGCGTGCCGTTGTCATTTAGGAGCAACGACTCCACCATTCGGAACACGCGACTGCAGCGGTGCCGTGCCGGGGGATGCACTGCCCCGCGGAAAAAAGGCGCAATACTCAACCCATATCAATCGGGCGGTACATCGGCACTAACGACCACGGGCGGAAACCGGCAAATCGTAGTGGGGTCCACCATTGTTGCTGCGTATCAATGAACAATCAACAATCAACAAAAATAAATAAAATATTTACTTGTATTATATTATTGGATTTAAATGGAATGCGATGCTGCTGAATTAACCAGAGCTAGAAAATTTTTACTCATAAATTCAGGCCCAAATGGCAGATTCATGCTACCAAACGTGAAACATTTTGACACAATCATAAATGATCCGGAAATTGCCAAGGAAGCATCCAAGTTAAACATGACTCAACTTGATTATATTATCCGGATCAGGGCATGCGTTCATGCGGCAGAGGCAGCGGAGCGGGAGCAGCGGAGGCTGGCAGCTGCGGCGGCAGAGCATGGAGG
>Ga0194044_10000335_pt1 | contig 22962 bp, 19 predicted proteins | sample JunL4417m_MetaG_FD_155460 | JGI IMG/M metagenome (GOLD analysis project Ga0194044, IMG submission 155460) | Anoxic zone freshwater microbial communities from boreal shield lake in IISD Experimental Lakes Area, Ontario, Canada - Jun2016-L442-17m | ecosystem: Environmental > Aquatic > Freshwater...
CGAGTTCGAGCCTCGTCGCTCCCGCCACTCGATTACCAGAGGGGTTACACATTGCTGTAATCCCTTTTTTAATTATGACTCAAATGAAAGGAAAGCGTCAATGGCAAACATTACCGCTCACTGTGAAGGCTGTATAAAAATTAATGCCAGTGGCGACTGTTCGGTTTATCCCAATCCTGCATTTATGATGCGGTGGGTGGAAGACAAAAAAATCAAAGTTGGCTGTGCATTCCATGCCGCAAAATTTTCCGAAACAGTTTCCAAAGAGAAGGTCCGCGTCGGTCAACAGAAACAGAAGAAAAAATAACCGGATTAACGGTCAAGTTTTGTTTTTCCTGAAGATGGTGTAACGGTGTCATGCGAATGTGCGCCTTACACCTATCGACATCATTTCAGTTTATCTGACTTCTCCCCCAGATTCAAACCTTCTTTTTCCATTTGAAAGGTTATGAAAACCAATTTTCCTCCCCGTATAGCAGTACTATGCGGCCCTACCGGAGTTGGTAAAACTTCGGCCGCCATTGAGATCGCCTCTGTACTGAATGCTGAAATCATAAGTGCTGATTCCATGCAGGTTTATAGATACATGGACATTGGAACCGCCAAACCATCGGCGCTTGAGCTGGCGCGTATTCCCCACTACATGATCGATATCGTCAATCCGGATGATCCCTTTGATGCCCAGCGTTATGCAGACATGAGCCGGAATATTATCCTTCAGCTTGCAGAACAGGGCATCCCTGTATTGGTCGCAGGTGGAACCGGTTTTTATATTCGCGCCCTGATTTATGGATTGTTTGAGTCCGGTTCATCAAATTTGGAGATGCGCACCCGGCTGACAGAAGAAGCACATAACAAGGGGACGGCTGAACTCTATCACCGACTATGTGACTGTGACCCAATAGCAGCAACCAGAATTCATGCCAACGACACATACCGGATTGTTAGGGCGCTTGAGATTTATGAAACAACTGGCCAACCCATTTCGTCCTGTCACCAGGAACACCGGCTGATGCCCCCTCTGTTTGACGTTCTAAAAATTGGACTTTCCAGGCAAAGAGAAGTATTATATGAGCGGATTAACCATCGGGTGGATTTGATGGTGGAAGAAGGACTGTGCAGCGAAGTCAGATCCCTTCTGAAAAAAGGGTACACATCAATGTTAAAACCCCTTCAATCCATCGGGTACCGACATATTTTGGATTTTTTTGAAGGACATCTGAACTGGGATGACACCCTTAAAACGCTGAAACAAGACACACGGCGCTACGCCAAACGGCAATTGACCTGGTTTAATTCTGATTCACAGGTAAAATGGATTGACGCGGACCATCTTGATGAAATTTTCGACAATGTTAAGGCATTTTTGTCTCCCTGAGATGTTACAGTTCCACGCTATGGTAAAAAGCAAAGTTTATGTATATACTGTTGTAGCTTGTTTGATGGCGGCATTCGGGACTGAACTCATCTGCGCCAGCCATGGTAATTGTTTGGCTGCAAAAATCGCCCCGGCGCAATTTAAATACTATTTGGAAAAAAGACTGAATATAAAGGATACGGATGCATCTACTCATTCCCCTTATATTTATTATCATTCCGCAATATCATCATTTTATGGAAAATGTGATTTCAAACCATTATGGACGCTGGATACCGGTCTTACGCCGCAGGCGGAACAGCTCGTCCACTCCATCGAAGAAGCTGAGCTGGATGGACTAATATCAGAGGATTATCATTTATCCCAGATAAAAACCTTGATCGCTGATTTCAAAGAACCGCTGCTTAACAAGAGACAGTCTTTTGATATTGAAAAACAGGTGGATCTGGACATTTTGCTCACTGACGCATTTTTACTTTTCAGTTCTCACCTGCTCACAGGCAGGGTGATTCCAGGTTCTGTAGATTCAACCTGGTTATTTTTCAATCCACCAACCGACATTGCCACAATTCTGAATTCTAATGCATATTCAAACAGGATAGAATCGTTTCTTGAAGGGCTTCGTCCGGTGCATTCCGCCTATTACCGATTGCGGGATGCGCTTCAACATTATATCTACATTCAGAAGAAAGGCGGCTGGCCTTCTATTCCTCCAGGATCAAGCTTGAAAATCGGCGATGTTCATGATCGGATAGATAAAATCCGAAAGCGCCTGATCGTAACTGAAGACATTGATCCACATACGCGTTGTGTCAAACCCACCGAGTTTGACGAATTCTTGATGAAAGGGGTTCAGCAATTTCAGATACGGCATGGGATTGAGCCGGACGGTGTGGTGGGCCTCAGTACCCTGATGGCGATGAATGTTCCGGTTGAGAATCGAATACGTCAGATAGAGCTTAATCTTGAACGGTGGCGGTGGATCCCCCGTGACCTGGGTTCCCGATATATACTGGTGAACATTGCCGATTACAGTATGGCGGTTGTGGAGAATCAGGCGACGGTTCTGGAAATGCGGGTGGTTGTAGGAAAGGCTTATCGTCGAACGCCTGTTTTCAGCGAAAAAATGAAGTACCTGGTGCTGAATCCATTCTGGAATATCCCGGTAAAGATCGCTATTGAGGACAAACTCCCCATTATCCGGAAAAATCCGCTTTATTTAACTCAGCATCACATCAAAGTATTTGGAAACTGGGGTGAAGATGCTCCAGAAATCAATCCGGTAACGATCGACTGGTACCGGGTGACTTCCACTAATTTCCCCTACAGACTGAGGCAGGACCCAGGTCCATCAAATGCTCTGGGCAGAATTAAATTCATGTTTCCCAATAAGTTTTCTGTCTATCTTCATGACACACCCCAACGTGGTTTGTTCAAAAGGGCTTCCAGAGATTTCAGCTCGGGCTGTATCCGTATTGAAAAACCGGTAGAACTGGCAAAATACCTTCTTCAAAATGATCCACAGTGGTCCAGCCAAAAGATCAAGGAAACAATCGAAAGCGGCGTAGCAACAGTGGTTCGCATAAAGGATCCCATCCCGGTACACCTCCTCTACTGGACAGCCTGGGTAACCGAGACGGGCACTGTTCACTTTGGAACTGACATTTACGATCGGGATCCGCCACTTTCAAGGGCTATTAAAGCAAAACTGAAGGATACGTTCCACTATATTCCAGCAGATAATTTGCCCGATCTGAGAGCAACAAACTAAAGGCATTACCAGCACCGAATATCCCCCACGTCCACATGAACAAAGTTTTCTGAAGGATAATATCCGACCCCGCCTTTTTTCAGCGATACCGCAACCCGTCTTACTGCGGAGATTTTTCGATCCGGTAAGCGAATATCAACTGCTTTGCCTTGTATATGCAGGCTGTTCTTGGCGACATTTCCACTTTCCCGACAAAGTATGGCGTTGGTTTCAGGAGTTCTGTATCCGGATACTATATGAAACGGGGACGAGCGGGTTTCCAGCTTGAGGGACATGCCATAAAGGTAGTCGAGAAGATGCGGATCAATATTTTTAACGCTTCCCGTGCGGTGATCCCTGAATAAATAACTGACATCTTTCATTGCTGCCGGTGAATATCGCCCTTTGGCGAAATAGGATACATCAAGTTTTTCACCGGTATGGGGATTAAAAAAATGCAGCGCTTTGGATTGCCCGGCTTTTGCGATTTTGGCTTTTTGAGGAATTGCGGAAAGAGCCGATGCCGGAATCACCCCCAGAAAGGCAGCCAGTACACCCATTTTGAGAAATCCTCTTCGATCAATTTCAAGTTCGCCTTCTTTTCGTGTCTCGGTTAAAAAAGAAAAAATAAAACCACCTCCTCAGAAACATTTTAAACAAATACTCTTATATATACTAAATAAAAACACCTGATCTTGTCAACCCAAATCTATTCATCACATTGCTGTCCATGCGCGAGACATAAATTTCCCATATTCCGTATTATTCATTTTATCTGCCGCGTCCCAAAAAGACTGCCGGAAGCGTTTTCAATATAATGGAAATATCCAGCCACAAAGACCAGCGATCTATATAATCCAGGTCCATATCCATCCACCTGTCAAATGGAATATCATTTCGATTGGGCTGGATTTGCCAGGTACCGGTGATGCCGGGCTTCATGGAAAGTCTTCGGCGCTGCCACAATTCATATTTTTCAACTTCAGATGGCATCGGAGGCCTGGGCCCCACAACACTCATTTCGCCCCGGATGACATTGATAAACTGAGGCAACTCATCCAGACTCAGTTTTCTAAGGAAGGTTCCAATATAGGGAATAATGCGAGGATCTTTTTTAATTTTAAATGCCGGACCACTGGCCTCATTAAATTTTGCCAGGCTTTCGAGTTTTTCTGTAGCATCCTGGACCATGGTTCGAAATTTATAAACCGAAAATTTTCTGCCGAACTGGCCGCACCGTGTTTGTTTAAAAAAAACAGGCCCCGAAGATGACTGCCTGATTAAACAAGGAATGATGATAAACAGCGGAAAACCAAGAATCAGAACAAGAATGGCCAGAAAAAAGTCCATGATGGATTTTATTACCATGGCATCTCGTCTTTCCTGAATCGTACTTAAGATAAGTGAGGGTTCCGATAAAAAGCGGTCAACCTGGAATGCGTGAGCGTTCGGCTGCATAGAGATAAATTTACGGATATACCAGTTAGGGATAATACGAATGGTGATTCCAAAGGTGTTAATGAATGACAGATACCATTCAGAATTTTTGATTTCATTTAATGGCATGGTTATCAGGACTTCATCAATAACCTGGCTAAGCAAAACATCCCTAAGATCATCCAGAGTGCCAATAACACTAACCCCGCAACTCACGGTTTTTCCAACATCCTGGCGGTTCAGATCCAAACATCCCACGAATTTGATATCGGTTTCCGTGTTGCTGGCGACCATCTGGATGAGATCCTGGGCCGTAGCACGACTTCCCAGTATCAGCACATAATGTTTATAGAAGTCTTTGTTGCGTTTGGTGGAAATATATTTACGCATCATCCACCTGCTGAGATTAAGCGCTGCCATATCCAGAAAATAAAACATAAAGATAAACAACCGACTGATATCCTTTATTTTTAAAATATACAGACACAGCACCAAAATGACGACGCTGATAGTGACTCCTTTAAAAACTCCCATAAGCATGGGGCCTAACATTTTGGCGTTATAACTGTATTCGTCATTTAGAAAATCCAGAATCACATACCAGATGACGGTAATCATCATAAATATGGGTATATAATTGGCATTCGCAGCAAGTCCGCCAAAAGCATCATCCGTCAGATATTTTTTAATCGTGAACGCAATGATAAACGCCAGCAATGTCAACAGTACATCCACCAGAAGTTCAATTCGTTTAAGGAGTTTTCTGTCCTGATTCATAAGTCTTCAATTTCCAAGGCTTTTTTGATACAGGCGGTCATGCTCACTGCAAACCATATCCCAGTTGAATTGGCCTGAAATCAGGCTGATGGCTGCTTGTTTAAAGTCATCCAACTGGTTTTCAGTCATTGTTTCAACAATATCCAGACAGGTTGAGATGACCTGGGTATCGCCTACCGGAAATGACAACCACTGAAGGGTTTCCATCACTTCCCTGTGTGGACAGATATCGCTGGTAACACACATCGCGCCGTAAGACAATGCTTCAAGAAGGGTGATCGGAAGTCCTTCCAGCTCGGATGCGGTAATAAAAGCGCGGGTATTGGAAAACAGCTCCTGAAGAACCGCTCCGAACTGATATCCTGTAAAAATGATGGCGGCATTATCTTCAGCCAGTTGCCTTAATCCGTTCATATACTGCCCGGATGCGGCATTGTCGCCGACAATAACTAATTTGCTTTTTCTGGGCATCAGCAAATATGCTTTTATGACATCTTCCAGGCGTTTTTCCGGAACCATGCGGCCAACACACAGAAAATAATTCCGGGCCGACAAATCCCATTGTTTGATCAGGTTTGGAGAACTGTGGGGAAGGGGTGTCATACCGTTGGGGATATAGACGGTTTCAACCCCATATCCCGAGTTGAAATAACTTTGAAGTTCACGAGAAACCACAATCCGGTATTGGGCGAATAAAACGGCGCTCAGCTCTCCGAGATAAATCAACCTGGAGGCCCAGCATGGCCATTTTTTCCGCTGCCAATCGAGTCCGTGACAGGTAAAAAAAACCTTCATTCGGGGTCTAAAAACCCGGGGTATCCAACTGAAAAAACAGGGGCCGATGCCATGTATATGAACGATGTCGGGATTGGTGAACAAAATATGAACGATGGATATCAGCGTATGCAGCAAAGCGTCTGTATATTTAAAATTCAGGGTTGGCAGGCGCTTGATATTCAGCCCTTTATAACTGGATATTCCCTTTGAAATATAGTAGCTACGAGCGTAAACAGTAATATCATACCCTTGTTCAGCCAGCCTGGAATAGAGGTTCTCACAATGATGTTCGATACCGCCCCATGTTGCAGGAACGCCCCGGAAACCGGTTACAGCGATTTTTGTCATCTGGCGAGATAATGGGTTGAGTGTGAACATGGCTATTTCCAAAGTGCGGTGAGCTGGGTGATGGTTTCATCAATGTTGAAACGCAAACAAACATCCTGATAAGCATTTTTTCCGTATTCAGCAGCAATCTGTGGATGGTTCAGCAAAAATGAAATAGCTTCTGCAAGTTTTTCCGGATTGCCGGGAGGAACCAGAAGGCAATTATGCTCATGCCTTAATACAGCGCGGTTTCCGGGGATGTCGGTTGCAACAATGGGCCTTGAACCCGCCATGGCTTCCAGAAGCGCCATGGACGTTCCTTCTGAAATGGATGGCAGGACAAACACATCGGATAATGCCAGAATGTTCGGAACATCGCTCCGGCTTCCAAGAAAAGAAATGACATCCTGAACCTTAAGGTCCAGACTCAGTCGTTCAAGCGACTCCTTCAAGTCTCCATCACCTGCCAGAAGCAGCCTGACATTGTCAACCTGATGAATCAGATGCGGCATGGCGGCGATAAGGTAGCCATGCCCTTTGGGCGGCATCAGGCGTCCGACCGAAGTGATAATCCGCTGTCCTGGCAAGGCGCAAAGAGATGGCATAAGTTCAAGATTGGGCTGAATGCGGTGAATCGCTTCCACATCAATACCATTGATGATAACCTTTATTTTGGAAGGCGCCAGGCGAAAGACATCCTTCAATTGCTGCGCCACATCGTCAGACACTGCCACAACGGCAGTTGTAAGATGATACAGCAAGCGGGTTGCAGCAATTCTGAGATAATTTCGGATATCTCCGGATTTGCGATCCGGCAGAAGCGCAGGATAGTGTACGGTGGAAATGATTCGCCTGGCGCCATAAAGCCATCCTGCCAGGATGCCTATAAACTCGGCATCTGAGAGGTGGCAATGCACCACATCCACCCGATGCTGCCTGCAAATAGACATAATATCCCGAATGTTGGAATAAAAATATGAGATAAAATTTCCAGGGTAAAAAATGCTGGGCCTTGATCTGTTAAAGCAAAAGACAGATGCCCCTCTGGATTCAACCCGTGATTTCAGGGTGAGATCGGGCTGAATGACGCAGACAAGTGTATGATATGCGAACTTGGGTGTTTTATCCGCCAGAAGTACCAGCAGTTCCTGAGCGCCGCCAATGTTCAGTGCATCAATTACATGCAGGATTGTCTTTTTTTTATCGATCATGCTGGCTATCATCCCATTATTTTGTAAACAATCTGGGGTACGGGGAACTGACGATCATTTAAAATCGCCCCAATTGAAGTAATTCCAAATTTCTGGAGCTTGTCAATGGCCAGTTTGCTGACTTCCCGGCGGGAGTAACCATATCGACAGACCAGGGCTGTCATATCCACAAATCTTGCAAATTCAATCATGACAGGGCTGGTGGTTAAGGGCTGGCCGTCGATAATGGTTATGTCGAAATTTGTCCGGCAATAGTTCATCAGAATTTCGATGGGTTCGCGCGACAGCATGTTACCGCCAACATTTTTTGCAATGTTCCCGGCTCCGGAAGGCAGCAAATACAGTCCTGGATATTCGGTTTGTACAATCAGTGAGGCCAGGTCTTTGTTTTCAGCAACAAATGAATACAGCCCCGGCAAATTCTGGATTTTAGGGATGGTGGCATGATTTAGGTTCGAATCCACATACAGAATTTTCATGTTGTATTCTTTGGATAAAAACATGGACATGTAAAAGGAAATAAAGGTGTTTCCCTCTTTTCGGGTCGCCCCGCAGACCAGCAGTGACGAGACAGTTTGCTTGGTTTCGACCAGAATATTGGCCCAAATATCCGAGAGTTGATAGCTCATTTTGGAAAGAATTTTCGGGTAGGATTTGGAAAGTTCGTCGGATAGAATGCGCGGGGAAAACCGGCTTTTGGCCGGTTTTGAAATTGCGATTGGTTGCGGCATCTGTTCCTGGGCTTGCTGATTAACAGGTTGCTGTTTACTAGCTTGATAAAACATTTCTTCAAAAGATACGGAATCCGAAGCCTTTGTTTGAGGGGTGACAGAATCCGGCGGGACTGAAAGTTTTTGATGCAGCAGCTTATCCGTTTGCGGATAAGCCTGAACTCTTCCGCCTTCTTTATGCTTGGAATATGCTTGTTCCCATATCATCATACATGCGCCTTAGGTTTTTGCGTTATCGTTTAACGACCTGACTGTTAATGCCTTTTTTCTGAAGTTCCTGATTCAAGGTTTCAGCTTCTGCTTTTTTTTCATAAGCACCCAGATACAGACGAAAACGATCTCTTCCTTTCTGCATTGCGTAGGGAAAATATCCGGATTGTTTCAGTTTCCCGAACATATTCAAGGTATCGGTTTCATTTGAAAATTCACCAACCTGGCAGGCGTAATCGGTTTTTTGAACCGTTGCATTGGGCAGTTTATAAGCTTTCAGGATGCTTCGGGCTTCCTCCTCCGTCGAGTACAGTCCGATGTATATTCGCCACCAGACACCCATATCGCCTAAATCCACTTTAACCAGGTAAGGTGACAGTCCCAGTTGTCTGATTTCGGAAATTTCCGCAAGGGCGCGCTTCGACTGCTTATAGCTTGAAGACCTGAGAGAAAAAGGATGATAGGCAAGGGGTTCGACATGTTCAGATGAAATGGCTTCGGTTTTGGAAGATGTCTGAATATCCATTTCACCGGTTGTTTGTGGCTGGGTGTCAACCGGTTCTGATGTCATGGTTTCGTTTCGGGCTGTGGCGACCTGAATTCCGGCAGATGGCTTATCAACCACTTCTTCACGCAGGGTTGGAACCTGGGCGACAATATTATCAGGTTGGGCAGGTGAAGCCTGCAATTTAAAGGCTTCAGGCGGTTGTTGTGCGAGTTGATTCGCCAAATTTGTCTGTCCTGTATGGGATACGGACAAAGATGAAAAAGTTGGTATATGAGCATCGTTCAAAAAACGCCATGATAATATAGCTCCTGACAGCATCAGCAGGGTGGCGGCCACGGTAATGCACGCGGTTTTTTTTAGTTTTTTTCCAAAACCTGAAGCCCCGAAACGGAGTTTTTCAGGTTGAACATTCTCCAGATCATCCATCAGTGTCTCCAAAGATGTCTCTCGATCGGCAGCAGGAATATCTTCTGAAATGGTGATAAAGGTTCCATGCTCATATTTTAAATACGGCTTGATATCTGCTTCGATTTCCGTCAGGCTGTCTTTAACCAGATTTATAGCCTCATCAACAACATCCATCGGAATCGCGGACAATTCTTTTGATGCCGCAATCAGCAAACAGGTATCGCAGATATTGTTGATCATACGTGGTACGCCGCCGCTGTAGTCAAAGATTTTTTGAAGCGTTTCTTCGGGAAATGCAGGTATGCCCGTGGCGCCGGATTTTAGGAGCCGGAAGAATATATAATTTTTGGTCTCCTCAAAACTGAACCTGGTTAAGTGATATCGTCTTTTAATCCGCTGATTGAGTGAACTTATGGCCGGGGTTTTGAGATCTTTCAAAAAAGAGGGATGCGCTATAAAAATCATGATGATCGGGAAAACCCCGTTATGACTGAATGTGGATAAATGCTTCAGCTTGGTCAGGGTTAATATGTCCAATTCATGGGCATCATCAATAATCAGATAAAACCGGATATTTTCAGCATCGGACCTGAAATAGTCATAAATCATATCCTGAAGAATCCCCTCATCCTCCGGGATCGGAGAAATTTCCAGCCTGGAGGCAATCCGCCGCAAAATTCCGCCGTAGCCTTCATTGGGAGTGGGAATATATTCGGTGGGGCGTTTGGCCTTTTTCTTTAACACCTGAATCAACCGCAGGCAGAGCAGGGTCTTTCCCATGCCATATTCGCCAGTTAATACCAGAAATGGCTCCTGGGTATCAATGCCAAAAAGCAGATAAAACCATGCTTCCTTATGGGTGTCGGAGATAAAAATAACATCAGGGTTGGGATGCGCGCTGAAAAGCTCTGTTTTTAAGTGATAGAAGTCTTTAAACATGTTCGAGTGAATTCCTTACTGGCAAAAAGGGGGCAGGTGCGGGGGCATGATTTCTTTACCTTCCTCCTTGCACCCTTATGATCTGATCTTCTGTCCCGATTCACTAGCATGTATATACAAGCCATCCGCCAAGCCTGCAAACAAAAAGGGAACAGCATTGATAAAAAGAGCGTTTGAAGGCTCGACAAACAGATTGTTGTTCAGGTAAACACACCAGATAGCAACAATAGTGATGCGCAGATTACGCCCCATAATTCCTGACTCGGGTAATTTTCCGGTCAGTTGTGTCATTCGTCTCAGGATAAGGATGATAAAGGTCAGATAGACTATAATTCCTTCCAGCCCCAACTCTGTTGCGATTCCCATCAAATGATTGTGCTGAAACTGAGCCCCCGCTTCTTCAGCGACAAACGCTGTTCGCCCTTTATAGGCACGGGTCGATGCAGGGATAAACTGGGCCAGCCCGATACCCATCAGCGGGCGCTCTGAAAACATAAAATAGGACTTTTCCAGCAAGGCCATGCGGATATCCACTTCTTCAACCTGATACACGCCACCCTCCCTTCTTTCCTTCGAAAGCAACCGTGGTGAATTGACAATTCCGACAATCAAGACCAGAGCCAGGGGTAGTGAAATCAATTTCCATTTTGAAAAAGAAGTTTTATACCATCGCAGAAAAATAAAGAGCGTGATAAGCAGCCCCAGATAAACGGACCGGGTCAGGGTAAAAAAAACAGCCGGAAAAAAAAGCAGTAACAACGCCTGATAAAAGAATCTGGTAAATCCGGTTTTTTTTTCAAGAAGATGAAGGCCGCAGATGAAACCTATCAGAATCCCGACTCCATTGAAAGCTGCATTCAGAAAAGGCCCTCTGGCGCGTTCCATGTGCAGCTCCGAGATTGTAATGTCATTGATATATCTTGGAAAAACAAACTGCCGCAGGTTAAAATATTCAAAAGACGCTATCAGGCATAGGTAGATACCGAAAAAAAACAAGGTGTGAAGAATCAACTGAACCTGATTTTCGCCACGAAGATAGTTTTTGGCATAAACATAAACGACAAAGGGAAATAAATAGCCGGTGATAAACACAAACCATGGGGAGGGGAAATACGGGCTTGTACGAAGAAAGCCGGTGCGCATCATTGAAACAACACAGATCAGAACAAAAACCATCATTGTCATTTCAATGGTGACACCACTTCGAAGGTTCACTTTTCCGTTAAACAGCCCTGCTCCAAGCAATGCCAGTATCACAATGAACAACAGCCGCTCAATGGTAATATCAAATACCCCACCCATCCGCAGAATGAAGAAATTTGGCCCAAAAACTGCGCTGGCAACCAGCCAGTATGCCATAAGGATAGCCGGAATATTGGAGGTATCACCTTCTGCCGCACGGCTTTCCTGTTGTTTTCCCCGAAACCACAGAAAAATAACGGCAACAGAGATGACAACGATCAGAATAAGGGGGAGTATTTCCATAATTTACACAACAGCCTTGATAGGGCAATGCCGAGATGCCAAGATGCCAATATTCCGGTATCCCTGACTCGCTTAAATACTGGAAATTGACCCCAGAACCGGGACATTCAAATGTGTTTCAATGTCATACAGCGTTTTGATGCTGTGATCAAAATGATCTACAGTCAAGGCAACGGCTATTCCCAGAAAAATCCCCGAAATCAGTCCGCCGACTGCTATCAAGGTTCGATTGGGCTTAAACGGTTTTGCAGAAACCGCTGGTTTATCAATCAATGTCAGGAACTGTTTTTCCTGATTCAGGGATTGCGCCATCCTGGCCTGTTCCAGTTGCGCCATTGCTCGGGAATAGGCATCCTTGGCAAGATTGTATTCCTGCTTCAGATTTTCATAGCCTGCCTTTTCGCGTGCGGTTTTCTGGATTCGCTCTTTAAGGTCGTGGATAATTTTCTCGATCTGCCGGATTCTGGCCTCAATACTTTGAGCATTTATTTTTTGCGCATTAACGGACCGTTCCAATTCTTTTTTCAGGGAATCCACACTTAAATTCAGCTCCTGTTCAACCTGTTTTAAAGGCTCATAATTCTCCTTGAACTGGGGTCTCATTTCATTCAATTGTATCTGCAGTTGAGATACTTTCGTTTTAAAAACCGTGATGGAACGACCGGAAACCTCCATTTCCAGAGGAACGGCCGGTATTCCTTTTTTGTTGACCTCCCGATCCAAGGCTTCAATGGACATGTTAAGACCGGCCAGCTCAATCTGAAGTTCATGTAAATTTCGCAAAAACTGACTTAACAGCATGTTGGGGCCAAGCTCCACATTCGATTTTCCGGATTCCATGTTCATAATTTCAAGCAGCGCTAATGCCTGTTTGATTTCAAAATCACGAAGCTTGTTTTCCTTATCTGACATAACTTTATGCAGTGTTTGGGTTTGTTCCACAAAAAATGTATGCGAATAATCGGTTTTGGAGCGGCTGATTTCAAGATATATATCCAGATACCCCTGTGTAATGGCGCTTGCAACATGTGCAGCCTTCGCTGGATCACGGTCAATATAATCCACATTAAACACGTTGGAGCCCTCGAAGGTTTCTCCGCCGGGAGGTGTGACATCCACATTCTTTCGAATTTCATTGATCAACTCGGCCGGCACAGGCTGCTTTGCTCCGGGATTCAAAATCTGAAATGCTTTTTCCAGCACCCGGTTGGACATGATCAGTTCTTTTTGATCCTGAAGATATCGTCTCATCCGGTTCCGGTAATCAATTGAGGTCTCCTGCTGCAAAGGGTCAAATCCCTGCGGAATAACCAGGGAAAATTTAGCAGTGGAACGGTAGATGGACGGAAGCGTTACAGCGGTGGCCAGTGAAAGGATAAAAACAGCCAAAAACAACATAATGACCAATCGCATCCGATCAAACAGGATAAAAACAAATTCTCGGAATATGTTCTGCATAACGAAATCACCCTATGGCGTGTTAGTAAATTGGTTTATTTGATAACTGGCGCCCAGGCTGGTCGTAAAAGGCACTACAGCCCAAATACCCCTCGTAAAGATTCTCTCGATGGTATCATTTCTCTCATCGATCCGGGTTTTGGGGACATAAATAATGTCTCCTGGTTTTAATTTGATATTGGTTAGGGCCATACCTGTCCTTAAAGCTGTTTTGATATCCACTTTAAAAGCAATGGGTCTTTCCAGCCCTTCGTTGCGGAATATCGCAATTTCTTCCAGTTCGCTGCTTTTTTTAAAGCCGCCTGAAAGCGTCAAAGCATTAAGAACATTGGGCACGGAAGCAATGTCGTAAGCTCCTGGTCTTTCAACTTCGCCAATAACATAAAGTTTTGGATGATGAATTTCAAGAAGAATAAGGGTGATATTGAGGTTACGAACCTGTTTGGCATAGCTTTCATTGATCGTTTTTTCTACCTGGGCCACTGTAAACCCCTGTACCTGCATTCCGCCGATAAGCGGAAAGGAAATGCGCCCATCGGGAGAAACCGGAGCGATTTTGCTTTGTCCTCTGGCGGCAGTTGTAATGGCTTTTTTCAGCTCGGCAACTTTCACATTGAATTCTTCAAGCGCAACGGTAACAGCAGGTTGCTAAAGATATTTTTTGTATTCACGATTTAATTCCGCAGCAAGTTCCATGGGTGTCTTGGATTCTGCGTTTAAATCGCCGATGAGCGGGGCCGTAATTTTTCCATCGGATCGAACCAAGGCGGATGAACTGTACTGGGGGTAAAAGGGAAGGTTGATGCTGATTCTGTCCTGGACTTCCAGGCGATAATCATCGGAAGTTTTTTCATATTTCAGGTGATAAACTATTTCAAGCACATCTCCTGGTCCCATCCGGTATTCTGGAATATAGGGAACTGCGATATTGTTGATGATCTGATAATCCGGATGCAGCGCCGCTTTTTCTGGCGTGACTGTAAGCTGAGTTTCAAGTTGCTTCAACTGGTTAACATCCTCGGCGGTTTTGATGGATGCATCAAACCTGGACGCGCCATCTTTAGTGTGGGAACAGGACGGAAAAGACATGAGAGAAATCAGAAATATCCCGTAACAGAAAAAAGTCCGGATGTGGTACGTTGTAAACGGCATAATCAGGGTACCTCACAAAAAAACAAGATTACAGCTTCTCGCAAGAAGAAAACAAACTATTGTTTATGTTGATTATTAAAGACTTACCTGTAATCAGTTGTAACACTTGTATTGATATTTGACAAGAATTTCATTTGATGTTAAACCACTTTTTATGGGTCATGTTTCGTATCTTCATAGCGTTTGGCTATCTGAACCATTTCATCGATAATTTCTATAAAGGCATCCACCACATCGGGGTCGAAGTGAGATGCCTTACCCTCAACAATGATCCCAACCGCCTTTTCGTGAGACATGCCCTCTTTATATATGCGTTGGCTGATGAGAGCGTCATATACATCCGCAATGGCCATCAGACGGCCGGAAATCGGGATATCATCACCGGATAACCCTTCAGGGTAGCCCGTGCCGTCCCATTTTTCCTGGTGGGAATAGGCGACTTCCTTGGCGAAGGAAAGGAAAGGAAGCTCCACCCCAAGGCGTTGTTCCGCAGCGACGATTGAGTTACGACCCAGTTTGCAGTGGGTCTTCATGATTTCAAATTCTTCTTCGGTAAAAGGTCCGGGTTTAAGAAGGATATTGTCGGGGATGCCTACCTTGCCGATATCGTGCAGTGGCGCTACCTGGAAAAGTAGGTCAATGGTTTTGTCAACGTCAAGAAAATGGCTGAACCGGGGATGGTGACGGAGTTTTTCAGCCAGAGCTTTGACATAAAACTGGGTGCGGCGGATGTGGTTGCCCGTATCGTTGTCACGGGTTTCCGCCAGCGACGCCATTGCCAGAATAGTAACTTCCTGGACAGCGACAACCTCCTGTGTACGTCGCTGCACTTCAGCTTCCAACAATTCGTTTTGGTCCTTGAGGTAGTCCCTCACCCGCTTCATCTGCAGTTGGGTTTTCACACGCGCCAATAACACGGGCGGGCTGATCGGCTTGGTAATGTAATCAACTGCGCCGAGTTCGAAACCCAGCATCTCATCCTCGATTTCAGCTTTGGCAGTCAGAAAAATGACCGGAATATCTCTGGTCTCTGGGTTTGCCTTTAAACGACGGCAAGTCTCATAACCATCCATAACCGGCATCATGATGTCGAGCAAGATGATGTCGGGAGGAGTACCGGTTAGGACAACTTTAAGCGCCCGCTCACCATTGTTGGCGATTTTTACCTTGTAAATATCCTTGAGCAATCCGCTCATCAAAGAAAGATTGTCCGGCGCATCATCGACTATGAGAACCGCCGGCTTATCCATATAGCTTGTATCCGCCATTTCAGACTCCTCAAAATTTAAATTTTCAGGTGTTCACATGTCGTCCGAATTACTGTCACCTGACACCCAATATCCCTACTGTTGCTTGTTGAACCTTTCAGCCTGCGGACGCATCAATTCCATTGCTTTCTCAAAATCATACTGCTTAATGGCATGTTCGAATGGTCCTAAGCGCCCGGTTCCCAGTATGCCGAACAGCGAGTCACTTTCCTTATCAAGGTAAAATGCCTTCTTGCCCATGACCCGTTTTAATCCGAGTCTGGTGTCAAGTCCTGGAATGACGTTGGCTGTCATGGCGACAATGGGCAGATCCTTTCTTGGGCTGCTCCTTGGGTCACGGACGGCCAGGTCGAAGAAACAGAGAAAAAAAGCATCAGGATAACAAGGCTGATTTGTGGTATTGTGTGATGATTCCTAATCTTCATAGCGTTTGGCTATCTCTCTGAATTCATCGGTGATTTCCACAAAAGCATCCACCATATCCGGGTCGAAGTGAGTGCCCTTACCCTCAACAATGATTCCAACCGCCTTTTCGTGAGGCATACCCTCTTTATATACGCGTCGGCAGATGAGGGCGTCATATACATCAGCGACAGCCATCAGACGGCCGGAAATTGGAATGTCATCACCGGACAATCCTTCAGGGTAGCCCGTACCGTCCCATTTCTCCTGGTGGGAATAGGCAATTTCCTTGGCGAAGGAAAGGAAAGGCAACTCAAACCCAAGGCGTTTTTCCGCAGAGATGATTGAGTCGCGGCCCAGTTTGCAGTGGGTCTTCATGATTTCAAATTCTTCCTCGGTAAAACGTCCGGGTTTAAGAAGAATGTTGTCGGGGATGCCTACCTTGCCGATATCATGCAAAGGCGCAGATTTGAAAATCAGGTCAATGGTATTGCCATCGTTGAGAAAATAGCTGAACCGGGGATGATGACGGAGCTTTTCAGCCAGAACCTTGACATAAAACTGGGTGCGGCGGATGTGGTTGCCCGTGTCGTTGTCTCGGTTTTCCGCCAGCGATGCCATGGCCAGAATGGTAACTTCTTGAACCGCGACAACCTCCTGTGTGCGCCGCTGTACTTCAGCCTCCAAAAATTCGTTTTGATTCTTGAGGTAATCCCGCACCCACTTCAACTCCAGGTGGGTTTGCACACGCGCCATTACCACTGGCGGGCTAATCGGCTTGGTAATGTAATCAACTGCGCCGAGTGCAAAACCCTTCATCTCGTCCTCGACCTCAGCTTTGGCAGTCAGAAAAATGACAGGGATATCTTTAGTAACCGGGTTTGCTTTCAACTGGCGGCAAGTCTCATAACCATCCATTACCGGCATCATGATATCGAGCAAAATGATGTCGGGAGGAGTGCCGGTTAGAGTAACCTTGAGGGCGCGCTCACCGTTGTTGGCGATTTTTACTTTGTACAGATCCTTGAGCAGTCCGCTCATCAAAGAAAGATTGTCCGGCGTATCATCGACTACCAGAATTGTCGGCTTATCCACATAGCTTGTATCTGCCATTTCAGACTCCTTAAAATTTAAATTTCCAGGTGTTTACACATAATGTACACGAGCATAAACGGAATGCCGAAATGCTGGCATATCGGCATAGTTCCCTACTGTTGCTTGTTGAACCTTTTCGCCTGATTAGCTCTCATCAATTCAAGCGCTTTCTCAAAATCATACTGCTTTATAGCGTATTCGAAGGGTCCAAAGTACTCAGTTCCCAGCATGCCGTGCAGTGCATCGTTTTCCTTATCAAGATAGTCAACTGCTTCGCTGTCATCGTTTGCAAGGAGTTCCATCATTTTTCCGCAAACCGCCGCCGCCTTTGCCTCATCCACCTTGCCGACCTCTTCCCGAACCGCGGCCGCAGGAATTTCCTGAACATTCTCGATCTGACGCGGTTTCACCCACTTCAGCAACTTGCCGAACAGCTCATCGGGGTCAATGGGCTTTCCGATATGATCCCACATGCCCGCTTCCCTGCATTTTTTAATATCGGCTTCCATAACGTTGGCTGTCATGGCGACAATGGGCAAATCCTTAAAGCGCCCATCTTTACGAATTTCACGGGTGGCGGTCGTACCGTCCATGACTGGCATCTGCATATCCATGAGTACGATATCATAAGTGTGTTTAGCCAGCATTTCGATTGATTTCAGGCCATTTTCCGCCACATCAACCTTGAACCCGGCATCGGCGAGAAGTTCACAGGCAATCTGCTGGTTGAACTCGTTGTCCTCTACCAGGAGAATGAAAGCGCCCTTGATGGCATCAAGATTTTCCATTAACGATGTATAGTCTGTTGGTCCTCATCCGTTATCCCACGTCCCAGCAAGTCTGATTCGGGTACTGATTTCCTCGCCCTGGCAACACCCTTGCCCAACCGGGCCGTAAACCAGAAAGTGCTGCCTTTGCCACATTCACTTTCGACTCCCACATCGCCGCCCATGAGGTTGGCTAATTTTTTGGAGATGGCCAGTCCCAGGCCGGTGCCGCCGTATTTCCGGGAGGTGGAGGTGTCGGCCTGCTGGAAGGATTGGAACAATTTGCTAATCTGTTCCTCTGTCAGTCCGATGCCCGTGTCACGGACGGCGAAACGAAAGAGAGCGTCAGTGTCCGTTTCTTCAACGACCTTGACTGAAATTACGACCTCGCCCTGATCGGTGAATTTGACCGCATTATTGGAGTAGTTGACAAGGATTTGCCCCAGCCTAAGCGAGTCGCCCACAAGATGACCAGGAACACCGTTCTCAATGCTGATCACCAGCTTCAGACCTTTTGAGGCTGTCTTTCCCGAAATAAGGTTGGAAACATTCTCCATGACCTTTTCCAGCTCAAATTCAGTATGTTCCACAGACAGCTTGCCAGCCTCTATCTTGGAGAAATCCAGGATATCGTTGATAATGCCAAGAAGATGCTGTCCCGATTGCTGAATCTTCTGGATGTAGTCGCGTTGCTTCCGATTCAATTCCGTCTTCATGGCCAGGCTTGAAAATCCGATAATGGCATTCATGGGCGTACGGATTTCGTGGCTCATGTTGGCGAGAAAGTCGGCCTTGACTTTGACGGCGGAGTCAGCTTCGCTTCTGGCTTCTTCCAGATCCTCCAGGATGTTTAGCATCGCCCTTCGCGCTTTTGCCAGCTCACTGATCTGATTCTGGAGATCCTCCATTGATCTGTTTCGTTCCTGAAAGGCGGTTTGCAACTGTCCGGTCATGCTGTTGAAGGCATCGGAAAATTCACCCATAAAACCGACCCGTTGACTGAAATCTCCCGCAGCGATCTGTTTGGTGATCCAGGTCAGGTTTTTCAGGCTGGAGTGCAGACTCTTGAACGACTGGACAATGATCATTTTTCCCTTGGGCGGTTCGAAATTGATCTCTCCCCGCGCCAGTTGGTAGTTCAGGCTGGTTATTTCATTATATTTAGCAATGAACTTGTTGATATAACCTACGGCCTGACGGACTTCATTGTCGGGATAGTCCAGGGGCAGTTCAATCTGCGCAGGCATCTTGCCCTTGAGGATCGTATAAAAGACCTCCGTGATCTTGTCAATATCCTGCTCGTTGATCTGGATCATGATGATATCCTCAAGCCGCCGGCTTGACCTCAAATCGGCACACCCTTTCACCTGAACACCAGCAATCGACCTCCTTGACATCAAATTCCTTCCCTGAGAATTCCAGAAGCAAACCACTTATAAATCCTTCATCATAGGTGCAGATGTTTTCATCACAGACCGGCAAACCTGAACAGTCGAGATCTTCAGCCACGGTCAACGTGAATTCCATTTTCGCAAAATCGGATTTCTCCACCCTCAGAATACCGATTTTCGAAGTAGCCAGAATATCTTGCAATTCCTTTATAAAGGCGCCGAAATCGGTCTTCTGGGTTATCAAATTCTTGAACAGTTCCTTACCCGCAAGTTTTCCGGCTTTGTAAAATATGCGGTCAGCCGTTTCTGTGTCGAATTTCTGGATAATGACATCTCTCAGGGTGAACTGCATGAGACGATAGACAGCCACATCCATCGTCGATCCAAGATTGGGCCGCCCTTCCGGAATATTTCCAATCATGCTCCAGTCAAATAACGATGATTCTCGTTCCTCTTTGAACATTGTGATCCTCCTTTATTAAACAACGATTTTATACTTTTTCCCCTTGCCCTCACGCTCCAGGAGGGTATTGATTTCCTCCTTGAGTTGAATCATCTTTTCCTCGCGGTTGATGGTCAGACGGCTGAACCGTTCCATATCCGCCATTTGCTCCTTCAGCGCTTTTTCCACCTGTTTGCGCTCGGTGATGTCTTCGAGTGTACAGACGATACCCTGCGAGATGTCTTGCGCATCCACAGCGCAAACCCTAAAGAAGCACCAGAACAAGCTTCCGTCCTTGCGCGGCAACTCCTGTTCGCGCTGATGTATGGCCTGTCGCTTCAAATCTTCGTAAGCGCTTGCGCCTATGCCTAAAGACTCTTCGTCATTCTTATACCATATACGTGTGGTCTGACCAACCATTTCGTCCAGAGGTCGGCCAAACAATTCCCCAAGTTTCGAGTTGCCGCGAAGAATGATTCGATCCTTGATGAAGGCGATGCCGAGAGTGAGCGATTCGAATATTGCAGCCTGTTCCTGGCTCATGACATTGATCTGCTGCATAGTGGCTTCGGTTTCTTTTTTGGCTGCGTCAATATCCTCCAGGATGTTTAACATAGCTTTTCGCGCGTTGTCCATCTCTCCAAGCTTTTGTTGAAGATCCGCCGTTGAATTTCCCAGTTTCGCATTTACCTGCTTTAGCGCCTCTTCGGTTGCATTCCGATCGGCAATCTCCGCGTTGAGCTGATCTATGGTTTTACTGATCTCATTGGTACGGCTTTTGACCAGATCTTCCAAATTTTGTTGATAGCGTTGGAGTTCTGTTTCGGCTTGCCGGCGCCGAGACAATTCCTTCTCCAGAGTCTCATTGATGTTCCGGTATTTCTCCTCGCTGTTGAAAAGGCCGTCCATCGTCTGTTTGAGTTTGGCGGTCATGTCGTTAAAGTTGTCACTTAGAAGACCGATCTCATCGCGGGATGTGACGGGTATCCTGGCTTCTAAATCACCCTCGGCAATTCGGTGCGCCATGGCGAGCAGCTCTCCGACAGGCTTCTGCACCATTCTTCTGAGCAGGATATAGGTGGCGGCGAAGAGAGATGCAATGAGGAAAATAATGACTGCGAGGATCATCATGCGCGTCTGTCGGAGCGCCTGATACATGTAACTGCGGGTATAGACAATGTACACTTTGCCCAACTCGACAGTCGGCTGCGGTTGTTCGCTTACATAGATTACCGGGGCATCCCGCTCAATGCCTTCAACTGCCTGGCCGTCGCGCTTTCTCGAAGCCAGGAGTTGTTTCTGTTCACCCTCGTAGAGAGCCACGGAATAAATCTCGGGATCAGACATGACCATATCAAGTTGATCCTGAATGGATTTCAAGTTAATGTCCCACATAGGCGCGGATAAGTTTTTGCTCAGCATGTTGGTCATGTGAACCGCATGCGCCTCCAGTCTGTCTGACGCGTCTTGCTGCTGGCTGTCGATCAAATAGATTCCAAACGTACCCATAACAACGGTTATGAGGGTTATGAGCGTCAGCATCAACTTTCGTTGCAGGCTGGAGGTTAGATAGGTTATAATAGTAATTTTGCGCATGGATACTCCTGGAAAATGAACGACCACTACAGACCCATGAGGGCTTTAACGCCGAAATTATTTTTCTTGATGAGCATGTTTTGCACTTTGGATAGCCTTGCGAAATCAATTTTGCTCCAGTTCCTATCTGCAAACCTGCCATTGAATTTTCATTATCCGACTGAATATTACTCTAATAGGAATTTTTCATATTTTGGCATCAGTTCTAAAATGGTTTTATCTCTAATTTCTCCGATTTTATCCCATAATTTTTCTATAATAGCTGAGTTTTTCTCCTTGAATTTTTTGTTAAAAATTACAAAGTAAGGTTTCTCAGAAAACGGCTTTTGCATTTTTTCAATATTCTTATAATCATTTATTGTTATCAAGTAGTCAATTACTTCCTCTGGTCCGACAAAAGCCTCAATTCGACCGAGATTCAGTTTTTCTAAATTCTGCTTATGATTTTTTACTTCCTCGACCTTTAAACCCATTTTAGAAAGGTCTTCGCTGACAGACCAACCCAACATTGATCCAATTACACCTTTTGAATTTAGAAACTGTTTACCATCCCATTTTAACTGTGAATTTGTTTTTGTATATATGGCATAACCGACATTATAAACTTTTCTGGCTGAGTCCGGATTTCCATTTTTCATTGGATAATCTGCATATTTCGCCCTATCCTCTGAATAAGAAAAAATTAATGCTGCATCTGACTGTCCTTTTTCCAAATTATCTAACACTCTCTTGGAAGGAAGTCTGGTAATTTTTACATTTATACCTACCTGTCTTGCAGCTTCCATCAATAACTCGATTTGAATTCCGGGAGGTTCGTGCAATGTTGAACCTTCACCTAAAATTCTTGGTACATTAGCTATGTCGCCTGTCACCACATTAATGGTAATATCCGCCGCATTTGCTCTAAACCCCATAAATATCAACAAAAAAAGTGACAATATTACTCTTTTCATTTTCATTCCCTCTCGATTCTTTTGAATGCATAGTGCCTGAACGAAAAATATAATAATAAGCAATATCAACTTGTTGCATCAATTCTCTCATGCGAAGATTTTGAAAACTAAGAAATAGTCTAACAGATTTCTATTGACTAATTATCCTATAAATTTGTGAACACAACGATAAGCTAAGCGGCACAAATCCCGTCAGGGTTTGCGTCCGCTTGAGCACCTGGTTGTACGATTTTCATATCTGTTCAACCTGATCCCGTCCGGTACTGCTCATTTCCGGCGGTGTTCATCCGTACTTTGCTTCTCTCCGCCCGACTCCGTGCGTTGCTTCTCCGCCTGACTCCGTATCTTAACTTGTTTATAGGTTTATATATATCTTATTGTTCGCCCAATCAGCGATGCAGTTTCTGGAATTTCGACAGAGAGGATTTGGATGCACGATAAAATTTTGAAGACATAATGAAAATAATTCTGGGCATTCATTCTGCTCAGTAGTAAAATAT
>Ga0194044_10000336_pt1 | contig 22960 bp, 21 predicted proteins | sample JunL4417m_MetaG_FD_155460 | JGI IMG/M metagenome (GOLD analysis project Ga0194044, IMG submission 155460) | Anoxic zone freshwater microbial communities from boreal shield lake in IISD Experimental Lakes Area, Ontario, Canada - Jun2016-L442-17m | ecosystem: Environmental > Aquatic > Freshwater...
GCCACATAGAATCATCTTTTTATAGGACGCTTCTCATTGGGTGGCGTTCAAATCCTGTTGGCCGGATCGCCGGAACCTGTCAAATTTGAGTGTCAAGCGATTAGACTCGCCTATTCGTTCATAAGAAACTTCATCCGTAATCTGTATGATCATGAGTATTCCGAGGCCACCTATCCTTCTTTTGTCGATGTCAACATTTTGATCATGAGCGGGAACTGAAGAAAGAGGATTAAAAGGTTTGCCGGAATCCAAAATTTCTATTGTCAAACGTCCCGGAGTATTTTCAGACTTACAAGTGATTTCAATGTGGCCGTTATCGTTTTCGTACGCATACATGCACACATTTACAAAGACTTCTTCAACAACCAATTCAACCGATAGCGTCCTGTCCTCGGAAAAACCGTGAGCTTTTGCGCACTGCGTCACAAATGAAACCGCCTGATCCAAATTGCCTGTTTGCGCATGTAGTCTTAAACTTTTCAATTCGTTTCACCAGTCAACGGCCCATTTCCATGTCCGCATCCTTGCGTTGATTTTTCAACGTCATATCAAGCACCTGTAAATACTCAGGTTAATTTTATCGTTTCCCTGTTGTAAGCGACGCTAGTGGAATAGCAGTAAGCAAAAACAGTCCGCTTGTTAAGAAAAGACTGAAGTATCCGAAATGGCTCAAGATCATCCCAGCAGCAAGGGGGCCAAGGGAAAATCCCGCCTGAAACATCTGAGTGGCCAGGTTAGCGTTCAAACCTCTGAACTTCGGTTCCGACACATCGTACAGAAAGCCGTTTATCACCGGAAGTATTATGCCCCACCCCAGACCGAGAGCGAACGCGAGAATGAAGAATCCTGAGGGGCCCGATACCATCCCGATCGCCAGGTAACCACAAGCCAGAACCAGTATTGACGCTATGAGCAGTAATTTTTTGTCAGCTTTGTCAAATAAATGCCCCGCAAGGACTCGGACTGCCATCTCCGTAAATGTTGAAACTGTGAAGAAGAGTCCGGGGTTGGAAATACCGATGTTGTCGCCAAATCCTTTAAGAAAGAAGAATATTGTCGTAAAAGATGTCCACACAATCAGATTTATGACGAGCAGGGACCACACCTGGGGATTCCGAAGGTTAAGCAACCCATCCCTAATTGTGTAACGACTTGTAATTAGCGTAGTCTCGCTGTCGTGATTCTTAAACAGTCCAATTAAAGGTAGATTAATCAGCATCATCGCAGCGGAGACATTTATTGCGCCATCAAACCCGCCCAGAAAGTCACTCAATGGTTCCATTAGAGGCGGAACAACCGCAAAGGGAAGTAATGTAATTACGGAGAAAAGCCCAAACGCCTGAGAGCTCCTGTCTTTGGGGATGATTGAGACGAGCTTGCTTATCGCTGCTGTTCCAACCATGACGTAAGTCGCGCCATGCAGAGTTCTGGTAATTGCCATGGACCAGAAACCAGTGGAAAAATTATAGAGCGCCAGTGAGCCAATAAGAAAACAGCAACCCGTAAACATCCATTTCTTTGAGTTTTCATCCGTAACCATGGGACTTATTATGGGCCTGATTATTAGCGCCGATATGGAAAATATTGCTATAAGAAATCCTATCTGATTTGGGGGGATGTTCAGAGTCGCCAGATAATCATGAAATTGAAAAAAGATTGCAATGTTGCAATACGTCAGAAAAGCAATGGCATTGATAGCTATGAACTCTCTGGTCCAAAGGCTCTCTGTGTTCACCATGCAAACGGTTTCCTCAATGCGGTCTTCAAAAGAATGACGTCTCCGCTTCCTGGATCACCTGGAAGACGCATAGCTGAGAAGGCGAAGCAGAAGCCTGCCTGCCACGTCACGCCGGTAATCGGCGGAGGCCCTTGTGTCGGCGATGGGACTAACTGATTGTTGAACTTTGCGGATTGCGTCTTCAATGCCTCTCACCGTCAGTTGTCTGCCTTCCAGCAAACGCTCGACATCGCCGAATCTCATTATTGTAGGGCCAACGCTTCCCCATGCAAGGCGTATTTCGGATATTGTATTATCTTCCGCAATATTCATCAAAGCGGCCATGCTGACTACGGAACACGCCAGAGCGTTGCGTCGTCCAACTTTCTCGTAGTGATTAACAGTGAACCTGGAATCCTGATTGATTACGACCTCAGACAGGATCTCGCCAGTGCGTAAATCAACTTTGCCGGGTCCCAATATGAACGACTCTATCGGCACGCTTCGACTCGACTCTTTTGAACAAATCTTTAAACGAGCTTTCAGGATGTACAGAGGGGCCAATGTGTCTCCGGCCGGTGACGCTGTGACGATGTTCCCACCCAATGTCCCCATGTTCCTGATGGGTGGCGATCCCAGGTTCTGCACGGCGCTGGCCAGGAGAGGAAGATCTTTTTGAATGATGGGATCATCAATCATTTGGCGATGGGTCGTTAACGCTCCAATAATTATCTCTCCCGCCTCGAATCTAACTCCTTTCAAATCATCCAGACGTTCCAAGCAAATCAGACAATCAGGGGTTACAGAGCGTGAACGAATCTTTACCAGTAGATCAGTCCCTCCTGCGCATAACATGGCCTCGGGATTTTCAGCTATGTAGGCCCATAGCTCTTCAATTTTTGTTGGAACTAGAGCATGACTCATGACGCCTCTTTTTTTGAATCCTTAACCACTTCCTCTACCGCGTCCAGGATTTTTTGGTACGCTCCACACCTGCAGAGGTTTCCCGATATCGCCTCACGAATTTCATTTCTCGATGGACTGGGATTAGAATTCAGGAGATCAATTACGGCGATTACCATTCCAGGAGTGCAATAGCCGCATTGTAAAGCTCCAGATTCAATAAACGCTTTTTGAACCGGATGAAGCCTGCCGTCTTCCCCACAAACGCCCTCAATAGTAACCACCTTGCGGCCTTGAAGTTGAGTCGCGAGAGTCAGGCAAGAAAGCCTTGCCTTGTCATCAACAAGTATCGAGCAGGCCCCGCAGTCACCATTGCCGCAAGATTCCTTGGTTCCTACCAAACCCAGGTCCTCTCTCAGTAGATCAACGGCTCGCCTGTCCGAAGAAGTTTCCACGTGGACATCTTTACCGTTCAGTTCGAATGAGACAATCAATCTGTAAATTACTCCTTTGAAATTTCGGTTAAGGCCGTCAACACGCTTTCGGGCGTAATAGGAGATTTTTCCAACATGTGGCCTGTTGCGTCGAAAATGGCGTTTGCTATGGCTGGTAAAGGTCCATTAGTGGCGATCTCGCCTATGCCCTTTGAGCCAAAAGGGCCTGTAGTTTCGTAGATACCCATGGCAATAGACTCAATATCCGGCGCATCCATGGATGTTGGAATAAGGTAGGTTGAAAAATCCTTCGTTGTCACATGTCCTTCAACAGCTACAAAATCTTCATAAAGGGCTAGGCCGAGGCCTTGAATGGCTCCACCCTGAATCTGTTGTTCGTATAGCTGAGGATTGAGAACATTTCCACAGTCACTGGCTGTAGCGTAATTTTCGACGGTCACTTTTCCCGTGATTTCGTCCAATTCAACACAAGCCAGATTGGCGGCGTATGAAAAGAGATTATGCGGCATTCCGTGAAGTCTCAGGTTGTAGTCGCCGGTTACCAGGTCTTCTGCGACGGGGGCCCTGAAATAAGCTGTAACAATCCTTTCGCTTGAATCCATCATGTTGGCGATTACCTTCAGGGGGATTTCCGAACCTGAGGGAAGGTGTCTTATGGTTATAGGGGTAGTCGAAAATTCTCGGGGATCTTTCTTCATCATGAGATCCGCCGCTTTCCGGCAAAGCCTCTCTTTCATAATTTTAGCGGCTGATATGAGCGCATTGCCGAATGTATAAGTGCAACGACTGGCAGAAGCGGAACCGCTGGGGAGAGTTCGTTCAGTGTCGGGCAGAACAAGTTCTATATCGTTGGCCGGTTGGTTTAGGATACTGGACACTATTTGAACATTTGCGGTCGAATTTCCCTGTCCCATGTCCACAACACCGCAATAAACCCTGAACTTTCCCTCTCCGGTCAATTCAATCTTTGCGTTTGCGTAATCAGGAACAATTGGTCCATATCCTGATCCATGGACTATAGCTGAAATTCCTACGCCTCTTTTTTTGAGAATTCCTGCGTTTCTTTTCCAGAATGACCTCTGTGTCCACAACGGATGACTAGCCAGGGTTTCCAGACACTCTGTGATACCTGTCGAAGTTGTTAGCGTTTTGCCGACAAAATTCCTGTCTCCGGCCCGCAAGGCGTTTTTTAGCCTAAGTTCAAGGGGATCCATGCCAATCTTAACGGCCAGCAAATCCATCGCTCTCTCGATTCCCGAACTCACCTGGGTTACGCCAAAACCCCGAAAAGCGCCGGAAATAGGATTGTTCGTGTAGACACACCGCCCATCGACCACCCCGTTCGGAATGCGATAAGGACCACCGGAATGCTCCATAGCAAGCGCTAGGACGACGCCTCCGAGGTGATCGTACGGTCCGGTGTCCATTGTTATGTCAACATCAAGAAAATGAAGAGTCCCGTCCCTTTTTGCCCCAAGGCGATACCGCAGTATGGACGGGTGGCGCTTAACACTGGCGATAAAAGATTCTTCCCGACTCCACCACATTTTAACTGGTCGACCCGCTGCATGCATAGCGGAAAGGGCTAGAAGCGTCTGGACCGTAATGCCGTCTTTTCCGCCAAATGCCCCTCCAACATAAGGCACGATGATCCTGACATTTTTTAGGTCCAGTCCCAGAGCTTCAGCTATTTCAGAGCGATCCCTGAAAGGGGTTTGGGTGGAGCATACGATTTCGAGATGTCCCTGATCGTCTAGCCTGGCCCACCCGTTCTCGGTCTCTAGGTAAGCGTGTTCCTGACGTTGAGTCTCAAAAGTGGCTTCAATTATTTCGTCACACTCCGCCTCTGCAGCCCTGCCTTTGCCTACAGTAATTGCGCCACCCAAGAGGATGTTCCTGTCTTCATTTTTTTCATGGACCAGCGCAGCGTCATCTTTCAGCGAAAGCCGAGGATCAGTAACCGCAGGCAGGGGTTCAACCTCCAGCTTTATTGCCCTAATAGCCTCTTCCATGGAGCGTCTTGTATCCGACAAAACTATTGCCACTGCGTCACCACAATGACGAATCCTGTCTTCTACCAAAACAGGTTGGTCTTTCTTGATTACCCCCTGTCGGTTGGTTCCCCCGACATCCTTGTGAGTTAGAACGGCAATCACTCCCGGTAATTTAATAGCTTCGGAATAATCAATGTTTTTAAGTATGGCGTGGGGGCGCCCCGCTCTTTTTACTCCAGCCCAGACGTGGCCCTTCTCATAAAAATCAGTGGAAAACCTTGCCTCACCCTTGACTTTCAACAGGGCGTCCGGTCTCAATAAAGTGGAGCCTATATTAGCTGGTCGGTTGCTCATGTAATACCCTTCAGATTAACCATTTTAAAATCACAGGATATTTTCCAGTTCTCTCACAAGAACCCGCATGGCTTCGGGAAGGGCGATCGTAACACGTATATGGTTTGGAAACCTGAATCCTGTCATTGTTCGAACCATAACACCTGAACGCATTAGTTTTCGATATGCCAGCCCATCGTCCATGCGCAATTTTATCATGGCATAGTTACCTTCACCGGAAGTGGCGGTCAGCCCTATTTTCTGAAGCTCAAGCTCCAAGAAGGTTTTTCCTTCTCTTACCATGGCCAGTGTTTTCATCACATGTTCATTGTCGTCAATTGCTTCTAATGCGGCTTCCTGAGCGATAGAATTTACGGAATATACGATGCATGTTCTGCGAATGACCTGCACGGTTTCAACGCTGCCGGCCAGATATCCGATTCGCAATCCGGCCAGTCCATACATCTTGGAGAAAGTCCTGAATATGACCAGATTCGGATATTCGTCGATCAACGACATGCCGTCAGGATAGTCGGCCTTCTCCACAAATTCGTTGTATGCCTCGTCAACAACTATGATCGCTCTTTTGTTTACTTTCTGGATAAATCGCTTGAGTTTGTGTAAATTCCAGTAAGTTCCCGTGGGATTGTTTGGATTGCATAGGAAGATGACTTTAGTTCGACCATCGATATGGTTGAGCATTCCTTCGTCATCGAAGCAAAGCTCTTTCAGTGGTATCAGCCTGGTTTCTATTCCGGAAAAAGCAGCGGTCCATTCATATACAGCAAATGTTCCGTCAGCGGTTATGATGTTATCACCTGGTTCGCAGAAGGCCTTGATCACAAATCCTATAACTTCATTCGCTCCGTTTCCCACGAGAAACTGATTTGGATCTTTGTCAAATTTCTTCCCAAGCTTGCAGCGAAGGTAATAGCTGTCACCGCTGGGATAAACCGCCGCTCGTTTTGGGGTAAATCCCCGAATCACCTCCTGAGCCGAAGGGGGAGGTCCAAGCGCATTTTCGTTGTTATTTAACCTGTATATTTTACCGCAACCGTAAAGTTTTGCCAGTTCACGGTCTGGTCGGCTCGGAGTGTAGGGTTCGAATCTCCTCACATAATCAGGCAACAATCGGTCCGGGTCCCAAGCGCTCATCAGACCTCGACTTTCCCTGAGTACTGTAGGATTAAAATGTCGCTAGTCCCTGCGTATGGGAGAACGATACGCGGTTGGAACCCACGTTCCAAGAGTCCAGGGGTAAAATGGAGTTCCCATGACCGACCCAAGTCCATTTCAAAAAAAATATTGAACAATCGTTCGTTCAAGAGAGTTGAAACATAGGTTTCAATCAGGTTTGAATCATCTTGGCCCCACCAGACAGGCCTCAGGACCGCCGTTGCTGTTTCTCTGACTATGTCCGCCGCTATCACGGATTTCAGATGACTCTTTTCTCCCTCGTCAGTAACGGTGTGGATTTCACGAGCAAAAAAGCTCCGTTTATATTCCGCTTCAAGAAAACTCTTGACCAACGGATGGGCCCAGACTGAGGTCCCGGTATCTTCCTGAAGGTGTCTATAGTAACAGCTTCTTTCGCAACTGGTTTGCTCCAAATCCATGAAAATTAGATTGCCCATCGGCTGAAAATATTCGGTCCTCAATTCGGGACTCGCTGACCGTGTTATGAGCCCAACGGCGGAAGTCCTTGCAATAGACCCGATCATGTGTTCAATCAATTTCTGGGGAATGTTAAAATCCCTGGGCTGGTCCAGAACATAAGGACCGAAGAATTCCACGAGCTTGTCGCTTTCCCATGTCCAGATTATACCCCCTCCCGTCGTGCCACTCTTATCCGTGGCAATTGCGATGGAATACGTGCCGAACGCCTCCATGTCTACGATTTTGCCAGGGGTCTCGAAGCTCAACGGAGTTACGCAAGGATCATAATATCTCCGGACTTGCCGGATAAATAGCTTCAGCTCTTCAGGTTCCGGTCTTCTAATAATAATGTCGCCCATTACTTTGGGTTGAGGCGCTTCTTCTTTCTGAGCGTGAGGATAGGATTTCTCTTTTACCATCAAAAGCGTGGAGACTCCGCCTTTTCTGGAGAAAGAAAACCGGTCAACCAGACGCGAAGCTATGAGAAGCCCTGTCTCCCCGTTAGGCTCACCACATGACAAAGAATGAGTAGCCGTTAGATTAAAAGCGGCAAGATCGAAATCATCGGCCTTAAACTGAAATTCAAGTTCAACGAAGTACGCGCCGTAACGGCACCCAATTCTGACTTTTTCGCCATGATCACCCTGGGAGCATAGATAGGTAAAAATCTCCTCTGACGAGAGCGTCAAGTCAAGCGCGTCAGCAGGATCGAGACCATAACATGTCGCCGCATTTTCTACGAATGACGTCACTACAGGAGTCATTGACTGTTCACAGTCAAGTTCGAGCGCCGCTTGAAATGGCTTGTCAGAATGCAATTCGGCCTCCTCCTGTTAGCACAGCGTTGAACTTCCAGTTTTCCTAGAGCCAGTTAGAGTCGATGTTCCCGCTCATTTCGAATAATGTATCGGCAATTGCCTCAATCATGTCCCTCATGAATAACTGTGACCGCCATACGGGTGGAATACTGTCTTCGCCATATAACGCTCCTGCAAGCTGGCCATAAATAGCGCCTGTCGTGTCGGCGTCGTCGCCAAGATTTACAGCAAGAGCGCATCCTTCTTCAAACGAACCTGATCTGTGGAATGCCCATAGAGCGGCTTCCAGCGATTTCACCACATATCCGGAACCTATTATCTCCGGAGGGCTGAGCATCTTGAAAGAACCCGAAGCCACAAGATCTATCTCTGGATGAAGGCGCCGTTCAGTCCAGTATCCAGGGATAGGAGAGTATCGATCTGAAAGAAGCTCATCTTTTGAAACTCCCTGGATGGCTCCAAGGATCAACCCTCCAAAATATCTGCAAGCGTCGACACAGGCGCCGGTTGAGTGAGTTGTCATGGAACTGATTCCAGAGGTCTCTATTGCAATACCGGGATTGTCCGCAAAGAACAATGGAACAGGGGCCAGTCTCATTAGAGAGCCGTTTCCCGCTGTGCGGGGGTGGGTTGAACCACAGAATGGTCTCCCTGTGGTTCGGAATAAGTCTAGCGCGCCAGCCACCGTGTTTCCAATGCCAAAGCCGTAATCTCTAGTGGATAGGTGTCCTGAGTCACGCCACCGCAAGTATCTTTCGAGTTGATCAATTGGGTCAAAGGTCCCTTTTTCTATTAAACTCTCAGCGAGACACAAAGCCATGGATGTGTCGTCAGTCCACTCTCCTGTCCGAACATTGCTAGGACCACCGGATGTGAGTATTGTAACCGGTTCAAATGATCCTGGTGGTTGAAACTCGATTGGGGCTCCCATGGCGTCCCCAACGGCCAACCCTAGCAATGCGCCCCTGTAACGCCTTGTCAAACTAGGTTTCATCTCAACCCAAGCGCCAAATTTATGCTGGGAGGAAGAGCTTCTTTTCCTCATTGCGCTTCAACATTCTATCACACGTCGGGCGGACTACATCAAGGAAGATTTCTTCAAAAGTTGATTTCCCTTTCAAATACAAGAAACTTGAAATCTTTAATAAAATCATGCTATAAACTTCATACCACTGACAGGCGGCAAATTATCGTAGCGTAAAAAATCAGAGAGGGAGATCATGAGAAAGCTTTTAGCGCTGTTGATGACTTTGATTCTAGGTTTAATGTGCGCCGGCTTGGCGGTCGCAGACGACGCGGCGGACACAAAGGCCCTTGTAGAAAACGGTGTGGCGATGGCGAAAGAAAAGGGATTGGAACCCACATTAAAAGCGATTGGAGATCCTAAGGGACCCTTTGTAAAAGGAGATTTATATTTGTTCGCCGGTTCCCTGGACAAGGTTACGGCTACCGCTCATCCTTTCGCTGCGGACAAGTTGGTTGGTCCTGATCTAACCAACTTGAAAGACTCGAAGGGCAGTCAGTTCTTTATTAAATTTAAAGAAATAGCGGAGAAACCTGGTTCGGGCTGGGTAGAATACTGGTGGCCCAAACCTGGAGAAAAAGAACCTTCGCTCAAGAAGACCTTCATTATGAGGGTCCCCGGTCAAGATGCTTATATAGCAGCGGGATATTATCCGAAATAAATAGCCGGTCAAGTCCTGCGCCGCTTGTCTTTGGCCCATTCCAGCTCTGAGGAAAAGATCTCCAATTTCCAGCTAAAAGTAACAGAAGCTATAAAGTAATGTCTGAGCCTATAAATAATCATAGATGCGATAAACTTGATAAAACTTTGATTCCTGATCCCAATGATGCCCAACTGTTTTATGATCTTCTCGAAATAATGGGGTTTGTGGTAATCGAGCGCATTGGCCCGGCCGGCTTCAGGATTATAGGGAACCTTCCGGAATGGTTTGTAGCTATTTTTGGGGATGGGCCATCCTCCAGTTCTACGCTTGCCCCGGAACACATATCTCCTTTCGTCGACAATTTTTTCCCTATCGCTCAACAATTCTGGGCAGAGAATAAATCAGGAATGCAGCGGTCGGGTCCATGGACTGAAACAGACAAATCCGGGAATGATCATCATCTCGAGATATCGGCCGTGAGCCTTGGGAAAAAACATATTCTTCTACTCCAACTTTTGGGTCAGGCTTATCAGGAGAAAAAAGATCTCCTTCAGCAATGCAGAGACCAGGGACTGGATTATGAAATTCTTTTCAAAACTCAGCAAGCTCTTAACAATGCACACGATTTGCTCCTGACAAAACAGCAAAAACTGGATGAGGATATGGCCGCGGCTGCCGATGTCCAAACCAGGTTCCTGCCCAAAGATCTTACGAAAATTGGAAATGTTGAAATAGCCTACAAATTCAATCCCTGCACGTCTATTGCGGGAGACATGTTCAATGTAGTCAGGTTGGATGAAAACAACGTGGCCATATACATCCTGGATGTGAGCGGACATGGAGCGGCTGCGGCAATGATGGCGGTCTCTGTGTGCCAGATGCTGCCGCCAAACTCAGGCGCTATGGCTGGTCCTTTATGTGAAGAAGCTTACAGTTCCACTCTTTTCGAACCTCATGAGATGCTTGAGGCGCTTGATAGGGAATTCCCAATGGACAGGTTCGACAAGTACTTTACAATGTTTTACGGTGTTTTCAATCACCAGGAAGGTGTACTAACTTATAGTAATGCCGGCCATCCAAAGCCGTTACTCGTTCATCGTGATGGTTCAATAGAGTTTCTTGACAAAGGAGGAACAATAATTGGACTTGATGGCATAATTCCATTTGAGCAGGAAAAAAAATCTTTAAAAAAAGGTGACAGAATTGTCCTTTACAGTGACGGAGTGACTGAACTCCAGGATTCGAAGGGGATGCTGTTTGGAATGGAACGATTGATTGATTTGCTTAGGCTCCACAGGGAACAACCACTGGTGTCACTTGTAGAGTCAGTTCAACATTGCCTGATTGAATATTCCGACTCTGATGAACTTCAGGACGACATGAGCCTTCTAGCAATTGAGATTAAGGGGCCCTGAACGATGGACGTAATTAAATTCGTGAAGCGATAGCGCGGGAAATTTAGACTTTGAGAAGTCGTAACTGTCATTTGGATCAATTCGACACTCCTGAAATATGAATAAACAATTAATTTGCCAGGGAGAAGAAAACATGAGTGAAAAAAAGGAAGAAATGAAAATTCAGCCATCCGTTGAGAAACTCAGGGTTGCCCACTCAGACAACTCTGGAGTAGCCCAAACTCCCGCTTCGATGCTCGGCGGGGCTGGGAATCTTGAAAAAATCAAGGAAATCCTTTTTGGAAGTCAAAGTCGCGAATACGAAAAGCGATTTGTTCGCCTTGAAGACCGAATGCAAAAAGAAATCACCACCTTAAAAGAGGATTTGTCCAAGAGTTTCAATTCACTAGAAAACTACATGAAAAAAGAGTTCGAGTTGCTCAACGAAAGACAGACTAAAGAACAGAATGATCGATCCGCCGCTGACCAGAAGTTAATGGACGAATTGAAGAGCGTGTCTCTGGCCTTCGAGAACAAGGTCCTACAACTGGACGAGAAATTCAACAAGAGGTCAAGAGAGCTTCATGAACAGATTCTCACCCAATCCAGGGACCTTTCAGACGAAATCAGGCAAAAACATGAAACGATATCCGAACTCCTGGATAAGAAAGCTGAAGAACTTCGAGTCGACAAGGTTGAACGGGCCGATCTGTCTGAACTGCTGATGGAAATGGCCATGAGATTGAGCAATAAAGTAGATGTAAACATGAATTTGTCAGCGAATGACTTAATGAATGAGTAACAAAGTCAAACCATTATATTCCACCGAAGACAACTTTCATGAACGAGCCATGTCTGACGAGGAAAGGCTTGTTGAACTGCGCCATTTGATCCTTGGGGATATGGAGCCTGAAGTTGCTGAAATAAAACAGCGACTTGATGACAGGCATATTCGCGCGGATGAAATCAGCCAAGTGCTACCTGAAGCTATTATAGTAGGGTCGTCCCGCGATGACAGTTTGGCGACAGCGATTACTCCAGCGGTAGACAAGGCTATCCGTTCTTCCATTAAAGGCAATCTGAAGACTTTCGCCGACGCTCTGTTCCCCGTTATGGGGCCGGCCATCAGGAAAGCGATATCTGAAGCGCTCCGAGGCATGCTGCAATCGCTTAATGAAGTAATGGACAAGAGCTTTTCCTGGCAGGGTGTGAAGTGGAGACTGGAATCACTAAGAACCAAGAAGCCCTTCTCGGAAATAATTCTACTCCATAGCCTGGTTTTTCGTGTGGAACAGGTTTTTCTTATCCATAAAAACACTGGACTTATGCTGGCGCACGTTGTCAGGGAGGAAACGGATGTTCAGGACGCTGACATGGTTTCGAGCATGCTTACAGCCATTCGGGACTTTGTCGCCGATTCGTTCAAGGTTCAGGAAAGTGACGGTCTGGAAGCCATACGTGTAGGTGAATTGAGTGTTTGGATAGAGCAGGGTCCTAAGGCTGTACTGGCGGTTGTTATAAGAGGAAACGCCCCGCAAAATCTAGGAAATCTACTCAAGGAGACACTTGAAAACGTACATCTTCACTATGGCAGTCTTTTGGGTTCATTTGATGGAGACACAGCGGCGTTTGAATCTCTCAGACCGAATCTTGACGCGTGCCTTGTGTCACAATACCAGCCCACAAAAAAGAAAACCTCGCCTTTTCTGATTGGATCTGCGGCGATTATTATTATCGGGCTCCTTGTCTGGTCAGGCCTGGCCCTCAATAATTACCTGAAGTGGAGGGATCTACTTGCCGATCTAAGCCGACAGGAAGGAATACTAGTCACCGGAGCGGAGAAACAGAACGGGAAATACGTTATTCGAGGTCTCAAAGACGAATTCTCCATTAACCCTGAGTCGCTGGTAAAAGAGGCCGGGATTGATCCAGAAAAAGTGATTTTTCAGTGGACTCCGTATCAGGCCCTGAGCGAAGGTATTGTGCTTGAGAGAATAAAGAAGACGCTGAATCCTCCTGAGACAGTATCCCTGACTCTCAACAATGGGGTCCTGAGCGCCGAGGGAACAGCTCCCCGTAATTGGACGTTTGAGGCCCAGAGAATTGCCAAGGCAATGCCGGGTATAACATCATTCCAAACAAAAAAGTTGATTGATCCTGATTCAAAGAAGCGTCAATCGTTTGATGATTATCAACAGGCGTTAAAAAGAGAGAAAGGCGTTGTTGTAACGTCTTTGGATGAAAATAATGGGGAATTCAGGATTTCAGGTTTCCTTGATCCATTTGCGCGGAATCCTCTAGATCTCTTAAAGTCAATGGATTTAACAGGACTTAATGTCGTCTTCCATTGGGAGCCATACCAGTCCATGGACCCTTATCTAACTCTTGAGCGGATGAAGAAGACGCTTCAGCCTGCGAGTACGACTTCGATGATAGTTGAGGACGGTTGCATAACTGTTTCGGGTTCGGCGCCTCACCGATGGATTGGGGAATTTCGACAGTGGTCGAGATTAGTGTCGGGATTTCCATGTTGGAGAGAAAGAGATCTTGTAGATAAAGATATGCAGGATCTGGAGAGACTCAAAGAAAAGATCGAATCCGAGAAGATATTTTTCAAGGGTAGTGTCTACCATACGTCCAGCGAGCAGATAGAAACGTTGGATGATGTGGCCGGCGACATTACAGAAGTGTTGAGTGTGGCGAAAAAGGCCGGTATTCCTGTTAGTATCATCGTGGCAGGCCATGCCGATCAGGCTGGCTCTGAAGAGACAAACAGGAGGTTGAGCCGGTCGAGGGCTGAAACAGTTGTTGATGTGCTGAGGGAAAAGGGTATTCCTTCGAACCTACTGTCGCTGGAGGCGGCAGGATCTTCTCAACGGATATCAACGGAAAACACTGAAGAAGGCCGAGCCTTAAATCGTCGAGTGTCATTTCAGGTCTTAATAGACGATTACCGTAAGAACAATTAGAAGTCATTTAGAAATTTTACTTTTCATCGAGAGCATGGTTACAGTCGCCTGATTTTCTCGAGTCAATCTCCGCTTGCAGGTTTTCTATTCTCGAGTTTGCGGCTTCAAGCTGAAGGTTGAGTTGGTTGATTTTTTCCTTGAGAAGGTTAGCCTCATTTCCCCTCTGCTGCATGAGCGTCAACCGCTCTACCTCTTGAGTAGCGTCCAGGAATACTATCCATAATCCGTTTTCATCAAAGATATAATGGACATCGGCGAAAACGCTTGATTCAAGAGCAACGTGACGCATTAATCCAGACTGCCTGGAACCTATAAATATCCCCTCAAGAAAAGGAAAAACATTTTCCGCGTGTTGACCTTCCTGAAGGTCCCGCAGACCGTAGGTCTCGAGGCTCCCCCCGAATCTATTTATTTGGTAATCCTGATCAAGGAAACAGAACGCGACAGAGCGCTTTTCAAAATTCAGCGCCATGATATGACTCAGAACTATTGGGGGGAGATCGGAAATTTATTGCTCCATGGTCATCATAGTAATTGTTTGAAAAGCCTCTTCTACGTTTTCCCCTGTCTTGGCGCTTGTTTTCATTACATGCCAGTTCCTTGCCAACGCCTCGTCAACCTTCGCTTCATCGAGTTCCCATTGATCGGTAAGATCCGCCTTGTTGATCAGCATGACAAAGGGAACATCGCCGACCACCTTGTCCACTTTTTCCTTGAGTAATAACGCCCGATCAAAGGAGAAAGCCCGAGTTCCGTCGGCCACCAGCAAATAACCTGAAGTTCCTCTCAAATAGGATACTTGTAACTCCTGGAATTCATCCTCCCCCTGCAGGTCCCAAAGCATCAAGTCCACAGTCGTACCGCCAAGATCGATTGTCTTTTTGTCAATTTTGACCCCAACCGTGGTCAGGTATTTATCTGAAAAGATGCTTTTTACAAAACGTTGCACCAAACTTGTCTTGCCTACGGCAAAGACGCCGAGCATGCATATTTTCTTTTTGATCATAGAATAACCATTCGTGTTGGAAGGCTTGCCGGTTAAGCGTCAGTTCCGGACAACGCTGAAATCCTTTAAAGAAGATAACATTCCCGTTGGTGAAATTCAAACACATCAACATTTCGAAACTTTTACTGTGGGAAAAGTAACTTTTGAAAAGGGTCCGAACCATAATGTCGCCATATGAGCAAATTCCATAGCATGAAAGTACAACACATGCCATTTTTGTCTTGACTTGGTTTTGGTGGCATGTTATCTCAAAGCATATTACTAAAATTCTAGTGCTTCTCTGCGTAAAATTAAACCATTTGGCCCAACGGTGTCTGAATTTCCTGTAACTAGGGGGATTGCGGCTCAGGTGGACAACGGAGAAGATTGCAGTCTTCGGAGGGAGTTCTATGCGTTCAAAACGTATCGCTATTTTATTGTCCGCTATAATAGCTGTAATGTGCTTAGGACCGTCCAGTTCCTGCGCGTGGGAGTTCAGCATGAATGGAACTTTCAACTATATTTATGAGCAATATAGCCAAACTGGAGCGGCGGGCTTTTTCGGCAGTTACAACGTTGACAAGTCGACACCTTCCTCACTCATTCCCGGAGATAATTACAAAGGACTGAACGGGTGGTTCGGCTTTCAGGTGAATGACCTCGTTTCAGGCTCCAACGCCGCCCGCCATTATCAATACCTCGAATTATGGCCGGAATTCCGGCTCACCAACGCCGTCAGGTTCAGGGGCAAGTATCGTCTTGGCAATTATGGAGACCCATACGCGTCTGATTACATAACCAACACAAGGCCTGGCGTCGATGTCGCGACTTCCGACGGACAGTGGACAATGTGGTGGGTCGACGCGCAAACGCCTTACGGAATCATAGTTGTAGGCAAGAGACCCGAAGCCTTTGGAACCGGTCTACAGTATAACGGCGAAGCCAACAACACCACTGAAGGTGTGGCCATAGTCGCTCCGTATGGTCCGTTCAGGATCAGTTTGGCTGTAAGGCCTTTCTGGCCCGAGCCCCCCAACAGTCAAGTTGCAGCCAGAAAAGTTGGAGATAACCCCAACCTGAGGCTGCCACCCAGCTTCCCTTATGACAATCTCTTCGACAGAAGTGGAATAATGTCATTGGCACTGCGTTACTTCACCACGTATCAAGCGGGTCCCATTGACGCGGGCGTGTTTTTCGCGTGGCAGGGGTGGCACGCGGGCGCTGAGGCGAGAAACGCCAGTGTTACGCAGTCCAACATAACGGGGACGGCGAGTCCTTCCAGTGATGGTCCTGAAGGGTTCAGAAGATTCAATCCCAACGATCTGGATGTTTATCACGGCACACTCTACCTGAAATATAACGACGGCAGATTTTTCTTCAACACTGAATGGGCCTTTTATTACGAGACCAGCCAGACCGCTTACAGCATTGCTGAACCTGCAGCAGGATCTACCAGCCTAAGAGGCAAAGGAATTAGATACTCAGTGGAATCATGGCGCCGTATGTTCGAATTTGGGGCCATGCGCGGCCCATCGAAAGTTTCCCTGCTTTACGCGTATCTCCCTGGGCCAGACAGAAGGGGAGGGTACGTCTACGATGACCAGGCTTATTTCCAGGCACCGGGGCAGGGGAATTACAGCGTATTCCGTCCATATTCATATCTGCTTGGTTATGTTTACGGCTCGGGAGTGGGGGCGTATGACACTTCCAGAAACGGATATTTCAACGCCGCCGAAGTAGCGGCCGCGAGGCTCGATTACGCTGTGGCGGCTAACCTGAACATATTCGGGTCGTTTCTCTGGGCCCAGAGGTCGACCAACGGATACAGTTGGGGATATTTGAGACCGGCCAAGGATCCAAAGGTCACTCCAGCGGTGAATGCGTCAGCGGATGGAATAGGCGCCTTCATTAGATGGACGCCGTATGTTGGGTACCAGAATAATGATGGCGCACCTAATACCCCGGATACCTCCCTTGGCTGGGAAATAACCGCTGGTATGGAGTGGAAGCTTCTGGAGAAATACAAACTCAGAGGCACTCTGGCTTATTGGGAACCTGGGAAATGGTTCAACTACGCTTGCGTTGATCGAAGCGTGCAGGGGTGGAATAGGCAGACCAGGACGAATTATAATGTAAATCCCTCTTCCCCATGGGGCACAAACCCGGACAGGACAATTGATCCAATCATTGGTGGGGAAGTGGCACTGACTGTTGATTTTTAGCGGCATTTTCTGAATGGTTTTTTTGTTTAAGGTTGGGTTATACTACTGCGGACCGTCCACAATAGGACGGTCCTTAATATTTGCGCCATCGTGATCACCCGATAAAATAGAGGCCAAATGAACCGAGCAAAAGCCATTTTCTTCGATTCTGAGGTTGAATCTGACTGGTCATCTAAAGAATATGATCAGGATGAACTCATAAAGATAGAACGAATTCTTGAAGCCGGATCAATCCGTGAGGGATCGAGAGTAATTGAGCCTGGTTGTGGGACGGGCCGGTTAACCCTGATCATTGCCGAACGGATAGGCCCCAGCGGGCTGGTTGTAGCCAATGATATCAGCCCCAAGATGGTAGATGTGGCGAGACGGCGTCTGGAAGGGCATTCAAATGCGCAACTCGGTTGCGGTACGATCGAAGAAGCTCCGTTGCCAACGGCGTCCTTCGACGTTGTCATCTGTCACAATGTGTTTCCCCATTTTAATGATAAAGCCAAAGCTGTCCTGAAGTTGAGGTCAGCCCTAAAACCTTCAGGCATCTTCGTCGTAAGCCACTTCATGAGTTCCTCTGGGATAAATGACCGGCATCGAAAAACCAACCCCGCCGTAGCCCAGGATATCTTGCCCTGTCCCAATGAAATGCGAAAAATGTTCGAATCAGCGGGTATGGATGTCGAATTCATCCATGACGACGAAAACGGCTACCTGCTCAAGGCCATTGCCTAGAGCTCGGAACAGGCATTTTGCACTCAAAATTATTACTGATGATTTTGGAGAGCCGATTTTTTGGAGAGCCGCCCGCCCCTTTATGTTTACTTATTCCAGAGCAGCTTATAAACTTATACCATTGTTAAATTTTTCCAGCCCCACTCTGTGGAGATTAAGCGATGAACTACAAGTTGTTGAGGTCTATACTTGTTGTCCCAGCAAATGTGCCGAAGTTCGTTGAAAGGTCCGCATCCAGAAACGCTGACGGAATAGTTCTGGACCTTGAAGATTCCGTGCCTCAAGACCAGAAGAACGCTGCCCGTGAAATGCTTGCAGGCTCAATCTCCAGCGCCGGCAGGGGGGTCGCAACTTTAATGGTTCGCGTGAACAACGAGACTGAATTGTTGGAACCGGACATCGAAACAGCCGTTTGCGAAAGGCTGGACGCACTGTTCATACCCAAGGTGGAATCGCCTGAACAACTTGTGAGAATTGATCGTCTGACAACGGAAATTGAAGCCGCTAAGGGATTAGAAACCCGCAAGATCAAATTTTCCCTGCACATAGAAAGTCCCCTCGGTTTGTTAAATATTGTCGATATAGCAAAATCCACGCCTCGAATCGAATCCATGAGCATTGGTGTGGACGACTACTGCGTGGCCATGGGGGTGAATCTAACAGCGGAGGCCTCGGTTCTTTTTGGACCGATGTCACAATTGATAATAACAGCCAAGGCTTTCGGGATAATTCCCATAGGAGTGATGGGAAGTGTGGCCGAGTTCAGGGATCTCAAGATTTTTGAGGAATCTGCGCAAAGGGCCCGTGATTTAGGGTCCGAAGGCTCAATATGTGTTCACCCAGATCAGGTAAATGTTCTGAACCGGGTGTTTTCGCCCTCTGAAGAATCAGTAGCTCATTCTAGGCGCATCGTTGAGGTATTTGAAGAAGCGGTCAGCAGGGGTAGGGCGTCTACCAGCCTCGATGGCCGCATGGTTGACACGCCAATATACAAACAGGCCCTTGCCGCAATTAAAAAGTTCGAACACATCAAAAAGTTTGATAACAGGAAGCATGAACAGTCTATCATTTAGAAAGGTCGGTAACTTGTGCCGCTGGATGAGTCGACGTTCCTGAGTGAACTGAAATCACTAGCCGGCGAAGTCGAAGAACAACACCTGGGATTTCTGGAAAACCTGAGACGGAAGTAGAGGCGCAGCGCGGATACCGGAAACTGAACAGAGGCAGCCGCTACGCTGCAGGTTATCGACATTGTCTTGTGGAACAGTATTGTCATGATTTCTGTATCGGACAACCTTAATGGTTTGAACCCGGCCCTCATGGGTGCGATGAAGAAGCTCGATCCTGAGCCGATTCAGGAAATCGTAACTGCAATAAGCAGGGCAGGGGCAGGGATGATAGATATTAATCCGGGTTACCTCCCGAAACATTCCGAAGACAAAATGCGTTTTCTTGTTGAGACGATACAGGCTGTAACCACCTCCAGGCTGATACTGGATAGTCCGAACCCCTCTCTGATCAAAATTGGGCTTAGCGTATGTAATCAGACGCCGATCATAAACTCGGTCTCGCTTGAGAAACATAAACTGGAGGGGATCCTGCCTCTGGCGGTGGAGCGGAATTGTGATCTGGTCATTCTTTTGATGGATGAATCGTCGTTTAGTCCACCCAGTGTCGAGGAAAAGATTTCTCTGGCGCTTGAAATAAGCCAACGTTGCCTCAAAGCGGGCATGTCTCTTGATAAACTGATTTTTGACCCAGTTTTGCCCAGTTTAAGCTGGCCTGATTCGTGGCATAGAATTGGTGAAGCAGTGAAGACGATTCGTCTTTTATCCACTGGAGCTGTTTTCGACCAGCCGGTGCGTACAATGGTCGGGTTGTCAAACCTCCGAAGTGGTTTGAAAAGACTTTATCCTCTAGAGATCGACTTGGTAAGCCTGGGCATGCTAGGGGGCGCAGGTCTTGAATATGCGCTGGTGGACATCTTTGAGCCAAGAATCTTCCAGTTGATTGAACTGGCGAACCGAATGGCTTGATGGTTGTTGGCAGATGCGATTGGGTATTTTTAGTGATGCGCATGGTAATCTTGAAGCGCTTAGGAGTTTTGAGGAAGTGGCGCGCGAAGAAAAACTCGACCGCTTGTTTTGCCTCGGCGACTCGATAGGATATGGACCGAATCCGAATGAATGTCTCGAATTATTAAGATCAGTTAAAAACCTGGTTGTGTTGCAGGGGAACCATGAATGGGCCGCCCTGAATCTTGATACGGCAAAATTTGTTATGAATCCTATAGCTTACAGGGCTATCCTCTGGACCGTGAAAAGACTGACTAGCGAGAATTGGGATTACATAAGGAATTTGCCCCTTGAGGCTGAGTTTGATCACTGCTGTTTCTTTCACGCGTCAGCCCACTATCCGGAGAACTGGGAATACGTAAGACCTGGAGACTGTTTGGCCATAAGATTGTGTCTGGAATTTTCTCCACAAAGAATTGTTTTTGTGGGACATACTCACCAACCAACTCTACTGGACAGCGGATGCGCTAGTGTCTTGCCTTGTAGCCTTTTTTCAGATGGGACCACTTACAAAGACCCTGGACATTCGCGTCTAATTATAAATCCCGGAAGCATAGGACAGCCTCGAGGGGGGCTACGACGCCCATGCTTCGTCATCTATGACAGCGAGACAGGAACAATAGCCTGGCGGCGTCTTACGAATTACAACCCATCGTTAACAGCGAAAAAAATCCTTTGCTCAGATCTTCCCAGTAAGCTCGCTTACATTCTCATGGGTCAATTCTAGCTCCCGCTCGGTTTCCACTATGGGCCAGAATCTTCACTGACTATGAAATGTTATGGCGCATCCAACCCGAGGTGGCCCCTAATCGGACTATTCAGTCTTTTCCTGAAGCGCATAAAGGGCTGCGCCGAGGGCCCCCATGATTTGGGGATGGGGAGGAGTGGCTATTTCATTCGGTATATGAGTCCTTAACAAATCAATCAGGAACGGATTGTGTTCAATTACGCCACCTGTCATTACAACAATGTCGGTCAAAGTGTCCATTTCAAGTATGCGTTTGACCACCGAATGGAAAAGTCCGCGAACAATCCGGTCTACAGGATGGCCTGACTTGATCTTTTCGAGGACCTCAGTGCCTGAGAAAACCGTGCAGTAACTCCCCAGGACCACTTCCCCGTCAGCGTTTTGGGCCAAATCATTGAGTTGTTCAATAGGAAGTCGCAACCTCAAAGCCATCTCTTCGAGGAAAGCCCCTGTGCCCGCCGCGCATTTCCTGTTCATTTTGAAGCTTTGTCTCAGGCCATTCCTGTCGATTTTGATGATTTTGTTGTCCTGTCCACCTATGTCAACTATGGTCATAGGGCCTTTGAAATAACGTAGGCATCCTCTGGCATGGCACGATATTTCAGTCAGGCTCTTGGATGCGAACTTGACGCTGTTTCTGCCGTATCCCGTTGAGATAACGGGAATTGGTGTGTCCACATAGACTTCAGCCTTTAGGAGCGCATTTTTCCAGGCTTTGTTGGCGGCCCCTTCGAAATCAGTCGCAGAGAAAAGGACCTCACTTCCCAAAATATTTTCATTGCCGTCCACGACAACAGCTTTTGAAGTGCACGATCCTACGTCTATTCCACCTGCTATTTTACCAGTCAATGATCATCCAATACTGAAAATTGATTCTTATGGAAACGCATTCCCGGGTTTGTCCAATCATGCCGGTTTTTGGTCAAGCTGTTCCACGAACGCCTCAATGTTGGTCCGAGTCTGTTCTTCCGAGTAGCATCGCAAGTCATTCAAATCTCCATGAATGACAAGGGTTGGGAGTCCAAGCCGAACAGCCATTCGTTGAGGCATTGAATACCTGTTGTTTGAATTGTTCGGGCATGTCTTGGCGTCGTGGAATATTACCCCGTCAATGCCGAAGGTTTTGATCCACTGGTCCATGTACCATTCTTTATAGGATTCATCTCTGACTATGAAGAGTTCAGTATAGGCCCTTGCCATGGATTCGAGGGGATGTGTCGGATCAAACGCGTCAAAGATCCAGCTATTACAATATGTTGACGCTACCACGTTGGTTTGCATCCCGTAGAATTGGTCACTGAGTTCACGCAGTTTACCCCATACCGGCATACCATCCCAGTATAGGCGATGTCGTTCAAGTGGAACGGCTCCCTCCTTTTTTTCAATCCTATCGTTCAGTTCAGCCAGCAGAGTTTTATAGTAATCAACCGCCTCAGGTTTTCCCCTGAGAACAACCGCTGGGCCCATGTGAATTGTGGCGTCGAAAAAAGTTAGGGGAGCCGGGATGGCCGCTCCGCATTGAAGAACCTGTTTCCATAGACTAGTGCACTGAAGAGACAGGTCGACAACCTCACGAAGTTTATCTATATCGAATTTTGTTCCTGACACCAATTCAAGGGTCGGAATCATTCCCTTTATCTGGGCTACGAGATCAGTAATGTGGTAATCGTTGACCTCCTGAATGTTTCTGTGAGTATGAATCCCTACAATTGGAACATTCCATTCCCTGGCGTAAAAAGAGAACCAATCCTGAACGTCCCTGCATTGATTCGTGTTATAAACCAGCACATCGGCTTTTGGAACTTTTTGGATGCCATAAGCTTTCGTAAGAGGGGTCACTCCTCTTAGATAGGCGCCGACGTCAGCAGTCAGATAAGAACAGATATCGGGAGAATATCCAACGGCGTTTGCCAGAGGTATTAAGTCCGTGGCCATACGGGTCGCCCCGAGGAGAGCGCCATGATTTTCCGGAAAATAAACGAGGAATCCCATGGCGTGTAGCAATTCCGCGGGGCCGACAGAAGTACACCAGGCGACTTTCTTTCGCCCGGTCCGTTGCGCCTCATCAATTTCGAGAAAGTGAGAGGCCATAAGTTTCTTCATCTGAGAAGTCGCTGCTATCTGTTTACGTGGCTGTTTTTGCGGCTCCGGCACAAGTCTCTCCCCTTTGGACAAGATTAGACGCTCCGAATTTGAGGCGCAATTGCGCCTCATGAAAACGACATGGTCTAGCTGCTGAAAAGATTTAAAGCAGCGTCATAGAGCTATTCAATATTTTAACGGCGTCGGAAAAATGACTCC
>Ga0194044_10000337_pt1 | contig 22951 bp, 21 predicted proteins | sample JunL4417m_MetaG_FD_155460 | JGI IMG/M metagenome (GOLD analysis project Ga0194044, IMG submission 155460) | Anoxic zone freshwater microbial communities from boreal shield lake in IISD Experimental Lakes Area, Ontario, Canada - Jun2016-L442-17m | ecosystem: Environmental > Aquatic > Freshwater...
AATGACAGTGAAAAAATTTTGCCAGCGATCAAGAAACTGATAAGAGATTCTGACCTGACCAAGAAAATATCATCGCTGTTTCTATCGACAAGCAAAATAAGTGCCAACTGTCATTTGCGCTCATAGGATATAACGTATGAAAAATTATGGAGGTAGCAATATGAAAATGTTTAGGGTAATTTTGATCGCTTTTTTCACGTTTCTTTTTATGAATAATGTTGTTTTATGTGAGGAGTTAAATATTTATGCGCTTCAAAAACCCTCTAAATTGAATTCCGATAAAGTAATCAAACAGGTTATTCCATCTTTACTATATCAAAAAAGAGAACTTGGTAATGCTGATACTATCGGTTCATATCGGAGAAATTTGAGAACGAACTATGAACTCTATGATTCAGATTTGTGGAGATTGAAAAATTTTAATAATTCGGGAGCATTAATGTTCAGGTTGAAAAACTCTTCACATGATCGTGGCTCTATGGAATTATCTCAACAAGAATTACAGAGCATTGGGTTGAGATTTATAGAAATCATGAAGGATAGCGGTATATTGCAGTTATCTGAACATGAAGAAATCAGATTTAACGAGATTAATTATATTAAAAATGACATTTCTGATGCAAGTGGAATGGTTGTCTCATCAGATAAAAAAAAGGCAATAGTTGAATATCGGCGTTTTATTGGTGGTATAGAGGTTATCGGAGAATCGCTACTAAGAGTTCATGTATCAACAATAGGTGAGATAGAAGGCTTTGACCTATTATGGAGACCAATTTTAGAAATTGAGGGAAAGGTGAATGTGTCTTTCTCTAATGTCAAAAGTAGCACATTGTCAGGTATGAAACATAGACTGTGCTATTTTGAAAAAGGATGCCATAAAATACAGGATAAGATACAGGCAGTCTATGAAGTAAAACCTGATTCAGGAGAGAGAAAAACTTCTCGTACTGGTAATGAAGTTAATCAAACTATTGTTTTTGATGCTATCACTGGAGACGTGATATTGTCAAATAGTCAAGTCAATGAGTAATTATCACTTCAACAATATTTTGTAGAATTTACAAAAGAAGCGTGGGGCTTAAAATCTCCCCGCTTCTTTATTCATAAAGCAAGCGACACAAAACAAAATCCTTCGCGAATTCGTAAATGCCTTCCTCATTCAGGAATTCATTGAGCGTTGCCCCCTCAGTGTTGATTTTTCTTGTTCATGTCATCATCTCACTCATACACCTTCACGCACAAGTTCAAATTCGTCGATGCATTTCTTAACGACAAGGCCAGGATAAGGAAGAATATGTCCATCTTGAGTGTAGGCGGCGTGTGACAGAACATGAAGTTTATTCTGTCGCCTTTTTAGAATCGACAAAGCATCATGATCAATCAAAACCAAGACACTGCTAATGGTCCGACTTATTTTCAACCCGCCCGATTTGGTACATTTTCGCACCGCCGCTGACAAAAACCGCTTCGCGTTGTCGGTTGCCGCATCGGGATAGTTAATTACTCGATAGCGACAGATCGTTTTGACTTGTCAGCCGAGCAAATTGCCACGGTTTATACGCTTCATTGGAACATAGAAATATCATTTCGATCAACGAATTTCCATTGCAAGAGCTAGGCAACTACACAATCAAATTAAAAATGAGCTACGACACACAGGACTGATGTATTCTAAGCCAGCCCTTGCCCAAGGGAAAACGGGTGAAGTCCCGCACGCAAAAACCTAACCGGACAATTCTGGCGCACACGGGAAAAATTCGTTTGCAATAGTTATCATCTGATGATAACATTAGATCAATGGCAAAATTAGAACATGATCCTGGGCTTGACGATCTCATCGAGCTTGACGGTGTTGTGCTTGTCGTTGATCCACTTGGTAACTACTGGGTGAAATTCGTTGTAACCTGTGTTGCAGCATCTGATGAGCGGCCGCATGGCATCAGTTATTCGTTGACGCTTCATGCAGCGGATGGAGAACGGATTGTCGGCTTTGATAATGCTCACGCCGTCAACATTGGCAGTGGGCCATCACGGCGTATGAGTTCAACACACGATCATTGGCATCGCTATGGCACGATCAAGCCCTACAAGTATCAAGGCGCGCTGGAGCTGTTACAAGATTTCTGGAACGAGGTAGATGCCGTATTGAAAGAGAAAGGAAGTATCTTATGAAGATATTGCGAATTGGTATAGCTTCCTATCAAAAAATGAAAGAGCGAACGATGGCGATTGCGCGCGGTGAATTGAAGCCTGGGAATGATGAGCCAAAACTTTGGTTTACATCAATTGAGAGCCTTGCCCGTGTGCTATCAGATAAAAATCGCACGCTGCTCAATCTCATTATCGAGCAACAGCCAAAGTCTATTGCCGAATTGGAAACCTTATCCGGTCGAGCTAAATCAAATTTATCTCGCACACTGAAAAGCATGGAGCGTTTCGGCTTGGTGGAATTGCTCAAGGGAGAAGGTAATGCGGTGTGTCCTCGTGTCCCGTATAAGGAAATTCAAATAGACCTTCCGTTTGCTCACCATCAACGGGAACATTTTGAAGCTTTGCGATGAATGTCAGTAATGATTCTGGTTCTATCGCAGCGGCCGAAACGATGATCAAAGCTTTTTTTTATTTTTCAACTCAGAACAATTACGGTAGGCAAAGGAGCTTTCCCAATGATTAAATTCCCGTACGGCATATCCGATTTCAGAGAAATCAATACCTGCGGCTATTATTATCGGGATCGTACCCATGCCATTCCGGTGTTGGAACGCACCAAATCATCCCTGTTCATTCGACCTCGGAGATTTGGCAAAAGCCTGGTGCTGTCCATGCTGGAAAACTATTACGATATCGCCCGCCGTGATGCTTTCGAAAGCATTTTCGGCAAGCTGGCCATCGGCTCCGATCCCACAGCGCTTCGAAACTCATATTTCATTTTGCGGTGGGATTTTTCCTGTATTGATCCGACCGGATCACCCGATGACATCAAGCGATCCCTCTATGGTCATATCAATGTTTGCATCGAGGATTTTGTTGGAAGGTATCGTTTCGCTGGATTCGATTTGCCCGAAGATATCATTGACCGCGCCAATGCTTTGGTTTCCATCCAATCCCTGGTTTCATCGACCAAAACTTACGGTCATCCGATTTTTCTGCTGATCGACGAATACGACAATTTCGCCAATACGATCATGATGCTGCCGGTTGCGGATTCCCGGGGCCGATACGAAGCCCTGGTCCACGATGAAGGGTTGCTGCGCACGCTATTCAAGGTGGTCAAAGCATCCACTTCCGCAGCGGGCTTCGATCGGGTCTTCATCACCGGGGTGTCGCCGGTGGTCATGAGCGATATTACCAGCGGTTACAACATCGCCGAAGACATATTCCTTGAACCGGAATTTGCGGATTTATGCGGGTTCAGGGAGGAGGAAGTCGCTGAAACCCTGCGTGAAATTGCTAAATTGTGCGGGATGGAAAACAATAAGGCCGATGAAGCCCTCGGTGTGATGCGCAGTTGCTACAATGGTTATAATTTCATTCCCCGTAGTACCGATTTCCTCTACAATCCGACGATTTGTTTGTATTTTTTCAAGCAGTTTCAAAAGCGATGTGCGTACCCGGAAGAGATGCTGGATGCCAACCTGGCCTCGGACGACTCCAAACTGGAGTACATTACCGGTTTACCTGGCGGAACCGATATGATACTTGACCTGAACGAAAAAGGGGCTCAGGTTAACGTTTCGAGACTTCAGAAGCGTTTTGGTCTGCAGGATATGCTTTCGGATTACTCCAAAGACCGGATATTCATCGCTTCCTTTCTGTACTATTTTGGCGTGCTGACCCTGTCCGGTGAAACGGAACAGGGAGAATTGTGTCTCAAAGTGCCCAATATGGTGATGCAGGGAATGTTTGTGGAGCGGGTACGGCGGATGATGCTGCCGAATCCCGTAATAAGGGACAGGGGGGTTGAACTAAAGAACGATTTTTATCATCAAAGGATGCCTCAATGAAATGGATGGCTGCAGTGGTTATCGTGGATGCAGATACTGCCGAGCTTGCTGTGGAACTGGTTTCAGCCCTGTTTTATGATCTTGGTCTTTCAGGTGTGGTGGTAGAGGATCCGGACATGGAGCCGCCTGAAGGCTGGGGAGACAATGCCCTGCCAAAGCCGGATCATCATAGCGTAACCGGATATTTTCCTCAGAATGACACGCTGACATCGAACTGCTCGAAGCTTGAGCATGGACTGGCGGATCTGAAGCAAACCCAGGGTATTTTCTTTCAGATTCACTATAGCGAGGTGGATGAGGAAGACTGGGCGGAATCCTGGAAAGCTTATTTCTGGCCGGAAAAGCTTACGAATATCCTGGTTGTCAAACCAACCTGGCGGGAATACACGCCGGCGGAAGGCGAGATGATCATTGAGATTGATCCTGGAATGGCTTTTGGTACGGGGACCCACCCCACGACCGCACTGTGTATTCAAATGATCCAGGATTATCTGAAACCTGGAGATACGTTTCTGGATGTAGGAACCGGCTCCGGCATCTTAATGGTTGCGGCGGTTAAACTGGGCGCATCCAGGGTGTTTGGAACCGATGCGGACAGCATTGCCTGTGATATTGCCGAGCAAAACCTTCTCTTGAATCATATCGATCCGGAGAGATTTTGTGTAAAATCCGGAAATTTGGTGGATATGGTCACAGAAACCTTCCAGTTGATTTCGGCAAATATTTTATCGGAAGTCATTCTGGTTTTGCTGGATGATGTTCAGCAGGCGCTTGCGCCGGGCGGCATACTGATATGCTCAGGTATCATTGAAGCCAATCAGAAGCAGGTTGTGGAAAAAATGAAAGCTACCGGATTCCAAATTCTTGAGGTTCGATCAAAAGACGGATGGGTGGCGATTGCCGGCATGTTGAAGCCGGAAGATGGCTATTTTATGTCCAGTTGAAATAGGAAGTCGGAAGTCAGAAATCGAAAAAAAACATCTGACCTATGGATGGTTTCCCATAGTTCATTCATCTCGTTCAGTTTAATCATTTCGATCAACGAGTTTCCATCGCAAGAGCAATTGTGGTAGGCAAAGGAGCTTCCCCAATGATCAAATTCCCGTACGGCATATCCGAGATTTCTTGAAAGATGACTGAGACTGTTTTATTAGCATGACATAAAATATAATATATCAAAGCGATTGTATATCATTTCCAAGATTATCAGTCAACAGTAGTTTGTTGAACTATTTATTGGATTTAGAAATCCTCTAATGATAGAGTAGGTGTTTATTGCTGATATCATTAGATAATAAATTTATCGTTCAGACACTACTTACTATTGCTGTGCTATTTTTTTATGACTAATGGAACAATGTGATCATTCCCAAGAATACAACTTGTTCAAGCTAATTTTGTACATGCCCTTAGCTGCTGCCCGAATTCTCACCGCAGCGCTGCTACCTAATTCCATAATTTTGATTGACAATCAGATACTAATTTGCTAGAAAGCACGGCAAATTGGGAATGATGAGAGAGTGTGGCATGTCCTGATAGCGCTGCAATGTGCTTGCAGCCCAATGGATATGGCATTCCGGTGCCTTTGGGGTGTCTTTTCAACGATTCCTGCGGCTGCGAAAAAATCAAGTTCTTATCATTATCATCGGGAGGGAAAAGGATGCCCCGGATTACTATCGCAAAAACCTCAAAGGCCGAAGAGCGCGTTTCAGGCACTCTGCACCGTCGGCAAACAACCCTGGGTTGCCAACCTGAACCGTCCCGCATTGCATTGCTCCTACGTTGCATCCTGGTTATCGTTGTGCTTTGTGGCGGAGGCTTCGTGGTCCACGCCGGGCCGAACCATGAGGGTGCGGTATCCGCAAATGCGATTCCCCCAACGCCGGTTCTGGTCGGTCACGAGCTGCAGCAGGTTCCTACCGAGCCATCCGAAGTGCTGGTGGGCGCTTATCTCTATTTCGTGCGCAACATCGACACACGGGCCAACACCTTCATCGGTGACTTCTACCTTTGGTTCTTGTGGCGCGGAGACCGTGATCCCACCAAGAGCTTCGAGATCATGAATGCAGTGGGCGCGCCCACGATAAAACCGGTATTCGCGGATGATGCAGGCCTCAGCAAGCCCGAGGAGTTGCCGGACGGACGATTCTACCAGCAGTTTCACGTCCAGGGCACGTTCGGCTGCTCCATGGATTTCTCGACCTACCCACTGGATAGTCATAGGCTTGCCATTGAGTTGGAGGACACCAAGGGCACGGTTCGTGAGGTTCTGTACAAAGTCGATGATCATAGCACCACACTCCACCCTGACGTGAGAGCGTCAGGGTGGGATCTGCATGGATTCGCAGGGCGCGCGTGGACGGTGGACTACGCCAGCACCTTCGGTGACCCGAGGGAACAAGGCTCCGTTCGGTATGCTCATGTGTCGTTCGGCCTGGATATCGAGCGTCCGCGGCCCTCTGCGATTCTCGAAGGGCTCGCCCCAATCGTGATTTCCATGATCATCGGCCTTTGCGCTCTGTTCCTGCGCCCCGATGAGTTTGGGACTCGTATGGCGATGTACGCGACGATCGTGATGACCTACGTCTTTGTCAACATGGACATCGCTGCGAAGGTGCCGGACGGCGCCGGGACGCTGCTGCGCAAGATCACCGTCACCGGATTCGTAATCCTTGCGATGCTGGCCCTGGCAGGCATCAGGTCTTTTGTGCTGGCCGGACGAGGGCAGTTGGAAGCAGCGCAGCGCTTTGATCGGATATGCTTCGGGGTTGCCCTTACGGTCTTTCTTACGGCCTGCATGATCGTAGTCGGCCCCAACTATTAGGCGCAGAAAGAACGGAACGAAATGCCTTCAGAAAGTAGCATCCAGGAGTTTCATACGACCGAGAACTTCCGGCCTGCGGTCTATGTCAAGCAGTATTACGAATACCTGGGCGACGAGAACCGGGCGATTCTGCGGTTCCTGTGGCGACAGTTCCAGCGCTGTCCAGAAGGCGCGGACGTGCTTGATTTCGGCTGTGGACCCACCGTCTATCAGTTCATCGCGGCTGCCCCCAGGGTGCGGGCCATTCATGTCGCGGACTCCCTGGTCACGAATTTCGAGGCGATCCAGGACTGGATTGCGGGCAGGCCCGAGGTTTTCACATGGCGCGAATACATACGGGAAACCCTCGCCCTTGAAGATCCCGCCGCTGTCGAGTGCGCCGATATCCTCCAGCGGGAGCAGCTCATCAAGCAGAAAATATCGCGTTTTCTCCACTGCGACCTGGGGGCGACTCCGCTCATTGCCGGAGTTGCTGAGGCTTCATACGACGTTCTCATGACCAACTACTGCTTGGAGTTTCTGCCGGAGCATATTGACTTTGAAGCAGGAATGTCGCGTATTTTCTCACTGTTGCGTCCCGGGGGACGACTCATCCTCCAGTTCCTTCGCCGCACTCCTGACTACCCGGTAGGTGACTACCGGTTTTCGTGTCGGCAGGTCGATGAGGACGACTTCCTCCGCATCTTGCCGAAGTGTGGGTTCCCTTCCCCAACCATCGAATACGAGATTGTCGACGCTGAGGCTGGATTGCAGCGGCCCTATGCAAGTTTCGTCATGATGGCTGCATCAAAGGCATGAAAGCGCTGTCTGTCATCCCGGAGGCCCTTCTGCTGCTGCTGGATCGCATCCAGTCGGAAGGCCGCTGTGAAACTCCGCTCATCCTGACCTCCAAGGAGTTACTGGAGTACAACTATCACAGCTTCTGCAACCTGCTCCCTGTGGACGCGGTCTTTTTTCCCGTCAAAGCCAACAACGTGCCCGAAGTATTGGCGTGTTTGCGGGACCAGGGCGCGCGGTTCGAAGCGGCCTCCGCCGTCGAACTGTATCTGTTACTCCGCACCGGCATTGCATGCAGCGATGTCATCTTCAGCAACCCCATCAAATCCCCCGAGCACATCGCACAGGCGCATCAGGCTGGCGTGCGCACCTTCGCCTTCGATGCCGCCAGCGAAGTGCGCAAAATTCAGCGCCATGCTCCTCAAAGCGAGGTGTATGTGCGGATTGAGGTGTCCAACGAAGGCGCGGAATGGAAGCTTCATCACAAGTTCGGCGCACCCGGCAACGAGGTGATCGGCCTATGTACCGCAGCACGAGACGCTGGGCTTGTCCCCGTAGGCCTCGCCTTCCATGTGGGCTGGAATAATGGGCGATTGGAGTCGTGGTCTGGCGCGCTGCAACACTCTGTGCAGATTGCCGAATCGTGCATCCGACAAGGGATTCCCCTGCGCTCGATCAATATCGGGGGAGGCTTCCCCGCACATGGCGGGGACCAGTACGCACGGCTTCAGGACATCGCTGATGTCTTGCGTCCGACGGTACGAATTATCAAGGAAGAGCTGGGACTACTGCTCTATGCCGAGCCAGGCTCGTTCATCGCGGCCAATGCCAGCGTGATGGTTTGTCGCGTACTCAATGTGGTGCAGCGGCGCGACCAGGCTTGGGTTTATGTGGACTCCGGCATCAATCAGGGGTTCTATTGGATCTATGCAGGCATCCAGTATCAGGTCGTCGCAGCCCAACCTCGTTCACGCCGTACAAGGAGCTACGTCGTGACAGGGCCGACCTGCGATTCCCACGACATCTTCGGCGAAGCGGTCGAGTTGCCAGCGGACTTGCGTGAGGGCGACCTCCTCCTTGTGTTTCCTGCCGGCGCGTATATTTCCTCTGCAAGGGACTACAACGGATTTGCCTACCCAGCCGTACTCTTCGAATAGCGCACCGCCACCGATTGATAGCAGCATCACACCCGAGTTTCACGACATGACCGAATGTCGATCAAGCGAAACTTATTAATCCAATTGTTCAAATGGCCGAGAAATAGAAAGGAATACCTATGCTTAAGATTGAAAATGGCTGCAGTGCTTACGGGGCACGGCTTGTGACTGATGAATCTTATATATGCGGCCAGCTAATCCATCATATTACTCAGTATCACGTCACTCACCGGCCTACCTATCAAACCATTCAAACTGGACTGCGCACCCATATTGAAGAGCTGGGCATGCTCGCCTATTTGAACCATTCCTGCGAACCCAACACTATCGTGGATACCGCTGCGTTGACTGTAACTGCCGCTCGTGACATTGCACCGGGCGAATATCTAAATTTTTTCTATCCCTCTTCTGAATGGGAAATGGATCAACCCTTCATTTGCCAGTGCGGGAAACAGCAGTGTATACGTTTAGTAGCCGGTGCTAAATACCTTTCCATAGACGTTCTTAGTCGTTATTTTTTTAATGAACATATCCGTGAAATGCTTGTATCTTCATTGATGATCAGCATCGCACGCACTGCTTGATTCAAGTATAGAAAATGAGGATATTCCTTTAAATCCGCCCTGGCCCCCCTTTTCAAAGGGGGGGGAATCGTTATCAGTAGGAGCGGGTTCGGAACCTGCCCCTACTGAAATGATGATCAAGGCCATTTGGGCTCATCAAAAAAAGTGTCAACTACTTTTGAGGAAATATGAAGGATGCCTCCGCCTTATGTGGGTAGCCTTTGCGAATCTCCAAGAGAAGTTACCCGGAATTCTTATACCATCTTGTCCTTGATCAGTAGTGTTGAAGGATCCAGGTAAAGATTCGTTTGTCCGGCAGACGGATTGCCACCTTTTAGCGCTTTAACCAGAACTTCCTTTCCCTCGGGCTGAAGCTGTATGGCCACATTAAAGAGTTCGGATATGCCGTCAATCTGTATTGGCAGACCATCCGATCCAAATTCTTCGTGGTGGTGAGTCCGAACCGCCAGCCATACCGGCAGGCGATAATCCGTTGCAAGTGCTTTAAGGTCCGTCAGTATCAGGTTTACTGGTTTATCAAATGGCAGGCCGTCAAGAATGATCATCTGGGGGAAAAAGATGCTCTGGGCTGTTAAATCGGTCAGCCGCTCTTTGAGCCTGGGAACATTGAATCCATCGACCTGAAACGTCATGATGAACCGATGCATCAGAATAGTTTCCCATAGTTCATTCATCTCGTGAAGTTCATAGGATTGAGTGATATTTCGAAACACTTCTTCATACCACAGGGATACTTTATGCACCGGTTCATTCAGGCTGATATGCAGCACGTTTTTATCCCTGAGCAGTGCATTCAAGGCAATCTGCACCATCAGTGCGGTTTTTCCAACGCCGGCGCAGGCCAGCACAGCCCCAAAACCGCCGGCAGGCAGTATATCATCGGTTTCGTGATCCAGAAGTCTCAGGGGATTTCTCAGAATAAGATCCTTTCTCAGCATGGCAACATTCCTTTCCTTAAGATAAATGACATTGGCGGAATGCGGGATGAAAACCGCATTCCGCCGGGGATCTGAAACACCAATTCGTTTATGCGACATGTTTTTTAGTTTCGGATGCCTTTTTGATCAGTTCTTCAGAAACAGACTGAGGGACCTGCTTATAGGTTGAAAACTCCATCGTAAACTGGGCTTTGCCCTGGGTGGAAGATCTTAACACCGTTGAAAATCCAAACATTTCCGCAAGCGGCACCTGTGCTTCGATGGAACACATCACGCCTTCATCCTGAGCCCCGACGATCATTCCCCGGCGCTGGTTCAAAAGCCCCATTGCCGAGCCTTGAAATTCGGTCGGCGTTTCAACGACTACTTTCATGATCGGCTCGTGAATTACAGCCTTGGCCTTGGCGTAGCCTTCCAGAAAAGCGCCTCTGGAAGCTGATTGAAACGCCATGTCGGACGAATCCACTGCATGTGAGGCGCCGTCGTTGATAACGACCTTAACGCCGGTAACCGGATAACCCAGCTTGGGGCCTTTGGGAAGGCAAAGCCGGAATCCTTTTTCACATGCAGCAATATACTGGGTGGGGATGGAACCGCCACGGACTTCATCTTCAAACACAAAGTGTTCTTCAACAGGTTCCATATATCCGGCCACACGGCCATATTGTCCGGACCCGCCAGTCTGTTTTTTATGCGTGTAATTAAACTCCGCCCTGCGGGTAATGGTTTCCCGATACGCCACTTGCGGCATGCCAGTGCTAACTTCGGCCTGATATTCACGTTTCATGCGCTCGACATAGACTTCCAGGTGAAGCTCTCCCATGCCTTCGATGACCGTTTCATTGGTTTCATCGTTGTAGTGGGATTTGAATGTAGGGTCTTCCTTGGTAAAACGGTTCAGAGCCTTGGACATGTTAATCTGGGATTTGTTGTCTTTGGGCACAATGGCAAGGGAGATGACCGGAGCGGGCACAAACATGGATGTCAAGGTCAGGCTGAGGCCAGGCGCGACAAACGTGTCACCGGATGCGCAGTCGATGCCAAACAAGGCGCCGATGTGTCCGGCTGGTATGGCTTCGATATCCTCCATCTGATCCGCATGCATCCGCGCTACCCGCCCGACTTTTACTTTCCGGCCATTTCGGACATTGACAATGGTGGAGCCTTTGGAAATAATTCCCTGATAAACCCGGATATAGGTAAGCTGACCATACTGCCCGTCTTCCAGTTTGAAGGCAAAAGCGACGACCGGTTTTTCAGTATCTGTTGTAAGGGAGACGATGGTCTCGTTGTTGTCCATATCCAAAGCTTCATTTTCAACATCCGCTGGGCAGGGAAGCAGCCTCGTCACCCCGTCAAGAAGGGGTTGAATCCCCTTATTTCTGTAGGCTGATCCCATAAAGACCGGCGTTACTTTTCTCTCGATTGTGGCTTTTCGCAGAGCGGTTAAAATAAGATCCGACGGGATTTCACGCTCTTCCAGAATGGCCTCGGTCAATTCATCGGAAACAACGGAGACCGCATCCAGTAGCATCTCGCGGTATTCCTTGGCTTCACTTATCAACTGGGCTGGAATTTCCTCTATCCGGATAGTCTCCCCATTATCTCCGTCAAAATAAAGAGCTTTCATGGCAACCAAATCCACTATCCCTTTAAGGTCGGCTTCCAGCCCGATGGGAAGCTGCACGGCAACCGGATTATGCCCCAGTTTTTCCCGCAGTTGCTGAATCACCCGTGTAGGATTGGCACCGCTGCGGTCGCACTTATTGATAAAGGCAACGCAGGGAACCTTATAGCGCTTCATCTGCTGATCAACCGTAATGGACTGGGACTGAACCCCGCCAACCGCACACAGCACCAAAATGGCGCCATCCAGAACGCGCAGTGACCGCTCTACCTCTATGGTGAAATCCACATGTCCCGGAGTGTCAATGATATTTATCTGGTGGTTTTGCCACTCGCAAAATGTCGCGGCAGAGGCAATGGTGATGCCGCGTTCTCTCTCCAGATCCATTGAATCCATGGTTGCGCCAACCCCGTCTTTTCCCTTGACATCATGGATGGTATGGATACGTTTGGTGTAGTACAGGATTCTTTCGGTCAGGGTGGTTTTGCCGGAATCAATGTGAGCGCTGATGCCGATGTTTCTGACTTTTTGGATATTTCTTTCCATAGAGCTATTCCTTAATAAAAAAAGACACGGGGTATGAAAAAAAAACCCTCACTTGGAAAAGGCATCCAGATGGGGGTTTGAATACTTTTTATATTTAATCCGATCAGGGTGAACCATTCTTGATTTATTGTCAATAAAAAAGTTGAGAAGGTTGAGGAAAGTTGGTATGCGGTACGCATTTTTACCGTGAAAATACTTTTAAACCACGAAATACACGAAACAAGTAAGGGCGACCGGCCGGTCGCCCCCTACCGCCTTTGCGTGAGAAACGCTCTTGTGTCGGCTGATTTTCATGCATGGGGGCGGCATAGGCCATGCCATGGGCGTTTATATAATTCTCATCAACTGTTGGTATATTGAATGGAATCCATCATCGCTGGGTATGCTCCAGATGCAAACGGCACAATTCCTGTCCGTTTAAAAAAATAGCTTGACATAAAGAAACAATAGATGCTACCATTCCTGAAAAATAAATATCAAGGAATTATCGTATCATGAAGCACAAGATTTCAGGCAGCTATTTTTATGGGTATTTTTATTACGTTAGCGCCGATCTGCCTGTGGTGTGCTGATACCTTAAAATATTATCCAGCACTAAGCCGTGGGCAGACTCTGCCCGCGGCTTTTTTTATTTCTAAAGGTCGTGGAGAAAAAATCTTCACGGCCTTTTTTATTTTAAAAAGGAGAAGATCAATCATGAGTATTTTAGGCAAGCAGATTCGACTGGAGCGCATTATCAACAGGAATACTGGAAGAACCGTCATCGTCCCCATGGATCACGGCATGTCCATCGGGCCCATTCCTGGCCTGATCAATGTTAGAGATGCAATCCAGAAGGTTTCCGAAGGTGGTGCCAATGCCATTGTCGAGCATAAAGGGCTTGTAAAGGCGGGTCATCGCGGCCGGGGCAAGGACATAGGCCTGATCATCCACCTGTCGGCATCCACAAGCCTTTCGACATATCCAAATGCTAAAACCCTGATCTGTTCGGTGGAAGAAGCCCTTAAACTGGGTGCGGACGCCGTATCCATCCAGGTGAATCTGGGAAACGGCGGTGAAAAGGAAATGCTGCATGATTTTGGAAGAGTCAGTTATGATGCCCGGACTTGGGGAATGCCGCTTCTGGCTATGATCTATCCTCGCGGTGAGAACATCAAGAACGAATTTGACGTTAATGTCATCAAACATGCGGCCCGCGTCGGGGATGAAATGGGGGCCGACATTGTTAAAGTATCCTATACCGGATCCACAGAATCCTTTCGCGAAGTGGTCAAGGGCTGCTCTGTTCCGGTCGTGATTGCCGGCGGCCCCAGAATGGACTCCGACATCGATATTCTGGAAATGGTCAAGGGTTCCGTGGATGCCGGCGGTTCCGGCGCTTCCATAGGTAGAAACGTATTTCAGCACAGCGATCCAACAGCCATGACCAGGGCAATAGCCGCCATTGTCCACGACGGAGCGGATGTGGACAAAGCCTTAACCTTTTTAAAATAAAGACCTAAGATTGAAGTGAACCAGAAAAAAACCGTTGACCGTTGACCGTTCACGGTCAGCGGTCTTGAAATGATGACAAAGGTGGGAACAATGACGCGTACTATCTGGGTCAAAATAGATCCATGGAATAAGGACATGGCGACAACCGCCATTGAAAACGGTGCTGACGGGATTATGGCGCCACCTGGATTTTCCGAAAAAATAAAAGAGCTGGGCAGGATTCAGACTATTGCCATAGATGGCGACATCAAGCCGGGAGAAGATGTGGTCTCCTGCCAGATAACCTGCAAGGAGGACGAAGAGGCGATCCTGGCCTTATGCCGCGACAAGAAGGTCATTCTGGACTGTCAGGACTGGAGCATCATTCCACTTGAGAATCTCATTGCCAGAGGCGCCGATGTCATCGCCCAGGTTAGCAGTCTGGCGGATGCTCAGACCGCCTTCGGCATTCTGGAAAAAGGCGTTCGGCATATTCTGATTCATGCCCCCGATCCAGCATCCCTCAAACAAACCCTGACCCGCTTGAGGTCTCAGGAAGATCAAACCGTTCTGGAGATCGCCGAAATACTGAGCATTCAGCCGGCAGGAATGGGCGACCGGGTATGCGTGGACACTTGCTCCCTGATGACGGCCGGACAGGGAATGCTGGTCGGAAACAGCAGCAGTGGCCTTTTTCTGATCCATGCCGAAAGCGTTTCCAACCCGTATGTGGCTCCCAGGCCTTTTCGGGTCAATGCTGGCCCGGTGCATGCCTATACCCGAGTTCCTGGCGGCAAAACCCGGTATCTATCGGAGCTTTGCGCCGGAGATCCGGTTCAGATCGTTGACCATGAAGGCAATACGACAATCGCTGTTGTGGGCCGCCTGAAGATCGAAAAGCGGCCCCTGATGCTTATCACAGCGACTGTAAACGGCAGAGTTCTGACTACGCTGGTTCAAAATGCCGAAACCATCCGCCTGACGCGGCCAGGGGGCGAGCCAGTGTCTGTAGTTCACTTGTCACCCGGAGACCAGGTTCTGGTTGCCTCGGAACAGGGCGGAAGGCATTTTGGATATGCCATCCAGGAAAGCATCACGGAAAAATAAGAATACGGAAAAACTGAAAAAAGCCATGGACAATCTTACAAACGTGTTGTTCCTGTTTTTGATTTCATGCCGGAGCGCGGAACGATGGAACAGGTTCTGGAGGAATGTAGTTGACAAGTGTAAAGCATATATTTACACTCTGATGCTGATAAAAACTTCAAACCATGTTGATTTGCCTGTGTCGCCCCCCGCCCATATTTGGGCGAAGATTGAGACGTAAAAAAAATGATAGAAGATAGAGGTAAGGTGATTTCCAATAAAGAATATACGGCCTTGATCATTGTTTCGGCCAGTTGGGTTTATTTCGTAGGGGCGAATCTTGTATTCGCCCTTTCTGATAGGGCGAATACAAGATTCGCCCCTACTATTGCCTGATGGCGGTGATACACGGATAAATGCCTGGCAAAAACGATGATCAATGCATAGAAAAAAATCTGAATCAGACAATGGGGTATTCTTTGCTGGAAATCACCTAATGTATGGCTATCCCACAAACATATAGCGCACGCTATATGGATTTCTGTTCTTAAATGGCGAGATGATCATGATTGATGCAACAACACAGGTGTTTGCCGTGATGGGAAACCCTGTCAACCACAGCCTTAGTCCGGTGATGTTTAACAGGGCTTTTGCGGAGACCGGATCAAATGGAGTATATGTGGCTTTTCAGGTCACGGCGATTGGCGATGGCGTATCCGCAATGCGTTCTTTGGGCATCAAAGGAGCCAGTATCACCATTCCACACAAAGTTTCGATATTGGACTTTCTGGATGAACTGGACCCAATAGCCAAAAGCATCGGCGCCGTGAATACAGTCATAAACCATGAGGGATGTCTCAAAGGATATAACTCGGACTGCCTGGGCGCCGTCAGAGCACTTGAAGAGATCACCCATCTGGAGGGAAAACGGGTCGCCATCATCGGTGCGGGAGGGGCGGCGCGCGCTATAGGTTCTGGCATCAAATCTCGCCGATCCGAACTGACCATTATCAACCGGACAGTTTCAAATGGAGAAAAACTGGCGGCGGCGCTGGAAGCGAATTTTATCCCCATTTCGGAGCTTCGATCCCTTCCCTTTGACATTCTGATCCATACCGCATCCGTCGGAATGACACCGCATATCCATCAGTCCCCGGTTCCGGATGCGTTATTAACCCCCGACACTCTGGTCATGGATATAGTATATGCGCCGCTTAAAACCCGGCTTCTGAAAGATGCCGAAAAGGCCGGATGCCGGACAATAAACGGCCTTGCCATGTTCATTCATCAGGCTGCTTTTCAATTCGAGCTGTGGACCCAAAGTCCGGCACCTATTGCCGTCATGAAACAATCCCTGATAGATGCCCTTAATAATCCCAGAAAGAATCATTCATAAAAAAGAACCGTTGACCGTCAACAGTCAACGGTCTTGAAAATAAAGAGAGCCTCATGATAGAAATTCAAACGCGCCCGATTCGAAACGCCACAGTCGCAGTACCGGGATCAAAGAGTTATACGCACCGCGCTCTCATCGTTTCGGCTCTGTCCGACGGCGAATGCGAAATCCAGAATGGGCTGGACAGTGAAGACACCCGGCTGACCCGGGATGCACTGCGGCTTATGGGCGTTTCCATTGATCAGGGCCCTGCATCGTGGCGGATCCGGGGGGCTCATGGCACGTTGCAGCCTTGCAGCAATCCGATTTTTCTGGGCAATTCCGGAACTTCCATGAGGCTTCTGGCTGCGGTTTCTGCGCTGGGAAAAGGAAAATATATTCTGACGGGAACCCCTCGCATGCAGGAGCGGCCCATTCAGGATCTTCTGGAAGGACTGCATCAGATCGGCATCAGAACGATATCGCTTGGCTGTCCAGGATGTCCGCCGATAGAAATTGAAGCCAGCACAATTTCTGGCGGCCTCGTGTCCTTAAATTGCGGCATCAGCAGCCAGTATCTTTCGGCTCTTCTTCTCATTTCGCCCTTCACGCAGAACGGCATGGAGATCACTGTTACCCAAGGCCCGGTTTCCAAACCCTACATTGACATGACGATCGACATCATGAATCAGGCCGGTGTCAGCATTAATAGAAGCGGGTATCAGCGGTTTCAGATTGCCGGCAACCAGGAGTATCGGTCCGGAAGGTTTTATGTTGAACCGGACATCTCCCAGGCCGGATATTTCTGGGCTGCGGCTGCTGTTACTGGCGCAACAATCACCGTCTCCGGTGTTTCGTATGGTTCCAGGCAGGGAGACCTTCGACTTTTGGATGTCCTTAATACCATGGGATGCACGACCAGTATGGAGCCAAATGGCATTTCAGTTACTGGCGGAGAGCTTACGGCCGTTGAAGTGGACATGGCCGCGATGCCCGACATGGTCCCAACTCTTGCCGTCGTTGCAGCTTTTGCAAAGGGTAAAACCGTCATCTCTAACGTGGGACATTTGAAAGCCAAGGAAAGCGACCGGTTGGGATCGGTTGTAGCAGAGCTTCAGAAATTGGGCATTGCAGCCGGATGCAGCGATACCGATCTATGGATCGACGGCGGAAAGCCTCACGGAGCTAAGATCGACCCGCACAATGACCACCGCCTGGCCATGAGCTTTGCCATTGCCGGACTCAAAACGCCAGGAATCCTGATTGAAAATGAAACCTGCGTGGAAAAATCCTTCCCCGAATTCTGGAAGGTCTTTGAAAGCCTGTATCCATAATTGATGTAAAAAACCACACAAAAGAATGTGTATAGAAGCAACCTACGCTGTCAAAGATGCCAATGGATGGGTGCGATATAGAAGTCTGCGTTTGGCAATCAGGGCAATCTTTTTCATAATGAGAAACCCCAGCTCAAAATCCAGATAAAACATGGATATCAGATCGCTGGCCCTGAAACGAAGAGTACGGGTCGGGGTAGTGATCACCCGGGCATCGCACAGATACCGCTTGGACTCGGTCTCGATAAGAGATGAAAAGCCCAGCGCCGCTCCAGCCATCAGCGTTTCCAGATTGTGTTTTTTTCCAGTTATATCCTCTGTCTCCAGGGAAATAGCCCCTTCCAGAATGATATAAAAATTGTCAGCGGGATTGCGCCGCTTATTCAGATATTCTCCTTCTGTGTAGTGTCGCAAATCGGCAATTGCAGCCATTCTTTCAAGCATCTCATCCGAGAGATCCTCGAAAAATACGATGGATTTTAACATATCTTTTGGAACCATGTAGTTTCCTTTTTTCTCATTTAATCAATTGCCGCATTCACTATCTCGGCAATATCAAAAACCTTCTGCTCTTCCGTGAATTTTTTTACACCGTCTGTCAGCATCAACAGACAGAATGGACAGGATGTGGCTATTTGTTCGGCATGAGTATCCAATGCCTCTTTGGCTCGAATCTGATTAATCCGCTCGCCTTCTTCCTCACTCCAGTAATTGCCGCCGCCTGCTCCGCAGCAGAAGCTGAGATTTCGACTGCGGTTCATCTCCACCAGATTTCCTACAGATGACAGGGCATGTCTCGGTTCGTCAAAAATGGAGTTTCGCCTGCCCAGATAGCAGGGATCATGATAGGCAATGTATCTGGCCTGATGTTGAAGTTGACTCCGAAGTTGAATCTTGCCGGACTGAATCAGTGAATCAATCATCACAGCATGGGAAATTACGGTATAGAATCCGCCAAGAGGCGCGTAGTGTCGTGTAAATGAATTGAAACAGTGGGGACACAACGTGATGATTTTTTTGATGCCAAGCGCCATGAAATCACCGATGTTTTGCTTTGCAATTTCCTGAAACAAAAACTCGTTTCCCATCTGTTTGGCCGGATCCCCGGTACATCGCGCATCTTCCAGAATACCAAACGAAACACCGGCTTTTTGAAGAATACTCACCATGGCTCTTGCAATCTTCTGAGCGCGCTCCTCATAGATAGCCGCGCATCCGATCCAGAGCAGATGCTCGGTCTTACCCTTTTCAAAAATGGGAACATCGATGTCTTTTCGCCAATCTTTTTTGCCGCTGGCGGCTCCGAAAAACGGATGTTGCCGAGCTTCCAGACTTTTTAATGCCTGGCTCATGATATCCGGCATATCGGATTGCTCCATGACCAGATGCTGACGGAGTCTCATTATGGCCTTTGGCTGATTGATCGAAACCGGACACACCTCCATGCAGGCCGAGCAGGTGGTGCAGTTGAAAATGGCGTCTCTGGAAATATCATCAATTAGTGATGTGTCCTCATATTTTTCCTGATTAAGATATTCGGACATGGTAATCATGACCGCCTTGGGTGAAAGCGCTTTGTTGGTCTGAGCCGCCGGGCAGACTTCATGACATCGACCGCACCACAGACATGCCGAAGCATCTAATAGTCGTTTTCTGCTGAAATCACTCAACTTGCTGACACCAAGACGCGGCTCTTCTGTCGCGTCCTCATTCTCGAACGCGCTGAAATCCAGGACACCCATTTTAGGACCGGAAATGGGCACGGATAGTCCGGTGTTCAGCGGGGCCAGAAACAGATGCGAAAGGGGTGAAAATGGAATCCAGGTAACAAAAGCAAGTGCGGCCAGACCATGCGCCCACCAGAATACCTGATGCCAGACAAGGCCGTTTGGAATGGCGGAAACCAGTGCTGCAGCCATGTTCCCAACCCATGCGCCAGGTTCATATACTGTGCTTGCGATGCGAAGGCCTTCCAGAAAGAAACCGGACACCAGAATCCCGATGATGGTAATTTCCATCGGGATAAACCCCTTTCGGAGTTTGACCGCCGAAAGTCTTTTAGATGGTGACAGCCGGTTGATCATAAGACCAAGAACTCCGATCAAAGCCATGAGTCCCGCAGTATCCAGGGTAAAGGACATGAACCACTTATTGAACCGACCCTCAAAAATTGGCAGGCCAAAAACGATGTTCAAAATCACCAGAGTGGTTCCGATAAATAGCAGCCCCATTCCCCAGAACAGGCATCCATGTGTTATTCCGGTGAAAAGCTGGTCGTAAATGCGGGCGCCAAGAATCCCCCTGGTAAAAAAACTGCGTACATATAGAGGCCCGATTTTCATAGCCGCGCTACGAAGCCCCAGGGGAATTCTGTCCTTTCCGACCCGTATTTTCATCCAATAACGGTAAAACCCATAACTCAGCAGACAGAATACCGGAATAGCCAGAATATCAATTATGACGCCATACTGGATATTCCAATACGGAATACGACCCATTTACGATTCCTCCCGAAGAGCCCGAACAATCTCGGGGATCACATTTTTATAATCACACACCAAGCCAAACCTGGCGCGTTTGAAAATATTGGCTTCTTCATCTTTGTTGATCGCCACTACACATTTTGCATTGGCGATTCCGGCCAGATGCTGGCTTGCTCCGGAAACCCCAATGGCGAAATACACGGAAGGCGCGACGATCTTTCCGGTCTGACCGATCTGAAGGGATGGAGAAACCCAGCCTTCATCCACTGCCCCACGGGATGCGCCAACCGCACCTTTGGGAAAATATCCGGCCATGTCCTTCAACATGGAAAAATTCTCTGCACCGCCCATTCCTCGTCCACCAGTGACAATGACCTCGGCATCCTCCAGCGGAACGCCCTCAGCCTTCTCGATTTTTTCAGTCACAAGCTTGACCGGACCGGCAGAGACGGGCAGGGGAATGGATGATGTTTGACCATTTAGCGGATCTTTTTCAAAATATTTCCTGCGAATGGTCAGAATCAGAGGCCATGTGTCTGCCTTGTACCGGGCCACAGCCTTTCCACCGTAAATGGGTCTTTCAATCATAGAATCATCGGTGATACCGGTCGCCTCGGTGATGATTGATGCCGAAAGAAGAATGGCAAGAGGTCCGGCGATGCTGGCGCCGAGGGTTGTCGCACTCATCAGAACAATTTCATAGCCATTGGTTTTGATCAAATCGCCCAAGCTGGCTGTCAGATTGGCGCCGATACATTCCTGTGTCTGATAGGCTACATGATAGGAACCAGGAATATCCCCGGTTCCGATTGCTACGATATCCGGCTGGTCGCAGAATTTCCGGCTTGCAGTCATAAGCTCGCCCAACCGGTTTGGTTCGATGATCTCCACAATAAGTGTTTTCATAGATAACGCGCCTCCCGGAGTCTTTTCAATAATGTTTGAGCCATAACACCCGGATCATCCACGGGAATCAGTTCACAGACAGATGTCAGTATAGGAATTTCAACTGAGGTTTCCGTTACACATGCACCGTTTCCACTGACGGATGCCATTTTTTCAACTGGTTTTTTCTTTGCTCCAAATATGTCCCGAACCGCCGGTATTCTTGGAACATTCTCTGGAACACTGGTGATGGAGAACACGGCCTTTCCAGAAACAGACATCTCACGAACCCCGTTTTCCATGATCTGATCGACGGTCCACACCCCGTTTTCGGACGATATCCGGCTGACTTGGGGAATAAACGGATATCCCAGCATCCCGGCTGTCAAACCATGAACCAGGCCTCTGTCCATATCTGCAGACTGCTGGCCTGCCAGAATCATATCCACGTCTCCCAGTTTTTCTATCGCAAGCTTTAAATTGGTGGCTAACGTGTAAGCGTCGTCCGACTCACCCTGTATCAGAACCAGCCGATCCGCACCCATGGCCAGTGCTTTTCGCAGAATCGGCACGTCGCTGTCCCTGCCGTAGGATATGACCGTCAGGCTGGCGCCGTATTTTTGTTTGAGCTGGACCCCTGTTTCGATGGCATTTTCATCGTAAAGCCCGATCATGCGAGTGTATTTGGCATGAGCCCGTTTATCCACCAGCTCGAAATCGCTGGATGGCACCGCGTAATCCGGAACTACCTTGGCAAGCACAGCAATATGCATATCAGTATCTCCTAAAACTTTAAATTACTTATTTTCCCTTCCATTCGGGCGCGCGTTTTTCTGCAAACGCCTGAAATCCCTCTTTCCTGTCTTCTGTGTCCCTAAGTACACCCCACAGTAGATGCGAAAATGCAATACCTTGATCAAGCGGCATATCCAAGCCCATGATAATGGCCTGTTTGGCCGCCTTGACGCTCAACGGCGCATTGCTGGCAATTTTTTCAGCGTATTTTTTCGCCAGATCCATCAGAGCATCCGGCTCCACTACATCGCTGACCAAACCGACCCTAAGCGCTTCCTGAGCATCAATCATCTCTCCGGTCAGAAGCATTTTCATTGCAACGGCCTGGGGGATTGCCCTGGGCAGACACTGGGTTCCGTTCAATCCGGCCAGACTGGCTACCTTTACCTCGGTCAATCCAAATTTAGCCTTGGTGCTGCTGATCCGAAGGTCACAGGCAAGCGCCATTTCCAACCCGCCGCCGATGGCATACCCATTGATGGCGCAGATGATGGGCTTCCACATTTTCATGTGTGGAATGATAGGCTGCCCATCCCGCAGCCAGATAGCCGCCATACATTCATCTGGTGGCGGAGTTTTTTTCATGTCTGTTCCGGTACAGAAAGATTTTTCGCCGGTTCCGGTCAAAACCGAAACACGAATATCGGAATTGTTTTTGATTTCTGACCATATTTGAGTCAGTTGGGTTACAGACTCCGGATCAAGTGAATTCATGGCCTCTGGCCGGTTCAATGTGACATAGGCCACATGTCCTTCTTGTTTAAAATCGACTGGCATTTGATTCTCCTTATATATGAAAATGATACTTCCCCCTTTGGAAAAGGGGGATCAAGGGGGATTTTTCAGGTGGATAGCCCCCTAAATCCCCCTTGGCTGGGCTGATGAAAATTGCCATATATTTTAGTGGAAAACTGGGCATCCTTCATTTCCTTGTTGACACTTTAATGCCGAAATGCAAAAGCGCCTGGGAGCGCCGCACCCCAGTGCGGCAATTGTGATGATATGTGCATGGCCGCACTGGGGTGCGGCGCTCCCAGGCGCATCCCGGCAAAAAGTGTCAACT
>Ga0194044_10000339_pt1 | contig 22868 bp, 18 predicted proteins | sample JunL4417m_MetaG_FD_155460 | JGI IMG/M metagenome (GOLD analysis project Ga0194044, IMG submission 155460) | Anoxic zone freshwater microbial communities from boreal shield lake in IISD Experimental Lakes Area, Ontario, Canada - Jun2016-L442-17m | ecosystem: Environmental > Aquatic > Freshwater...
CCTATTCCCTATAAACAGAATTCTTATGATCTAGATCAATCCCCCCCCGTATTTATGACAGATTTGTGACTATTAAGGTATGTGGGGTGGCTCAGGCATTTACGAAGGTCGCTTATTGGCCGATTTAAGACTCCCAAGCAGTGAATAAAATCCAGTTTCAATGTCTCCTTTGCGCTCAAGAAGCGTCACATTGATATGAATTTAAAAAAAATTACAAAAAAAATTAGGAATCGAGCTTTTACGGATAAGTAACTCTTGTTCTCAGTTGGGGCCACCGTCATGGGGGGTGGGGTACCTGAAAAGTCGGGGTTGATTATCAAAGAAGCACCCGGTATCCCAAAAGTCGAAATTTGCGTGGATTTTAATGGCTAAATCATTGGTCACAGTAAAACGTAATGGGAATTTGGTTTCCAGAAACGCCGCAGTGGGTCTGGGCACTATCTTCCATAGTGATGATGGGTTTAATTAATCTGATTGCGGTCAAAGTCTTTGGCGAGTTTGAATTTTGGTTCGCGCTTATCAAGGTGGTGGCAATTATCGCAATGATTGCACTTGGTGGATCAGTAATCCTATTTGGCTTTACCAATGATTGGCAACCCATTGGCTTAAGTAATCTGTGGCAGCACGGCGGCTTCTTCCCAAACGGGATTAGTGGCATGCTGCTCTCACTGCAGATGGTCTTATTTGCTTATGTTGGCATTGAGATGATTGGTTTGTCTGCTGGCGAGGCTGAGAATCCAAAGAAAACAATCCCAATGGCGATTGATTCATTGGCATGGCGCATCTTGATTTTCTACATGGGTGCGATCTTAGTCATTCTGGCGATCTTCCCTTGGAATGAAGTGGGTCAACAGGGCAGTCCTTTTGTGGTCATGTTTGAGCGTATCGGTTTGCGTGAAGCGGCTGGCTTAATTAACTTTGTTGTAATTACTGCAGCGCTCTCATCTTGTAACGCAGGGATCTTTAGTGGGGGTCGACTCTTGTATTCCCTCTCAAATAATGGCTATGCACCAGCATCATTTTCAACACTATCCAAGTACGGTGTTCCTCATCATGCGGTCATCGCTACTGTTGCGGTCTCTATGACAGGCGTTGTCTTGAACTATTTTGTGCCAGATAAAGCGTTCCATTACATCATGGCTGCAGTCACCTTTATTGGCCTAATGGTTTGGATTGCAATTTTGTTTACGCAAATCAAATTCCGACGTTCATTAACTCAAGTCCAAGTAGCCGAGCTTGCCTATCGCACTCCTTGGTATCCGTATTCCTCGTGGTTTGCTTTGGCATTCATTTTTTTAGTAGTTGTGCTGATGGGCTTTCATGAGGATGCACGGATCGCTTTGATATTAGGTCCGTGTTTATTGGCGGTGTTTCTAGTGATGTTTTATATCGTTGGTTTGCACCATAAAACAAAAAATAATCGTGAATTTAAATAATAGGAGATGACGATGATTATTGGCGTACCCCAAGAAGTAAAAAATAATGAGTTCCGGGTGGGATTAACCCCTGGCAACGTTAGCGGGCTTTGTAGGCAAGGCCATACGGTTCTGATTCAACGTGGGGCAGGAGAGCAAATTGGCCTGACGGATGAGTTTTATCGAATCGCAGGTGCCTCACTCATTGATAGCGCTGCAGAAGTTTTTCATAAGGCTGAGATGATTGTTAAGGTCAAAGAGCCGCAAGCACAAGAATGTGCAATGCTCCGTGAAGATCAGATTCTGTTTACCTACCTACATTTAGCCCCAGATCCAAAGCAGACCAAAGCATTAATTGATTCTGGTGCTACTTGCATTGCCTATGAGACGGTAACAGCCATGAGCGGGGCATTACCGCTGTTAGCTCCGATGAGTGAGGTGGCTGGTCGGATGTCAATTCAGGCAGCTGCCTCTCATTTAGAAAAGACCCATGGTGGTTTAGGGATCTTGATGGCAGGAGTCCCTGGTGTATCGCCTGCTAAGATCGTCATTCTGGGTAGCGGAGTGGTGGGCCGCAATGCCCTGCAAATGGCAGTAGGGATGGGTGCTGATGTCTGCATCTTTGATCGTGATATTGATCGCTTGCGTCAGATCGACATGTTGTATGGCAATCGAGTGCGCACTTTTTATTCTGACAATCTATTAATCGAGCAAGAGATCTGTGAAGCGGATGTTGTCATCGGTGCAGTTCTGTTACCAGGCGGTGCCGCACCGAAGTTGGTCACTCATGAGATGGTGAGAAAGATGAAGTCAGGTTCGGTAGTAGTAGATGTAGCAATTGACCAAGGCGGGTGCTTTGAAACCTCTAGACCCACTACGCACACTGACCCTACATTCTTGGTAGATGGTGTATTGCATTACTGTGTAGCCAATATGCCTGGTGCTGTCGCCAGAACATCTACCTTTGCCTTAACGAACGCGACCTATCCATTTGTGGAGGCCTTAGCTAATCGAGGGCTTATAGATGCTTTATCGATTGATCATCACTTACGCAATGGCTTGAGTGTGCATAAAGGGTTATTGACATCTAAACCAGTTGCTCAAGCTCAGGGATTAGAGTTTTCCTGCGCAGATGAGATTCTAAAGGTCTAGCTCTTTGTGAGCGTTGTGTGAGAATAGTGCCTTGGGGGATCTAAACTCCCTCATCGCACTATTTAATCGGCACCTTACTAGGCTAAAACATTCATGAACTTTTCTGCTCTAGCTCTCTCTACTGGGGTTGTTGCTTTAGCAGAAATGGGCGATAAAACCCAACTACTCTCTTTGATGTTGGCTGCCCGTTACCCTAAACAAGCTTTGGCCATTATTGCTGGGATATTCATCGCCACTATAGCTAACCATGCCTGCGCCGCCTTACTCGGCCATTGGTTAACGAGCCTAGTTTCTCCAGATGTCATGCGCTGGCTCTTGGGTTTGAGCTTCTTGGGGATTGGTCTATGGCTTTTAGTCCCCGATCACATTGATGATGCCGCCAGATCAAAGGTTGCTGATCGTGCATTGCAAGTATTTCTGCTGACGGTGGGATTATTTTTCTTAGCTGAGATGGGAGATAAGACCCAAATTGCGACGATTGCCTTAGGTGCACGTTATGAAGATGTTTTCTCTGTAACGCTTGGCACCACATTGGGGATGATGTTGGCTAATGCCCCCGCAGTCTGGGTTGGTCAAAAATTCACTAAGCGTATGCCGATTAAGTGGGTGCATGCTGTGGCTGCGGTCACCTTTATCGCGATTGGTATTGCCACCCTGATCTGGAGCTAGTTCTAGTCAAGGCTTAAAATAAAGCTATGAAAACTGATCTGCCGCAGAGCTTTCGTCGGCTCGAATACCGCCCCCCTGTTTACACTTTTGATCAAGTAGAGCTTGATATTGCCTTAGATCCTGCCCGCACGATTGTGAAAAGTAGGGTTGAGGTTTTGCCAGGTAAGAGTTTTGAAGTAGGGGCGCCATTAGTTTTAGTGGGTCAAGAATTAGAGTTTGTGAGCTTACGGATTAATGGTGCAGCCCATCGTCACTTTGAACTCACTCCTGACTTTCTGACAATTCATTCTTTGCCAAATGAGGGTAAAGAAAAATTCATCGTTGAAATTATTTGTATTTGTGTGCCAGAGAAAAATACTTCCCTGATGGGTTTATATGTCTCTAATGGAAACTTCTTTACTCAATGTGAGTCTGAGGGCTTCAGAAAAATCACTTATTTCTTAGATCGCCCTGATGTGATGGCACGTTACCGCGTGACCTTACGAGCGCGAGAAGCAGAATGTCCAGTTCTTTTATCTAATGGCAACTTATTAAATACTGAAAAACTACCAAACGGCTGGCACAGTGCTATTTGGGAAGATCCGTTTCCAAAGCCATCCTATTTATTTGCCTTGGTGGCCGGTAAGTTGGAATGTATTGAGGAGACCATCACTACTAGTAGTGGTGCTAAGAAGTTATTGCAGATCTGGGTAGAGCCCCACGATCTGAAGAAAACCCGTCATGCCATGGATTCGCTAATTGCTTCGATTCATTGGGATGAAAAACGTTTTGGTCTGGAGTTAGACTTAGAGTGCTTCATGATTGTGGCAGTAGGTGATTTCAATATGGGTGCAATGGAGAACAAGGGTTTAAATATCTTCAATACCAAGTTTGTCTTGGCTCAACCTGAAACTGCGACCGATGCAGACTTTGCTAATATTGAAAGTGTTGTTGCGCATGAGTATTTTCATAACTGGACCGGTAACCGAGTCACTTGCCAAGATTGGTTCCAGTTATCTCTGAAAGAGGGCTTAACCGTATTTCGGGATCAAGAGTTTTCGGCAGATCAAATGGGTAGTGAATCTGGCAGGGCAGTGAAACGAATTGAGGATGTCCGCTTATTGCGTCAACTACAGTTCCCCGAAGATGCGGGTCCGATGGCTCATCCCATTCGTCCTGACGAGTATCAAGAGATTAGCAACTTCTACACGGTGACTGTGTATGAGAAGGGCTCTGAGGTAGTTCGGATGTATCAAACCCTGCTAGGTAAAGAGGGCTTCCGCAAGGGCATGGATTTATATTTCAAGCGTCATGATGGTCAAGCAGTGACTTGTGACGATTTCTTAATGGCAATGGCTGATGCTAATAGTAAAGATCTCACCCAGTTCAGAAATTGGTATAGCCAAGCAGGTACGCCACGCGTGAAAGTGCAAGAGCATTACGACGCAGCGAAAAAAAAATATCAAATCACATTGGCTCAAAGTTGTGCGCCAAGCCCAGGCCAGCTTGATAAGAAACCCTTTCACATTCCACTAAAGATGCGCTTGATCACAAAGGACAATGATCAAGCAGAGCAATTATTAGAATTGACGCAAGCAAGCCAAAACTGGACTTTTGACAACATTGATGAGTATCCAGTGCTTTCGATTAATCGGGATTTCTCGGCCCCGATTAATTTAGACTTTGAACAAGGCGAAGCAGATCTATTAACTTTGTTCTCAAGCGACGACGATCCCTTTAATCGCTGGGAAGCTGGCCAGAAATTGGCGATGCAAATGATTTTGAATCAGCGCTTACCTGATGCCAAACTCATTGATGCCTATCGCCATCTTTTGATGGATCCTAAATTAGATCCAGCCTTTAAAGAGTTGGCTCTAACACTACCTGCTGAGTCTTATCTCTATGAGCAGTGTACTAGCGTAGATCCACAGAAAATCTTTACTGCACGTCGTGCATTCCGCAGAGAAATTGCTCAGCAGTTGCAGTTAGAGTGGGCTGCTTTGTATCAACAAATGCAAACGCCTGAACCATTTAAGTCAGATGCAGTAGATGCAGGTAAGCGTGCTCTCAAAAACCTTGCGCTGAGTATGCTGCTCGAGGCCAATACTGCTGTTTGGGCGCCAATGGCAGCTAATCAATATCGGGTTACCGATAATATGACTGATCGTTATGCTGCTTTGGCTGGATTACTGATTCATGGCGCTAAGGAAGCAAAAGATTGCTTGATTGATTTCTATGAGCGCTTTACAAGCGATGCACTAGTGATTGATAAATGGTTTGGATTGCAATCGAGTCGGCCTCCTATTGATGGCCTTGAGTCAACTTTGAGCAATGTAAAGAAATTACGTGAGCATCCAGCATTCAAAATGAATAACCCTAATAGAGTAAGAAGCGTCATTCATGCTTTCTGCTCCAATAATCCAGCGAGTTTTCATCAGGTCGATGGCAGTGGCTATGAATTTTGGGCCGATAGTGTGATCGCGCTAGATCCGATCAACCCCCAGGTCGCAGCACGTTTAGCCAGGGCACTGGATCGCTGGCGCCTATTTGCCCAGCCCTATCAAAACAAGATGAAGGCGGCCTTAGAGCGCGTGGCAGCCTGCCAAACCCTCTCCCCAGATGCTCGGGAAGTAATAGGTAAGGCACTGAGTAACTAGTACTCAAGGATGCCTGTCTTAGCGCGGTATATTCTTCATTTTTGGCGATTTTCCGCCAAGGATCGCAAGATTTTTCCCTGCATTTAGTCGAATAAAGGCGGAAATGAGCTCGTGGATAAGATCTGTGGGAGCAGTCTTTGGATTTACGTATTCCATAGCACTATGTATCAATTTTTCATCAATATCGAGCTTCATTTACAAGGGCCGCCTAATTTTTAAGAGTGAAATTTACTATCAACCAGCAATAAATTATGACCGTTTTTAATAACAAGGCAAAATAGACCCTAATCTCAATAGCACTTTGGAGAAACACCTTTGTCCTCAAGTATCAATACCAATTTCAAGCAGTATTTAGCTAGCGCCAAACCAAAGGGCGCCTCTATACCTGCGGGTCTGCAAGATTTATTACTCGCGGTAGTTAATACATGCTCTACCTTAAGTCATGAAGTAGCGCAGGGAGCCTTGATTGGTTTGCTCGGCTCTGCTGGTAGCGGCAATGTGCAAGGTGAAGTACAACAAAAGCTCGACATCATTGCGAATGATCAATTAATCAATGGCGTTAAAGAATGTAAATCCCTTGCAGGCCTTGCTTCAGAAGAAATGGAATTGCCTGTAGCAGTGCAAGGTACTGGCGATTATCTTCTCTTGTTTGATCCCCTGGACGGCTCATCTAACATCGATGTGAATGTATCTATTGGTACTATTTTTTCAATATTGAAGAAGCAAGATCCTAGTGCACCACTCCAAACTTCGGACTTCTTATTATCAGGTCGTCACCAGGTGGCTGCTGGTTATGTCGTTTATGGTCCTCAAACTACCATGGCGCTGACTTTAGGCGACGGTGTCGTGATGTTCACCTTAAATAAAGAGACTGGCGAGTTCTTATTAATTAAAGATACTGTGACCATTTCACCTACTACAAAAGAGTTTGCAATCAATATGTCCAATATGCGTCATTGGGCTGACCCAGTACGCCGTTACGTGGAAGAGTGCTTAGCCGGCACTACTGGTACTCGTGACAAAGACTTTAATATGCGCTGGATTGCATCAATGGTGGCCGATGTCCATAGAGTGTTATCTCGTGGCGGGGTATTTATGTATCCCTGGGATAAGCGTGACCCAAAGAAGGCGGGTAAGTTACGCTTGATGTATGAGGCAAATCCCATGAGCTTCTTGGTAGAGCAGGCTGGTGGCGCATCGATTAATGGCACTCAGACCATCATGGATCTTCAGCCAACTGACTTGCATGAGCGTGTTTCAGTCATGCTGGGCTCTAAAGAAGAGATTGACCGCTTAAAGCAATATCACTCTTAAGGCTTTACTTTTTCTTTGAGGTAGGCGAGTGACTCTTCAACTTGATCGATCAGAATAAGACAGATATCGCCAGCAGAGATGTCGTTTAGAGCAGTATCAATCGCCTTGAACTCCCCATGAATTTCCTTCACTTGCTTAGCTTTAGTTGCGCCTACTAAACCTTCTTGCAAAAGCTTAAGCACCTCACCGTCTTCGCGACCGCGTTGGCAAGCATCTTGATACAGGATGACATTGTCAAATGAGTTGCCAAGAACGCGCGTGAGATCACGAATATCCTCATCACGCCGATCGCCGGCACCGCTAATCACAACATGACTCTTTTTCGGTTTCATGGCCTCAATGGCACTTGCTAGGGCACGCATTGCATCTGGATTGTGCCCATAGTCAGCAATGACAGTTGCACCATTGTGCTGGAACTGATTAAAGCGACCCGGTACAGAGTTGGCGTCGCTCTCAAAACTGTGTAAGCCACGCGCAATTTTCTCTGCATCTAAGCCGAGTGCCCAGGCTGCACCAATTGCAGCCATGGCATTTTCTACCTGGAAACCGAGTACGCCATTTTGAGTGAGTAGAATTTCGCTAACAGGGAAGCGGTACATGACACGCGAACCTTTTGAGGCAACAATATAAGTACCATCAAAAAAGATGACCTTCTTATTTTTAGCACGATGTGCAGCAATGACTGGATGGTGCTGGTTCTGGGCAAAGAAAATGACGCGACCGGAGCATTTGTCTCCCATCTTTGCCACCATAGGGTCAGCAGCATTCAGGACAGCAGCACCAGTTGGCACAACGTTTTGTACGATAACCCGTTTAAGAATTACCAAATCCTCAACGCTGGTAATGTAGTTCAAACCAAGGTGATCGCCTTCACCAATATTGGTCACTACAGCTACTTCACAGCGATCAAATCCCAGTCCTTCACGCAACATACCTCCACGTGCAGTTTCCAATACAGCAGCATCGACATCTGGATGCATTAATACATTCCGCGCGCTCTTAGGCCCACTGCAATCGCCAGAGTCAATTAAGCGATGATTGACATAAACACCATCAGTCGTAGTCATACCCACACGAAGACCGGTTTCGTTTAGTAAATGGGCAATTAAACGGACAGTAGTTGTTTTGCCATTGGTGCCGGTGACTGCCACAACCGGAATGCGGCCATCTTCACCAGCAGGGAATAAGGTATTAATAATGTCTTCGCCAACAGGACGACTCTTACCAAAAGATGGCTTGAGGTGCATTCGTAAGCCAGGCGCGGCGTTCACTTCCACAATACCGCCGCCTTGCTGCTCTAGGGGTTTATAGATTGCTTCGCACAAGATGTCTACGCCAGCAATATCAAGACCAATCATTTGCGCAGCAGCGATTGCGCTAGCAGCTACATCGGGATGGACATCATCAGTGACATCAGTGGCAGTTCCACCAGTGCTTAAGTTTGCATTGTTACGAAGTAAGATGCGTTCACCGATTTTAGGGGTGAACTGAGGATTGAGCCCATTGCTGGCTAAGTGCGCCAGGGCAATGTCATCAAGCCGTATTTTAGTAAGCGCTGTAGCATGGCCATCGCCGCGCAAGGGATTCTTATTTTCGATATCAATCAGTTCGACTACCGTATGCGTACCGTCACCAATAACTAGAGCAGGTTCACGACGTGCTGCAGCAGAGAGGCGATTGCCAACTACCAGTAAGCGATAGTCCGCACCAGGAAGGAAGCGTTCAACAATAGTTTCACTACCAAAGTCTTGAGTAACTTCAAAGGCAGCACGGATATCTTCCTCGGTTTGAATATTGGCAACAACCCCTTTACCTTGATTACCATCTTTGGGTTTGAGAACAATCGGGCCGCCAATTTTTTGTGCAGCACGCCAAGCGTCATCAGCAGTAGTTACCACCTCGCCAATGGGTACTGATACACCGGCAGCTGCAAGCAAGTTCTTAGTTAATTCTTTATCTTGGGCAATTGCTTCGGCAATTGCGCTAGTGTCACTAGTTTCAGCTGCTTGAATACGCTTTTGTTTGCTGCCCCAGCCAAACTGCACCATGCTGCCTTCGGTCATGCGACGGTAAGGAATATTACGCTGTAAGGCGGCATCAACAATGGAGCCAGTGCTGGGACCAAGCCGCACATCCTCATATAAGGCCTCTAATTCAGAAAGGGCGGCAGCCAGATCAAAAGGCGCATCATTCAATGTGGCTTGAATGAGGGCAAAGGCGAAATCAAAGGCCATTCGACCAACAACTTCTTCGGTATATTCCACAACAACTTGGTAAACGCCAACATCAATGGTTTGCACTGCACGACTAAAGGTAACAGGACAGCCTGCCTGTGCTTGTAAACCGAGTGCGGCATATTCCAAAGTATGTGCTAAAGAAAGCACTTCATTTTTGCCGCCGCGGCGCATGCTACCTAATTGCGGGAAACGTTCACGAATCTTGCTTTCAAATTGAGGGATAGAATCGATTGAGCGCTCCGACTCTTCGCAAGAAACAATTGCTTCTAATGCAGTATGGCGACTCCATAAATTAGGGCCGCGCAACATACGGATACGGGTGATTTCCAATTAAACCCCTATCGCAGTGGTGAGGTCGGGTACAAATGTTTCTGCACCAGCTTCAATAACATTAAATGGAATATCCAAGGCCCAAGCTGCAGCAATCGCTGCACCTAGGTTCATACCTTTCCATGGGGCATTAGAGTCTGACTCTGAGTGACGTGGCACGGGAATCGATTTCTGATCCAGTTTGCCAGACTTGAGGGTGATTTGTTGTTTACCAACCAGAACTACACGACCACCATTTTGTAGATGGGTTTGGATAACTTCAGAATTTGGATCTTCACTGAAGAAGATGATTTGACCATCACAGAGCTCTGCCATCTGAATACACAATGGATCATCTGCATTGAGAACCCCAATTCCATTTGGGAGTACGACATCAATCTGGGTACGCACGATGCTAAAGACTTGTTCTTCATCATAGATAGCATATTGAGGAAAGTTCGCTTTGGGGTCTACATTGAGAACGACCCCAACTTGGCAGCGATCGTAAGCCAAACCTTCAATTAGCATAGAGAGGTGATTGTTCTCAATCACGACTGCCTCTACTGCACGGTTTAATAAAGTGCGGCGCGCATTTTCCCAGTTGGATGTATTGGTATTTGGGATTGCACGATTACCAAAGAATAGGCCTTTGCTGCATGAGAGGCCAACATAGGCATTAGTAAGACGCAAGAAGTGCGCAATCATTTCTGCAACAGGGGTTTTACCATGTTCACCACAAATGCCTACGACTGGAATACGAAAATCCGTATCAGGGGGAAAGAGGTGATTAGCAATCTCCTTACCAACGGGCTGGGGTTTGCCGCTCGCTGGCTTTAAATGCATCAAAAGACCAGGGCCAGCATTGACTTCCACAATGGCAGCATTTTGTTCCGCCAGCGGATGACTGATGTCTTGCGCAACCAAATCAACACCAGCAATCTCAAGACCAACTACGCGTGCTGCTAAGGCCACTTGGTGGGCAACATCTGGATGAACCAAATCGGTTACGTCAAAAGCAACGTTGCCATTACTCTGAATCAACACTTTTTGATCTGAGGTAGGAATACTATCTCCATTCAGTTGTTGACGTGCGAGCTCTAATTCAACTGCTGAGTCTATGCGAACAGGATTCAGCGGGCATTCTTCTGCAGTACCGCGACGGGGATCAGAGTTAATCTGAATCTGAATGAGCTCGCGAACAGTGTGTTTACCATCACCGGTAACCCAAACAGTTTCACCTTTAGCTGCAGCAACTACTTTATTGCCTACTACTAGTAAGCGGTGCTCATCACCAACAATATGACGCTCAACTAGTACTTCACTGCCTTCATCAATGGCTACTGCATAAGCAGCTTCAATTTCTTGTTGGGTATATAAGTTAATAAAAACGCCACGACCGTGATTACCATCGATAGGTTTTACAACTACCGGCAGGCCAATATCTTGGGCAGCTTCCCAAGCATCATCAGCACTAGTAACGGTTCTGCCTTCAGGAGTAGGTACGCCAGCACTACGTAGCAAACTCTTAGTTAAGTCTTTATCTCTGGAAATCGTTTCTGCAATGGCGCTGGTTTGATCGGTCTCTGCAGTCCAGATGCGGCGTTGTTTAGCGCCATAGCCTAATTGCACCAAGTTACCTTCAGATAACCGAATTGAAGGAATGCCACGCTCTTCGGCTGCATTCACAATGCATGCTGTGCTTGGACCAAGCAAAAGATCATCACCAAGATCACGCAGCTCTTCAATAATGGTTTGCACCTGCGCAACACAGTCTTTATTATCTTGCACTAAACCTAAGTACAGATCACGCGCATATTTGAGAGCTGTTAGCGTAACTTCTTCATTGATGGCACTCACCATCACTTTGTAAACTCCACGGCGATCACCATCACGCGCCTTGCCAAAACCACCGGGAATGCCGGCTAAATTTTGTAGCTCAAGTGTGAGATGTTCCAGAATATGTGCTGGCCAAGTGCCTTCCTCGACGCGCTTTAAGAAGCCACCAGTTTCTCCAATGCTACAACGATGCTCCACAAGGCTAGGCAAGGCCTTAACCAAGCGATCATAAAAGCCTGGGATTAAATTAGAGGGGTAGTCCTCTAGATCGCCAATATCAACCCAAACCTCAATGACGGGATGGTAAGTCCACATATTGGGGCCACGGAGATGCTTAACGCTGAGGATCTCGATGGATTTATCTAGTAATTGGGGCATGTATAGGATGTTACGAGTGCTTAGGCCAGGCTTTGGCTATGACACGTTAGATAGTCTCTCTGTTTCTATTTTTATTTAAAACTCACATAATTAGCAAAAATACATAAAAAGGCTTGCTTCTTTAATTCAACGCTTTTTAGAGCTCCAAAGTTGACAGGAGCTATAAATCTAAAAAATCTAGCTCCACTATACTTTTAGAGTCAATGAAGCCAGAAATCTTACCTTTTGCTCCAAGCTTGCCAAGCTATTTGCAGTCCATTTTGCAGGGCGAAAAATCCCCTATCCGCAGCCTAGATGCCTTGCTAGCATGGGTTGAGTTGGATTTAGATGCAAATCTACGCTTTGAAAAAAGCCTGCTTTTACTGAGCGAAGACGGTCTTTTTTGGACTGATGGTGAGCAATTTCAGTCTTGGCCTCTAGGCCGAGGGCAGCATTTGGTTCATGGGGACCATGCAGGAGTCGGTCATTTAAGGCTAGAAACTGCTGACAGTTTGCTTAGGGACTGGTATTTCACTCTCGCAGTAAATCCTCAGGTCCTGCGTCTCCAATCAAGCTTTAAGCAACTTACCAGAGGTGAAGAGCAAAGCAAAGGCGAGTCAAGTGAGTACGACAAACAAGTTTGCCCAGTTTGCTTAAGTCCAAAATCTGCTAATTCAGATGCATGTCCTACTTGTGATCCAGAAGACGATACTCCGCCGTCTACATGGACTTTATTTAAACTCTGGCGTTTTGCAAAGCCATACAAAAAACAACTTGCTCTCGGTTTTGTGTTGACCTTGTTGTCAACTGGCGCAACACTCATCCCGCCTTATCTCACAATGCCGCTGATGGATCATGTGTTGATTCCCTATGAGAAAGGTAATCCAATTGATTTTCATTTGGCTAGCATGTATTTGCTCGCCTTGTTTGGAGCCGCTATTGTTGCTTGGGGCTTGGGTTGGTGGAAGACCTACTTACTTGCTTTGGTGAGCGAGCGCATTGGTGCTGATTTACGCAATACTACTTTTGAGCACTTACTTAAACTTTCTCTGGAGTATTTTGGCGGTAAGCGGACCGGTGATTTGATTGCCCGTATTGGCGCAGAGACAGATCGCATCTGTGTTTTCTTGTCCTTGTATGCCCTAGATTTTGTTACTGATGTACTCATGATTACCATGACTGCAGCAATCTTGGTATCGATTGATCCTTTGCTTGCCTTGGTGACATTAGCGCCATTGCCATTTATTGTGTGGATGATTCATGTAGTACGCGATCGCTTGCGCTTTGGCTTTGAAAAGATTGATCGCATTTGGTCTGAAGTAACCAACATCTTGGCTGACACTATCCCTGGCATTCGGGTAGTCAAAGCATTTGCTCAAGAAGATCGCGAACTCAAACGTTTTATCGACTCCAATAAACATAACTTACAAATCAATGATCGCGTTAATCGTGTTTGGGGATTATTTTCTCCGACAGTGACTTTGCTTACTGAAACGGGCTTACTGGTGGTTTGGGGTTTTGGTATTTGGCAGGTCGCGCATCAAAAGGTAACGGTCGGTGTGTTGATTGCTTTCTTGGCTTACATTGGACGTTTTTATATTCGCTTAGATTCGATGAGCCGGATTGTTTCTCATACTCAAAAAGCAGCTGCAGGCGCTAAGCGTATTTTTGATATTTTGGATCATGTATCGAGCGTTCCCGAGCCCATCAATCCAGCACCGCTAGGACCAGTTCAAGGTCGCCTCTCCTTAAGAGGAGTAGGTTTTCGCTATGGCAACCGCGCGGTATCTAAAGGCATTGATTTAGATATTGCTCCCGGTGAAATGATTGGCTTGGTAGGGCATAGCGGTTCGGGTAAGAGCACCTTAGTAAACTTGATCTGCCGTTTCTACGACGTGAGCTCAGGCTCAATTTCTTTAGATGGACGTGATATTCGGAGTATTCGAATATCTGACTATCGCAAATGTATTGGCTTAGTCTTACAAGAGCCTTTCTTATTTTTTGGCACGATCGCAGAGAATATTGCTTATGGAAAATCAGATGCAACTCGCGAAGAAATTATTGAAGCTGCACGCGCTGCTCATGCCCATGAATTTATTCTCAGACTACCTTTGGGCTATGACTCCTTAGTTGGTGAGCGTGGCCAATCTTTATCAGGTGGTGAGCGTCAACGGATCTCGATTGCACGTGCACTTCTGATTAACCCAAGTATCTTAATCTTGGATGAGGCTACCTCTTCAGTGGATACGACTACTGAAAAAGAAATTCAGCGTGCATTGGATAACCTGGTGAAGGGCCGCACAACGATTGCGATTGCACATCGCCTGTCGACCCTCAGAAAGGCTGACCGCCTTGTAGTGCTTGATAAGGGTGAGATTGTTGAGATTGGCTCGCATGACCAATTAATGGAAGCTCAGGGCGCTTACTATGCCCTATATCAGGCTCAATTACGTCATGCCGCCGAGTTGGTTGAGGGTGGTGCGATCGGCGAGAGTCTTGAGGACTCGCAAGAAGAAAAATTAGAGGTCATTGCTAAGAACATTGGAGGTGGAGTATGAATAAGATCCATCAGCTAGAACGCAATGCACTTGGGAACTTAGTTTTCATCGATGCCAAAGGTGAGCGCCATGTTGGTGTGTATCCAGTGCGTGCGTTTCCGATCACTGCACCTGCTGCCGGTATTGGTATCATGAATCAATCTGGCAAAGAAGTGTGCTGGTTTCCAGATGTTGCGCTGATCCCAGAGGTAGATCTTTCTCTGATTGAAGAGGAATTAGCCGCACGAGAATTTATGCCAGTGATTGAGAGAATTACTAAGGTATCTACATTTGCAACGCCGAGTATTTGGGATATTGAAACGGATCGTGGACCCACGCGTATCCGCCTTAAGGGCGAGGAAGATATCCGCCGCATTGCTGGCAATACATTGCTCATTGCTGATTCAAATGGCCTGCAATTTATCATCAAGGATTCGACGCAGCTCGATAAGGTCAGCAAAAAGCTCCTCGATCGCTTCCGCTAGAATCAAATAGATTTGCCGCTTTAGCTCAGTTGGTAGAGCAGTTCATTCGTAATGAAAAGGTCGCCAGTTCGATTCCGGCAAGCGGCACCAGCCTTACTAGGGTAAATACTTAGATAAAATTCTAATTAATGTAGATGCATAACCATTTTCATTTTGTGACTTTAATGCGGTTTTTTAGTCTAGATATAAGTAAACTAAAACAGTCTTTGGCTTAATTGATAGGGGTTTCTACCCGATTACAGAAACTCGTCTTAATCGATTTTGAAATTATTGATGGTAGTCAAGTTCAAGTTACCGATCTTGTTTAAAAATCACACACATTCAATAAGCCAAAAATAAATTGGCAAACCATTTACAGGAGCACATTAATGAAGATGAAGTTAAAAGGAGCATTGATTTTCACCGCTTTAGCCCTCGGTGTTGCTGGAGTTTCCCCTGCATTTGCTGCATGGGAGCCTACTAAGCCTGTTGAATTTATTATTCCTGCTGGTCCTGGCGGCGGTGCTGACCAAATGGCTCGCATGATTCAAGGAATTATCACTAAAAACAATTTAATGAAGCAGGCCATTATTCCTGTGAATAAAGGTGCTGGTGCTGGTGCAGAAGGTTTCTTAGCGATGAAAGAAGCTAAGGGCGATCCAAATAAGATCGTGATCACACTCTCTAATTTATTTACAACTCCGCTAGCAACTGGCGTTCCATTTAACTGGCAAGACATTACCCCGGTAGCCATGTTGGCGCTTGACCAATTTGTTTTGTGGGATAACGCGGAAAAGCCATATAAGACAGCCAAAGAATATATTGATGCTGCCAAAGCAGCTGGCCCAGGTAAATTCAAGATGGGCGGCACTGGCTCTAAGCAAGAAGATCAAATCATTACCGTTGCTATTGAAAAGGCCACAGGTGCAAAGTTCACTTACATCCCATTTAAAGGGGGTGGCGACGTAGCTGTGCAACTCGTTGGTAATCACATTGACTCTTCTGTAAACAACCCGATTGAAGCTGTGGCTCAGTGGCGCGCTAATAAATTACGTGCATTGTGCGTATTTGATGACACTCGTATGCCTTACAAAGAAAAAATCACTGATACTCAATCATGGTACGACGTGCCCACTTGTAAAGAGGCAGGCGTAACAACTGACTATGTGATGTTGCGCGGGATTTTCATGGCTCCAGGCGTGACGCAGGAACAAGTCGATTTTTATGTCGAGTTGTTCAAAAAAGTACGTGCAACTCCAGAGTGGAAAAAATTCATGGCTGATGGTGCATTCAATCAGACGTTTATGGCTGGCAAAGAATTTAGAAACTGGTTAACTCTGAATGAGGCGCTGCATAAGCAACTAATGACTGAAGCTGGATTCTTAGCTAAGTAATCTGGAGCAAATAAGGTAGGACCTCCAATCGGGAGTCCTATTTTTTAAGTACCCGTATGAATCACATTAAATTAGCGAATAAAACAAATGTCTGAACAAGCAAATAATTCAAACGAAGACTCAGCAATCAGCGTCAGGGCAGTGGATATCATTACCGCTATCTTGTTCCTCGCGTTTGGTCTAACGGTAATGATTGGAAGCCTCAAGTTAGGCGCGAGTTGGGGTAGTGATGGCCCAGAAGCGGGATATTTTCCTTTCTACATTAGCTTGATCATCATGCTTTCGAGCACGGTAACGCTTTATCAAGCTGCGATTGTTAATAAGAATAAGAAAACAGAGTCATTTGTCGATAGGGAGCCTTTAAAGCAAGTCATGGCCGTCTTATTGCCAGCAATTGTTTTTGTGCTCGGCGTGCAATTAATTGGTATTTATGTTTCCTCTTTTTTTTACATCGCTATCTTCATGGTTTGGCTTGGAAAATATCCTCTTTGGAAAGCAATTGCTGTATCAATTGGAGTGAGCGCAGCCCTATACCTGATGTTTGAGTTCTGGTTCCAAGTTCCATTACCACATGGCGCATGGTTCAACCCACTTGAATTTGTTGGCGTGAACTAAAAAATACAATTAAAAAAGATTAGAAAAAAAGGAGTACAAGTTGGAAGAAATTAACGCTCTATTCAATGGCTTTGCCGTTGCAATGACACCCTTTAACTTATTGTTGATGTTGGTTGGTGTCACACTTGGCGTGATCATCGGCGTATTGCCAGGGCTTGGCGGTGCAAACGGGATTGCGATTCTGTTGCCATTGACCTTTACAATGCCTCCAACCTCAGCCATCATCATGCTCTCTTGTATTTACTGGGGTGCATTATTCGGTGGAGCGATTACATCCATTCTCTTTAATATTCCGGGTGAACCGTGGTCTGTTGCTACCACCTTTGATGGTTACCCAATGGCTCGCAACGGCAAAGCAGGTGAGGCGCTAACTACAGCGTTCACATCTTCATTTGTGGGTGCGTTCTTTGCAATCGTGATGATTACCTTCTTAGCCCCACTGGTCGCTAAGTTTGCATTACAGTTTGGTCCGCCAGAGTTCTTCTCAGTCTACTTACTCACCTTCTGTAGTTTTGTGGGAATGAATAAGGGATCGCCCTTTAAAACTATTTCAGCCATGATGCTTGGCTTCGCTTTGGCTACGGTAGGTATGGATACCGTAACAGGTCAACTACGTTTAACTTTTGGTAACCCAGAGTTGATGCGTGGTTTTGACTTCTTGATTGCTGTGATCGGTTTGTTTGGCATTGGTGAGATCTTGCTATCGATGGAAGAGGGTTTAGCTTTCCAAGGTGCAGCAGCTAAGATTCGTGGCAAGGTTGTGCTTGAGACATGGAAACAGTTGCCAAAATACTGGGCCACTTCATTGCGTAGTTGCTTGATTGGTTGCTGGATGGGGATTACTCCAGGTGGTGCTACTCCTGCATCCTTTATGGCATATGGAGTCGCTAAGCGTGTATCCAAAGAGGGCGATAAGTTTGGTACTGGCAAAATGGAAGGTATTGTTGCTCCAGAAACTGCGGCCCATGCTGCAGGTACGGCTGCACTTCTGCCAATGTTATCTCTAGGTATTCCAGGCTCACCAACCGCAGCGGTATTGCTTGGTGGTCTATTGATCTGGGGCTTACAACCTGGTCCACTACTCTTCGTTGAGAAGCCAGACTTTGTTTGGGGCTTGATTGCTAGTATGTATTTAGGTAACTTGGCTGGCTTGTTTGTTGTTTTAACTTGTGTGCCATTGTTTGCTTCTATCTTGAGAATTCCATTCTCTATCATTGCGCCAGTCATTATTGTGATTTGTGCGGTAGGTGCATACACTGTTCACAATGCTATGTTTGATGTTTGGTTGATGATGGGCTTCGGCGTTCTGGGCTATGTCTTCAAAAAACTTGACTACCCAATGGCGCCAATGGTATTGGCTTTGGTATTGGGCGACCGCGCAGAAGATTCTTTCCGTCAATCCATGTTGTTCTCACAGGGAAGCTTAGATATTTTCTTCTCTAACTACTTGGTAGGTGGTATTTCATCTCTTGCATTAGTGCTGCTCTTCTGGCCATTGATTGGTAAAGTCATTGGTAAGAAAAAGGTGGCTGCATAAGCGCAAGTTGGACAGTAAGCATCAAGCAGTAGTTAAAAGGGGCGCAAGCCCCTTTTTTCATGACAAAGTGAAAGTCCGATAGAATCACTCAATCATGAACATACGCAAAAACCACCTCATTTACTTTATTGCTACTATTGGCATTGCTTTCAGCGGCACTATATTGGCTCAAAATGCCCTAATTGGCCCAATCAAAATTGAGCATGCCTATACACGGGCCACGATGCCAGGTCAGCAAGTTGCTGGCGGCTTTATGAAGATTGAAAACAAGGCTGGCCCCACTGATCAATTGATTTCTGCTAGCTCGCCTGTAGCGGGTGAAGTGCAGTTGCATGAGATGTCAATGGAGGGCAATGTGATGAAGATGCGTCAAGTGAAAGACATTGCAGTACCAGCAGGTGGCTCCGTAGAATTAAAACCAGGCGGCTTACATCTTATGTTCATGAACATTAAGGCCCCATTGAGTGCCGGTGAAACAGTACCAGTGAAATTGAAATTTGCAAAGGCTGGCGAAGTAGAAGTGAGGATGCCTGTGAACGTCATGGGTCAGCACGTAAAACAGTAAGCGAGATTCAATAGCGCCAACAAAAAAGCCCCTAGTTTTATCTAGGGGCTTTGTTATTCTGATTTGTTGGTTAAGTTAAATCTAAGTTCAGATCGGTTACCGCACCTTTGCTAGCACTACTTGCAAGACTTGCATATTTGGCTAGTAAGCCACGGGTATAGCGTGGCTTAGGCTGCTTCCAGTTAGCCCTGCGCTTCGCAATCTCTTCTTCACTCACATTGAGTTGAATCAGTAGCTTATGTGCATCGATCGTGACAGAGTCACCTTCATTTATGAGGGCGATTACACCGCCAACATAGGCTTCAGGAGCCACGTGACCAACTACCATACCCCAGGTGCCACCAGAGAAGCGACCGTCGGTAATGAGGCCTACAGACTCACCTAGGCCTTGACCAACAAGGGCTGAGGTAGGAGAAAGCATCTCACGCATACCAGGACCACCTTTAGGGCCTTCATAACGAATGATGACAACGTCCCCATCTTTAATCTTTTGAGCCATGATGGCTGCCATGGCGTCATCTTCAGAATCAAATACACGGGCTGGGCCAGTAATCGATGGATTCTTGAGACCGGTAATCTTGGCAACACAACCTTCTGGGGAGATATTGCCTTTCAGAATGGCTAGGTGACCTTGTTTGTATAAAGGATTATCTAAAGTGCGAATCACTTTTTGATCTGCGCGTGGCACAGAAGGAATATCTTTCAATACTTCTGTAATCGTTTTACCAGTGATCGTCATGCAATCACCATGCAACAAGCCACCATCGAGCAGAATTTTCATCACCTGCGGAATGCCGCCAGCTTGATGTAAGTCCGTTGCTAAATAAGTGCCAGATGGCTTCATATCCACAATGACTGGAACAAGCTTACGAATGCGCTCAAAGTCATCAATCGTCCATTCAATTTCAGCGGCACTAGTGATTGCTAAGAAATGCAATACTGCATTAGTAGAGCCACCTACCGCCATGATCACGCTGACTGCGTTCTCAATAGATTTTTTAGTAATGATGTCGCGTGGGCGTAAGTTATTCTTGATTGCTTCTACTAAAACACGGGCAGACTCAGCGGCGCTCACTACCTTTTCATCATCTTCATTGGCCATGGTTGACGAGTAGGGGAGGCTCATGCCTAGGGCCTCAAAAGAAGAGCTCATGGTGTTTGCTGTATACATGCCACCGCATGAACCGCTGCCTGGGCAAGCGTTCTCTTCAACCCCTTTTAAATCTTCCGCACTTAATCTGCCAGAAGTAAATTCACCAACGGCTTCAAAAGCAGAAACAATGTTGAGATCTTTACCTTTATAGCGGCCTGGCTTAATCGTGCCGCCATAGACATAGATAGCTGGAACATTAGTGCGTGCAATTGCCATCATGCCGCCTGGCATATTTTTATCGCAGCCACCAATCACAACCACACCATCTTGCCAAAGGCCATTGACGCAAACTTCAATGCTGTCAGCAATGACTTCACGAGATACGAGAGAGTATTTCATACCCTCAGTACCCATCCCGATGCCATCAGAAACAGTAGGGGTACCAAATAGCTGGGCCTTTGCACCCGCTTCTTCAAGGGCATCTACTGCTGCATCCGCTAATTTTTGTAATCCACTATTACAAGGAGTAATCGTGGAGTGACCATTCGCAACACCAACCATCGGCTTTGAGAAATCCTTTTCCTTGTAGCCCATGGCGTAATACATCGAGCGATTGGGTGCGCGAGCAACTCCCTCAGTGACCATGCGCGAGCGTTCATTAAGGCGTTTCATGCTTATTACTCCAGAAAAGGTTGTTGTTGAAAGGCTCTATTGTGCCGTGAGATCTGTTTGGGGGCTAAGCTTCCTGTTTGGCAGAATTACGGCGTATTTATATTGCAATGCAATATAAAAATAGAATGAATTCATCTACATTAATCGCAACTATTCACTGTAAGGCTAATAGCTATATTAAATATAGATGTCTAATATGAATGCTTATGTTGACCAATCATTATTTTTCCTTTTAATTCAATGACTAAAGTCGGCCACATTTACCTGATTGACGATGACGAATCGATGCGCATCTCCTTGGCGAGGATGCTGCGTGAGTTAGGTTATTTAGTTGAGGATTACGCCTCAGCCAGTATTTTCTTGGAAAAGTCCTTGCCTGTATCCCCAGCAGTCATCCTTTTGGATATGCAGATGCCAGATATGTCAGGCCTAGACCTACAAGAAAGACTGCTGAAATTAGGCCGTAAGACCCCAATTATTTTCATTAGTGGTCAAAGTCACCCCCATCAAATCGTTCAAAGCCTTAAGAAGGGGGCAGTCGATTTTCTGTTCAAACCCTTCAATTTAGAGGACTTGCTCAAAGCTGTGGCAGATACACTTGATTTCGATAGCCGCCAGTTAAAACGCATTTCTTTAGATATGGAAACTGAACTGCTGTCAATTTAGGTCCACTACCAAAGAGAGTTTTTCTATAGTAAATCATTGCAGCAACATAGGTTGATTCTGTAATAGTTGGGGTACTTGGGTTTGGGGTGCTGGTGGTCTGTAACCCAATGCACTATGCGGCCTGACTTGGTTGTAATGTTTGACCCACTCCCCCACGATGATCTGGGCTTCTTTTAAGCTATAAAAGATCTCCCCATCCAAAAGGTTGTCCCTAAAGGTGCCATTAAAGCTTTCACAAAAACCATTCTCCCAAGGACTACCGGGTTCAATATAAGCAGTTTTCACTCCTACACCAGATAACCAACTACGCAGCTCTTTAGCAATAAACTCTGGCCCATTATCTGAGCGGATGTGCTCGGGGATGCCGTGAGTAATCATGGCGTTCGCCAACTGCTCAATCACTTGGATTGAGCCAATTCGTCTAGCGCAGTGGATCGTTAAACACTTTCTACTGAACTCATCAATCATGGTCAGCATCCGGATCTTGCCACCATAAGCGTCCCTGATAAAGACAAAGTCGTAGCTCCAGACGTGATTAGGGTGCGTTGCTCGCAGGCGCATACAGCTACCATCGTTTAGCCACAATCTACCTCTAGGAGGCTGCTTTTGCGGGATCTTTAGACCTTCTTGCCGCCAGATACGAGCCACCTTGGCAGTAGTCGCTTGTCCCCAACCAGCGTTACGCATCATGCCCGCAATAAATCTATAACCGTAACGGCCATAGGTGCTCGCCATACGGATGACTTCGGCTCTAAGGGGCTCTTCGTCATCTCTAGGCAATGGCATATAGCGATACGCTGCTCTAGATAGCCCCACTAAACTGCAGGCAGTCCGCTCAGAGATAGAATGCTGGTCCATGAGCAGCTGCGCTGCATTTTTACGCCTAGTCCCTAAAGGGACTTCCGTTGGTCGTAAGCTTAGAAGTTTCCCTTAATGACTTCCTTAAGCATGACTTCTCGTAGCGATAAGTCCGCTACGAGCTTCTTAAGCCGGGTATTTTCCAGTTCTAGATCTTTGTACTTACGAGCTTGATCGACCTTCATACCGCCATAAATCTTGCGCCAACGATAGTAGCTTTGCTCTACCGTTCCCACTTCTTTACAAGCTTGGGCTAGGGTTTTGCCATTAGTAGTTAAAACATCGATTTGACGCAATAAGGTGACGATTTGCTCGGGTTTGAGACGTTGGCCTTTTGCCATATTTAGCACTCCTTTAAGGTGAAGATTATCAAAAATCCTCTCTTTTGGAGTGGTACTAAAAATCAGGTCAGTTCAACTTATGCAATTTCTTGGCTCTTGGTGCATACGGCCTTTACTTTGCACTATGCTCACGCCTACTATCTAGAGCTTAAAAAAACAAAAAGTGCTCCTTTGATTTTTGAAGCGAAGTTAAGGCCTCTG
>Ga0194044_10000341_pt1 | contig 22841 bp, 18 predicted proteins | sample JunL4417m_MetaG_FD_155460 | JGI IMG/M metagenome (GOLD analysis project Ga0194044, IMG submission 155460) | Anoxic zone freshwater microbial communities from boreal shield lake in IISD Experimental Lakes Area, Ontario, Canada - Jun2016-L442-17m | ecosystem: Environmental > Aquatic > Freshwater...
TAGTAATTGAAATGTTTGAATTAATAGCTTTTGGTTTACCTAAGTATTGCTTTTCCGTTGCTGGATTCGTTGGAATAATGTCTTTTTTCCAGGCCTCTGAAGATCCCGTAAAAGCGGTTAAGGAGTTTTCAGACCTATTTTCGGCACGGGACGCAGTAAAAATAGTAAAAATGATACATCCTGATATCTTGTCCGACGGTGAAATTCGTCCGGTCGATATGGAAAACTTTCTCAAACGATACCATAGAGATTCAACAAGCCTAAAAAACTTTACCATAGATAAACGGTTCAAGGACGCAGAGGGAAACACTGAAAGGTTTCAGGCCACGCTATTGTTTAACGGCCCTGTACTTGCTTTGGAATACCCCCAACCCTCCGCTCTCAGGATGACCCTTCTCTGGGTGCTGGACAAGGGCCGTTGGTGGCTTGAGCGTCCTCTATCCATTGAATACATTGTGCAATCCAATGCATCTTATCCCACAGTTTTACAACAAGAGACCGCGATGCGTTTTGAGACGGCCCTGGCCGTCCTTGACAAGATGTGGCCGACAGAACAGGAGAATTTGCTTTCGGGCAATGAGCCTTCTCCACTAGGGGCTATGGATGACTACAGGGAACTGGAGAAGCGGTATTCAGGAGAACGGTGGGAAAAGGGCGTTGACCCCATGGGGTTGGGGGTAGAGGTTCTGTTGAGAATTCCGAGCCGTAATCGTGGAGGAATGACGGAACTTTACCGTGGTGACTTTCCCACAGGCCCTGAAGATAAGCGCCCTCCTGTCCCCTGGGAAATGTTTCGGGATTATGTGAATGCCGCAATCGAAAAAGGACGATTACTTGAAAAGCAAAAAGAAAACAGAGCGGCAGAAAATATATACCGCCGAGTGATGGCCATCGGCAAGCAAATCAACAAGGAGCCGGGTGGATTCCACTTCGTAAACTGGGGAACAACTTTTGAGAAGCAAGGAGCCCAAGAATTGGCCAGGATTCTTCCGCCGGGAGGCAGCGGCGAAAAGCAGCATGTCGAGTCGATCGTAAATCTCGCATCCCGCCGCCTGGATCTTCTCCAGACTGCTTTGAGCTGTCTGGATGAAATGGAGGAATACAATTCACTGAAAGCAGCCACAATAGCTGCGCAAAGAGGGAACAGGGTATTCTGGCCATGGGGGATCAACACGTTGTCAATATTTGCATTGAAGGGCGCCCCTGCAGGGCCTGTAGTGATGAAATCCGCAGGCGCCATTGTCCTTGTTCAGAATCCGATTATGCAGAAAACCGCGTCGGATTTCCTGGAGAAGGTAGCCCAAGAATCATCGCTTAAAGAAAAGGCATTCATTGAGTTTCAAAAGGAATGGATCGGCAAAAATAGAGTTTTTGGTACATCGCCCTCTTTCCGTTGAGTGTTCGTGAAGACAGACGCGGATTTTGTACTCTAAAACCCCATGAAATGAAACTAGTAAAGATTTGAAACCGGGTTTTGTTTGGTTCCGGATGTGCTTTCCAGAAGCACATCTATACTGGATGGCTTAACTTCGTCAGGTTGCTCGGATCTAGCCTCCAGAATCTGTAGCCTACCTCCCAGATCAGAAACCTGTGCCCTGAGTTCGTTCGCCTCCTGTCTTGCTCGGTCCGTTTCAACACGAAACTGCACGATCTCCTGCCGGGCCCGGTCCACTTCAACTCGAAACTGCTCAGCCTCCTGACGGGATCGCTCAGCTTCCGCGAAAAACTGTTCGGCTTGCTGCTTCCAGGATTCCGCCGTCACTCTAATCTGCTCTGCCTCTTGCTGGGAGCGTTCCGTTTCTGAGTGCGAGCGCCCAACTTCCTGGCGCAACCGTTCGATTTCGCTTTGATACTGATTAATGTAGTCCCTAGCGAGTCCCAGGTCTTGACGTTCCTGTGAGAACTGCGCCTGAGAGGCTTCCAACTGCCTTAACGCCTGGCCCAGATCTCCCTGAAGCCTTGTAATTTCAGCCTCAGCGTTGGATTTCAACTTGGATGCGTCGGATACCGCGTTTTTCAGTGCTCCGAGTAGTTCCGTCTTCTCATCCAAGTCCTTCTTAAAGGCGTCTGCTACCGCAGACCTTGCCTCAAGATCTCTCGTGATCTGCTCCAGCCTGGAATTCAGTTCAGCCGTTCTGGTTCTATCCGCTGCCTGAAGCTCCTCGATTGTTTGCCTCAATTGTTGAACTTCTTGGTCTTTTTTTACAGAATTCTGCCTTATGGTCTCAAGTTCGCGCTCCTTGAAGTCAAGATCCGAACTTAACTCGTCAAGCCTTCTTCGGAACTGCTCGGCCCGGTATTCGGCAATAGCCTTAGCCCCCATCAATTCGATGCGCTTCTTGTCACTTGCCTCTTCACCACGGGAGACTTCGGTAGGCTTGGAACCACGTACACTGCCTTCCGCTTCATTCAGTTTATCTAATTGAGACTGCACGCGCTGCATCAGTTCTAGATTGCGTTCTTTTTCCCGGTCGAGGTTTTCCCTGGATTGTGCCAGTGTGGACTGGAGATCGGAAACCAGTTTCTGGGCAGGCTGCGTATCCGCAGGGGACTTGTCGGTCCGATGTTCGCCGCATCCCTGGAAAATCAATGCCAGCCCAATCATCAGGATTGTGCTGCAGAGAGAGGCTTTCATTCTCGAATCTCCTTTGATCTCGCAACGGGCCGAATTCATTAATTATGATAAACTGCAAAATATACTAGGTTGCAATTATAACTGGATAAGCGGTTTTTGTCAACAAGAGTCTAGTTAATGTTGATCGTACCTTTATAACATTATCTGTTTTAAATCACGATTACTGTGTGCTCGGATTTCACTCCGGCAGCACACCTACAAGGTCGTCCGGTCACGTTCCACATTGATAAAATAGTATCAGACGGTTTGTTTCGTAACCGTTTCCTTATTATAGAAACTTTCTACTGTTTGGAACAGTTCCTTAATATTTATCGGTTTGGAGATGTAGGCATCCATTCCGGCTTCCAAACACCGTAAACGATCTGATTCCATGGCATAGGCGGTCATAGCGACAATGGGAATGTGTTGTCCTGTATTTTTCTCTAGCTCCCTGATGGCGCGAGTGGCTTGAAGGCCATCCATTCCGGGCATTTCTACATCCATCAGGATCAGATCGAAGTTCTGCTTTTCAAGAGCGATCAATGCCTCGTTGCCATTCCCAGAGATTGTTACCGAATGTCCCCACTTCTCAAGGAGCTTAACGGCCAAAACCTGGTTGATCTTGTTGTCTTCAACCAGAAGAATGTTCATGCTGTGTTTGCTTTCACTTAGAGAGTGTCGGGTAATGAGCGAGGGGAGAGCAACGCCGGAGATAGGTTGTTCCAATGTTCTTGAGATCGCCTCGAACAAATCCTCCTCCTTAATCGGTTTCGGTAGGTAGGCAACTATGCCTGACTGTGTGCATCGCACTGCATGCCCGCGCTCTCCAACAGAGGTAAGCATTATGATTCTTGTAGTCGCGGCATATGGCCCATCACTGATGTTTTTTGCCAACTCGAAGCCGTCCATTTCAGGCATCATGTAATCGGTGAGAACGAGAGCAAAAGGTTCTCCATTTGCGGACGCGACGTCCATGACTGCCAAAGCTTCTCGGCCGCTTTCCACAGCGGTAGGTTTCATGTTTCGTCGGAGCAACATCTTTTCGAGGATAAGTCTACTGGTTGGGTTGTCATCCACAACTAGAACCCTCAGGTCTCTGAAAGCATTGACGTAATCCGGCATAGCCAGCCTGCGATAGTCTTTTTGTAAGCCGAGTCGAACAGTGAAATGGAACTGGCTGCCCATCCCGATCTCACTTTCTACCCAGATGCTTCCGCCCATCATTCGTGAAAGTTCGTATGAAATAGCCAGACCTAAGCCGGTTCCGCCGTATTTCCTCGTTACTGAGCCATCCACTTGTTGAAACCGTTCAAATATTCTTGTAGTTTGTTCCTGGGGGATGCCAATTCCCGTGTCTCTCACGACGAAATGCAGAACCACCTTATCAGAGGTTGCCGACTCTAATTGGACGGTTATTGCCACTTCACCTTTCTCGGTGAACTTGATGGCATTACCCACCAGGTTCGTCAGAATTTGTCTCAATGCTCCTAGGTCACCTACCATGAGGTCCGGAACTTGAGGAGAAACATCAGAAGTCAATTCAAGTCTCTTAGAGTGGGCTTGCACCGCCAGTGTGGCCATTGTCTTGGAGAGAAAGTCTCGAAGTCTGAAGTCAATACTGGCCAATTCAAGTCTGCCGGCTTCTATCTTGGAGAAATCAAGAATGTCGTTGATCAATGTCAGCAATGAATTGGCCGAATCCTTTACCGCATACAGATACTCGCGCTGGTCTGAAGTGAGGTCGGTCTGAAGAGTCAGTTCAGTCATACCTATAATGCCGTTCATAGGTGTCCTGATTTCATGACTCATTGTGGCGAGAAATTCGCTTTTAGCCAGGTTGGCTTGTTCCATTTTCTTTCCAGCATTCACTAGATCCGTTACGTCCACAATGTTCAAAATGGCTCCTCTATAGTAGAGGTTGTCAAAAATCGGTTGTAAGCGGAAGGAAACGTCTTTGCCGAAAAGTTCAATAGTGAGCACGAGAGGATCTCTGGTGACGCCTTTCTTAAAATTTGCTACCACAGGCTTTAATCTGTCGGACAATTCACTCTGGGTAAAACAATTCCACAAAGTCTTGCCCACCACATCTTCGCGATTCAAATTAATATTGGCCAAAAACCAGCCGTTCGCCTCCGTTACGGTATCATTCGAATCAGCGAATACTACCCCCTCGTCCATTGCCTGAATAAGAGTCCTCAGTTTATGGGTTTCAGCTTCGGCGCTCTCACGGGCCTTAGTCAACTCCCAGTTTGCATTCTCAAGTTCCCGGTACTGTTCAACGGCTGCCTCGTATGACGACAGCAGAAGGTCAATAATCTGTATACGGTCTGCAGCGAGAAAGTGCTTCTTACCTGCAAAAAAAATCTCTATGCCCATTTCCGAAACAGCTTTGCTTCTCAATTCCCTGTTGATCAGAATGTACTGAATTCTGGAGATGAGAAATCTCTCCTGGTAGGGCTTGGTAATGAAGTTATCTGCTCCGCTTTCCAGCCCTTTTATAATGTCTCCGGGGTCTGTTAAGGCAGTCAAGAGAATTACCGGGGTGTTTTTGAGGTCTTCGTCGGACTTGATCCTCCTGCACAATTCGTAGCCGTCCATTTCCGGCATGACTACATCGCTTATGACCATCGTAGGAATGTGAATCTTGAGTTTGTCGAGGGCTTCTCTACCATTGCGAGCCACCGAGACTTGGAAGCCGTTTTCTTCAAGAATATATTGCAATCTCACGACCTGAGTGGGGCTATCTTCCACGATCAAGATTTCATGGGGGACATCGCGGCCGTCTAAGGATTCACGGTGTGACTGAAGGCTCATTTCTGACTCCCTCCGGGCAGAAGCATACGGAGCATTTCTGCAATTTTATCAGGAGGAAGCACGTGAGAAGCTGCTCCCAGCTTTATCGCTTCCCCGGGCATCCCGTGAACCACGGAGCTTTCTTTGTCTTGGGCGAATGTTACGGCGCCCCTAATCTTCATGAGGTTGAGTTCATCCGCTCCATCTCTGCCCATGCCGGTCAAGAGGACTCCAATTGAATTCTTTCCGAAAATCTTGGCAACTGACCGAAAAAGATATGAAACGGATGGGCGAAGACCATTTTCCGGAGCGTCCTGTGTCAGTGCAATTTTGCCCTCTCTGTTGATTTTCATCTGTACCAGATCAGGGGCAAGATAAACCTTTCCTGGACGTGGGTACTCGCCATGGACGGCCAGGCTGACCCCCAAAGCAGTTGATTGATTTAGCCAGTAGACGAAACTACGCGAAAAATTTGGGGCCATGTGTTGAACCAAGAGTATCGGTGTTGGAAAGTTTTCCGGCAGGCTCGAGAGAATTTCCTTGATAACGGGTGGTCCGCCTGTAGAGGCGCCCATGGCTACCATCCTGATACCAGAGAATACGGGCTTGCTTATTCCATGAGCGGAGGGAGTCGTGAAAGCAGGTACTCGAGGAGGCCAGCGTCTTACGACTTGAACCTCAGACATCAGCTTGACGGTCTGGACAAGCTCCCTTAAGGCGTCATCATGGTCAATATCTCCAAGATATCTAGGTTTTTCGACAGCGTGTACAGCGCCTGCTTCCATTGCCATCCAAGTTTTCGTTACATCCTTGGGATCCCAACTCGCGGTCACAATCACTATGGGCACAGGATGCGTTTCCATGATTTTGCGGATGGCCTCGAAGCCTCCCATCTTGGGCATATTGATATCCATGGTGATAACGTCAGGCTTATTGCGAGATACGAATTCAATGGCTTCCAGTCCGTCGCTTGCGGTTCCGATTACGCTTATTTCGGGATCGGAACCTAAAGCGTGTGACAGAAGAGTTCTGACCACGGGTGAATCATCAACAATGAGAACTTTTATCATTACCCGCTCCCGCGCTCAAACTAGTCTCCGAACCACTTCCAGCAAGTTGCTCTGGTCGAAACTGCTCTTAATAATATAGGCATTCGCTCCAACATCCACGCCTTTTTCTCGATCCTCGAGAGATTCCAAAGAAGTTACCAGCACGACCGGTAGTTCCGATAGCAGCTTATCGTTTCTTATTTTCGAAGTCAGTTCAAAACCGGTCATTCTGGGCATCTGGATATCAGATACCAACAAATCGAACTCTTTGGTCTTAAGAGCGGTCCAAGCGTCCGAACCGTCAACCGTGGTCTGGACATCGTATCCGGCAGACTCAAGAATGTTTTTCAGCAGCATCCTTGAAGTTATTGAATCTTCAGCTACCAAAATGTGTTTCTGTTTCTTTTCAACTTCCTCGGCCCTGGAAAACTCCCGTGATACCGGATTTTTGAGATTCATGGCCGATTTAATAAGATCCGATACGTTCAGAATGGGTACAACCTGCCCTGAAGCAAGAACCGTCGCTCCGGAAACATTACGGACCCTTGAGAGTTGTTTACCGAGGTTCTTAACGATCACTTCCTGTTCACTTACTACATTGTCAACACCGAACGCGATAACTTTTTGCCCCGCGGCAAGTACCACGGCGTGAATCATGTCCGAATCCTGAATCTTCCGTCTGTCAGCAATTTCCAGAACGTCTGCCAGTTTAACGAAAAGGACAACCCGGCCATTAAGGAGTACGGTCTCACGATTTTCAACTGTTTTTATTACCTCCTTTCTCAACCGGACTACCCGTTCAAGGTTTGAAGTAGGTATCACAAAAAGCTGATCACCTGTCTCGGTAAGGATACCCCTGAACGTGGCGAGAGTTAACGGAAGACTTATCCGGAATGACGTTCCTGCAAAAGGAATAGATTCGACCCATATGCGACCCCCCAGTTTGTCAACCTTCTCTTGAACGATTGCCAGCCCCAATCCTCTTCCGGAAAGGTCGGTGATGATCGAGCTGGTCGACATTTCCGATCGGAAAATTAGTGAAAGCGCTTCTCGATCAGTCAAGCCACGAGCTTCTCGCTCTGAGAGCATATGCCTCGAAATCGCAGCCTCCTTGATTTTGTCGAGATCTATCCCGGCGCCATCATCTGAAACCATAATTTCAATCCTATTGGAACTGGACTGAGCGACCGCGATGGTTAGTGTTCCGTGAGACGGTTTATTTTGCAGCAACCTCTGTTCCGGATGCTCAATGCCGTGATCCATGGAGTTTCTTACCAAGTGAATCAAAGGATCCTTCATCTCTTCCAAAATTCGTCTGTCAATCTCAATGTCCGCTCCCTGAATGGTTATTTTTACTTCTTTGCCCTGGTCGCGGGAAAGATCACGGACAATTTTGGGAAAAATTTCGAGAAGCGTTGCAAAAGGGAGCATGAGCAGATTCTTCATGTCTTCGAGCAGATCGTCGACCATGCCGCCCAGTGATCTCGCTTCGATCTCGGCAGACTTGCTCAAAGCTGTTATCTTCCCTTCAATTGATTTGATATGGCTTTCATTCCATTCCAGGAAATCCAAGATCTTAGTCACCGGGGAACCTGTCCGGCTGGATCCATTCCCACGTTCTGAAAGCCCTATTGCCTGCCGAGCGTTTCTTGTTTCATGGTGGACCTTTCTCCAAGTTTTCTTCCACGATTCCAGAAAAGCGGTAACATTCCGAAGATCAGCGACACGCTGGTTCGCTGCCATTTTGACAGAAACCATTTCCTCTACTTGATAGAGAAGGGCATCAAGCCTTGTCGTAGAAATCCTCACCGTGCTTGAGGGAGGAGGCTGTCTTGTCGAACTCTCGTGAATAGAACGATCAGGTTCCAGGGGTTCTGTAGTTAAGGTTGGCGTCACTTCTTCATTCTGCCTGGTGTCCTTATCAAGTATGGGTTCAGATGCCACCGGGAGCTGCGTTGAGACATCGGGAGATTTTGTGTCCACCTGTTGGGCCTGTTTTTCTGTCTGGGCCAGTTCCATCGTCAACCGGGAAAGCTCATTCATCAGATCAGCGGTTCCCACCCCCGTGGGAGAGGAAAGTAGTTGATACATAACGTCTATCGCGCGGTGAAGTGTGTCGAAGATATCAGGAGAAGGTTTCAAGTCTTCGCTCTTCAAAGCAGAGAATATGCTTTCTAGGAGTTGGCATATTGTCTCTATGTCTCTCAAGTTTACAGCTCGTGCTGCGCCTTTTAAGCTGTGAGCCGCCCTGTAAACTGTTTCGAGCCCTATTGCCCGTTCCTGGACACTAGGGTCCTTTTCAAGACCGATGAGTTGCGAGGAAATAGACCTCAAATGCTCTTCCGCCTCAATCTTGAATGTGGAGCGGAGTCTTCGCAGAAATTCTTCTTCTTTATTATCCATTTAGGATTCTCCGAGCTTATACCTTGTAGCGCTCCACGAGGTCCTTCAATCTTTGCCCCAATTCCTCTAAGTCTCGAGCTGACGTTTCAAGCTGTCTAGAACCTAGGAGATTTTGTCGCATCGCCTGGTCAATGTTGTCCATAGCTGAAGCTACTTGCTCCACACCTATGGACTGCTGTTCGCTTGATGCAACGATCACGGTCAAGGCCTGGGAAGCTTCTTGAACGCTCTTGGTCACTTCCTCGATTGATTCCCCAGCTTCTGAGGATTGCCTTGCTCCGGCTTCTACAGCCTTGCTGCCTCGTTCCGTAGCCATCACTACCCCACTGATAGAGTTTCTGATGTCTTCAAGTATGGTACGGACCTGGTCTGTCGCGCGTTTTGACTGATCCGAAAGACTCTTGATTTCCTGGGCCACCACGGTAAAACCTTTGCCCTGTTCGCCGGCTCTTGCCGCTTCAATGGCAGCATTCACCGCGAGGAGATTAGATTGTTCGGCCAAGTCTTTCACGGCAGTTATAATATCCTCTATGGATTGGCTTTGTTCGCTCAGTTTTATCACGGTCTCACCAATTGACTCCATCTGCCCTCTAATAAGATTCATTGCCTCAATGGTGTCTTCAGTCGCTTTCTTTCCGGCCTGAGCTATATGGAACGATTTGCGGGAGTCATCGGCTACAGATTTAGCTTTTTCGCTGGACAGGAGCCCGGTCTGTCTCAATTCCTCCACAGTGGCAGTGGTCTCGCTCACCGCCGAGGACGTTTCCGAACTGCCGGCCGCTAGCTGGGTAACCGTCGCAGATATTTCAGACGATGCGGATCCAAGTACGTTTACGCCTTCCAAAATCTGGCCCGTCTGCTGTTTCAGGTTCTCCACCATACTGCGAAATGACCTTATCAGGACTCCGACTTCGTCCTGCCTGTTGGTAGTCATTACGTCCACGGTAAGATCACCTCCACTGACCCCGGCAACTTCCGACGACAATCTCTTTATTGGGTTCGCTATCCCTCTGGCACTCAGATAGGAAACAACTGCGGCGATCAAGGCGAGAAAGATGCCGATCCATATGATCCGTATCGATAGTTCCCTAATCTCCACAAATGCTTCGCTTACACCAATATGAGCTATGATTGCCCAGTCAAAATCGGTTCCTAGGGCGCTGTTCTGTTTCAGTCCCATATGCGCATAAGAGATGAGAGACAATTCTCCTTGATCATCAGGCATCACTCCAGTTCCGGATTCTCCTTTTAGTGCGGCAGAGACCCCATTGATGTCAATTTTCTTTTTCAGAATGGACCGAGCAGTTTCGAGCCGCGTTTGCGATCGCATCAAGAAATCCGGTCCAACCAGATAGACTTGACCTGACCGTCCCATCTCGTCAGTGGTCCGCATGGTCCAGTTGATCCTTCGTGTATCGATAGCCAGTGCGAACATAGCTTGAACAGCTCCGTCCGGGTCGAGTACAGGCACACCAACAAAAGCAAGCGGTGAATCGCTCGGCAAATAGTGGCTGTAATCCACCATGGCCGGTTTTTTCGTCTCCATCACTCGGGAGAACAATCGAGCTAAACTGCTTTCTTTATATGGACCTTTTATTAAATTTGTTCCCAAGTCTTTCCGATTCTTGACGGTATAAACCACGTCTCCATTTGATGCGTCGACAAGTATAATGTCATCATATCCATAGGCACCTGATCCGTAATGCTGCAAGAATCCCCGAGAAACCTGGTCAAGTTGTGTAAGGGCATTTCCGTCTGTTTTTACGCCCTCGCCTTCGATAGGGGACTTCAACCTTTCTGCGGCAATCTCTGTAGCCTTGTTGCGCGCAAGATATAAGGCGTCATCCATAGCACTCTCGAAATACCTATTGATCTCTGCCTTTCTCAACTCTCTGGTTGAAAAGAGTTTCTGGAAAGCCGCCTTTTCAAGAGCCTCTCTACTGCTGAAAAATGCGAGGGATCCAATAATCACCGTGGGAATCACGGACACAATGAGAAAGAGCCCAATCAACTTAACCATCAGACTCCTTGCAATGAAATTAGACATTATCAACGCTCCCTTTCACTAATGTGCGGATGTAGGGTCAGTGTGTTCATAGTTCTACTTCCTCATCCACGACTATTCGGTCATCACCTAACAGTTTTGAAATGTTGAGTATTCCCACTCGATCCAAGGTGACACCGGTTACATATTGGTCTCCACGCGTCTTGAGACTCGCTAGATCTTCCCTAATTTCGGAAATTGGGAACTTGCGGACACCAATGATATCGTCGGCAAGAATCCCCACCTCCATATCCTCGGTAAAAACGATTATAATCCTACTGGAATCAGTGATTTCCGTGTCGGGCAGACCAAAGATTTTTTTGATATCTATAACCGAGAAGATCTGTCCGCGCAGATTAATGATGCCAAGAACAAAAGGAGGCGTACAGGGAATAGGGGTAAGTTGTTTAAGGGGAAAGACTTCACGGATGCTTAGAGCTTCTACAGCGTATTTTTCGTGGGCCAGGCAAAATTCTAAGAATTCCAGATATGATTGAGCGGTCTCGTTTTTTTCCGGCTCCCGGGCTAAGGTCTTGGCCCTCGCCTTGAGAACTCTTTTCTTATTGTTCATTAAATTAAGATCTTGCTCATGGGGAGTCGGATCTGGATTGCCCATAACCGAAGTCCTTTCACTCAGTCAGTCGGCATGGCGGATTTGTAATCATCCGGTTATTTCAGCGATTCTATCTGTTAGAGGAATTAACATCAGAGGCTATGAGTCATCGCTCTAACAATCTCTTTCAGTCTACCGGCGGTCATTCCATCGGATTCAGGCAAAGTTTCTTCGTTTTCGTACTTCCGCAACAGATTGAGAACATTGTCGAAATATTTCTGTGATCTCGCTGAGTTCTTCTGGCTGAGCAAAAGATTACCAAGGGCAAAATGCGCCAACACGAAATCCTGGTCCAGGTAAATTGCTTTCTGGAGCGATTTCACGGCTTCTTCATTTCGCCCCTGTTCCTGCAAAATAGTCGCAAAAAGGTAGTGATATTTTGGATTCAGCTTGTCGGCAGTCGTCGCCTTGGCGCACCATTCCAGTGCTTCGACGAGCATTCCCTGGTTGGCATAGGCCCGAGCTAAAAGAGAGGCTTCACTCGCCGATTCTTTGCCGTGTAAAGGAACTCGTGAAATCTTTACAGGAAGTTTTTTTGTGACTTCCGAGTAGCGACCTTCACGGTATAACTCCAGTGCTTCTTCGAAGGAAAACGCCCTAGATTCAACTTCTGATGGAAGATCAAATTTCATAGAGGAAGGTGTACCAGAAAGACGCTGCAAATATTCGGTCGTCTCATGAGAAGGAGGTTCAGGAACAGCTTGTCGATGTACGGGAGTCTGGGACAATGTAATCGCCGTTTCTGAGATTTCCACCTTACGAGCGGGACCACCAATCTTCCTGTGGAGCATTGTCCCTTGAGCACTAACGGTCTCGAGACGGTGATCCACGACCAGTGAAGTCTCGGCTGGGCTAACTATCAACCATCCGCCATCCAGAAGACAGTCTATGAATTTCCGGATCGCTTTTTGCCTTTGCTCTGCCCCGAAGTACATAAGAGTGTTCCGGCAAAAGATTACGTTCATTCCATTCGTGTTGTTGAGCAACGACGGGTAAGGATCCTGTGCCAAATTGTGATACGCAAATTTGACGGCCCTCTTAATCTCCGGGACTATTCTAAAGTGCCCCTTTCTTGTCTTTTCGAAGTACTGTTGTTTCAGCCAGGGAGGAGCCCCGCGAAATGACCACTCTGTGTAGACGCCTTGAGAAGCCTTTTCCAGTGACCTCGTGTTAATATCCGTGCCAACGATGGTGACATTCCAGTCATCAAAGTCGGGAAGAATTCTACGAAGCAGGATAGCTATGGAATAGGGCTCTTCTCCTGTGGAACAGGCAGCACTCCATATCCTCAAGAGCCGGTGGCTTGAGCGGGCTTTCCGAAGTAAATCCAAAAAGATGCGTTCTTCAAGAACCTTAAAACTTTTCTCATCACGAAAAAAATAAGTTTCACCGATGGTGAGATACGATGCCAGGACCTCTGTGTGGTGTGAAGTAAGTTGTTCTGACATCAGCCGCTTTACACAAGAATCAACATCTTTGAAACCCAGATCCGGAGCGGCTCGGTCAATGGAGCGCCTGAGTTCTGGTAAACGTTTTTCAGGAAATTCCAGTCCCATGTGCTGCGCTAGAAATTCTCGGAATTCTATTAGTAGGTTCTCTGAAATCATTTCATCTTCAAATAAGAAACTGAGCGATTTGTCCGACACGATTTAATCAAGGACCCTAATCTGTGCCGGTGGAAGCAGATGGTTGACGTTCAATATGAGAACGACTTCGCCATCTATTTTGGCTACTGCATATATATGATCTAAAGTATGTGAGAATTCTTCTGTTCCATTCATCTGGTAGTCATTCAACACCCTTACTCCTGCGACCCGGTCTACAACGAGAGCCACGGTGAGACCCGAGGAATTTGCGATTATGAACTGGTCGGTCAAATCAATTTCCCGTTCAGGCAAATCCAATAGTTTTCTGGTATCAACCACGTAAATTAACTGGCCTTGCATATTTATCAAGCCGAGAACCAATTCCAAAGCATTCGGTACAGGGGTCACCTCAACGGCTCTGATCACTCTTTGAACCACAGAAAGCTTGAGGCCAAACTGTCGTTCATCGAGATGAAACACGACAAATTGGTTCGTTTGCGAGTCTGGGAGAACTTGCCCAGGGAGTCTCGGATCGATCGAAAAAGTTGTTTCCATTCAGAATCTCTCACACCTCAAAAGAACCTTATGGTAACGGCTTAAAGTCATCGAAAGATTGCTAGACCTAACCATTTCATTATACTGCAAAAGTTTAAGAACGGCAAGGGAAATAAAGATTTGCACTTCTTTATTAAACTGCTTATGGGCGTGGACTGAAAGCTCATCAAAAAACATCCGTTTGCGCTTTCCCAGACCCTATGCATTCGGCTTGACAGAGAAACTCTCAATCTGTTATGCAATACAGGTTACGCCGAATACTTCTCGCTGCCTGTCGGCGTCATCCACGAAACAAATGAGTTGAGGCCGGACGGGCAGGACTGAAAAATGACTTGAGGCATGGCTTTAAGAGGTTTGTCTTCAAGTCCTCCGGAACTGTTCATATTTACTTATTGATGTATAAGGGGGTTTGAGAATGTCCTTGAACTTTGATCTTCCCAAGGATGCGGAACTCACGAGGAAGGTCGTCAGAGAGTTCGCAGAGAAGGAGATAGCGCCTGTTGCCCAAGAGTTGGACGACAGGGAAGAATTCTCTTATGACTTGACCCGAAAAATGGGCGAGTTGGATTTTTTCGGCCCATTTGTTTCGGAGGAGTATGGCGGCAGTGATGTAGGGTACCTCAATTATATAATCATCGTCGAGGAGATAGCCCGTGTAGATGGTTCCCACGCCGCAACAATTGCAGCAGGCAATTCTTTGGGGATAGCACCGATTTATTACTTCGGCACGGACGAGCAAAAGAGGAAGTGGCTTCCAGACCTTTGTAAAGGAAAGATTCTGGCATCTTTCGGCCTCACCGAGCCCGATGCCGGCTCCGATGCCGGCGCATCCCGGACTACGGCGGTTCTGGACGGAACTGAGTGGGTCATAAACGGAAGCAAGATCTTTATCACCAATTCGACTACCGACATGAGCGCCGTTTGCGTGGTTCAGTGTTTGACAGACACAGGGGAATCAGGGAAACCTGAAATAAGCTGCATACTGGTCGAAAACGGAACACGCGGATTCATCACTGAAACCATGCACAATAAGATGTGCTGGCGAGCTTCCAATACGGGACAACTAACGTTTCAGGACTGCCGTGTTCCAAAAGAGAATCTACTCGGAAAGAGAGGAGAGGGTTTTCATCAGATGCTCAAGACCCTTGATGGAGGTCGTTTGTCCATAGGAGCTATGGGTCTTGGCGGAGCCCAGGGAGCCTTCGAACTGGCTCTAGACTATTCGAAGAAGAGGAAGCAGTTCGGGAGGCTTATAGGATCGTTCCAGGTGAATGCATTCAAACTCGCAGATATGGCTACTGAGATCGAAATGGCTCGATTACTGCTCTACAAAGCGTGCTGGCTTATGGATAAAAACAGATTGACCCCGAAATACGGGGCCATGGCTAAACTCGTCTGCTCGGAAACTTATTACAGGGCCGCCAACCATGCCGTACAGATCCACGGAGGCTACGGCCTGATGAAAGATTATGCAGTAGAGCGTCACTATAGAAATCAGAAACTACTCGACATCGGAGAAGGGACCTCAGAGGTCCAGCGGATAGTTATTGCTCGGAATATCGGGGCCCCAGGCCGATCCATGTAGTTCGGCATCCGAATGCTTTTCATTTGGCTCAAATGACGCGCTACATCTACAAGGTCTGAAAGGATGAATCATGGATCAAGACAAGAAAGAGGGTTCCTACGAATCGTTTAGGGAAGCAGTAGATGAGTACGGAGATGATAGAGGCCACGACCTGCTCACTGATCCCGACGCACTGGCTGCAGCCAAGGAAAAGGCTGAACGAGAGAGTGCCATCAGTCACGGACAGAAAATTCGGTTCACCAGGGAACAGCAAGGGTTCACTCTTGAGGAACTTGCAGCCAAAGCCGGTATAGAATCGGATGTCCTGGCACAGTTGGAGGCTGGGGATACTTTCTTGCCGCTGGGACAGTTGATCAAACTGAGCAAGGCATTGTCTCTTAAGATGGCTGATTTTATAGCCACAGGAGAAGAGGCGTTTACCATAGTAAAGTCGGATAAGCGATTGAAATTTGCCCGTTTCAGCGAGTCAAAACAAGCTGACCATGGTTACGAGTACGAATCCCTGGCCCAGAACAAGAAAGACCGAGTTATGGAGCCGTTTATCGTCACACTACATCCGTCCGGTGCAGGTGAACCCTCATCTCACGATGGTCAGGAATTTATCTATGTTTTAGAAGGTGAAATGGAAGTTACTGTCGGCGAATTCCGTGATGTGCTCAAACCCGGCGACGCAGTCTATTACGATTCGTCCAGCACTCATTTAGTAAAGGCTAGCGGAGACAAGCCTGCAAAAATTCTGGCTGTTCTTACCAGTTAAGGCTAGGCTGCCATCCCCAAGAGGTTATTGTCCATGACCATGATCGAGCCTGCCGATTTTCCAATCGCCAGCATACCTGCCCCTGTTCTCGCTTTTGTAATCCTTGTATCGGCTATCTCGTTTTTCTCGTACATCATGTTTCGCCGCATCGACCTCTTGAGAAAACTGATGCCGGATCATCGGTTTTCGGATATTTGGGAACGGATCAAGTTCGCAGTAATCTATGGATTCTTTCAGTATAGGCAACCTCGCTATCTGGGAGCCGGCATCCTACACATTCTGCTTTTCGCCGGTTTCATGATCCTCTCGCTCCGGTCCCTTACTCTCATCGGCCAAGGCTTCTCCTCGCAATTCCACTTGCCTTTTCTTACGGGCTCCCCAGGTCTCTTTTATGATATCCTTAAAGATTATACGGGAATCATCGTTTTGGGGGTCTGTATCATAGCTATCATCCGCAGGGCAGTATTTCATCCTGCCAGGTACGCCCATCCCGGCGCAGAGGGACATCAGAACGAGGCCTATATCATCCTGGGGCTTGTGGCTGCACTCATGGTTACGGACATGATATTTGACGGAAGTTCGCTGAAGGGTGCGGCAGTATCTGGAAAATCGTGCATGTTTCCGGCAGCGAGTCTCGCTGCTTTTTTTATGCCTGCTCTCGGCTCCTCCACATTGAACTTCATTCATATTGCGAGTTACTGGGCTCATATACTGGTATTTTTCTCCTTGCTGAACTACTTGCCGATCTCGAAGCATTTCCACGTAATCACTGCCATCCCAAATGTGTTCTTTGCCAATTTGAACAGGGGAAGAATAAAGCCGGTTCGCTGGGGTGTCGAGGACTGGATGGAACTGGAAGAGATTGGGGTTAGTCGTTTTGAGGGATTTACGTGGAAGCACGTTCTGGATTTTTACTCGTGTGCGGACTGTGGCAGATGCACGGACAACTGCCCTGCCAATGCGGTCGGCCGCCACCTTTCCCCAAAAATGATAAGTATTAAAGCCAGGGATTATGCGTACAAATATTATCCCATTTTTGGATCTCCTCCTGATCCTGGCGAAACCCGGTTCATCGGTGACATCATCACTGAAAATGAGATCTGGGCATGCACTACCTGCGGTGCCTGTGAGCAGGAATGCCCCATATTCATTGAGTATATCGACAAGATAGTCGACATGAGGCGCTATCTCCTTGACCAGGGTAGACTGCCCCTGTCTCTCCAGAAGCCCATGCAGCAAATCAAGAAAAAGGGCAATGCCTACGGTGGGAGTAAGGGGAAAAGGTCTGCCTGGGCAAAAGAGATCGAGGGCGTGGAAATAAGAGAACTCAAGCCAGGAGATCATGCAGACCTGCTATTCTTTGTCGACAGTTGTGGATCTTTTGATCCCCGCATACAGGAGATCTCTAAATCGTTTGCCAGGATATTGAGCAAGACTTCTTCCGACTTTGGTATCCTGGGCCAGGACGAGACTGATTCAGGTAATGAAATAAGGCGATTGGGCGAAGAAGGACTTTTTGAGCAGGTCTCAGGAAAGAATATTGAAGCTTTTCAGGCCAGGGGATTCAAGGAGATTACTGCATTTGATCCCCACGCTTTCAATGTCATACGTAATGACTATCCCGAACGCTTCCCCATAATCCATTCAAGCCAGTTGCTGGCCCGGTTCCTTCGAGACGGAAAGCTCACCCTTTCAGGCGATTATCTGAACAACAGGGTGGTGACCTACCACGACCCTTGTTATCTCGGGCGCCACAACGGAATTTATGACGAACCCAGATACGTCCTAAGCAAAATCCCGGGTATTCAACTTCGTGAAATGGTTTGTTCCTTTTCCAGAAGCTTCTGTTGCAGTGGGGGAGGGATCCTGCTCTGGTACGAGAATGAAGAGGAAAAAGAGAGGATGGGCGAGCGCAGGGTGCGTATGGCTCAAGAAGTCGGTTCCCAGGTGATTGTCACAGCATGTCCCTTCTGCCTCATAAACCTGGAGGACGCGATAAAGACAACCGGAAACGAGGGTAAAATAGAAGTGATCGATATTGTCGAACTCATAGACCGATCCATGTTGTGATGATGTGATGGAGAACCACCCACCCTCGAAGAGAATAACTTGGAGGAGATATGAATATCGTTGTTTGCATAAAATGGACACCTGACACTTCCGAGGCGGACCTGACCCTTGAAAGCAGCGGAAAGGACATCAAAAAGGATGATCTGGACTTCGATGTGAACGACTGGGACCGTTTTGCCATCGAAGAGGCAGTTCAGATCAAGGAAAAGATGGGGGGCAGCGTCTCAGTTATCACCGTTGCACCCGATGACGCTGAGGAAATGCTGCGGGAGAGCTTGGCTCGAGGAGCTGACCAGGCCTTCCACCTGTGGGACGACGCGTTTGAAGGATCTGATGGTTATGCCGTTGCATCTATCCTGGCAAAGTTCATTCGGGATCGGCCGTACGATCTGATACTTACCGGTACTCTGGCAGATGATGACGGTGGTGGTCAGGTTGGAGGTATGCTCGCCGCCATGCTGAATATCCCCAGTAGCACATTGGTTTCAAAGATCCAAATCCAGGGCACAACAATCAACTTTAACAGGGAGCTGGAAGGAGGATTAGGCGAGGCAATTGAAATGGATTTGCCGGCCCTGGTCTCGGTAGCAACAGGCCTGAATGAGCCGCGATTTGTTTCGATCCGAGCTGTCCGGAAGGTTTCCTCGGTAGAAATCCCCATGCTGGATCTGGGCGAAATTGGGATTGATGAATCAAAGGTAGGATACGACGGTTCGATGATTCAGATTGAGAAGGTGTATTTACCCCCTGAAGGAGAGGGAGCTGAAATAATAAAGGGCAACCCCGAGGAAGCGGCCGCAAGACTTGCTGAGATTCTTAGAGAGAAAGGGGGTATCGGTTGATGAAAAACGTATTTGTTCTAGCTGAACAGAGAAACCAACAATTGAGAGATATCACGTGGGAGGCAATCGCAGCGGGACGTAAACTGGCCGGGGACTTGGGCGCAGAACTTTCTTGCATACTGTTGTCGGGGAGAGTGGAGGACATGGCTCAAAAACTGGCCCTGGAGTGTCCCAAGGTTTTGGCCGTGGAGGATCCGAGGCTTGACACATTTAATTCAGAGGCGATTATCAGGGCGCTCGTTCCGATTTTGCATGATCAAGGACCATTTGTGCTTGTCATGGGGAATTCCAATTCCATTATCGACCTGGCCCCCGGACTTTCTGTCGCACTTGAAGCTGCTCTGGCAACTGATTGCTTCGGTTTGGAGGTTCATGACGGTAAGCTTATGGCCATTCGCCAGATGTACAGTTATAAGGTAAATGCGCTTGTATCATTCAAGGACGCTCAAAGAGTCGTAGTGACGTTGCGTGGAGGTTCCTTTTCTTTCACACCTTCCGAGCAAAAGTCAGGTATAATTGAAAAAATACCTTCTCCCCTCGGCGAGGACTCTCAGCGGAAACGTTTTCTCAATTACGTGGAAGCCGAAAAAGGCGATGTGGACATAGCTTCTGCAGACATCATCGTCTCCGTGGGACGAGGCATTGGTGACGAGCCGGATATGGAAGTCTTCCAGTCTCTAGCTGAAACGATGGGCGGCGTACTGGCATGTTCCAGGCCCATTGTGGATAAGAACCTACTTCCCAAATATCATCAAGTTGGGACCTCAGGAGTTGAGGTCAAGCCCAAGGTTTACTTGGCACTAGGCATCAGCGGCGCGTTTCAGCATCTAGGTGGAATTAAGGGATCCCCTCTTCTGGCGGCAATCAACAAAGATGCTCGGGCGCCTATTTTCCGGGTCGCTCAATATGGTATCGTCGGTGACCTTAATGAGTTGGTGCCGATTCTAGAGGAAAAAATCAAAGCTATAAAAAAATCTTAGACCCTGTGAGGGGAATCCATAATTGAGGTGAAAAAGTGCCTCATGGGCAATCACTTTTCCAATTGCATTTTTTGTAAGATCGTGGCGGGCTGGCATCCGGCGCGAATGGTTTACGAAGACGATCTTGTCGTGGCTTTCTGGGACGCAAAACCAGTTGCACCGGTACACATTCTCATTGTTCCACGGGAACACATCCCTACTCTCAACGACATACCTGTCGAGAATGTGATTCTTTCTCACATAGGACAGGCGGCTGCAATAATCGCTGGGGAATTAGGAGTGGCCCAAGCGGGTTATCGTTTTTTTATCAATGTGAATCAAGGAGGTGGGCAAGTGGTTTTCCACCTCCACGCTCACTTGGTTTCTCGTAGCAATCCGGGCACCGACAACGCTCCTGACGTTTGAAAAATGGCAAGCGGAACAACATGACCGACTGCATCTTCTGCAAAATAATTGAAGGCAAACTTCCCGCAAAAAAGATTTACGAAGATGACCAGGCCGTAGCATTTTGGGATGCCAACCCTGCGTCGCCCATTCACATACTCATAGTTCCAAGAGTGCACATACCCACCCTAAACGACATACCTGATGGAGACACCCTCCTTTGCCATATGGGTGAGGTCGCCAAAAGAATTGCCCAGGATCTAGGGGTGGCTGAATCAGGTTACCGCTTCTTTATCAACGTGAATAAGGGAGGGGGCCAAGTAGTGTTTCACCTGCACGCACATCTGATCTCAGGCAATGATTTAGGGACTTTTTTCATCAAGGTGGCAATTATTGGAGCAACCTTATGGAGGAAACTACTATCCATTCTGGGGGCGGACGGAACTCGGCGTAAAAACTAGAGACCTAAGCTTGATCGGTAACTCTTTCCTGGTGAGGGATTTCCAGTGCCTTAATGAGAAGTGCCAAGGTTTTGTTGACAGGTGCGAGAAAGCCCATCCCTTCAGCCTCTCGTGCGAGGGCTCCGTTAATAAAATCTATCTCAGTGCGGCGCCCCGCTAATATGTCTTGGAACAAGGAGTTGATGTTTTCCGAAGTGCCTTTGCAAACTGCTATTACTTGACCTTCGGGGTCGTCGAAAATCAGGCTGATACCTTTGGCTTGCACAATCGCCAGGGACTCGGACACGATGTTGTGGATCAATTCCCTTCCAGGTACAGTTTCGGGCAGCCTGCCGTTACGAACCTTCAGTAAAGTGGCAGGCCCGTTAATGGCAGCGTTGATGATAAGCTTGGACCATACGCATCCCATGGCATTGTCCACCAGGTGCACAGGCCCGCTGTTCATTTTCTCCAGAACTGACGCGACTGCCCGAGTCCTTTCCCGTATTGTTCCGTCCGCTTCTCCAAAATGGATATTGCCGAAGCCTGTGTGACGAAACTTACCCGGTGCCAAGGTCATGGCCCCCATGGTGGTTGTGCCTAGCAGCACACGTCCTGGAAAAGCCTGGTTTAGAGTCTCGAAATTGCCGATTCCGTTCTGTAACGTCAGCACAAGGCCCTTGCCGGGAAGAATCTGTTCCAGAGTGGAAAGAACGGACTGAGTGTCATAGGATTTCACTAAGACCATTGACAGGTCCACAATGCCAACCTCAGACGGGTCTTGAAATATCGCAGGATGAACGAGGCGTTCACCGGATACGCCTTCAAGCCAGAGACCTTTTTCTCGAATGAGGCGAACTTTGTTCCCATCCTGTTCGATAAAAACAGGATCTAACCCTGCTTCCTCCAGTAAAACTCCAATAACTGATCCCAGCGAACCAGCTCCGACAACGGCAATTCTCATTCTTTAACCCCGTCGTTTACAGAAGGCAGTTTGTCAATGCTTATGGGAAGCAGGGTCTCCTGGCATTTCCTTAAGGGTTTCATTTCCCGTACAGCTTTGCCAATTCGGCAGCGACGTCTTGAGGCATTGGGTAACAGTGCTCTTTCGCCGGGAATACGCCTGTTTCTACGTCTTTTCTGAAGTCCGCCAGCGCTTCAAGGATCTGTGCCCCGATTTCTCGATATTTCTTGACAAACTTAGCGGTATGCCGGTCAAACATACCTATCATATCGTGGATCACCAGGACCTGCCCATCGCAGTGAGGACCCGCGCCGATGCCAAAAACCGGAACGGAGGATCGTCGGGTTATTATTTCGCCCACTTCGGCAGGAACCGCCTCCAGTAGCAGGCTGGACAGTCCCGCATCTTCGAGAATGCGGGCATCCTCGATCAACTTTTTTGCGGTTTCCAGATCTCGGCCCTGGGCCTTGTAGCCTCCCAACTGAGCAACCGCCTGTGGTGTGAGTCCCATGTGACCCATGACAGGAATAGTGGCGTTTGCCATGGCTCTTATCGTATCAGCCATCTCGCGACCGCCCTCCAGTTTTACTGCGTCGCAGCCTCCCTCAGCCATGAACCTCCCGCCGTTGCGAACGGCCTCGGAGATAGATACCTGGTAACTCATGTACGGCATGTCCCCGACAAGGTAAACATCAGGTGCTCCCAAGCGGACAGCCTTCACATGGGGAATCATCAGGTCCATTGTCACAGGCAAGGTGGAGTCGTATCCAAACACCACCATGCCCATGGAATCTCCCACCAGGATAACGTCGATTCCAGCCTTTTGCTCCAAAATGGCAAACGGATAATCATATGCGGTCAGGAATGTCATGGGTTCCCGCCGCGCCCTTTTGTCTCTGAGGGTCTGAATTGTAACTTTCGGCATAATATCTCCGTAAATGTGAGACTAATTTTTGTTGTTAGCTCCGGATAGAGCATCAGAGAAGATGCTGCTTCGGATTTTGCCTGTTTCTCGAAAGTCGCGGCTTCGGCACCAAGACTCATGGATGAAGGTATTCATCACTGAAAGCCGGCCAAAGGTTATAGCCCATGGCCAGCCATCAGCTTGGTTTACCAATCAGAGGATCAACCCTGACATTCCTCCCTCCAGAGGCAAGAGAAT
>Ga0194044_10000342_pt1 | contig 22836 bp, 18 predicted proteins | sample JunL4417m_MetaG_FD_155460 | JGI IMG/M metagenome (GOLD analysis project Ga0194044, IMG submission 155460) | Anoxic zone freshwater microbial communities from boreal shield lake in IISD Experimental Lakes Area, Ontario, Canada - Jun2016-L442-17m | ecosystem: Environmental > Aquatic > Freshwater...
CCATGTTGGTATCCTTCATTTTCTTGTTGACACTTTTTGAGTGTATCCGAACTTCTTGAGATGTTACATTTAAAAACGATAAGTTCCCTTTTTCAAACGAATTCTTGACAAAACGCATAATGCCGTCTAATCTGCAAACTTATTGCACATTAGACGATGAAAAAGGACAGCGTCATGTATCTATCCAGAACTCTTGAAACTTTTGTTAAAACAGCGGCCAAACAATTTCCAGTGCTGCTGGTCACCGGCGCCAGACAAGTGGGCAAAACGACGTTTCTTCAGCATATCAGCCTGAACGACAGGGGATATGTCACACTTGATGATCCACTGGTTCTGGACCTTGCCAGGCGAGATCCGGCGCTCTTCATGCAGAGATTTCCGCCACCGGTGCTTATTGATGAGATACAGTATGCGCCGGAGCTTCTCCCATACATCAAGATGACAGTGGACAGAGACCGCAGGCCGGGTTTGTTCTGGCTGACCGGCTCTCAGCAGTTCCACCTGATGAAAGGGGTTTCCGAATCATTGGCAGGAAGGGTAGCCGTTGTATTTCTTCTGGGTCTTTCCAGAAAAGAACGGTCGGGCCAAACCCTCATGGACCACCCGTTTCTGCCTGAGCCAGATGAAATACGGGACCGGCTCGATGCAGGTGAAACGCTCCAGTTGAAGGAACTCTACCAACTCATCTGGCGCGGCGCTTTTCCGGCGATTGCCTTAAATGATGATATGGACCGGGACCTGTTCTACAGCTCATACGTCCAGACATATCTGCAACGTGACATCCACGACCTGTCCAAGGTCGGCGATGAGATGGCTTTTCTGCGGTTTCTTCGGGCTGCTTCGGCTCGAACCGCTCAAATGCTTAATTTGGCGGAGCTTGCACGAGATGCGGATGTTTCCCCAAACACTGCAAAAAGCTGGCTCTCTATCTTGCAGGCTTCCGGAATCGCCTACCTGCTGGAGCCTTATCACACGAATGTAACCAAACGCCTGGTGAAAACACCCAAACTCTATATTCTTGATACCGGATTATGCGCCTATCTAACCGAATGGTCCAGTCCAGAAACGCTTGAGGCAGGCGCCATGTCCGGCGCAATCCTGGAAACATGGATACTGACAGAGCTGCTGAAAAGCTACTGGCATAATGGTCGCCGTGCGCCATTTTATTATTATCGGGACAAGGACCAAAAGGAAATCGATCTACTCATCGTTCAGGATGGTTTGGTCTATCCTCTGGAGATTAAAAAAACGGCATCTCCGGGGAAAAACGATGTTCGGCATTTTCAGTCTCTTGAGAAACTTAAGCTGCCCATAGGTCCGGGCGGTGTGATTTGTCTGGTTGGGCAATCTCTGCCGCTGACCACATCCGCCCATTCCATACCAATTTCAGCGATTTGAGCCGTCCACGAGCCTGGTATCCGTTGCGTACTGGCCGATATATCAGCGGAATTTATCCGTGCAGAAGATGATGGTCTAAGCGATGATTACTATCCACAGGAGGCGCCCCATGCTGCTCGAAAATTATGAACTGGAGATTTTTAACTCAAAATGCAATCCAGGAGCCATATCCGTTCACTGTTTTGCGCACTTGGCGCAGGATGTATCCGATGTTCTGCCTTACCTGAATACGCTTCTGGGCGGTTTTGAATATTTGCGGGACCCGCCGTCCGTCACTTTCAAGGCCCAGGGCAAGCTCATCACGGTTCACGGTCGCAAGATCGCGGTCAATGCGCTCAAGGATGAGGCGGAAGCACGCAAAATCATCGAGTGGCTCAAGCGGGAGATCAATGATGCCTGGGATCGGCGGGATCAGATCGAACCCAGTTCTCAGTCAAACCCCCGGCCCAAGCTGTTTGAGATTTTAAAACTTCTACCTAAAACCAACTGCAAAACCTGCGGGGAGCCTACCTGCATGGTATTTGCGGCCCGAGTCGCCGAAGGCGCCAAAGGCATCCAAAGCTGCTCCGAACTTACCCCAGAAGCGAGATCAACGCTGGATGCCTATCTGGGCCGGTTCCATTTTTCGGATTAAGGTGAGAATCGAAACGGCTCGGAACAAAGCACGTACTCCACGGTTTTCGTTGTAAAAGATATGGAGATTCGGAAGGTGATCTGCAATGCCTCAGATATTTGATAACATCGAAAAGCATCTTTTGACGGTTCTCTCTGATGCCCTGGATCTGTCGGAACAGGCGGATTTTTGTGTCGGTTATTTCAATCTGCGGGGCTGGCGGTTGGTGGATCATCTGGTTGAAAGATGGTCCGGAGGGAATGATCACTGCTGCAGGCTGTTGATCGGCATGCAGAAGATGCCTCAGGATCAGCTTCGATCCGCAATGAGCCTTCTGGGAGGCGAAAAGCCAATAGATCAGTCAACAGCCATTGTGTTGAAGCGGCGACTGGCCCAAGACTTCCGAAATCAGCTCATGATCGGTCTCCCGACCAATGAAGATGAAGCCGGACTTCGCAGGCTCGCCGATCAGATCACATCCCGAAAAGTGATCGTCAAACTGTTTCTCCGTCATTCGCTCCACGCCAAGTTGTATCTGCTTTTTCGCCCGGATCCCATTAACCCCGACATCGGCTATCTTGGCAGCAGCAACCTGACTCTTGCCGGATTGGCAAAACAGGGCGAGCTGAATGTGGACATACTCGACCACGATGCCTGCTCCAAGCTGGAGAGATGGTTCGAAGATCGCTGGAATGACCGGTTTTGTGTGGATATTTCAAAAGAACTGGTCGAAATAATCCAAGACAGTTGGGCGCGTCCGGAGCTGATTCCCCCGTATCACATCTACGTCAAGATGGCCTATCATATATCACAGGAGGCCAGATTCGGTCTTACCGAGTTCTCCATCCCCAGCGATTTCGGCGACAAACTGTTTGAATTCCAGATTGCCGCCGTCAAGATTGCCGCCCACCATTTAAACAAAAGAGGCGGAGTTGTGATAGGTGATGTGGTTGGTCTTGGCAAGACCCTGATGGCCACTGCCCTTGCGCGGATTTTTGAGGATGATCACGGTCTTGAAACACTGATTATCTGCCCGAAGAATCTGGTCCGCATGTGGGAAGACTATCGCTTGCAATATCGCCTGCGCGCCCAGGTTTTATCCATTACCCAGGTTCAGAAAAAGCTTCCCGAGCTGAAACGCTTTCGCCTTGTCGTCGTTGATGAAAGCCACAACCTGCGAAACCGGGAGGGCGGTCGATATAGGGCCATTGCCGAATACATCAGCATAAACGACAGCCGCGTTGTTCTCCTTTCGGCCACACCCTATAACAAGACGTATATTGATCTCTCAAACCAGCTTCGATTGTTTATTGATGCGCACAAGGACATCGGAATTCGACCAGAAAAGTTCATCCGTGAAAAAAGCGAAAATGAACTGCTGCGAATGCAGATTCCGGTCCGATCCCTGGCGGCTTTCGAAAAAAGCGCCCATGCAGACGATTGGCGGGATTTGATGCGCCTCTACCTGGTTCGCCGCACCCGCGGCTTTATCAAGGAAAATTATGCCAGATTTGACCCGGATCGAAATCGAAAATTTCTGGAGTTCGCCGACGGATCAATATCGTATTTTCCGGACCGGGTTCCCAAGACAGTAACGTTCGCCATTAATGATAACGACCCGAATGATCCTTATGCACGACTCTTTTCAGATGATGTGGTTGGTGCAATCAATAATTTAAAACTCCCCCGTTACGGCCTCGGCGCCAAGAGATATTTTGCCCAAAAGCCATCGCCTCAAAAGCCGCCCACGCCGGAAGAGGCCAAGGTGCTGGCGGATTTGTCACGGGCCGGCACACGTCTTATTGGCTTTTGCCGCACCAACCTCTTTAAGCGGCTTGAGAGTAGCGGCCATGCCTTTCTCCTTTCCGTGGAGCGTCACATCCTGAGAAATTTTATCTTCCTGCATGCCATTGAAAATGGATTGCCCCTTTCCATCGGAACCCAGGATTTCGGATTGCTTGACACATGGGCCAACGATCAGGACAGTGAGTTGTGGGAACCGGCCGCAGAAACCGACAGCAACAGCGAAGCCGTCGAACCTCTCGGCATTTTTATAAATGCCTTGACCGAGAAAAATTTTCGTGAGCGGGCGGCTGTGGTTTATAATATCTACACTTCCGATTTCAAGCGGCGTTTCAAATGGCTGAGGCCGGAGCTGTTTGGCGCTGCGCTGAAAAATGATCTGAAAGAGGATGCCGCTTCGCTCTTGACTGTCCTGGCTCGCGCCGGTGCGTGGAACGCCGAACGGGACACCAAACTCCAGGCCCTTCTTTCTTTGCTAACCCAACGTCATCCCAAGGACAAGGTGCTGGTTTTTTCGCAGTTTGCCGACACAGTGAACTATCTTGAAACCCAATTGCAGGCGCGACGTGTATCCTCTCTGGCCGGTATTACGGGAAACACGGACGACCCGACAGCTATGGCCTATCGCTTCAGCCCTGTGAGTAACAACAAGCGAAAGCAGGTTAAGCCGGAAGACGAGTTGCGCGTCGTGGTAGCCACGGATGTACTCAGCGAAGGGCAGAATCTTCAGGACTGCGCTGTCATAGTCAACTATGATTTGCCGTGGGCTATCATCAGGTTGATCCAGCGTGCAGGCCGAGTGGACCGGATCGGCCAGCAAGCCGACACTATCCTGTGCTACTCCTTTCTGCCAACTGATGGGGTGGAGCGAATCATTCGACTTCGCGCGCGCGTACGACAACGCCTGCAGGAAAATGCCGATGTAGTCGGGACCGACGAAACTTTTTTTGAGGATCAAGATGAAGACCAGACCGTGCGCGACCTTTTTACTGAAAAAGCAGACATCCTTGACGGCGAAGAAGACACCGAGGTTGATCTGGCCTCGTACGCCTACCAAATATGGAAAAACGCCATTGACCTTAACCCCGATCTTGAGAAGATTATCCCTGCCATGCCGAACGTGGTGTATTCCACACGGCCGCATCAGCCAACCATCAACCAGCCAGAGGGAGCGTTGGTGTATCTGCGTACCTCCGAAGGAAACGATGCCATGGCCTGGATAGACAAAACAGGCAACAGCGTCACGGAGTCGCAATTTGCTATTCTGAAAGCAGCAGAGTGTCCACCCGATATGGCCGCTCTGCTGCGCCATGACCAACATCATGAAATGGTGGCGAAGGGAGTCAAAATTATCATTGATACCGAAAAGTCCGTAGGCGGCCAGCTCGGTCGACCCTCTGGCGCACGTTTCCGCACCTATGAACGCCTCAAGGCCCATGTCGATACGCTTGGCGGGTCGCTTTTCACCGACACTGAGCTGCTCAAGGCCATAGATGATATATATAAATACCCCCTGCTCCAGACGGCCACTGACACACTTAACCGGCAACTAAAGAGCGGCGTCAGTGATCCGAATTTGGCGGAATTGGTGTTATCCCTCCGACAGGATGTCCGTTTGTGCCGTGTTAGTGAAGATACAGAAACAACCGAACCGCATGTGATCTGCTCCATGGGATTGCGCAACACAGATGAAGGGGCCATCCAGTGAAAATAGATGCAGCCGCTGCAAGAAAATGTTTAAAATCATTTGAATTTTCAACACTGTTTCGTGAACACCTGGGCTGGGATAACCACCATGCCAGGTTGGACATTCCGGTAGGCGATGACACTGTTTGCCTGACGGCTATCGCACAGAAACGGGGCTTTGTCGCATTTGTCTGCTCCATGATTCCAGATCGACCCACACGACTGAAAATCGATCACAAGGTCACCCAGTCGGTACGGGAGCATTTCGTGATCTATGCCGACCATCAAAGCGGCAGGCAAATCTGGCACTGGGTCCGACGCGAGCCGGGCAAGCCCCTGGCCAGCCGGGACCATCGTTTTGATGTGAATCAGTCCGGTGATCCGCTGATTCAGAGACTCGATCAGATTGCCGTCAGTATGGATGAGGAGGATGGCATCACGGTTGTGGATGTTGCCGGTCGAGTCAGGGCTGCTCTGGACGTGGATAAAATCACGAAAAAGTTCTATGATCGCTTCAAGGCAGAGCATGCGGCATTTTTCAAGCATGTTCAGGGCATAAAAACAGCATCCGATCTGGCATGGTACACGTCGCTGACGCTCAACCGCCTGATGTTTGTGTATTTTATCCAGAAAAAAGGGTTTCTGGACGGCGATACCGACTATCTGAAGAATCGCCTTGCAATGGTTCAACAAGCCAGTGGCAAGGACAGATTCCAAACCTTCTATCGATATTTCCTGCTTCGACTGTTTCACGACGGTCTGGGTAAATCGCCATCCGATCGCAAACTTGACTTGGCCATGGAGAAGCTTCTGGGACGGGTTCCCTTTTTGAATGGCGGTTTTTTCGAAGTGCATCAATTAGAAGTGCGGTATCCCCAAATCGATATCCCGGACAATGCTTTCGAAAAACTGTTTGCCTTCTTTGACCAGTACTGCTGGCACCTGGATGATAGGCCGCTGCGCGTGGATAATGAGATCAACCCAGACGTGGTGGGGTATATTTTCGAAAAATACATCAACCAGAAACAGATGGGGGCTTATTACACCAAAGAGGACATCACCGAGTATATCAGCAAGAATACCCTCATTCCCTTTCTCTTTGATGCTGCTGAAAAGAAATGCCCTATCGCATTCAAATCCGACACTTTTCTGTGGAAGCTGCTTCGAGAGGAACCGGACCGCTACATTTATCCGGCGGTCAAACACGGTGTCATTCGGGTTGATGGTTCCCTGATTCCGGAAAACGATTTGCCCGATTTTGTTCAAACCGGTATGCACAATCCAAAATCCCGAATGCATGACAAGCGCTACAACTTGCATCAGGCATCATCGGGCGATCCCCTGCGCTTAGTCACGGAAACCTGGCGGGAGTACGTCAACCGGCGATCCCGATGCCTGGAAATCCGGGAAAAACTCAAAAATGGCGCAGTTCATCATATCAACGATCTGATCACCCTGAATCTGGATATCTGGCAGTTCGCCCGCGACGCCATTGTCACCAGCGAAGGTCCGGAACTACTCCGCGCCTTCTGGCAGGCTATCGAAAAAGTCACAGTGCTGGACCCCACATGCGGTTCCGGAGCATTCCTGTTTGCCGCACTGCGTATCCTTGAAACCCTGTACAGCGACTGCCTGGAACGCATGGCGCGGTTCATCGAAGATATCGAAGGAAAGCCCCACCATCCCAAACTGTTCAGCGATTTCAAGGATGTTTTGTCCCAAATCGGAAAACACCCCAGTGAGCGCTACTTCGTTCTGAAATCCATCATCATCAATAACCTGTATGGGGTGGACATCATGGCCGAGGCAGTGGAAATCTGCAAGCTGCGTCTCTTTCTCAAACTGGTGGCTCAGGTGGAAACGGCGGAGCAGATCGAACCCCTGCCCGACATGGATTTCAACATCCGCGCCGGCAACACGCTGATCGGCTATGCCACGGAAGATCAGGCTCGCAAGACATTCAGCGAAAAGATTGACGGGAAGCAGAAACAGACAACTCTGCCATTCGGAGAAACAGTGGATGCTTATCAACAATTTGAGGATAATCTGCTGATCGCCGAAAAGACGTTCAAGCAATTCCGCGTCCAGCAGACCACTCATGGAGGTAAAGTTACTGGTCAGGACAAACAAACTTTGCGCAACCGGCTTAAAATTCTTGATGATGAACTGGACTGCTACCTTGCCTCCGAATATGGTATCGCTGAGGACAACTTCAAATCTTCAAACTTCAAATCTAAAACCACTTATGAAGTGGCGATTGCCAAATGGAAAGCCAGCCACCAGCCATTTCACTGGCTTGTGGAGTTTTACGGAATCATGCATGGGGGCGGGTTTGATGTGATTATCGGAAATCCGCCGTATCTTGAACTTCGACAAGTCAATTACTACCCAAAAAATTTTGTATGTGCAGACGGGGCAGCCATTCATAGCATGTGCATTGAAAGAAGTCTTCGATTGCTTACCTCCAAGGGTTGTATGAGCATGATTGTGCCATTGGCGCTGCCGTCCACTCAGAGAATGCAGATCGTTCAACAGATACTTGAGGAAAACCATAACGCTTGGTATGCAAACTATGCTTGGCGGCCAGGGAAACTTTTCGATACCGTTAACAGGGCGCTGACCATTTTTGTCATTACACCATCCACAGAAGGCCACACATTTTCAACTAATTATCAGAAATGGACCAGTGACGACCGAAACGGTTTATTTGAACGGTTGAGTTACGTCAACACCCATCGCAACAGACCGGCTTTCTGGGTTCCTAAGCTCGGCGAAATAATTGAAAAAACAATTCTTGAAAAATTATTAGCGGTTAAAACCTCAACTATGCGTTTTACTGGTTCACCCGGCCATTCAGTTTATTACAGGACAACCGGAGGTCTGTATTGGAAGGTTTTTACGGATTTAGCACCTGCATTCAAATTAAATGGTAAGGCTGGTCATAGTAGTCGCGAAACCTGTTTTTCAGTAGCCAAGCCTGACCAAGTCAAACAACTGATTGCTGCATTGAGCAGCGATTTTTTTTGGTGGTGGTACACGGTAACTTCCAACCTTCGTGACTTAAATCCTTATGATGTCCAAAACTTCCCGATACCAGAATCAGCCATGATTGACACTGAGCTTCTTGACTTGGGTACGCAATATTTGAAGAACATTTATGAAAATAGCGCAATGCTGGTGCGCGAACAGAAACAGACAGGACGGGTTGAAACACAATCTTTTAAAATTCAAACATCCAAACCCATTATCGATCAGATCGACTATGTACTTGCGCAGCACTACGGCTTTACCGACGAAGAGCTTGATTTCATCATTAATTACGATATCAAGTATCGCATGGGCCGGAATGACGGAAAGTTAGAGGAAGAGGAATGAGGAAAACGTAAAAAAACTCGTTTTACTTAGTGTATTTTGAAGACACAAGTTGCATTTCGGAGGGCCATAGGTAACTTTAAATGATTATTGAGGATGAAATTTATGATCTACAATATCTCATTTCAGAAAGCATTCTGTCTGATGTATTCTGGAAATCCCTCATCAATCAAAAAGTTCGACATAGTAAGTACGGCTTAGGCATTGTAGTAGGTTTTGAAACCAGGAAAAATGATGAAGCGATCATAACAATTCAATTTGATATAAATCACAAGAAATCATGTAAAGAATTTCAATTTTCTTCACTTAGCAATAATTCCTTTACGTTAGAAAATGAAATTAAGCTTAAATTAGATAGATATTTAAAAGCAATAAAAGCAAGAAATGAAATTAAAGTTAAACGAGCTATGTATAACGATTTTGATTGGAATGAGCATATAAAAAATCGATGGAAAAGATCTTTTAAAAAATATGCAGGAATACCTGGCCTGGGAAAAAGAAGATAATAATCTTTTCATTTGCATAATTTTTTTCCTGTTATCATTGCCCTAAAATCGTCATAGCTTTCAGCGGTTGGCTGGTGATTGGTTGAGCCAATTCAATCAGGAATGTCGTAAGCCCGACTTTAAACTGTCAAACTACCTTGAAAAACTTGCAGAACATAACAGCAATAGAGCGGATGCCCCAAGGCCAAATCATTGGCTGCAAGCAATCGTAGGTGATGTGTAAAATAAGGGGATAATTTCAATGGGTATTCTTGTTGACCGGGTCAGGATTTCCAATTTTCGCTCGTTGCACAATGTCGAGGTGGCGTTGTCGTCGGTTACAGTGCTGGTCGGCATGAACAACTCAGGCAAAACATCGTTTCTCAAGGCCATGCATCTGGCGTTAGGTGCAGATCGACGAGTGGTGAGTGCCGATGATTTTTATATGGGCCAGGGAATCGGTATTGCTGACATTCCGGAAAATACGATTGTCATCGATCTGAGAATCATTCCTTTGGGGGAGAATGGTGAGCGCATCGACGAATTCTACGATGCCTGGATCAACACGGAACTGGGAGGCGGTCTTATCAACTTTGATAAAGATGCCCGTCAATATGTAGCTGTTCGCACCCGAGTTGTGTTCGATCCACTCCGCAACGACTACGCCATTCAGCGTTTTGTGCTGAACGATTGGCGTGAAAACGCGGATTGGAATCCATAGCATCCCTGACAGACGATCGAAGGATACCCGGTGAAGTACGAAAACTGTTTGCCGCCATCGACAGCGTGCTGACCCCGGCGTGCGAGGTGAAACGTGAAGGTTAGACTATCTCCAAAGCAGCGGACCATTGTGGAAACTACGACTGGCGCACAAGCTGTGATAGCATCGGCCGGTAGCGGCAAAACCCGAGTTCTGACGGAGCGAATACGTTACCTGCTGGAGCATCGCAAGGCACATTATAAAATTTTGGGACTGACCTTTACAAACAGGGCCGCTGAAGAAATGCGGGAGCGGCTGGCCGACATCGTTGACCTGTCCGACAATACCTATATTGGGACCATTCACAGCTTCTGCCAAATGATCATCGAATCCCATGGCCATACAGTCGGGTATGAACGCTCTCCTGTGATCATGGAGCGCGAAAGTGACCGGATTTCCCTTATGGAGGAAGTACTGCTCAACAACCCCGCCTTGAGCCAATACTACCAGCAGCATCGGAGTGAGCGGGAGAAGCGAAAATATCTCTACGATTTGCTTGACTCCATCAGTCGACGCAAACGGGAGTTGCCTGGAACCGTACCCCGGATGGAGGATGAGAGCATCCGTGATGAGGCAAAATTGGTTTATCGTGAATACTGTGAACGATTGGCTGGACAGGGAGCTATCGACTTTGACGACATTTTGTTGCTGTCCTACCGGATATTGACAGAACGACCACAGGTAGCCCGTTTGTACAACCGCACCTACAAATACATTTGCGTGGACGAAGCTCAGGATCTTAACGAGGTGCAATATGCTCTGATTCGTATCCTTGCCGCCGACAACGGCAACGTTCTGATGGTGGGAGATCCAAATCAGGCGATTTACGGATTTAACGGCTCTAATCGCAGCTTCATGCTGGAAAGCTTTTCTCTTGATTTTCAGGTTAAAAAATTCGAAATGAAGGAAAACTATCGTTCGACCAAGGCGGTCATCCGTGCCGCCAACGAGTTGTTTCCAGAAAGTATGGATGAGGCACAGGCGCCACTCAGTGGGTGCTGTGAAGTTTGGCGATTGGAAAACGAGGACATGGAGGCGATCTGGATTGTTGACAAGATAGAGGAACTGCTTGCAATGAATCACCATCCAGAGATCGACCTCGACATTTCGCTGAACCGTATGATAGTACTGGCACGCAACCGATATGTCTTCACACCAATTGAAAAAAAACTTGCGGAAAAGGAAATTGCCTTCTATCTTAGGCGCACGGGATCTGTCTGGGAGATGGAATCTGATATCGGCCGTGTCTTTGACCTGGGGCTACGAATTCTTGTTAACCCAATGGACCGCCTTCACAGGGGGCAGCTATGCGAGATTTTTGACATCATCTGCACTCACGAAGGCGATTCCATTAGTGGGCTTGATCAGCTTTGTCGAATGGGGGAACACATAACCCCAACACGTCGTGATGAATTCGGCAACCTGATTAAGGCCTGGGCCATGGCGAATGAAGATGTCAATCATTTCCCACTGGCATTGGCATGTCTAAGGGATTATGCCGCTCAAGCAGCGGAAAGACATGGAGAAGTCGTGGCATCGGAATCGGCCCTGCTAATGCAGGATATGGCTTATCTTTCAGATACCTGGCGCAGGTATGCCCAAGAGAACCCTATGGAACGACGCTCATTGGGACATTTCCGCAATTTTATGGCCATGGGACTGGCATCTCCCCAAGCGAAACAGAACGGATTAGCCCTGGCTACGGTTCACTCGGTGAAAGGGTTGGAGTTCGACATTGTCTTCATCATGGGCATGGTGGAAGGAGCTTTTCCTGATTATCGCGCCGTTCGCATGGGAGGAAAAGCGCTTGAAGAAGAAAAAAACGAGGCTTTCGTTGCCATGACCCGTGCAAAACGATTCCTTTTTATGACCTGGCCACGGACGAAGTTTATGCCATGGGATCAATCAACCCGAGCTATCCAAAGGATGTCCCGATTTCTGCCATCTTTGGCGACCTACACGTTTGAAGAAACACAGCAAACGCTTCGTGTTGCAGAAAACCAATCGTTGTGAACAAAAATGTCCAATTGGGATGAACAGATGGACGGTCAAAAAGCGGCAAGATGAGTATGAAAGTTTTTCAGATATGGCAAAACGATGTCCAATACCCAGTCCAACTGACTCGGCAATTGGGTAATTTAGCGCCTGCATCTATTGCTGCGGCTGGAAACCTGGACATCTTACAGTACCCGGGAATCGGTTTGATTGCCTCCATCCAATGTTCGGGAAGCATCATTATCAAAACTTTTGATGTCATTCGCAGGTTGCGGAACGAAAAGATCGTGATGATCGGAGGGTTTCACTCTCCAATTGAGCGGGATTGCATGGATTTATTATTACGAGGCTCTCAACCCGTAGTACTCTGTCCGGCAAGAAGCCTGCATAACCTGCGGATGGGTAAAGAGGCCCGAAAAGCACTGGCGGATGGCCGCCTGCTTGTTTTATCTTTTTTCGGTGACGAAGTCAGGCGAACCACCTCATCCGGAGCCATTCTTAGAAATGATATAGTTGCAACGCTGGCTGAAGCGATCCTTGTGCCCCATGCCGCAAAAAATGGGAAAGTTTGGACTACCGTGCGCAGAGCACTTGAAAATGGTCAAAGAATCTTAACTTTTGAGGATGAGACCAATAGCGATCTCATAGCATCCGGAGCCATAGCATACCGAAATACCCATATTGATGACATTGTTGACGACATTAGATTGATTTCTTGTCGCCGGTCCACCTCTTGAGTTCGAAATCTCTTCATATTCAGCGTCATAAAATAAAACGCCAAACCAATAACGATCCATTTCCGCCAATTCCCCAGTTTGCCAAAGAAAAATTTTGTGATCACTTCTTTATCGTTGGCAGGTCTCCGGCACAAGTTTTGGGACCACAAGGAGCATGCCTATCGCAGCGAGAATTCCCATCACACAGCCGAAATGGAATGTTGCAGAAGGCCCGATCATTCTCCAGAGCAATCCTCCGATGACCGATGCCGGAAGAAGGCCGATTCCTACGATCGTGGCATGCAGACCCAGCAGCGTTGCGCGGCTCTCGCCGGGGCACAGTTCTGCAACCAGGGCTTTTTCCACTCCTTCCGTCAGCCCGCTATAAAGTCCGTAAACCGCAAACAGAATCCAGACATGCAACGATGTGGAAGCCATAGAAAACCCCAGATAGACCAGGCCATAGAACAGATACCCCAATACCAGAAGCATTCGCCTGCCAATCCGGTCGGAGAGACTTCCTGCGGGATAGGAGACCAGAGCATACGTGACGTTAAAGAGTAGATAGGCCAGAATAACGTCCGCCGGCTTAAAACCCAGATCGGCTGCCCGAAGCAGCAGAAACTGATTGGACGAATTGCCCAGCGTGAAGATAAAGGTCACCCACAAAAAGGCTTTCAGCCTGGGATGAAGCGTTCGCCACCCTGTCAGTGGTTTGACTTTGGCGCCATATCTTCCCGGTTTTTTTTCCTTGACCCAGAAAAGCAGGAGAACGCCCAAAATACCGGGAATCATCGAAATGAGAAAAATATCGGTGTAATTCACATGGGCGCCAGTAAAAAGTATGTAGGCAATGCAGATACCGATCACGGCGCCCAGAGTATCGAGCGCTCTATGGATTCCAAAGGAATGTCCGAGCTGGTCGGTCCGGGAGGCTTCGGCGATGAGAGCATCCCGGGGCGCGGTTCTTACCCCCTTGCCGAATCGGTCCACCATGCGTCCGGCCAACACCCATCCCCACGAGCTGGACAGATACAAAAAGAGCTTTCCGACTGTCGCCGCCCCATAACCGAAAATGGCAAGAGGCTTTCTTTTTTGCGTTTTATCCGACAGGTACCCGGAATAGACTTTCAAAAGGCTTGCAAGGCTTTCGGCGATGCCTTCGATGACACCGATGATTGCCGGCGTAGCGCCCAATGTCGTGGTCAGGTAAAGAGAAAGCAGGGGATAGACCATTTCACTACTAATATCCGTTAACAGACTCACCAGCCCCAGAAGAATGACTGTTTGCATGAATTCATCTCTCCTTTTGGTGCTCGTAAACTCTTCGGGCAAAATCGTTGAATATTTTCTCGCATTCCTTGATTTGTATCTTTCTTAAATTCGATCACCCCATATATGAAAATGATACTTCCCCCTTTGGAAAAGGGGGACCGAGGTGGATTTTTCACCAAGTTTTCCTCACCGATGACCTCCAGCATGTCGATCTCACGCAGGGACCTCTATCGGAAGGGGTCTGGCATCCTTCACCATCGTGGTATATCTCACACAGATTCCCTGGTCCGAAGCATCAGCCTGGAAACAACTGGCTGCTGTCCTGCGCTATGAGCCCAAAGTCCTGCGCCATGGAAAAGAGGGTTTCGACCGCACAAATACCTTGAGTCCCAATATCCAGAGAGAATTCGTTCACATAAAGGTCAATATGCTGTTGAATGACAGAGGGCACCATTTCCTGAGCATGCTCTCTGATATATGGCGCTGTTCGTTCCGGATTAGCAAAGGCGAAGGCGATGCTCTCCTGAATCGCCTTCGCCACCTTTTTGACCACATCCAGTTCAAGGTTTTTGCTGGCGGCGATACATCCCAGCGGAACCGGAAGTCCGGTCTGCTGCTCCCACCACAACCCCAGATCCAGAATGCTGACCAGTCCATATTCCTGGTAGGTAAACCTGCCTTCATGAATGATAACGCCGTAATCAAAATTTCCCTTTGACACCTCCGGCATGATCCGGTCAAATGTTATAGGAAACGCATTCGGAGCCTTGCCAAGATAGAGACCCGTCAGCAGGCAGGCTGTGGTGTCCATCCCCGGAACCGCTATGGCGGAACCAGGCAGAGACTCAATGCCACGTCCTGGCCTTGCCACAATCAGCGGTCCGCAACCTCGGCCAAGAGCCGCCCCGCTTTTAAGGAGCCAGTAGTTTGATCTCAGATTCCCCATCGCCGCAAAGGAGAGCTTTGTGATATCATAAACACGGCTCCTGGCAGCCTGATTCAGGGTCTCCACGTCCGCAAGAGATATTTTAAAGGATATGTCCGGACATGTAATATAGCCCTTGGCCAGCCCGTAAAAACCGAATGTATCATTTGGACAGGTGGAATAGGCCAGAGATAACAGGGTTGTCATGTAGCTCCTTAATGAAAAATTCAATCACATCCGCCGCCGCCTGTCCTGCCCGCTGGCAGGCAAGCGAAAGGTCCCACCTGGACAGATCCCTTTTGCCCACCATATTGCTGACACAACGGATTTCCAGAAACGGCAATTGATAATAATGGGATAAAAAGGCGGCGCCGGTGCCTTCCATGGATTCAATACAGGGTGAAAATGCCTTGAACAGAAAAGCCGCCCGTTCCTCCGATCCCGTGACAGTCGATCCGGTAATAAACGGCCCCTTGAATACCCCGATTCCTTTCGGGCCAAAAACCGTCTTCAGCCTGAGAAATGCGGTCTCTGCAATATCCAGGTCCAGAGGATAATTGCCCTTGAGCGCTTTTCCATCTATTTCAAGCACGGGAAAGGGAATTTCCTGAAGTGGCGTGTTATGCTTGCCGGTTTCAATGCCAAGGTGGACATCCACCTCGGTTGTGGCTACGGCGATATCACCGTTAGTCATGCCAAGCTGCCTGAACCCGCCGCCACAGCCTGTCTGAAGCATCAGAAATGGTCTTGCATTTTCCACGCATGCGGTTATGGCCTGAACCGTATTGACAATTCCCGGACCAGTCACAAGAATTCTCAGCGGTATTCCGCATATTCGTCCGCACCGAACAGATCGACCGCCAATCCTCTGGCCGATCATCTGAACTGATGGGTGCGTGATGCGATCCAGTATCCCCTGTATCTCGGATGCCACTGCCGCAAGAACCAGAATATAATCACTGGCCATTCAGAGCTTTTCAACCCCTTTTTGAATCAGTTGCACCATATCTTCAATCCACCCCTGTATGTCTGTCATGTCGCCGTCAAAAAGCCCGAGTCCGGCATCTATATAAGGAACCGCCTGGGCCTGAAGGAACCGGTCCATCACAGCATCTATCATGAAGGCAGCCCTGTTCAGATCAACATGATCGGCAAGTTCTCCCCTTTGCTTGGCCTCTTCAAGCAAGGAACGAATATATTCGAGGCTGTACTGACGCAGCGCCAGCAGCATGTCATTGCGGAAAGGAATGGAGTTGTCCGTTAAAAGCTGAAGGTAAAGCCGGTAGAGCAGAGGATGTCTTCGAATGAACCATGCGCCAGCCAGGAGGGTATCATTGAGATGCGAAGACAGATCTCTACGATGGGTATTGTTCCGCACATCCCGCAGATTGCCTTTGACCCTTTCAAGGGCGCGGGAGAATACAAAACGAAACAGCCCGTCCTTGGTTCCAAAATACTGAAACAGTGAGCCTTTGGCGATCCCCAGGCGACCCACGATGCTGTTGATGCTGGCGCCGGCATATCCCTTTTGGCTGAATTCTTCCGAAGCGACGGTCAGAATACGCTCTTTTTTTTCTTCCGGCAGGTTATGAAACCGTTCTGCAGCAATCACAAAAATTCTTCCTTTTGGCGATTGGGAATGAGACAACTTCTGAAATAAAAAGACCCGCTCTCTATTGCAGTAAACAAACTGCAATAGAGAGCGGGTTATCAATTTTAAGTGGTGCCGAAGGGGTGATTGCCTTGTTGTATATTGAATTCATCGATATTAACATCCCACCCACTCAATGAACATCCAATCTGAACCATTTCTCCCCCAGTGGAAAAGCCGATGAGATTGTCAACATTTCCTATCCCGCAGACGTATCCACGCCTTCAACTGCTGAACGTCCCAAAACGGAAGCATTGAACATTATCAATGCTACTGAAAAAACATGCCAGCCAGCGCCAATCATTATAACAGCGAAATCGTGCGTGACAAGCACCCGTGACACTGTAGTTGCAGGTGTAACGCAAAAGTATGATAAAATCAACGAAAAGTGTAAAATATTAATGATTACAGCAGAATGGAGATTACACTTTGAAAACCATTGTGCATAGCATCCAATACGGGGTAGTGCTTAACTGGTAGTGGTGTTTTTTTGATTTATAAAATAGATACTTATGGTAATATCATAAGTTCAATATCCAAGAAGCAATTTTCGCTGCAGCCTTTAAACAAAACCCAATTGACATCTTGATACCACATTGATACTATATCGATATGGTACGGAAAATCAGACAACTTATTAAAGATATCGAGAACACCGGATTTATTGACCGGGGAGGAAAAGGCAGCCATAGAAATTACATTCATCCCAAAGGCGTTGCTATTACAATTTCAGGTAAACGTGGAGATGATGCAAAGGAGTATCAAGAAAAAGAAGTTGAACTGAAAATCAGAGGGTCTCTAAAATGAAAAGCAAACACCGTTTCATAAAAATTGTTGAATGGTCTGAAGAAGATCAGTGCTATGTTGGGTCAATTCCTGGTTGGATTGGAAAGTGTTGCCATGGGGATAACGAGGAGAAAGTTTACCATGAATTATGCCAAATTCTCGAAGAGTGGCTTGAAATTTATAAAGAAGATAATAGACCGCTGCCTTTAAATATTTCTACAAAAAAATATTCAGGTAAATTTCAACTGCGAATTGATAGTGATTTGCACAAAGCGCTTGCCATCAGGGCAATGCAATCAGATGAAAGTTTAAATAGCTTTTGCAATAAGGTATTAAATAAAATAATTTCACAGCCTGACGCTTTGAGGGCTAACTTTGACCACCCCCGCCTATTGGATAATTGAAAAATGAAAGAGATGGCTATCCCTCATATTCTTTGCTATGAGAGGTTGCTTAACGGTTCAACCTTTCCCATCAGCCCTTTCGGGGGCGAGTGTCAATACACCAAGGTGGTCAATTTTCGGTTATCAAAACCCCCTTTTGCTGATCTAATTTTATGCTATCAAAACCACTGCCAAAACAGAAAGGTCGTAACCCACAAGGATTACGACCTTTATTGATTAATGGTGCCGAAGGGGAGACTCGAACTCCCACCAGAATACTCCGACTAGACCCTGAACCTAGCGCGTCTACCAGTTCCGCCACTTCGGCAATTCAAACATCAAATAGATTGATTTAATGTTCAATCTGGTCTAAATAGTTTTTTTTTATGTGTATGTCAAGTTAATTGTTTTTCGGGATAATAATATTTTCATGGAACTTATCAACAGTCTGGATCGTATCGACCGACCATTTAAAAATGCGGTCATCACCATCGGCAATTTTGATGGCGTTCACATCGGACATCAGGCGCTTTTTCATGAGGTCATCGAAAAGGCGGAGGAGATCGACGGAACTTCCATTGCAATGACGTTTAATCCCCATCCGCTTCGGGTATTGAGCCATAACAAAACATTGTCCCTGATCACCCTGGACGATCACAAACTGGAGCTGATTTCAGCCTCGGGCATTGATGTATTGATCCGTATTCCGTTTACCCATGAGTTTGCCGCCATTACTGCCATGTCTTTTGTTGAGAATCTGGTGAAACGCGTGGGAATGAAGGCCATTATCACGGGAAACGATTACACATTCGGCAGAAACCGGGAAGGCAATGTGGATCTGCTCAAAAGCTTGGGGCAGGAAATGGGCTTTGAAGTCATGGTTTCCGACTGGATAAAGGCATCATCGGCCAAACCAGGCAGAATCAGCAGTACGCAGATTCGGGAACTAATTGCAAAGGGGAAAGTCGCCTCTGCAAAAAAATTGCTGGGCCGGTTTTATCAGGTACGCGGAATCGTGGTCAGCGGCCGAAATCGCGGGGGGAAACTCCTGGGGTTTCCCACTGCCAACATGGTGCTTCAGGATGAGCTTTGTCCCAAAGCCGGGGTTTACGCCGTAACGGTCGAATGCATAGACAGGCAATTCATGGGTGTTGCCAACATCGGCTACAGCCCTACATTCAGTGACAACATCTTTACGGTAGAAGTCCACATCCTGGATTTTCATAATGACATTTATGGAAAGAATATTCGGGTGAATTTTGTAAAGCGCATCCGGGATGAAATCAAATTTTCCGGCATATCCGAACTTTCTGAGCAAATCCGTAAAGATATCGCTTATGCTCGTGGGGTTCTTTCTTGACGGGTTTAACCTGAATGAAAAAAACAGCGTCTTTGTCTCTTATCATCGGACTGGTTCTTTCCATCGCCGCCCTTTACCTGGCATTCAGGGATGTCCCTTTCAGCGACCTGATGGCCTACCTGAAATCCATCAATTATCTCTGGATTATTCCGACGATTTTGCTGGTTCTGGCCGGATTCATGCTGAGGGTTTATCGCTGGCAGTTGATTCTTGAATCATCTCAGCCTGTTGGATTTTGGCAGGCGTTTCATCCCCTTATGATCGGATTCATGTTGAACTGCATCCTGCCGGGAAGGGCGGGCGAAGTTGCAAGGCCAATAATTTTACAGCAAAAAGAGCATGTCCCGTTTTCGACAGGAATTGCGACTGTTGCGGCAGAGCGAATCTTTGACGCAATGATCTTGCTGCTGCTCTTTTCATGGATGCTCACGATGGTTCAGATTGATCCGGTGCTGGAAATTCACTTTGGTGGTTATGCTCTAAACAAAACCATGCTGATCAGTGCAGCAACAGGCATCACGCGCCTGAGCCTTCTGCTTTTGGCGGGGATAGTGCTGGTGGGTCTGGAGTATAGCCGGAACTGGATGAACCGTTTGTTTCTATGGATCCCAAATCTCTTTTTTTTCACTAACCAGGCATTTCAGAAAAAGGTTTACCACCGATTCAGCTTGGTACTGGTCAGGTTCACACTGAGTTTTTCCAGAGGGTTTCTACTGCTTAAGGAACCCTGGAAAATGGCAGGGTGTTTTGGCCTTTCGCTCTTGATCTGGGGATTGTCTGTTTTGTCTTATTACACAATGACCCTGGGTGCTCCGGGTGTTGAATTGTCTTTGGCCGAGCTTTCAGTTGTCATGGTCATCGTCTGCCTGTTTATCTCAATTCCTTCCGCGCCGGGGTTTTGGGGAATCTGGGAGGCGGGCGGTGTATTCGCTCTGGCCCTTTTTGGTGTATCCACCAAGGATGCAGCCGGATTTACCCTGGCCAATCATGCGGTGCAAATGTTTCCGGTGATCGTGGTAGGTATTGGATCGGCGATTGTGACGGGAGTGAATGTATGGCATATTTCCCATACAGTCGAAGGTAGGGGGAAAGGAAAAAATTGAACCTTGGCACTAGCTCTTGGCATCCGGCCCTGTTCCGTTAAATAATTCATCTTTCCAGGTTGAGAATCTTTATGCCATTACTTGAAATATTAGAATATCCGGACGAGATTCTGAGCAAACCCGTCCTTCCGGTAACAGTTATCAACGGCGATCTTCAGCAGAGGATTGATAACATGGCCCAAACCATGTATCATGCGCCGGGTGTCGGTTTGGCGGCATCCCAAGTGGGGATTAATCAGTGTGTCCTGGTGTACGACGTGTCTCCGCGGGATGACAAGCGCGCACTTCATGTCCTGATCAACCCGAGAATTGTCTGTCAGGAAGGTGAATTTCTTTCCGAAAATGAAGGCTGCCTTAGTGTTCCGGAGTACCGGTCCGACGTTGTCCGCTTTTCGCAGATTCAGGTTGAAGGTGTGGATCGTTACGGAAAGCCGCTTTCCTTTGCAGCAGACGGCTATCTGGCTGTTGTATTGCAGCATGAAATAGATCATTTGCAGGGGATATTGTTTATTGATCGCATCAGCGCGCTGAAACGCACTCTTTATAAAAAACGCATCAAAAAGAGATTGAAGCAATCATGACTCCTTCTTATCGCATTGTGTTTATGGGTACGCCTGAGTTTGCGGTTCCTGCGCTTAAAAACCTTTATCGCAGCGGACACAAGGTTTTGCAGGTGGTTACCCAGCCGGATCGGCCCAAGGGACGCGGAAAGACTGTTGTTTTCCCTCCGGTCAAAGAGGCTGCGATGGAGCTGGGGTGCCCGATCATCCAGCCCCAGTCGATTCGGACTCAGGATTTCTGCAATGTGATGACCCGCCTTGACCCCGATATATTTGTGGTCGCAGCTTATGGTCATGTCTTGCCTCAGCAGATACTGGCGATTCCAAGAATGGGGGCCATCAACATTCACGCCTCCCTGCTTCCCAAATACAGGGGTGCTGCGCCCATTCAATGGGCTGTCATCAACCGGGAACTTGAGACCGGTGTTACGCTGATGCTTATGGATAAAGGGCTGGATACGGGAGATATGCTCTTGTCGGCATCAGTCCCGATTCTCTCCGATGATACATCCGGATCACTTCATGACCGGCTCGCCTTGCTGGGAGCGGATCTGTTGATTCAGATACTGAACTATTATGAGATTCATCGGAAAAGCGCCACCCCCCAGGTCCATGAACAGGCAAGCTATGCCCCGCTTTTAAAAAAAGAAGATGGGCATCTGGACTGGCGACAGACCGCCGATGAACTGGAGGCGCGCATCCGTGGACTGACACCGTGGCCCGGTGCTTTCTGTTTTTATAACGGAAAACGGATCAAGATATATCGGGCATGCCAAAAACCCATTGTGACGATGGAGTCCCCAGGTACAGTTCTGAAGGGATTTTCGAATGAGCTGACCGTGGCGACTGGCAGGTATGCGCTGGTTATTCAGGATCTTCAAGGCGATTCCGGGAAACGCCTTTCGGTTCATGATTTCCTGCGAGGCCATCCTATTTTGCCGGGAGCTTTATTGACTTAGGGAAGGCCGGATTTATTACATTCGATATTTAAATTGGCTATTAGACTTTCTTACAAACCGGATTTGACTCAAGAGACTTCATGCCGCCTAATTCCCGTCTGATTTCTTTAAGCGTTCTCAATGAAGTGGACCAGGACAAAAAAACCCTGGACCATCTTCTTAACGCCACGTTCACGCGAATCGTGAATCTGCCGCAGCGTGAGAAAAATCTTACTTTTACGATTGTTTATGGGGTATTGCGACATCGAAAACGCTTGGATTGGATTCTTGACCATTTTTCCAGAACCGGACTTGACAAACTGGATTCAGAAGTACTCAACATCCTCAGAATCGGCCTTTTTCAGGTGGTCTATCTCACCCGCATCCCAGCATCCGCCGCTGTCAATACTGCTGTTGATCTGGCCAAAACCCTGAATAAACCGTGGTTGGCGAAATTTGTGAATGCCGTTTTGCGCGCTGCTGTCAGGGAATACCGGAAGCTAACCCCTCCAGATATGGAGAATGATCCGGTTATGGCGGTTTCAATCGAAAAATCCATGCCCCAATGGCTTATCTGTCGATGGATCCCCCGATTCGGCTTATCCCAGACCCTTTTGATCTGTGATATCATCAACACCATTCCACCCCTTACACTTCGGGCCAACACCCTTAAAACGACTCGAAGCGCACTTCTGGAATCAGGGAGAATTTATAATAATCATAAACCAACTGTTTATTGTCCGGATGGCATCCGGATGGATCACCCGGAATATCCGATCGCCTCACCAGTTGCATCACCAGGCATCTCACCAGTTGCCTCAATGGAGGGATTCAGGGAAGGGTTTTTTCAGGTTCAGGACGAAGCAGCTCAGCTTGTCACATTGCTTTTGGACCCCCAGCCCGGAGAAACCGTCATGGATGCATGCGCAGGCATGGGCGGAAAAACCGGCCATATTGCCCAGCAGATGAAAAATACGGGAAAGATTCTGGCTCTGGACATAAGCCCGGACAAGCTCGAAAAAATTCA
>Ga0194044_10000344_pt1 | contig 22757 bp, 16 predicted proteins | sample JunL4417m_MetaG_FD_155460 | JGI IMG/M metagenome (GOLD analysis project Ga0194044, IMG submission 155460) | Anoxic zone freshwater microbial communities from boreal shield lake in IISD Experimental Lakes Area, Ontario, Canada - Jun2016-L442-17m | ecosystem: Environmental > Aquatic > Freshwater...
GCATTCATCGCGTGGCACAGCCGCCGTCGCGACTCTGACACCAGGCCGGCTCCGCCTGGCCGGGCGCTCGCGGCGGCCGCGCGCTCGCGGCGGCCGCGCGCTCGCGGCGGCCGGGTGCTCGCCGCGGCCGGGTGCTCGCCGCCGCCGGGTGCTCGCGGCGGCCGCGCGCTCGCGGCGGCCGGGTGCAATCAGGACGATGAGCACCACGCCCCAGGCGCCCCGTGGCCGTCCGGCGGCGCGCCGGTTCGCCGCGCGCGAAGTACAATCGGCGTGATGAGCGATCCCGTGCAGCCTCACGACGACGCGGCGCGCCTGCGGGCCATTCTGCCGCGTATCCCCAATCAGCCCGGCGTGTACCGCTTCATGGGCGCCGCCGGCGAGGTCCTCTATGTGGGCAAGGCCAAGGAGCTGCGCAAGCGCGTCTCGTCGTACTTTCGCCGCAGCGGCACGCCGCACGGACGCACCCCCGAGATGCTGCGCCTGGCGCGGGATATCGAGTGGGTGGTCACCGCTTCCGAGGTCGAGGCGCTCCTCCTTGAGGACAACTTCATCAAGGAGTCGCGGCCACCGTTCAACCTGCGTCTGCGCGACGACAAGAGCTACCCGTTCATCGAGATCACGCTGCGCGACGAGTGGCCGCGAGTACGCTTCTTCCGCGGCCGGCACGTGCCCGGCAACCTCTACTTCGGGCCGTACTCGAGCGCCCGCAAGGTGCGCGACACGCTCGACGTGATCGGGCGCATCTTTCCGTATCGCAAGTGCCGCGGGGTCAAGCCCGGTCGTCCGAGCGGCTCGCCGTGCCTGCAGTTCTTCATCAAGCGCTCGCTGGCCCCGTGCGACGGGCGCGTCACGCACGAGGAGTACGGGGAGGTCGTGAGGCAGGCCATCGACTTCCTGCGCGGTCGCCTCGGCGCCGTGGAGCGGGGCATCGCCGCCGAGATGGCCGCCGCGGCCGCGGCGCGGGAGTTCGAGCGCGCGGCGCTGCTGCGCGACCGGCTCGCCGCCGTGCGGCACGTGCACGAACGGCAGACGGCGCGCATCGAGGGCGGCGAGGCCTTCGATGTGATCGGCCTGCACCAGGGCGAGCCGGGGGCCAACGTGCAGGTGTTCCGCGTACGCGACGGCGCCGTCGTCGACCGCCAGGCCTTCTACGTCGAGAACGCCGCCGGCCGCGACCCCGCAGAGGTGCTGGAGGAGTTCCTCCTCGAATTCTACTGGGACGGATCGACGATCCCGCCGCAGATCGTCGCGCCCCTCGACGAGAGCGCCGGGGTGGCGGCGCTGCTGGCCGCGCGGCGCGGCGCCGGGGTCGCGGTGCGCGCCGCGAAGCGCGGTCCCAAGCGCCGCCTGCTCGAATTAGCGCGCCGCAACGCCGAGCTGGCCGCGCAGGCCGAGGTCGAGCGCCTGGCGCGCCGCGGCACGGCGCGCATCGAGGCGCTCGAGAGCCTGCGCGACGGCCTCGGCCTCGAGGGCCTGCCCTTGCGCATCGAGTGCTACGACATCTCCAACCTCGGCGAGCAGCACGTCGTGGGCTCCATGGTTGTATTTGAGGGCGGCGTGGCCAAGAAGGCGCACTACCGCAAGTTCGCGCTCCGCGACGTGCAGGGGCAGGACGACTTCGCGATGATGAACCAGGTACTGCGGCGGCGCTTCGAGCGCCGCGTCGCCGCCGCCGGCGACTACGACGAGAGCTTCGCCGCGCTGCCCGATCTGGTGGTGGTCGATGGCGGCAAGGGCCAGCTCTCGGCGGCGCTGGCGGCGCTGCGCGAGGCAGACGTCACTATCGACCTCGTCAGCCTGGCCAAGCAGCGCGAGGAGGTCTTCGTGCCCGGGCGCCGCGACCCGCTGCCGCTGCCCGCCGACGATCCCGGCTCTCTGTTGCTGCAGCGTATCCGCGACGAAGCGCACCGCTTCGCCGTGACGTACCATAGGCAGCGGCGCGACGCCGACCTGCGCAAAGCGTCGGTGTTCGACGAGCTGCCGCAGGTCGGCCCCGTGCGCCGGCGGCGCATCCTGCAGCACTTCGGCAGCCCCGAGCGCTTCATCGCCGCCTCTCGCGAGGAGCTCGAGCGCGTGCCGGGGCTGCCGGGCAAAGTGGCGAGGGAGATCTATGCGCAGCTTCACAAAGCCGGCTGACGGTTTCGCGATCCGAGGGCCGGCCCGCGAGGAGTGGTACGTCACCGACCTCGGCGTGGGCAGATTGGTGGTCGCCGGCGACCTCCCGCTCAGGCTGGACCTGCCAGACCCCGACGTCGCGGCCCCGTCAGGGGCCGGACCGTCGGGCCACTGGGCGCGTCTGCTCGAGCGGTACTTCGCCGGCGAGCGCGTCGCCTTCCACCTCGACCTCGACGCCCACGCCGCCGCGCAGGGTCTCACCGACTTCGAGCGCGACGTGTACCGGGCGCTCGCGCGGGTTCCCTACGGCACGGCCGTCAGCTATCGGGAGCTGGCCGCGGCGGCGGGGCGGCCCCACGCCTATCGCGCCGCCGGCTCTGTCATGGCCCGCAACCTGCTGCCGGTGATCCTGCCGTGCCACCGGGTCGTGCGCAACGACGGCCGGCTTGGCCAGTACGGCGACGACCCGGCCTGGAAGGAGCGCCTGCTGACGCTCGAGGGCGTGGCCGTCGTGGAAGGCAGACTCGCATGATCGAGGGGAGGCCGGCGTGACCGAAGCGCTGCAGTTCGTCGTTATCACGGGCCTGTCGGGGGCCGGCAAGTCGCAGGCCATGGATTCGTTCGAAGACGCCGGCTGGTTCTGCGTCGACAACCTGCCGCCGGAGCTCGTGCCGACGCTCGTCGACCTGTTTCGCCGCACGGGCAGCAAGGTCGACCGCGTGGCCGTGGTCAGCGATGTGCGCGGCGGCGAGTACTTCAGCCGGCTCGAGGTGCTCCTCGACGAGCTGCACGAGCGCGGCGTCGACTACACGCTCGTCTTTCTGGAGGCTTCCAACGAGGCTCTCGTCAGGCGCTTCAAAGAGACCCGACGCCGGCACCCGCTGGCCGCCCGCGGCAGCGTCATCGACGGCATCCGCAAGGAGCGCGGGCTGCTGGCCGGCCTGCGCGAGCGCGCCCATCTGGTGATCGACACCAGCGACACCTCCATCCACCAGCTCAAGGCGCGCCTCAACGAGGACCTCATCAACCATACGCGGCGCACCAACATCGTGTTCGCCGTGGTGTCGTTCGGTTACAAGTACGGCATCCCCATCGACGCCGACCTGCTCTTCGACGTGCGCTTTCTGCCCAATCCGCACTACGACCTGCGCCTGCGGCCGCTCACGGGCCTCGACGCCGAGGTGCGCGATTTCGTCATCGCGTCGGCGGGCGCCGGCGAGTACCTCGAGCGCCTGTTCCCGTTGCTCGACTTCCTCTTTCCACGTTACGCCGCGGAGGGCAAGGCGCACCTCACCATCGGCGTGGGCTGCACCGGCGGCCGTCACCGCTCGGTGGCCATCGCGCAGCTCGTCGGCGAGCGCTACGAGAAGCAGGGCTACTACACGGTCGTGCGCCACCGGGACATCACGAGAGCCTGATGCGGCGCTCCCTCGAGTGGCTGTATCCCGGCCTCGGGATCAAGCGCTGGCTGCTGCTCGCGGGCGTCGGCGGCGTGCTGTTCGTCTACTCGGCGATCTTCGCCGTCGGCGTCTTCTGGTCGCCGCAGCTCGTGCGCGGCCTGGGCATGGGCTGGCTGCAGAACAGGCATGCGGCGGCGGCGCTCCTCGCGTTGGACGGCGTCGCTTTCGGGGCCATCGTGCTGTTCATCGGCGCGCGCAAGGCCCTGATCTCCCAGCGCGCCGGTCCCGAGACGGCCGCCGAGATCCGCGCCGCCGGCCGGCTGGCGCGCGGGCCGCGCGTGGTGGCCGTGGGCGGCGGCAACGGGCTCGCGGCGCTGCTTCGCGGCATGAAGGCCCACACCAGCAACCTCACCGCCGTCGTGACGATGGCCGACGACGGCGGCAGCTCGGGGCTGCTGCGCCGCGACATGGGCATGCCGCCGCCCGGCGACCTGCGCAACTGCCTCGTGGCCCTGGCCGACGACGAGTCGATGATGAGCCGCCTGTTCCAGTACCGCTTTCCCGACGGCGGCGGCCTGCAGGGCCACAGCTTCGGCAACCTCTTCATGGCCGCGCTCGCCGAGGTCACCGGCGATTTCGAGCGCGCCGTCCAGGAGTCCACGCACATCCTCAAGGTACGCGGCCGCGTACTGCCGTCCACGCTCGACGACGTGGTGCTGCACGCGCAGCTCGAGGGTGGCGGCCAGGTCAGCGGCCAGAGCACGATCACGGCCGCGGAGCGCCTGCCGCGGCGCGTCTGGCTGACGCCCGCGGCGCCGCGGCCCCTGCCGCAGGCCATCACCGCGCTGCGCAAAGCCGATCTCGTGGTCCTCGGCCCCGGGAGCCTGTACACGAGCATCATCCCCAACCTGCTGATCCCCGAGGTCCGCGCCGCGCTCAAGGAGACCAGGGGGTGGGTGGTGTACGTCTGCAACGTCATGACGCAGCCCGGCGAGACCGACGGCTACACGGCCGCCGACCATCTCGACGCCCTGCACCGCCACGGCATCGCCGGGCTCGTCGATGTCGTGCTGGTCAACGACGCCGCGGTCTCCCCGGACCTGGTCACCAGCTACCAGCGCTCCGGCGCCCGCCCCGTGGTCGTGGACGAGAACCGCCTGCGACAGGCGGGCGTCAAGGTGGCGCACGCCCAGGTGGCGGCCGAGAGCAACGTCGTGCGCCACGACTCGGAGCGCCTGGCGCAGGCGCTCATCCGCATGGTGAGGTAGCGCCCGTGGGCTTCAGCCGCGACGTCAAGCTGGAGCTGTGCACCGTCGTGCCGGCGGCGGCGCACTGTCGCCGCGCGCAGCTCTCGGGCATCGTCTTCGGCGCCGGCGTCTTCGAGATCGGCGCCGGCGGGCGCTTCGCGGTGCGCGTCTCGCTGGGCCTGCCGGCCACCGCCCGCCACGTCCTCGGCCTGCTCAAGGGCTTCGCCGTCGAGTCGGCGCTGCGCACCGTGGACGCCGCGCCGCTCGGGCTGCGCTATGAGGTGATCCTCGGCGACGAAGCCCGCGACCTGCAGCTGCTGAACGAGCTGGGCGTGCTCTCCGACGACCTGCTCGTGCAGATGACCGTGCCGCGGCGGCTGGTCGAGCGGCGCTGCTGCCTCATCGCCTTCGTGCGCGGCCTCTTCCTGGGCTGCGCCTCCATCTCGGCGCCGGGGGCGCCGGTGCACGTCGAGCTCACCGTCGAGAACGCCGGGCTGGCGGAGCAGGTGCGTGGCCTGCTGGCGCGCCTTGGCCTGCAGTTCAAGCTGGCCGCGCGCGACCGCAACATGGCCTGCTACAGCAAGCGCTCGCAGACGGCCGCCGATCTGCTGGCCGTGCTCGGCGCCCACGAAGCGTGCCTGCGCTGGGAGGAGCACGCCGTGCTGGGCACGGTGCGCGAGAGCGCCAACCGGTTGGCCAACTGCGACGAGGCCAACGCCCGGCGGGCGGCGGCGGCGGCCACGGCGCAGGCCGCCGCCGCCCGCCGCCTCATGGCCTCGTCGGTCTGGGCGGCGCTGCCCGACGCGCTGTGCGAGGTCGCGGAGCTGCGCCTGCGCTACCCGTATCTGAGCCTGCTGGAGCTGGCCGGCCGCGCCAACCCTCCGCTGAGCAAATCGGCGCTGAACCATCGCCTGCGGCGCCTCGCCGCCCACGCCGCCGAGCTCGACCCCTGACGCCGCGGCCAGTGGCCCGCCGCCGCGGGGCGGGCGCCCGGGAGCCGACCGCGGGCCGGGCGCCGCGGGCCGGAGCGCGGCCGCGCCGCGCCGGGCGCGCCCGCGCCGCGCCGGGCGCGCCCGCGCCGCGCCGGGCGCGCCCTACATGCTCTTGGCGATGCGCGTCGTGAGCTCGCCCAGACGGTGGGTGTAGCTGCCCATCTCGTTGTCGTACCAGCCGAAGATCTTGACGTGCGTGAGCGGCAGGCGCACCGTCTCGCAGTCCGCGCCCTGGCCCGGCGTCTTGGCGGGGACCCTGATATCCATGAAGCCGGTGCGCGTGTGCGTCTCGACGCCCTCGATGACCACGGCGGCGTTCTCGCCGAGCATGTCGGCGGAGACGTTCTGCTCGTCGCTGAGCACGAGCAGACCCTTCGCCTCGCCCTCCGCCGCCTCGCGGTAGATGGCGTTGATGACGTCGCGGTCCACCGAGACCGTGCCGTCGGCCAGCGTCTCGCTCTGAAACGTCACGTTGAGGATGATGAGGCTCACGCTCTGCGTGGGGATGCGCACCGAGTCGGCCATGAAGCCGATGCGCCCGATCTCGGGCATGACCTGCTCCAGCGCCGCGGCGGCGTTTGTCGAGGTGAGCACCACGTTGCCCAGGGCGCCGCGCGTCTTGCGCAGGTCGGTGGCGCCGGCTTGCGGCACGGCGTCGAGCACCGGCTGCGAGTTGGTGACCGCGTGTACCGTGCTCATCCCGGCGGTGATCATGTTGCGCGTAAGGTCGCGCTCGAGCAGCGGGCGGATCATGTGCGCCAGCGCCGTGGTCGTACACGACGCCGCGGAGATGAGCTTGTGCGTGGCCGGGTCGAACTGGTAGTCGTTGATGCCGTGGATGAGGATCGCGGCGTCGCCGGGCAGCGGGACGCCTTTCTGCTTGCTCTTGAACGGCGAGCTCTGGACGACGACCCGCGCCCCGGCGGCGAGGTGGCCGCGCAGCGAACCGCGGGCAACGTCGGGCTCGGCGTGCGGGTCGCTGAAGGCGCCGGTACACTCCACGACCAGCGACACGTCGTGGTCGCGCCAGGGGATGTCCCTGGGGTCGCGGGCCTCGCGCAGGATGACGATCTCCTTGCCGTGGGCGCCGATCAGGCCGGCTTCCTCGTCCATCACGTGGATATCGCGCACGCCCGCCTGCCCGAACAGGTAGCGGTGCAGGGGGCCGTAGGTGCTGTCTTTGGCGATGTACTGGACCACCGCCTCCAGTGACGTGCCCACCGGCCGGCCCACGTTGACCACGAGGCGGTCGAAGTCGTCGCGCCCCAGATGATACCAGAGCACCAGCTTGCCGATGCGGCCCAACCCATTGATACCGAGCGTTCGTTGCACACCCATGGCCTGTGGTCCTCCCGTCGCGTTGCTCGACGCTGCTCATCTTACGGCATGGCCCGCGCCGCCGGGTGCGTTGGCCGGCGCCCGCCAAGGTATCATTGAGGCCACCGTGAGAACGACGCCAGTACCCTTCGATTCAGACGCCCTGCGCGCCAACATCGGCAGGACCGCGCAGACGGTCGTCATTCCCCCGCGCTACGCGCCGCTCGTCGATGCGGTGGAGGGGCTCCACGGCGTACGCACCGCCCTCAGCGAGACCATGGGCGAGTACTTCCACACCTTTCGCAACGCCGACCTGCTCGTCGAGGGCTTCCAGACGACGCTCCTCCGCAACTGGCCCTACTTCGAGCGTTCCGACGAGCGCTCCAGCCTCTTCGGGCTTTTCGCGGAGCTGGTGCTCAGGCTGCTCGACAGTCCTCTCACCGCCGAGCAGGCCTCACTCCTGCTGCGCGCGCTCCTGCAGTGGTGTACGGATGCCTTGAACGGGCAACACGGCGCCGCCTACGACGACAGTCTCAAGATGATCGGCGCGTCCCTGATCCGCCTGCTGCCTCTGCAGCCCGTGGCCTTTCTCGAACGCGACGCGCTGCTCCGCGACCTGGTCGCGCACGCGGGCCTGCGGCCGGGGCCGGCGCCGGTCTTTTTCGATCTGTACCGCCGGGTGCTCCTCCTCGGCTATCGCCGCGTGGAGGAGCGCCTCGATGTGCCCGGCTGGGCGACCGCGCAGGGGGCCGGCCTCACCGATCCGGCGGCCATCGCCGAGCGCTTCGCCCTCCTCGCCGGCAAGCGCCTTGCGGCGCTGATCGGCGCGGCCGAGAAGGCGCCCGCCGAGGAGCTGCTCCTCGCGGAGCGGTACCCCGCGCTCTCCGACATCATCGGGCGCGCGCTCGGCCTGCTGTTCCGGGTCGAGAACCTTGAGGACCGCTTCGCGGTGTGCGTCTACTTCCTGAAGGACGACACCCTGGGCTATCGCCAGAACGAGGTGATGGCCGACCTCCTCGGGGTGATCAAGCAGATGCTCCACCCCGACCGGCGCATGGACGTCGAGAAGATCCTCACCCGCCTCACCCTGTTCTTCCGCGACCGCGACAACCAGTTCCTCCTCATGCGCTTCAAGTGCTACGAAGCCATCGGCGTGGCCATCGGCGAGGCCGGCGACGTCAAGGCCGTCGACCACATCATCGCCGACATCCTCTACTGGAGGTTCCAGTACCCCGAGATCAGCGGCGCCACCGACGACTGGGAGACCGTGGTCAATCCCTACCATCTGCCGAAGATCCGCTGCTGGATGCACATCATCGAGTCCAACCCCGCGCTGTACGAGCGCCTCGCCGCGGCTCTCAACGTGCAGCTCCGCCTGGGCGGCGTCTACATCGCCGACACCGACCTTTTTCAGCGCGACGTCACGCGCTTTCTGGACGCCGACATCCGCCCCATCTACTTCGTCGCCAAACAGTTGCTGCGCACCCTGCCCGTGTACTTCAACGAGGTCGGCGCGGAGGGCGAGCTGCGCGCCGTCTCCACGCAGAGCGACGAGATCTGCGGGCGCCGCGACACGCTCGTGCACTTTCTGCGCAAGCAGATGCACGCGGAATCGTCGAACCGCATGGTTCCGTTCTGCCGCGCCGTGCTCCACTACTGGCTGACCCTCGACCCCTCTGCTCTGGAGCCCTTTCTCTCCGCCCACACGCTGGAGATGGTGCGCGGCGAGCCGCAGTGGGCGCGAGGCCCTCACGCGGCGCTCATGGCGCTGGGCAAGCAGCTTGCCGCGCCGCTGAGCGAGGATCTGCTGGACCGGCTCCTGACGCTGGCCCCGGCCGCGCTCGAGGCCCAGCTTGACCAGATGGGCACGGCCGGCGACGGAGAGGGCGCGGCCGGCGACGGGGAGGGTGCGGGCGCCGACAGCGATCGGCGCCGGGTCGCCCTCCTCGTGCGCACCTACCAGCTTGTGGTCAACAAGTACTCGTTGTCGGCCGGCGACGTGGGCGCCGCGGTCGGCCGGCACCGGCGGCTCGAGGCCAAGGTGCGGCGCCGGTTCGAGCGCGCCCTGAGCGCGTGGCAGGCGCGCCCGCTCCCGGCCGCCCTGGACCGCCTGCTCGACGCGGCTCTCGACGTGCTCCGCGACCTCAAGTCCATCATCCTCGATCCGACGCCGTCGAAGGCCACCGAGAACATCTACCTCAAGCGGCACATCGCCGCCGGCATCCCTTCGATCTACGGCAACTACAGCGAGCCCAGGTTCGACGCCCTGGGCCTGTCGTTCCGCGTGGAGAACCTCGTCGACAGGCTCCTCGAGGATCTTGTCGAGGAGGGCATGGAGCCCTACGTGACCCGTGCCTCGCTGCGCCGCATGGGTACCGCCATCGGCCGTTTCGAACGGGCGCTGGCGATCGACGGCGTCGATTCGCGCGCCCTCGGCGCCAACCTCGCCCTGCTCGACGCCAGCTTCGGCAGCCGCAACTTCACCTTCGGCCAGTACCAGAACGTGTTCCAGTTCCTCGTGAGCAGCGTGACCGAGCTCTCCACGACGTCGATCCTCAGCCACGACCAGGTGCTCCACGCCGTGCTCACCAACGACCCTCGCCAGTGCGCGGCGCGCGGCATGTCGGTGGACGCGGTCGCGGAGATGGTCCTCCGCGAGGTGCTGGTGTCGGCCCTGGGGATGCAGACGCTCGACCGCTACGCGGCCGCCGCCCTGCGCCAGATCGCCATGCTCAACGGGCGCCTCGGCGTGCAGGCGCTCACGCGCATGATGAACTACGACCCCGAGCGGCTCGTGTCGCCCCTCCACAAGCCGAAGGCCGCCACCGACGACCGGCTCAGCCTGGGCTACAAGGGCCTGGGGCTCAAGGAGATGGCGTCGTACGGGCTGCGCGTGCCCGAGGGGTTCATCCTCACCACCGAGCTGTTCGACGCCATGCCCGCGATGTCGTACGGGCCCCTGTACGCCGATACCGTCCAGCGTGTGCGGCAGGCTCTGCGCCAGACGGAGAGGCGGACCGGCCTGCGCCTCGGCGACCGGGCGCGCCCGCTGCTGCTGTCCATCCGCTCCGGGGCGGCCATGTCCATGCCCGGTCTCATGACCACCTTCGTCAACGTGGGCCTCAACGACGCGCTGACGGAGGCGCTGGCGGCGGGACCGCGGCTCGGATGGGCGGCCTGGGACGCGTACCGGCGCTTTCTGCAGTCGTGGGCGATGTCCGACGGCATCGACCGCGACTTCTTCGACGCCATCATCGCCGAGTCCAAGAGCCGCTACGGGGTCGGGCAGAAGCTCGATCTCACGGCCGCGCAGATGCGCGAGGTCGCCTTCGCCTACAAGCTGCGCGCCCGCGAAGAAGGCGTCGTCTTCATCGACGACCCCTTCGATCAGGTCGTCGCCTGCATCCTCAAGGTGCTCGAATCGTGGGACTCGGCGCCCGCCCGCATCTACCGCCGGTACACGGGCGTCGCCGAGGAGTGGGGTACGGCCGTGGTGGTGCAGCGCATGGTCTTCGGCAACCTGAGCCGCGAATCGGGCTCCGGAGTGACGTTCACGCACAACCCGTTCGAGCCGTACAGCCGCCAGGTGCGCCTGTTCGGCGACTTCGCCGTGCGCAGCCAGGGCGAGGACCTGGTCGGCGGGCTGGTGTTCCCGCTGCCGATCTCCGAAGCCCAGCGGCTCGGCAGCTCCACGTACCGCGGCACGGAGCACTCCCTGGAGCGGGACTACCCCGAGGTCTACGAGGAGCTCCTGTCGGTGGCTCGCGAGCTCGTCGTCGAGCGCGAGTTCGACCCGCAGGAGATCGAGTTCACCTTCGAGTCGCCGGCCGCGGAGGACCTCTACGTGCTGCAGAAACGCGGCATGGTGCAGGAGCAGGCCAAGGATGCGGCCTTCTTCGACGCGTCCTCCCCCGACTACGGGCTCCCCGTGGCCGTGGGCATGGGCGTGGCCGGGGGCGCCTATGCGGGGCGCGTCGCGGTGAACGCCGCGCAGATCGACGCGCTGCTGGCCGAGGCGCCCGAGCAGAACATCGTGCTGCTGCGCCCGGACACGGTGCCCGAGGATATCGCCATGATCGCCCGCGTCAGCGCCATCCTCACGGCCCGCGGCGGGGCCACGTCGCACGCCGCCGTGACCGCCAAGCGCCTCGGCAAGACGGCCGTGGTCGACTGCAGGGACCTCGAGGTGATCGAGCGCGAGGGCACGGCGCGCCTGGCCGGCGACGAGCTGCGCGCCGGCGCGTGGCTGTCCATCGACGGCCGCACCGGCAACATCTTCCTCGGCCGCATCCCCACCGTGGCGCGCCCGGCGCCGCCCGAGCCGCCGTAAAACCGCGCGCGCCGACCGCGGCGCGCTCTGGTAGGCTTGCGCACTATCCCATCTGGAGGTTGAAATGAGTGTGCAAGTAGGCGTCAACGGCTTCGGCCGCATCGGCAGGCTCGTCATCCGCGCGGCGCTCAAGCAGGGCGCGGACGTCGAGTTCGTGGCCATCAACGATCTCACCGACGCCAAGACCCTGGGCCATCTGTTCAAATACGACTCCGTGCACGGCGTGTTCCCCGGTACCGTCGAGGTCGAAGACGAGGCCCTGGTCATCGACGGCCGGCGTATCCGCGTGATCAGCGAGACCGACCCCGCCAAGCTGCCCTGGAAGGAGCTCGGCGCCGACGTCGTCATCGAGTCCACCGGCCGTTTCACCGAGCGCTCGGCGGCCGCCAGGCACCTCGAGGCCGGCGCCAAGAAGGTCATCATCTCGGCGCCCGCCAAGGGCCCCGACGTCACCATCTGCCTGGGCGTCAACGAAGAGATGTACGACGTGGCCAAGCACGACGTCATCAGCAACGCCAGCTGCACCACCAACTGCCTGGCGCCCATGGCCAAGGTGCTGGTCGATAACTTCGGCATCGAAAAGGGCTTCATGACCACGATCCACGCCTACACCAACGACCAGCCGGTCCTCGACTTTCCGCACAAGGACCTGCGTCGCGCCCGCGCCGCCGCCCTGTCGATCATCCCCACCACCACCGGCGCCGCGCGCGCCGTGGCGCTCGTCATCCCCGACCTCGAAGGCAAGCTCGACGGCTTCGCGCTGCGCGTGCCCACGCCCGACGGCTCGGCCACCGACCTCGTCGCCGTGCTCCAGACCGAGGTCACCGCCGACGAGGTCAACGCGGCCATGAAGGCGGCCTCCGAGACCAGCCGCATGAAGGGCATCCTGCAGTATCAGGAGGATCCCATCGTCAGCATCGACGTCGTCGGCAACAGCCACTCGTCGGTCTTCGACCCGGCGCTCACCATGGCCAAGGGCACGCTGGTCAAGTGCGTCTCGTGGTACGACAACGAGTGGGGCTACTCGTGCCGCCTCGTCGACCTCGTGCAGAGGGTCCTCTGACCGCGGAGCCGGGGAGGCTGCAGGCATCATGAAGCGTTCGCTCACCGACTACCCGCTCGCCGGCAAGCGCGTCCTCGTGAGGGTCGACTTCAACGTGCCGCTCGAGGGCGGCCGCGTGGTCGACGACACGCGCATCCGCGCCGCCCTGCCGACCATCACCTACCTGCTCGACCAGGGCTGCGCCGTGGTGCTCGCCTCGCATCTCGGCAGGCCCAAGGGCCAGGTCGTCGACGACCTGCGCATGGCTCCGGTGGCCGAGCGTCTGGCCGAGCTGCTCGGCCGCCCCATCAAGACGGCCGCCGACTGCGTCGGGCCCGCGGCGGAGGCGGCCGCGAGCGCTCTGCGTCCGGGCGAGGTGCTCCTCCTCGAGAACCTGCGCTTCCACGCCGAGGAGACGGCCAACGACGGCGTCTTCGCCAAGCGCCTGGCCGGCCTTGCCGAGGTCTACGTCAACGACGCCTTCGGCAGCGCCCACCGCGCCCATGCCTCCACCGAGGGCGTCACGCACTACCTGCCCTCGGTGGCGGGCCTCCTCATGATCCGCGAGCTGGAGATCCTCGGGCGCCTGCTGCGCGACCCGGCGCGCCCGTTCGTGGTCGTCCTCGGTGGCCTCAAGGTCTCCGACAAGATCGGCGTCATCGAGAAGATGCTGGGCATCGCCGACGCCATCCTCATCGGCGGCGCCATGGCCAACGCCTTTCTCGCCGCCAAGGGCTACGGCATCGGCCAGTCCAGGGGCGACGGCGACCAGGTCGCCGTCGCCGCCCAGGTGCTGACCGCAGCGGCCACCACGCGCTGCGAGCTGGTCCTTCCGCGGGACGTCGTGGTGGCGCGCGAGGCGCTCGCGGGCGCGTCCTCCAGGGTCGTGGGCGTCAGCGGCATCGCCGCCGACGAGATGGCCTTGGACATCGGCCCCGAGACCGTCGCCGAGCTCGTGCGGCACCTGCGCGGTGCGGGGACCATCTACTGGAACGGGCCCATGGGCCTCTTCGAGATCGACGACTTCAGCGCCGGCACGAAGGCCGTCGGCGAGGCCATCGCGGCGAGCGCCGCGGTCACCGTGGCCGGCGGCGGCGACACCGTGGCGGCGGCGCGCCGCTTCGGCCTGGAGACGCGCGTGACGCACGTCTCCACGGGCGGCGGCGCGTCAATGGAATTCCTTGAAGGCCGGGCGCTGCCCGGCGTGGAGGCGCTCATGGATCGTGGCAGCATCGCGGCCGCCGGCCGCAGGCCGCTCATGGCGGGCAACTGGAAGATGTACAAGACGAGGGCCGAGACGAAGGCGTTCTTCGAGGCCTTCGTTCCGCTGGTGGCCGGGGTGGACGACCGCGACGTGCTCATCTGTCCGCCGTCGGTCTGCCTCGAGACGGCGCTGGCCGCGACGGCCGGCACGGGGGTCGCGATCGGCGCCCAGACCATGCACTTCGCCGCCGAGGGCGCCTACACCGGCGAGATCGCCCCGCGGATGCTCTGCGAGCTGGGCGTGCCCTCCGTCATCCTCGGGCACTCCGAGCGCCGTCAGTACTACGCCGAGAACGACGCCGACCTGGCGCGCAAGGTGCGCGCCGCTCTGGACGCCGGCCTGCGCCCGGTGCTCTGCTGCGGCGAGACCCTCGAAGAGCGCGAGGCCGGCCGCACCGAGTCCAAGGTCGGCGGCCAGCTCGACGCCGGCCTCGCCGAGGTCGGCGTGGCGGAGCTCGCGCTCGTGGCCATCGCCTACGAGCCCATCTGGGCGATCGGCACCGGCGTCACGGCGACCCCCGACCAGGCCCAGGAGACCGTGGCCTTCGTGCGGCGGCGCGTGCGCGAGCGCTTCGGCGACGCCGCCGACGGGGTGCGCATCCTCTACGGCGGCAGCGTCAAGGCCGCCAACATCGACGTGCTCATGGCGCAGCCCGATATCGACGGTGTGCTCGTCGGCGGCGCGAGCCTCGACCCTCAGGAATTCGCGCGCATCGTGCGCTTCGCGGAGCCGCCTGCTTGAGCGGCGCGGACGCCGCCGGCGCGGGGCCGGGTGCGCCGCCGGGTGGTCGGTCGCCGACCCCGGACCCCGGCGACCCGGCCCTCTCGCCGGACCCCGGCGACGCGGCCCTGACCCCGGACCCCGGCGATCCGGCCCTTTCGCCGACCGGCCGCGTGCAGCGGCCGGTCGTGCTCGTGATCCTCGACGGCTGGGGCTGCGCGCCCGCGGGCCCCGGCAACGCCGTGAGCTTGGCGCGTACGCCGATCTTCGACGGGCTGCTGGCCGCCTGCCCGCACGGCGCCCTCGAAGCATCCGGCCCGGCCGTGGGACTGCCGCCGGGCCAGATGGGCAACTCCGAGGTGGGGCACCTCAACATCGGCGCCGGCCGCGTCGTCCACCAGGATCTCACGCGCATCAGCACTGCCATCGCCGACGGCGACTTCTTTGCCAACCGCGTGCTCAAGCAGGCCTGCGCCAAGGCCATCGGCCGCGGCGGCACGCTGCACCTCATGGGCCTGGTGTCGGGCGGCGGCGTGCACAGCGACATGGGGCACCTCGAGGCCTGTCTCGAGCTGGCCGCCCGCGAAGGCGTGGGCAGCGTGGTCGTGCATGCCTTTCTCGACGGCCGCGACACCCTGCCGCGCAGCGCCAAAGGCTATCTCGCCGAGATCCAGCAGAAGATGGACGATCTCGGCGTGGGCCGCTACGGCGTGGTCAGCGGCCGCTACTACGCCATGGACCGCGACACGCGCTGGGACCGCGTCAAGCTCGCCTACGACGCCCTCGTGTACGGCCAGGGCTTCTTCGCCGCCGACGCGCAGGCGGCGGTCGAGGCCGCCTACAGGCGCGGCGAGAACGACGAGTTCGTGCGCCCCACGATCGTCGCGCCCGAGCTCGACGCGCGCGTCGCCGACGGCGACGTCTGCCTCTTCTTCAACTTCCGCCCCGACCGCGCCCGCGAGCTCACGCGCGCCTTCGCGGAGCCGGGCTTCGCCGCCTTCGACCGCGGCCCACACCCGCCGGCTGTCGACTTCGTGACGATGACGGAGTACAAGAAGGAGTTCGGGCTGCCCATGGCCTTCGCCCCCGAGCACCCCATCAACGTGCTCGCCGACGTGCTCGCCGCGCACGGGCTGCGCCAGTTGCACATCGCCGAGACCGAGAAGTACGCGCACGTGACCTTCTTCTTCAACGGCGGCGTCGAGAAGCCCGTGGAGGGCGAGCAGCGCATCCTCGTGCCGAGCCCCCGGGACGTGCCGACCTACGACCACAAGCCCGCGATGAGCGCCTACGGCGTCACCGACGAGCTGGTCGCGGCGCTCGCCGACGGCGGCTTCGCCTTCGCCGTCGTGAACTACGCCAACGCCGACATGGTCGGGCACACCGGCGTGATCTCCGCGGCGATTGCGGCGGTCGAAGCCGTCGACGAGTGCCTCGGCAGAGTCGTCGCGACCGTCCAGGGCCTCGGCGGCGTCTGCCTCGTCACCGCCGACCACGGCAACTCCGACCACATGCTCGAGCCCGACGGCAGCCCCAACACCGCGCACAGCACGAACCCCGTGCCGTTCATCGCCACGGCCACGGGAGTGCGCGTCCGCGAGGGCGGCCGGCTGTGCGACCTGGCGCCGACGGCGCTCGCCCTGCTGGGCCTCGCCCAGCCCGCCGAGATGACCGGCGTCCGCCTCCTCGAACCCTCCCGCTGACAGGCTTCCGCAAGGGAAGTGTTGTCCATTGGTGGCCGAGGTGTAACAATGGTGTGTCTGTAAACGCCCGCGACCACGTCCGCGCCCCAGAGGAGTAGACCCGTGCTGAACGCAGTGCTCACCGCCATCTTCCTGATCGAGAGCGTCCTGCTCATCGTGCTCATCCTCATCCACTCCGGCAAAGACGCCGGCATGGCCAGCATCACCGGCTTTTCGTTCGCCTCGTCGGCCAGCGTGATGGAGCGCAACCTCACGCGCTACACCATCATCTGCGGCGTCGCCTGGTTCATCACCTCGTTTCTGCTCGTCTGGCGGATCGGCTGACGGTGTGGCGTCGCGCCGCAGCCGGCTCGCTCTGGCGGTCATCGCAGTGCTCACGAGCGCAAGGGGAGGTGCGTACGAGAGGCTGAACATGCGGGTCCAGGCCCCCCGTTCCTGCAGCGGCCCGTGGGGGGGACGCCGGGGGGAACACGTTTTGGTCACTCCTAGGAGGTCACAATGAAGCGATCCACCACGAAGGGGCGCGGCCTGGTCATCCTGGCCGGCGTCCTCATCGTCGCCGGCCTGCTGCTGGGCGCCTGCGGCAGCAGCAGTAGCGGCGGCGGCGCCAGCCCCAGCGCCGCCAGCTCGCCCAAGCCGGGCGGCACCTACAACTACCCGCTCACCGCCAACCCGGTCTCCATCGTCCCCGTGAACGCGCAGGAGTCCGAGGGCATGCAGGTCTCCCATCAGATCTTCGAGGGCCTGGTCAAGTACCAGATGAACGACAAGGGCGAGATGGAGGCCGTGCCCAACATCGCCGAGAGCTGGGACACCACCGACTCGCAAACGTGGACCTTCCACCTCAAGAAGGGCGTCATGTACCAGGCGCCCGTGGGCACCGAGGTCACGGCGCAGGACTTCGTCGATGGCTGGAACTTCGTCACCGACCCCAAGAACCAGTCCTACGTGTCGTACATCCTCGCCCCCGTTGAAGGCTCTGACGACGGCGGCTACCAGGTCGACCCCAAAAAGGGCCTCACCGGCGTCACGGCCATCGACCCCTACACGCTCCAGGTCAAGCTGCGCTACCCCTTCTCCGAGTTCTACATGACGCTCGGCCACACCGTGGCCTCCGCGTGGCCCATGGCCTACGCCAAGCAGATCGGCATGAAGGCGTTCGCCCAGAAGCCGGTCGGCACCGGCCCCTACATGGTCGAGTCGTGGAAGAACAACCAGGCCGTCGAGCTCGTCAAGAACCCCAGCTACTGGAACAAGGACGCGGCCGGCTACGTCGACAACATCCACATGCCGATCATCGCCGAGTCGTCGACCGTGTGGCTCGAGTTCCAGAAGGGCAGCCTCGATTACTCGGTCGTGCCTCCCGGCCAGGTCGCGGCCTCCGAGGCCAACCCCAAGGTGAAGTCGGGCGAATGGTCGGCAAAGAAATGGCCGGCCCTCGCGGTGTACTTCGTCGGCATGAACATGACCGACAAGACGCTCGGCACGAACCTCGAGCTGCGCAAGGCGGTCGCCATGTCGGCCGACGCGCAGAACGTCATCAACATCGTCAACGAAGGCGTCTCGCTGCCCGCTACCGGGTACATCCCCGAGGGCATCCCCGGCTACCTGGCCGATCAGTCGCCCTACGCCTACGACCCCGAGGGCGCCAAGACCATCGTCGCGGGTCTGGGCACTGTCCCCGCCCTCAACTACTGGTACAACACCGACGAGGGTCACCAGAAGATCGGCGAGGTGCTGCAGGCCGGCTGGTCGGCGGCCGGCGTCGAGACCAAGCTCAGCAACTTCGAGTGGGGCACCTTCCTCGACAAGCTCTCCAAGGGCAACGCCGGCAGCGGCAGCCAGATGTTCCGCATGGGCTGGATCGGCGACTACCCGTCGATGGACAACTTCCTGTACCCGCTGTTCCAGACCGACCAGGCGCGTACGGGCAGCTACACGTTCTACTCCAACACGCAGGTCGACGAGCTCCTTCAGCAGGCGCGTTCGACGGTCGACGCCCAGCAGCGCTACAACCTCTACGCGCAGGCCGAGAAGCTCATCCTCACCGACATGCCGGCGGTGCCGCTGTACTACTACCGCGACTTCCGCGTCACCAACAACCGCATCGGTGGCTTCGTCCACAACCCGATGGGCTTCACCGACATGTGGCTGGTGTGGGTCAAGTAGTCGTTGCCGTGGCGACCCGCCGCGCTCCGCGCGGCGGGTCGCCACGTTCTCTTTGCAGAGAGGTCCCGGGATACCCCACGGGGTGACCGCGGGCACGAGGATACGGTAGAGTGGACGCATGATCGCCTACATCGTCAGACGCCTCTTCCAGCTGGTCATCGTCCTGATCGGCGTCACCATCATCACCTTTCTCATCATGTTCGCCATCCCCGGCGATCCCGCTCAGCAGCTCGCCGGCAAGAACGCCACGCCCGAGCGCATCGCCACGATCCGCGCGCAGCTCGGCCTCGACAAGTCCATCCCCGTGCAATACGTCAAGTTCGTGGGGCGCCTCATTCACGGCGACCTCGGTGAGTCGTATCGGCTTCAGCAGCCCGTGATGCAGATGATCCGCGAGAACGCGCCGAACACCATCCAGCTGGCGCTGGCCGCGGTGCTCATCGAGCTTCTGGGCATCCCGCTCGGCATCTACTCGGCGCTGCGCCAGTACACGTTCTGGGACACCACGCTCACCACGGCGGCGCTCATCATCTGGGGCATCCCCGTCTTCGTGCTGGCCCTGTTCATGCAGTGGTTCTTCGGGCTCAAGCTCGATCTGCTCCCGCTCACCGGCGCCGGCGACAACGTGCTCTGGGTCATCCCGGCCAACTGGAACAGCTTCGGGTCGCTCATCCTGCCCGCCGTCACCCTGGGCCTGATCGAGGTCGCCTATATCTCGTACATGCAGCGCGCCTCGATGCTCGAGGTCATCCGCACCGACTACATCCGCACGGCGCGCGCCAAGGGCCTCAGCGAGCGCAAGGTGATCACCAAGCACGCCTTCAAGAACGCCGTCATCCCGGTCATGACCATCGCCGGCATCGACCTGGGCGCGCTCATGGGCGGCGCCATCCTCACCGAGACGGTGTTCGCGCGGCCCGGCATCGGCCTCATGATCTACCAGGCCATCGGCGCCCGCGACCTGCCCGTGGTGGCCGGCGGCGTGCTCTTCGCCACCATCGTGTACGTGTTCGCCAACCTGTTCGTCGACCTCGGCTACGCCTTTGTCGACCCACGCATCCGCCTCGAAGGCTGAGACCTGTGACCGATCGCGACACGAGCGGCAACCAGATCACCCAGGAATTCGGCGTCAGCAACGTCAGCGAGCTCGACCTCATCGAGGACAAGTACTCCGGGCGCAAGCCACTTGGCCTCTGGGCCGACACCTGGCGGCGCCTCAAGCGCAACCACCTGGCGGTCGTCGGTCTCGGCATCATCATCGTCTTTCTCACCGTCGGCATGACCGAGGAGATCGCCAACCTCGCCGGGGTGAACACCGGCGAATCCGGCACGGGTTACCTGGCGCCCTACAACCCCAACGCCGTCAACTACGACCTCTCGCCCAAGGGCCTCGGCTCGCCGCCGTCCTGGAAACACCCGTTCGGCGCCGACTACCTGGGCCGCGACGTGTTTTCGCGCACCCTGGTCGCGACGCGCATCTCGATGCTCGTCGGCGTCATCGCCGTCTCCATCGCGCTCATCATCGGCCTCATCCTGGGGCCCATCTCCGGCTACTACGGGGGCTGGGTCGATTCGGTGATCATGCGTACCGCCGACGTCTTTTTCGCCTTCCCGTACATCCTCTTCGTGCTGCTCATCATGACCGTGCTCGGGCCGGGTCTGTGGAACGTGTTCTTCGCCATCGGCGTCCTGGGGTGGGCCACGTACGCGCGCCTCAACCGCGGTTCGGTGCTCAGCGTCAAGGCCATGGAGTACGTCGAGGCCGCCCGCGCCCAGGGCGCCAGCGACCTGCGCATCATCTTCCGGCACGTGCTGCCCAACACCATGGCGCCGGTGTACGTGGCCATCGCCATGGGCATCGGCGGCGCCATCGTCACCGAGGCGGCGCTCAGCTTTCTCGGCATCGGCATCCAGCCGCCCAACGCCTCGTGGGGCAAGATGATCGCCGACTACCTGAGCTACCTCGCCGCCGGTAGCTGGTGGATGCTCACCTTCCCCAGCGTCTTCCTGGTGGTCACGGTGTTCGGTTTCATCTCGTTCGGCAACGGCCTGCGCGACGCCACCGACCCCAAGCTCAAGGAATAGGCATGGGCGAGCGACTTCTCACGGTCGATGGTCTCTCGACCCACTTCTTCACCTACGCCGGCGTGGTCAAGGCGGTCAACGGCGTGAGCTTCACCCTCGACCGCAAGGAGACGCTGGGCATCGTCGGCGAGTCCGGCTCGGGCAAGACGGTCGCGGCGCTGTCGCTGATGCGCCTCATCCCCGACCCCCCGGGCAAGATCGTCGAGGGTACCCTGATGCTCGGCGACCGCGACCTGCGCACGCTCACCGACGAGGAGATCCGGCAGGTGCGCGGCAACGACATCGCGATGATCTTCCAGGACCCCATGACCAGCCTCAACCCCGTGCTCAAGATCGGCAACCAGATCGCCGAGGCCATCATCCTGCACCAGGACAAGGGCAAGGGCGAGGCCTGGAGGATGGCCGCCGAGCTGCTCGACCGCGTGGGCATCCCCGACGCCGAGAAACGCGTCAACCAGTACCCCTTCGAGTTCTCCGGGGGCATGCGCCAGCGCGCCATGATCGCCATGGCCATCAGTTGCAACCCCGACATCCTCATCGCCGACGAGCCCACCACGGCGCTCGACGTCACCATCCAGGCGCAGATCATCGACGTCATCGAGGAGATGCAGCAAGCCTACGAGAGCGGCGTCATCCTCATCACCCACGACCTCGGCGTGGTCGCCGAGATCGCCGACAAGGTGATGGTGATGTACGGCGGCCGCACCGTGGAGTACGGCGGCATCGACGAGATCTTCTACAACCCGCACCATCCCTACACCTGGGGGCTGCTCGGCTCTCTGCCGCGGCTCGACCAGATCGAGAAGACGCGGCTCACGCCCATCAAAGGGCAGCCGCCGGATCTCATCAGCCTGCCCAGCGGCTGCCCGTTCGCGGGGCGCTGCACCTACGAGCTGCCCGAGTGCCGCGACCAGTGGCCGCAGCTCGAGGTCGTCGGGCCCGAGCACGGCGTGAGCTGCTGGATCCCCGAGGCCGAGCGCCGCGAGCTGCGCGCCGCGCTGCCGCACTTCCAGGCGTACGCCAGGTGAGCCTTCTCGAGGTCAAAGGGCTGAAGAAGCACTTCCCCATCAAGTCGGGGATCCTCAAGCGCACCATGGGGCAGGTCTACGCTGTCGACGGGGTCAGCTTCTCGGTGGAGAAGGGCGAGACCCTGGGCCTGGTCGGCGAGAGCGGCTGCGGCAAGTCCACCACGGGCCGCGCCGTGCTGCGCCTCATCGCGCCGACGGCCGGCAGCATCACCTTCGAGGGCGTCGACCTCATGGCCGCTTCGCGGTCGCAGATGCAGACGCTGCGCCGCCACATGCAGATCATCTTCCAGGACCCGTACGCCTCGCTGAACCCGCGCATGCGCGTGCGCAACATCGTCGGCGAGTCGCTCAAGATCCACAACATCGGCACCGAGGCCGAGCGCAAGAAGCGCGTCTTCGAGCTGCTCGAGACCGTGGGCCTGAGCGCCGAGCACGCCGAGCGCTACCCGCACGAGTTCTCGGGCGGGCAGCGCCAGCGCATCGGCATCGCCCGCGCTCTGGCGCTCAACCCGAAGCTCATCATCTGCGACGAGCCGGTGAGCGCCCTCGACGTGTCCATCCGCGCCCAGGTGATCAATCTGCTCGAAGACCTCCAGGACGAGCTCGACCTCACCTACGTGTTCATCGCCCACGACCTGTCGGTGGTCAAGCACACCTCCGACCGCGTGGCCGTCATGTATCTCGGCAAGATCGTCGAGATCTCAGACAGCGCGGTGCTGTACGACAAGCCGCAGCATCCCTACACCGAGGCGCTCCTCTCGGCGGTGCCCATCCCGGACCCGCACACCGAGCGCGCCCGCCGGCGCATCATCCTCGAGGGCGACGTGCCCAGCCCGGCCAACCCACCCAAGGGCTGCGTCTTCCACCCGCGCTGCCCGCGGGCGCAGGAAGTCTGCACCACGGCGATGCCCGCCCTGGTCAGCACGGGCGGCGACGCCGGCGAGCGACACGAGGTCGCCTGCTATTTCCCGGCGCGCTTCACGGGCGGCGAGCGTTCGGTGGCCAGCGCGCCGTTCGCCGGCGCCACCCCGCCCGCCCCCGTCTGAGCGCCGCGCCGCGGGCCGCCGCGCCGCGGTCCGCCGCGCGTGCACTACCCCGCCCAGCGGCCCAGCGCGCCCAGCGGCCCCGGCGACCCGGCGGCCCCGGCGACCCGGCGGCCCAGCGCCCCCGGCAGGCGCCCCCGGCGCGCGCGCGGGCGGCCGCGGCGACCTCGGCGTCCCCGGCGCGGGGTAGTACAAGAAGGGAAGATAAGGATTCCTTAACTGTCGGGTCGCGTACGGCCCTCCGTAGGCTCGCGCGCCGGAGGGAAGATAAGGATTCCTTAACTGTCGGGTCGCGTACGGCC